>Ga0070665_100005725_pt1 | contig 12759 bp, 14 predicted proteins | sample KBSS13metaG_FD_65862 | JGI IMG/M metagenome (GOLD analysis project Ga0070665, IMG submission 65862) | Switchgrass rhizosphere microbial communities from Kellogg Biological Station, Michigan, USA - KBS S1-3 metaG | ecosystem: Host-associated > Plants > Roots > Rhizosphere > Soil ... | reverse complement strand
GATCTTGATTATCGTGCTGATTATTTTCGGCGCGGGGAAGATTCCGCAACTCGGTGAAGGCTTAGGGAAGGCCATTAAAGGTTTTAAGAAATCTGTAAACGAGGCGGATGCCGTCGATGTGACACCGAATGAAGAGCCGACGGCTCACACGCAACAAATTCCTCAGGCCGGGCAACCACAGCCCGGTGTTCAGCCCCAGGCGCAGCCGCATGCGGCGCCCGCCGACCAACCCAAACACGGATGAATTGTAGAACGGGGTTTATTCGAGATGTTCGGCTTGGGTGCGGGAGAAATTCTCATCATTCTAGTCATCGCCTTTCTCTTGTTTGGTCCCAAACAACTGCCCGAAGTCGGCCGACAGGTGGGCAAAGCCGTCAAAGGCTTAAAGGAAACCGCGGATGATCTTCGGAAATCCGTCGAGCCCGAACTCAACCTCATTCAGCAGGAAGTCAAAATGGTCGAGCAAGACTTCCAGGCCTCGATGAAAGAGGCCGAGCAGGAGATAGAAAACATCACCAAAGCGGAGCCGGCCTCCGATGCGAATGCGCCAAAGGTGGGATAAATCGGATAAAAGATTCATTCGGATTCATATTATTTGAGTCGAAGTGAAAGGGGGTGACGACGAGTCACACAGGTCAAAGGAGGCATCGGCACAATGCCTCTAGATCGATATCACGATAACCGCATCATCATAGTGGAAGCGGTTGGAGTCACAAAGGTCGTCGGCGGTAAAGGCACAATCCGTCGGTAGATCAGCTATCCAATCAACAGGAGGAACGCTATGGGAAGCATTCAAGGACGAACAGGGTGGTTTCGCCACTCGATCGCCTTCGCGGTGGCTGCAGTAGTCGCCGGGTTTCAGCTCTTCAGTTCGCCAGTCTTCGCCGGATATGAACTCCCCCCGGGTGAGCGCATCACCAACCTACCGGCCATTCCGCGGAACATGCCGCAAAAAGAAGCGTACGAAAACTACGATCCGGTGATCGGCCGGAACTTCGATTTGAAGAACTTCTGGATGCGCGGTGATATGCGTGTGAGGCCGGAATGGCGGAACGGCGTCTGCTTCGGCGGGTCATCTGTCACAGCCTCAGGAGGGTGTAACACAGGAGTCGGTGCCAAGGGAAGTGGACCAGGACAGAATAACAGCTTTGTCCAACAGTGGGCGCGGTTGGGCATCGGCTATGACCTTTCCCCGGATGTCAACTTCTACATGGAGTTAATTTACTCCCATGACTGGGGGGCGACGGGAAACCCAAATGCCGCTGGCGCAGGTGGTGGACCAGCGCTGAACAATAATTGCAATGTAAATAATACCGGGCAATGTAATCTTGGCGTTCGTGCTGCCTACATGCTCGTCAGGAATCTCGGTGATGTCCAGGGATTGAGCTTGAAGGCGGGCCGACAATATCTCGTCTTCGGCAATCAGTCGTTGCTCGGTCACTTCGACTGGGCGAACACCGGATTCTCCCATGATGGGTTCATGTTCAATTACAGTGGCAATAAGAACTTCGAGACCTGGTTGGGGTGGTTCAGGGAATCTGATCAGAACATCGGCGAGGCCGCCTCGACAGGCAGCTTCAACAACTGCGCCAATGCCGCCGGCGTTGGCGCGCCTAATAACGCCTGTGGATCGGGTAACGCCTCGAACATGGTCGTGTTCTACAATCAGATCAAGTCACTTCCGGGGCTCGTGATCGAACCTCACTATATTCTGTTGCAGAACAACACCAGTGTTGCCACAGCAGGAGCCGTCGGCAATTGGGTTCCGAAATCGGCCAATTCCCTGCGTCATACTGTTGGAAACCGGATTGAAGTGCGAAAGGGCGGCTTCGACTTCATCAATGAGTTGGAGTACCAATTTGGCCAGCAGGCGTCCGGCACGTCCCTAGGAAATGCTGATCCCAATCACATGAACGTCCACATCAACGCATGGGCCACTCGTAATTGGCTGGGCTACACGATGTATGAGAACAAGTGGAAGCCCCGGTTCGCCGTCGGTCTCGACTATGCTTCCGGCGATGGAAACGGTAACTGTAACGCGCCTGGTGCGACACCCCATGCATGTACCACGGCCAATACATTTGAGAACCTCTATCCCACGAACCACATTCACATGGGCTACATGGATGTGATGGCGTGGAAGAACATGCTGACCCCATCGGCGAATATCCAATTCCGTCCATCGGCGCGCGACCACTTTGAGATCTGGTACAACAACTTCAATCTCGCCAGCGCGCGGGATAACTGGTATCGTGGTTCGCAAACCGTCTATGTCTTCTCGAGCAATACGAATACTAAGAAGCACATCGGAGACGAACTCGACTTCACCTGGACGCGTATGTTTGCCGATGGCAAGGTGGCGTTGCAGGCGACGTATGGTTACATGTTCTCGGGTGAATATATTAAACAGCAACTCGGGAACCACGCAGACCAGCAGTGGGCGTATGCCTCGCTCTGGGTGAATTTCTAAGCTACAGAAAGGAGATTTGACTATGCGTAACAAGTTAATGATTCTCGCTGTAGCGGCGGTCGCTGGTGTCATCAGCGTGCCGTTTGCAGCTCATGCCGACGATGCGACTTCCTTGACCAATCAAGCCGTCGTGGAATTGACCGATCCCCCAGGAGTCGGTGGGCGGACGACCGTCGATCCAAACAAACGTTGGGGTTCCGACGTTGGGCAGATCGCAAAAGCCACGGCTTTGTTGCAAGAAGCCAGAAGCAAATCGACCGGGAATGCAAGCGCGAACCGCCTCTTAGAAGAAGCGATTGCTTATGGTCAGGGGAAAGAGCACAAGGAAGCGCGGCTTTCCGCTCAGGGAGCGCTCTATCACTTGTGCCAGGGCCAAAGCGGTGATCCCTGTGACAAAGTCAACGGGGATAAGAAAATGCGGTGGGGCAGCTACGTGGCTCCCTAATCGCGCCCTTGCCGTATCATGAGTCGAAGATCCCCGCCGAGAATGTCTCGGCGGGGATTCTTTTTGGTCACGCATTCTGCGGCAGCTTGTTTTGTCGTTTCAGGTATATCGAGCCACCCTAAACGAAGTTAGGGATGCGCGTATTGATCACTGCCTACTCCCCCTCCCCGCAATTCGAACGGCAAATGGGCGTTTGCTAGAGATGAGCTAGAACGCTTCGGGCCGTTGCTCGGATCGCATGTGAAGACTGAATTTTCCCCTCTCACTAACCGTAGTGTCTCTCCATGGTGCGCTCGCTTGTGAACACAGCCGGTCATTCTCTCACTTTAGACTTGTTCGATTCTCAGCTCCCGTTTATACTCCGCACGCCTATGGTTCATTCTTCTGCCGAATCCGCCCGCCTCGATCTTCTGCAACAGCTTCGCCATCGATTTGGCTTCGATAGTTTTCGCCATGGCCAACGAGAAGTCATGGAAGCCGTTCTCCTCGGCAGGGATGTGTTGGCCGTGATGCCGACGGGTCAAGGAAAGTCGTTATGTTTTCAGTTGCCCGCGACCCTGACTCCCGGTCTCACCATCGTCGTGTCCCCTCTGATCGCCTTAATGAAAGATCAGGTGGATGCGCTTCGCGCGCGAGGTATCGCGGCATCGGCCTTTCATTCCGGCCTGTCGCAGCCGGAACGGGATCGGATCATTCAGGACATGCATCTGGGAAAACTCCGGCTGGTGTATTTGGCCCCCGAGCGGATGCAGCACGAGTGGTTTGTGCGCAATTTGCGGCGGGCTGGACCCTCCTTGCTTGTCGTAGACGAGGCGCATTGCATTTCACATTGGGGGCACGATTTTCGTCCGGATTATCTTCGGCTCGGCGAACTGCGACGCCAACTCGATTCGCCGCCCTGCCTTGCCTTGACGGCAACGGCCACGGCCCGCGTGCAGCAGGACATTCGAGACAAGTTGGAATTTCGTCAGCCCCTCACGGTCATCACCGGTTTTCGGCGGCCGAATCTTCAATTCTCCATACGGCTCTGTTCCGCCAAGAGCGAAAAGATGCACCTTGTCGAATCGCTTGTGCAATCGACGTTGACCGGTCGCGCGATTATCTATTGCGCCACGCGCCGTCATGTAGAAGAAGTGGCGCAGGCGCTGAAGAAGAGCCATCCAGATGTCAGTTATTACCATGCGGGATTGGATGATGAGTTGCGCGCGGTCATTCAGGACCGGTTTGCGAAGGATCAAGTGCGCATCCTAGTGGCCACCAACGCGTTCGGGATGGGCATCGATAAGCCCGATGTACGCCTGGTCGTGCACTACGATGTGACGGGAAGTCTGGAAGCTTACTATCAAGAAGCAGGGCGGGCCGGTCGAGACGGCCGTCCTTCTCGATGCGTGTTGCTATTTCAGCAGAGCGATGTGGCGACGCAAGAATTCTTTATTCAAAAATCAGGAGAAGGCCTGTCTCAGGCCGGCGCCGACATTCGTCAGCGCCAGGAGGCCTCTCGCGAATTGCTTCGCGGAATGGTGGCGTACGCCTATTCGAAACAATGTCGCCAGTTAACGTTCCTCAACTACTTCGGTGATGTGGAGGAAACGACCTTGGGTCCCTGCGGACAGTGCGATGTCTGCACAGCCCCACCGGTCGTCGCTGAGCCCGATCAGGATCTGCTCCAGAGTGTCAGAACGATTCTGGCGACCGTCGCACAATTCCAGGGACGCTTTGGTGCGTCCCGCATTGCCGACATCCTTTATGGCAGTACAGGCAAAGCCATCATAGATTTACATTTGCACGCGACTGAATCGTATGGGCGGTTGCGAGCCGTAGGCCGATCCGGCGTCAGCCGGTTGATTCGCCGCCTGGCGGCCTCCGGCCATCTGCTCTTCGATGGACTTGAATATCCTGTGGTGATCCTGAGCGCAAAAGGAGCGGCCGTTTTAAACAGCGGCGAGCCCTTAGTGTGGGAACAGGACCACGCCTCTACTAGCAGGGAACGTGGATCGACGCAGGTGACCAATACGGCGGAAGCGCACACCCCATCGGTTCTTCATGCCGGCCATCCTGATCGCGAGCTCTTCGAACGGCTTCGAATCCTCAGGGCCAATCTCGCAGCCGAGGAAGGAGTCGCTTCCTTCCTGGTGTTTCATGATAAGACATTGCGCCACATCGCCAGCGCTCGTCCGGGGTCGATTGGTGAATTAGAATCGGTTCCCGGCATCGGACCGGCGAAGTTGGAGCGATATGGAAAACAAGTGTTGCAGGTTGTGAATGAAGATGGATGAAGGGGACGCTGGGTTAGTCCGGTGCTCCCGGAACGCGCACGATAGGAATGTGCTCGCTCGACGGCCGCAATAGGGCCAACCCAGCCGTCCCCTTTTTAGAAGAGGAGAAAAGTAAGAATTATGGGGCTAGTGGTCCCGCTTTGCTGAACTGCTCTTTTAGCCCCTCGTAGGTTTGCACCACGGGAAATTGCGGAAATTGTTTGGCGACTTGATCCGGCGGGCGAAAGAAGACCCCGGCGTCGGCCGCGCCAAGCATCGATGTATCGTTATAGGCATCGCCTGTGGCCAGCACACGGAACTGTAAACTTTTCAACGCCAACACAGAGGCACGTTTTTGGTCCGGCTGCCGCAAATGATAGTTGATGATTCGCCCGTCGCCATTCATTTCCAAACGGTTGCAAAAGATGGTTGGATAGCCAAGCTGGCGCATTAATGGAAGCGCAAATTCAGAAAATGTATCGGAGACGATAATGGCTTGGCATCGCTCCCGAAGCCAACCCAGGAATTCAGCAGCCCCGTCTAAGGGCCGCATCGTGGCGATGACCGATTGAATATCGGTAAGCCGCAAGGCGTGTTGATCCAAAATACTCAACCGTCGCGTCATGAGCGCCCCGTAGTCCGGGACCTCGCGTGTGGTCAGGCGAAGATCCGCAATGCCCGTCTTCTCCGCGACATTGATCCAAATTTCCGGAATGAGCACACCCTCCAAATCCAGGCAGGCAACGATCGGCTGCGCCATACAGGCCCTCAATCATGAATAGTTTGAAGAACGCGGCATCATATCTCAAATGAAACTCCTCGACAATCCTGTTCCCATGATCCATCGTCATCCGGCACAGCCCTAATTAGTACGTAGAAATCATTTGACTTGTTGGTGCGCAACCACTATGTACACCGGAAATGTCACATGCCTGACATTTCACGTCCACGCGGACAACTACGGCTCCGCGGCGCCGTCCACATCCACTATAAGGAGGAAGCGCATGAACGATTTGATCTGTGAGCTGGATCATAACGCCTCAAAAACTACATTGGGCGATCTGCTCCTCTTTATCGATTGGATGCATCGTGCCGATGCCGCGTTGGAACAGGCGGAAGCTCTGCCGCCTCGACCGGAAATTGAATCGGAAAAGGTCAACGCGTGGGTTCAACTCATCCAGAAGGTCGAGGGACGTCACCGTCTGATGGAAGAAAAACGAGTGGCCTTGGAAGCCAACCTCATGGCCCAAGAAGCACAGCTGAGTCAGTTACTGTCTCAGCTTCATCTGAATGTCGCGTCCTTGTATGACACGCTTGGATTACAAGACAAAGCCTGCCAGGTCAGAAAAAAAGCCGAGACAGTCCACGCGGTCTAGCGCGTCGAGGTTTCCCGCTGAGTGCTGTCAACGAGTATCCCGTTCTTTGGTCTCATGGGAGGGGTCCGCAGAGAGCAAAGAATGATCGAAGGCTGGGAGCGATCACAGTCGATGTCGTGACGACGCCTGGATCACGATCCAGGCGCCGTCTGCGTCTTACGATGAGCGAATTCCTGTTCAAGCAGCACGCCTACCTTTGCCAGCAACCGTTCCATTAATTCAGCCCCCTTCCAGACTTCTTGCTCCTCATCGGGATGAGCATGTGCCCACTCCACCGCGAGTGGAAGCGGGATAAGCATGGGCGCACATTGCTTCAATTCCGACCAGAGCAACGCCAGGGCCGGACCGACGCGAATAGGCACGGGGAGCGGGCGCACGGGATTGTTGATGAGATCGTCACACAGCTCCGGCGGCGTGGTTACCAGCAATTCTCGGCAGGCGGCCGGACGGTGCTCATAAATGGAGCACGTCTCTTGATCTAAAAATGGGCATGCCATTCTGAGGGCATAATACTCGCGGTTAATCGGTTCCATCTCATCGTCGCTGAGCGGACGCTCGGTTTCCCCGAGGGCCGTCAAGCGCGCTAGAAGACCGGCCTCATCCAGCCGGGCACGGGTCCTGTTGAGTTTTTGAAGTACGGCATGCCGACGTTCATCGGGCAGACCGTCGATCATCTCTTTGAGCGCAAATGCTTCCGGCGCCGAGACCGGCACCAACATACGGCAGCACGCCGCACATCCTTTTTGGCAAGAAATGCGGTCACCGGTGTCTCGCGTCCGTGCTTCTTCCAGTGCGACCGCTTCTTCTCCCAGTCTCCGCGCCAGCGGCACGATCGAAGCGACCGGAACAAAGCTAGTCGGCACGCCCACGGCGGTGGACACCTCGCCGACAGGCGTCTTGAGCGAAATCGTAAAATGTTCAAAGGATGGTAGTGTCATGCATGTCCGTATCAATATCATCTTAGAGGACGGTGTGGAATGTGGTCAAGAAACCCTGCGAATGGGCGCCCGACTGCTTGCGGAGACCGGCAAAATTTGGATATGTTCATAAGAAGGGAAGTCCATGTATGAAGATATCCGGCCACGTCATCGGTCTGCTCAAGGAATATATGCACGATCTCGTTGAACAGGCCGGACAGGAAGCGCAGATGCAGGCATCGTTTGGGTTCGCGCAGGCGCCGTACCGGCCCGATCAAGCCATTTCTGATCTGTTGGCGATCTTAGACGATCGCATCGAATCGGAAGGGATGCAGGTCGGCCTGCCGGAAGGATTTCTGCATACGATGTGGACCCTCTGCAATGAAGCGCAGACGCATATCCTCGATCATGTGTGGATGGAATCGAATGCCGCCGACGTTTCCTCGAAAGCCGCCACACGCCGACTGACCTATCGGGCGCTGATCGATTATCTCGAAGCGACGCAAGGGAGGTCGGCATGATCCACGTCGAGCGTATTCGTTAATGCGGGTGTTGCTTCAGCTCGTGTTCTATAGTGTCCTCCTCGTCTCGACCCACGTTCACGGTGCCGCACCGAGCGTGGCCACGTCGTTCATTGCGTTAGGAACTGTGGTGGAGGAAGGATTGTTCCATCCCACCTATGTCGTTGCGCCCCCCGATGGCAACCAGAGGCTCTTCGTCCTGGAGCAACCCGGACGTATCCGTGTCGTGCAGGGCAAGACACTCGTCGCTCAACCCTTTCTGGATATCACTGCCAAGGTGCTTTCAACGGGGACCGAACAAGGCCTCTTGGGGCTGGCGTTCCATCCCGACTATCGGAGGAACGGACGCTTTTTCGTCAATTACAACCGACTCCCCGATGGCGCGACCGTGATCGCCGAATATCACACTTCACCCGACCCGAATCGATCCTCAGACACAGAGAAAATTATACTGACGATACCGCAGCCCTATAGAAATCATAAGGGGGGAATGATTGAGTTTGGCCCGGATGGCCTGCTGTACATTGGCATGGGCGACGGGGGGTCCGGAGGAGACCCTCAGAATCGCGCGCAAAACCTATACGATCTGTTGGGAAAAATGCTTCGAATCGATGTCGACCGAGGCAACCCCTATGCGATTCCCGACACCAATCCATTTGCGAAGGGCAATGGCCATCCTGAAATCTACGCCTATGGATTTCGCAACCCTTGGCGATTTTCGTTCGACCGGGATACTGGAGATCTGTGGGCTGGAGACGTCGGCCAAAATGATTGGGAAGAGATCGATGTCGTGCGTCTTGGCGGCAATTATGGCTGGCGCATCATGGAAGGCACGCACTGCTTTTCTCCCAAGGTCGGCTGTCATTCTGATGGATTGATTCTGCCGATTGCCGAGTACCCGACTCGATCGCCGCGTTGCTCGATTATTGGGGGGTATGTCTACCGTGGGGATCGAATGCCGTCGATGAAAGGGACCTATGTGTATGGGGATTTTTGCAGTGGCGAGATCTTCGGCCTTAAGGATGGCCACGTCTCGGACCTGTTAGCCAGCGGCTTACGCATCACCTCTTTTGGACAGGATGAATCGGGCGAATTGTACATCGCCGGCCATGGTGGGACGATTCACCGCCTCATACCTCGAGACAAGACACTGCCTTAATCTTGGGCATTACAATTTGCCGAGTGTTCGATAGACCCACAGTCCGACATACTCCGCAATCGCAGTCCCGCTCATCAGCAGCGCATCCGTTCGTGGGATAAGATCGAACGGGTTGTCTCGCCAAAAATGGTCGGAGCGATCGGCCAGGACGTATCCACACGGCGCCGGCGTCACGTGGAGCCCCTGCGCTTGAAAGTGCGCCATCGCGCGAGGCATGTGACTGGCCGATGTGACCAGGAGGATGGATTGGTCATTGAGCAGTCGCTTGATTTCTACTGCATTCTCATGGGTCGTGCGCGAGCGGGTCTCGGTAAGAATCGCCTCCGGCGAAATGCCCATCCGTACGGCGAATCTCTTCATCTCTACCGACTCTTCCGGCCCGGTACGGAGGATTGAAGCATCTCCGGCAGACATCACGAGACGGTTCGACAGTCCATGCTCAAACAGATCCACGCCGCACAGCGTGCGCACGAGAGAAATTTCACCGATGACAGGAGTGGGCCGAAGCGAGCCTTTCTCTTGCACGCCTCCGCCGAGCACGACAATGGCGTCAAATCGCTGATGAGCGCTCATGTCAAAGGGGGGATATTGTTCCTCCAACGGGCCGATCAACTGGGTCGCGACGAGTGGGCTGCCAAGGCCGCCGGCCACCAACAATGCGAGCAGCGCCGCTAGTCGGATCCATCCTAGTCGTTTACTCGCCTGCGGCAACAAAAGCAGTAGGGTCAGGCTGCCGATCAGCACGATCAACCACGTGTATGGATAGACCGCATACTTGGCGAGCTTGTAGAGCCCGAACCAAAACGGAGACAGTTCCATAGGCGCCTTTCATGTTGGAGTTGTGCAAGTCTTTCGATTGCCGTAGCATGGCGCACGATTTACGAGGCCGCGCCGGAGAATACATGCCGGTACGTCAGGACACAAGCGCATGGAGAAGCGAAGCGATGGCGAACGCACGATATTGGCTGATGAAGTCGGAGCCCACTTCATTCTCGATTCAAGATTTACGGGACGCGCCGAAGAAGACGACCTCCTGGGATGGGGTGCGGAATTATCAAGCCAGAAACTTTATGCGCGCCATGCAGCGCGGCGATCAAGTCCTCTTTTACCATAGCAATGCCGATCCTCCTTTGATTGTCGGGATAGCCGAGGTCGTTCGTGAAGCGTATCCGGATCAAACGGCATTCGATCCAAAAGACTCGCATTACGATCCAAAAAGCACACGAGCCAAGCCCGTGTGGGACATGGTTGATATTCGGCTGCGGCGTATTTTCGCCTCTCCCATTCCTCTAGATCGCTTGCGTGACGAGTCCCGCTTGCAGCGCATGGAATTGCTTCGAAAGGGATCGCGCCTTTCCGTTCAACCCGTGCGGCCCGAAGAGTGGGCGCTGATTCTTTCCTTGGCGGGATCATAGACCAGCGAGTTTCCCTATAGCCACGCGACGCGAGTCATTTCAACCGATCTACCTGCCGATTAGGAACTCAGCGCCCGATTTCTTTCAAAGGTTCATCTGTCACGGTCAACGATCCTCGGGGATTCTGGTCGAGCGAATTAGACGCGGCGAGTTGGTCGTTGGATGGTGTCGTGCGGCTATCGGGGGTCATGACGACGCCCCAATGGTAATTGTCATGGCAGGTATTATGCAGCATCATGGCCTCCGCATGATAAAACAGCAGAATCCCGCTTAAAAGGTTGTCACGACAGATGTTGCGCACTAAATCGGGGCGCGTGCCGGCGTCTCGCGCGGCAATGCCGAAGTGGTGATTCGCATAGCAGGTGTTGAGCGATAGATAGGGCTGCGCGCCGGCAAAGGAGAAAATCCCGGACTCGCGGTTGTGGCATACCTCGTTGTCGATGAGGGACGGCCGGCACTGGGCCCCGTAGATCACGACCCCCGATAAAACGCCTTCCGTTGCGCGGCACTGGGTGATGGTGCACGACGAGTCGAGAATATTCATGGCCGAATGTTGATCGCTTCCGACATAGCGAAATGTCACGCCGCTAATCCGACCTCCCGTAACGCGCTGAAGGTAAAGCGGCCCGCCGCGACGGCTGAAGATTTCGACATGCTCGCGACCGGCACCGATCAGCAGGATGGGGCGATCGGTCACGAAGACTTTATCTTCATAGCGGCCGGGCCGCACAAACACTTGATCCTCTGTCCCGGCATCTTGAAGCGCGGCGCTGGGCCGTGGATAAGCCGAGAGATCGGACGCATCGACGATCAATGTTTTTCCACCCGCGGGATTAGGCGGAGGATCGGACAGGGCAGAAGCGGGAATGGCCGGTCGGGGATGTGGACGTTCGTCGTGTGGGAATTCGTGAGGTGTGCTCATGATGCGTCATCGCTGCTCGCCAGATAGTAGGAGGGTGAGAGAGAAGGAGTCAAGTCGCACGGTCGGAGACTAGGGGCGCAGTGGATGATCCGTGAGCGCTTGATACGCTTCGCCGACCGACCCCACGGGAGAGATGTGCATCAGAAAGGGAGTATCCCAATCGGCGTCGGCGACATCTGTTTCTTCGGGGACGACGACTCGCCTGATGTGTGCCGCATTCGCCGCGGCCACTTTTAAGGGGATCGACCCGACCGGGGCAATTCGGCCGTCCGGGCTGACGCTGCCGGTCATCACTCGGTCGATAGGGATGGTTTCTCCCTTCGCGAGGGCCAGTACACTAAGACTGACCATAGCGGAGAGGCTATCACCATAGATCGTCACGCCTGGATAGGGCACCGACAGAATTACCGTCCAGGAATCGGGCACCAGGCCCGCCACGCGAGCGGCGCGATAGATCGCTTGCTGGATGGCGGTTTGAGCCATGGGAGAGAATCGTCCTGGAGCGGTGAGAAAATGAATCGCCAAGCCGTCATGATCGTCGCGCGTTTGAAAGGTGAGGAGCAGATGGGCGACTGTTCCGATAGGCTGTTTCTCCATCGTGACGCCAAGAATGGGGATAATGTGCTCATACAGTCCGGTCAATGCGCTCGCTTCGCCGACAGTCAGCGCACCGCCTAACAGGGCGCACATGACGGTTATGTTTAATTTACGGTGCTTCATCAGGGTCTCATTGACAAGCGGGTCCTACTTTCTTTTCGGAATAGTACCGAAAGGACTTGATGGCATGTCATTGATCGTCACTAGCAATCGGCAGACCATCGACAGGGGGCCCTGCGGTGTTGATAATGACCAAGTATTATTGAGTGCGTGTGAACCCGTAGGTAAGGAATGGGCGCAGACGCGCATTTTGTCCGAAAAGCGCTCGAAATAGACGAAGGCTATAAAAGCGCTACGCCACTTAAGTATAAGTAGTTCAAAACCCCAGCTTGACCGACCCTGCCAAAATTTCTAATACTTCAGCCTTGAAGGGTCCAATCCATGAAGCGTAGTCGTCTCAAAACGAGTCCGTTGCCGATCATGCTTGCCGGCCTCTTAACGGCTAGTGTATTCGCCTTGGATCTGTACGCCCCCGCCACTATCGCGACGGTGCTGTATGTTGCGCCCGTCGCATTGATTGCGATGTGGTCACCGCCGGGCCATGCGTCGCTGGTCGTGATTATCGCCGCCATGTGTACCGCGTTGACAGTCGGCAAACTGGCCTATTTTTCCCTCGAACCTA
>Ga0070665_100005723_pt1 | contig 12762 bp, 13 predicted proteins | sample KBSS13metaG_FD_65862 | JGI IMG/M metagenome (GOLD analysis project Ga0070665, IMG submission 65862) | Switchgrass rhizosphere microbial communities from Kellogg Biological Station, Michigan, USA - KBS S1-3 metaG | ecosystem: Host-associated > Plants > Roots > Rhizosphere > Soil ... | reverse complement strand
CACGTCTCGACGGCAGATGAGGTCTGACCCCATTTGCTAGGAATTGGGGAATGTCCCCATTTCCTTTCCTGAAGCGCGCGCGACTTGAGGTCGCAAAGAGAATCAGCCGTGCGCAGGCGTCCCACCAACCTCACACGTCCCCGTCTGCCCGGAGACCGCACCGCGCGCCTCCGCCTCCGCCACCGCTACTTCCAGGTCACCGCAAACTTGTCGCCCACTCGCAGCTGCGCGCCCACCCCGCGCACGATGATGGCGTTCTGCCCGAAGCACACCCCGCCGAGCTCGCGATCGAAGCGATACTTTTTGAGCGTGGCCAGGGGCTCGACGCCATCGAGCGTCCCGCTCTCCTGGTCGGTGGTGGTGATGGAACAGCGCGTGCATGGCTTCACGATGCGCAGCGTCACCTCGTCGGTGGACAGCTCGTGGATGCGGTCTTCGTCATAGGCCCCGACGTCGTCGATGACCAGGTTCGGCCGGAAGCGGGCCATCGGCAGTTCCTTCGGCAAGCGCGAATTGAGCTCGGCCAGCGAGGCGCGAGAGATGATCAACACCGGATAGCCGTCCGCGAAATGCGTGACGGCGCGCATGCCCTGGGTCCACTCGGGACTGCAGACACGCTCCTGGCGTTCGTCGAAGCGCACCAGCCGCAAGGGCGTCTCGAGATAGCCGCTGCACCAGGCGGCGGCGTCATCACCGCAGTCGATGCCGCCGCCGGAGAATTTCCACACTACGATACCCAGCGACGCGCCCGGCGCCTCGCGCGGCACCGACAGCGGCTCCATGCCGGGCGCCGTGAGCTGCAAACCGCCCTCGCTCATCGCCGTGCCGATCAACGCCAGCCGCGGCAGCTCGCGTTGCGTGACGAAGCGCCCGTTGGGACGCACCAGCATCCAGTGGCGATCGTCGGCGAGCCCGGTCTCGGACACTCGCGCATCTTGCAGCGGGATGCCGCGGCAGGATTTGACCGGGTAGATGTTGAGCGCGGTGAGAGTCGCCGACATCGAGCTTTGGTGCCTCAGGGCCTGAGCGTGAGCGCGCGTTCGGCGCGCTCCAGGTCCGCGGCCGTGTTCACGTCGGCCAGCGGCCGTTCCACCGCCAGCGCCACGCGGATCTCCATGCCGTTCTCGAGCGCGCGCAGCTGCTCGAGCTTCTCGATCTGTTCGAGGCGACCCGGCGGCAGCACCGCGAGGCGCCGCAACGCGCCGACTCGATAGGCGTAGATGCCGATGTGCCGCAGGCTGGCCGGGGTGACGGTGTTGACCGCGTCGCGATTCCACGGAATCGGCGCGCGCGAGAAATACAGCGCGCGCCCGGTGACGTCGCAGGCTACCTTCACGGTGTTCGGGTCGTTGAAATCGGTGATCTGCTCGAGCTTCGATGCCAGGGTGGCGATGTGCGCGGCGCGGTGCTCGGCCAGCAGTTGCGCGACCTGGTTGATGATCACGGGCGGAATCAGCGGTTCGTCGCCCTGCACGTTGACCACGATGTCACCCTCGCCCCAGCCGCGCGTCCCAGCCACTTCGGCGATGCGGTCGGTGCCGGAGACATGGGTGCGCGACGTCATGGCGACTTCCGCGCCAAAGGCGCGCGCCGCGGTGGCGATGCGCTCGTCGTCGGTGGCGACGATGACTTCGACGGCCAGCGAACTCTTCGCGCGCTCGTGTACCCACTGCAGCATGGGCTTGCCGGCCAGCGGCAGCAGCGCCTTGCCTGGCAGCCGCGAGGAATCGAAGCGCGCGGGGATCACGACACGGAAAGTCATCCGCGCTCCAGCAAGGGATCGTCATGCGCGAGCTGGCGCGCATCCTCCTCGAGCATCAGCGGCACGCCCTCGCGAATCGGGAAAGCCAGTCGTTCGGCACGGCAGACCAGCACGCCGGCGGCACGCTGAAATTTGAGCGGGCCCTTGCACACGGGGCACGCGAGGATGTCGAGCAGTCGGTCGTCCATTCGGATCAGTTACCCGTCTTGAAGGCCTTGATGCGCGCCAGCACCAGGTCGATGAGCGCGGCCGCCTCGGCTTCGGCGAACTCCGCGGTGACCGGCACGTACCAGCAGCGCTCGTCGGCGAACGCGGCGCATTTTACGGCATCTTTTTCCGTCATGAGCACTGGCAGGCTGTCGCCGAAGTTGAGGTCGCCGGACTTGAAGGGATGATGGTCCGGGAAAGGATGTTCGTACACCGTGAGGCCCGCATAGCGCAGCATGTCGAAGAAGCGCTGCGGATTGCCGATGGCCGCCACCGCGTGCACGCCCGCGCCGCGGAAGCTCGACAATGAGCGCAGCGCCCCGCTGCCGACCACCGGCCGCGCGTCGCCAGGGCGCATCTGCATGTCGAAGCGCGTCCCGGTCACGAATCGTGGCAGCTGGAATCCCGGCGCCGTGATGGCGCCGTTCAACACCACGGCGTTCACGCGCCGCAGGCGCCGCGCACTTTCACGCAGCGGCCCGCGCGGCAATACGCTGCCATTGCCGAAGCCACGCTGGCCGTCGATGACCACGATCTCGCATTGGCGCACCAGCGCCAGGTGCTGGAGTCCATCGTCGCAGACCACGACATCGGCGCCGTCCTTGACCGCGGCCTGGGCCGCGGCGACGCGATCCTTGCCGATGAACACGGTGGCCGCGGCGCGCCGCGCCAGCAGCAACGGCTCATCACCCACTTCGGACGGACGGCTGTGCACGGTCACGCGAGTGACACCGCGCGCCTTGCCGCCATAACCGCGCGACACGATGCCCACGCGCATGCCGCAGGCGGCGAGATGCGAGGACAACCAGGCCACCAGCGGCGTCTTGCCCGTGCCACCGACGGTGAGATTGCCGACCACGATCACCGGCGCGGCAACCTTGATGCGATGGCGCAGCCCGAGTCGGTACAGGAGGCTGCGCACGGACATGATCAACCCGTAAAACAGCGAGAACGGCACCAGCCAGAGCGGTGCCGACTGGCTGTACCACATCCTCTCTATTTTTCGCATCGAGCGCCTCTAACCGCGGAATTCCGCGCGCTTGAGGCTGGCGTAGGCACCTTCACGCGCGACCAGCTCGGCGTGCGTGCCCCGTTCGACGATGCGTCCGTCCTCCATGACGATGATCTCGTCCGCGTGTTCGATGGTCGACAGCCGATGCGCGATGACCAGCGTGGTGCGGTTGCGCATCAGCTCGATCAACGCCTGCTGGATGCGCCGTTCGGATTCGTTGTCCAGCGCCGAGGTGGCCTCGTCGAGGATCAGGATGGGCGCGTCCTTGAGCAGCGCGCGCGCGATGGCGATGCGCTGCTTCTGCCCGCCCGACAACGACGAGCCACGCTCGCCCACCGGCGTGTCCATGCCCTGGGGCAGGTTGTTGGCGAATTCGTCGACGTAGGCGATGCGCGCGGCCTTCTCGACGGCGGCGGGATCCGGCGCGGCGACACCGAAGGCGATGTTGTTGCGGATCGAATCGTTGAACAGCAGCACGTCCTGGTTGACCAGCGACACGTTCTGCCGCAGGTCGCGCAGGTTGCACTCGCGCACGTCGTTGCCGTCGACCCGCACGGAACCCGCGGTGACGTCGTAGAAGCGCGGCACCAGCGCCGCCAGCGTCGACTTGCCCGAGCCCGAGCGCCCGACAATGGCGATGGTCTTGCCCGCCGGCACGTGCAGGTTCACCGAGTGCAGCACACCACCTTTCTCGCTGGTGTATTCGAAGCTCACGTCGCGAAACTCGAGCTCGCCCGCCACGCGCTGCAGCGGCCGTCCGGACTTGAGGTCCTCGGGCGGAATGTCCAGCAACTCGAAAATGCTGGCGCCGGCCGCGAGGCCCTGCTGGAGCGGGGCGAAGGAATCCATCAGCCGCTTGAGCGGCGCGGTCGTCATCAGCGTGGCGGTGATGAAAGCCATGAAATCGCCGGGCGTCATCGTGCCGGACTGGATCTGGTGCAGCGACACCCAGAGGATGCCACCCAGGCCGATCGAGGCGATGAACTGCACCGTGGGGTTGCTGATCGAACGCGCCGCGATGAGCTTCATGTTGCTCTTGCGGTTGTGCTCGTTGACCTTCTCGAAGTCGCCCGCCTCGGCGTCCTGCGCGTTGAACACCTTGATGACGCGGTGGCCGTCGAGCGCTTCCTTCACCGAGCTGGTGACGTCGCCCATCGAGGACTGGATGCGGCCGCTGTAGCGGCGGAACGAACGGCTGACATTGCGGATCAGCCAGGACAGCGGCGGCGCCAGCACCAGCACGAACAGCGCCAGCTTCCAGTTGATGTACACCACGACGCTGAGCAACACGATGATGGTCAGCGTGTCGCGGATCAGCGAGGTGATGGACTTGGTGACCGCCTCGGCCACCTGCTCCACGTTGTACGTCAGCCGCGAGAGCAGATGCCCGGTGCCTTCACGGTCGTAGTAGCGCGTCGGCAGCTCCAGGTAGTGGCGGAACAGGTCGCCGCGGATGGCCTTGATGACGCGCCGGCCCACGCGCCCGGGGAAATACACCGACATGTAGTCGCCGAGGCCGCGAAACAGGAACAGCACCGGCGCGCCGATCGGCACCAGCCACAGGACGCGCGCGTTCTTCTCGTAGAACGTGCCGTCCACGAATTGCTTCACGAACAGCGCCAGCGTGCCATCGGTGGCCGCGAACAACGCCATGCCGAGCACGCCGATCAGGAAGGTGCCGCGAAACGGCCAGGCGTACGACAACAGGCGTCGATAGACCGCTCCGGGTTTCATCTCCGCCGCCTGCAACTTATTCAATTGCGGGGCTCACGTGCGCAGCCTCATTTCTGCGGCTTGGAGTCTTCGACCGTCGCGATGTTGATGCGCACGAATCCGAGCTTGCCGAGCACGTCCATGGCGGTCACCACCGACTGGTGGGTGGCGCGGCCGTCCGCGCGCACGGTTACGGGTTTGCTGCGGTCGGCGCCGGTCACTTCCTGGATGGCGGCGCGCAGCGTTTCCGGCGAATTGTTGATCAGCTCGCGCTCATTGACGCGATAGGTGCCTGTTTGGGTGACCGACACCACCAGCGGATCGGTCTTCTGGTTGCCCGTGGGAGCGAGCGTGGCCTGCGGCAATTCGATCTTGAGGCGCCCTTCCTGCAGGAAGTGCGAGGTCAGCATGAAGAAGATGACCAGCAGCAGGGAAATATCGATCAACGGGATCAGGTTGATCTCCGGGTCTTCCTTGCCCTTTTGGGACTGCAATCTCATGCGGTGCGCGCGATGCCGCCGTCGGCTTCACCGGCCTGGTTCTCACCCAGCGAGTCCGCGAAGTTGACGGCAATTTTTTCCATTTCGACCACGATGCGCTCGACCTTGCCGCGCAGGTAGCGATGCGCCACGTAGGCCGGGATCGCGACCGTGAGGCCGGCCGCGGTGCAGACCAGCGCTTCGGAGATGCCGCTGGCCAGCATGCGCGGATCGCCCATGCCGCCGAGCATCACGGCGCGGAAAGCATTGATGATGCCGGTGACCGTGCCCAGCAGGCCTAACAAGGGCGCAATGCTGGCGATGGTGCCGACCGAATTCACGAAGCGTTCCAGCTCGTGCACCACGTGCCGGCCGACGTCTTCGACGCGCTCCATCATGATCTCGCGTCCGCGATGACGGTTGGCCAACGCCGCGGCCAGCACGCGCCCCAGCGGTGAGTTCTTCTCCAGCGCTTCGATGACCTTGGGGTTGACCTGGTTACGGTCGGCGAGCTCGGAGACCTTCTTGATGAGGTCCTGCGGCAGCACCCGCTTGCGCTGCAGCGTCCAGAGCCGTTCGAGCACGATACCGACCAGCACGATCGAGCAGATGATGATCGGCCACATGAATGGGCCGCCGGCCCGCACGATTTCCCACATGGCGGAGGATCATACCGGAAGGTGCCGCAAAAGCGTCATTCGGGCGCCGCCAGGCGAACGGGAATCGCGCCGAGCGCGCTGTCGCGAGCGGGCTGATGCCCCGCGTCCCGAAAACGAACTGGATGGCGCCGGCGGCGCGCGTATCGAACACGCGCACGCCCGCGTCGCGCCAGCGCTCGAGGGTGCGGCCGCGCGCGTCGCTCGTGGCGATGCCACCGGTGGCGATGGCCAATCCCGCGCCGCTCGACTCTATCCACTCGGGACCGGAACCCGCCGCGCCCGCCTGCCGGCTCAAGACCACCACGTCGTTGACCAGCCCCGGCGACCAGCGCGCCAGCAATTCCCGTTCGGCCGCGGCGTCGAGATCGCCGGACAGCAGCAACGCATGTCCGCCGGCGATGATTCGGAGTACGCAGTAGGCGCCGCCGCCCGCGACGAACATCTCGAACCGCACGCCATCCCATTCGAAACGCGAATCGCTGCAGGCCGTGGCTCGCAGCCGGTTCGCCGGCCAGCGGCCCCCGGTGACGATACGACCCACGCCGCGCTCGAACGCTAACAAGGCGGCACCCGCGGCGCGATCCGCGTCCAGGCGTGGCAGCACCAGCAGATCGACGGCACGAATCCCGTAGGCATCGAGCGCGGGCAACACGGTGCGAGCGAGCGCCGTGCCATGCGTATTCCAGCGATCGCCGGTATCGAACAGCGCGGCATGCGTGTGGGTGGCGATCAACACCGCCGTGCCGCGGCCGGCGTCCAGCACGTCGACGCGCACCTCGCCCGCCTCCGGCAGTCGCGGGGGCGCGAACAGCAGCGGCAACCACAGGGCGGCGCCGGCGAGGCGCAGGCTCATGGGCCAGCTCCACAACATCCACAACGAGGCGGGGATCGCGAGCGCGAACCACCACGACGCGGGTTCGACACGCCACGAGGCCGGGTCCCGGTCCGCCGCCCACACCAGCGCCGGCCACGCCCACTCGTACAACTTCGCCGCGGCTGCGAACGGCAGGCCATCGAACGCGGGCGCCCACCACGCGAGCACTGCGCCGGCCAGTATCAACGGGACGAACACGAACGAGATCAGCGAGATTGCCAGCAGGTTGACGCCGAAACCCACCAGCGACACACCGCCGAACACGGCAAACGTCAACGGCGCGAGCGTCACCATGACGGCGAGTTGCAGGCGTAGTACCTGCACCGTGCGGCCCACGCGTACCAGCGACGTGGTCTCGAGCAGCAGGATCACGCCCACCGCCACGAACGACAGCCAGAATCCCGCCGCCAGCGGCGCGCGGGGATCGAGCAGCAACACCAGGATCAGCGCCAGCGACCAGGTGCGCGCCGCATCCAGTGGCCGCGCGCCGAGGCGCGCGCCCGCGAACACGGCGAGCATCAGCCAGGTGCGTTGCGTCGGGACCGAGAATCCGGCCAGCAGCGCATAACCGCCCGCCGCCGCGATACCCGCGAGTAGCGCGAAGGGTTCGCGTTCCAGCGCGCGGCCGGGCAGCAGCCGCCACAGCCGCCGCGCGGCAGCGAACGCCAGCAGCGCGAACAATGTGACGTGCATGCCCGAGATCGCCACCAGGTGCGTGGTGCCGGTGGCGTTGAACACCCGCCATTGGTCGGTGCTCATGCCATCGGTGAGACCCACTGCCAGTGCCGTGATCAACCCGGCGGCGTCGGGATCCGCGACCCGCGAAGCGATGCGCGTGGCGATGCGCGCGCGCACGGCATCGATGGAAGGCGCCGCCAGCGCCAGGCGCGTGTTCAATACCGAGGGCAATACGCGCGCGTGCAAGTGCACGCCGTCGCGGAAGGCCATGCGTTCGACATCAAAGCCGTGGAAATTCCGCGTCTCGCTGGCCTGACCCAGCCGGGCCAGCCATTGCCAGCGCTCGCCTACGCGGGGCGCCGCGTCCACCCGCCAGCGCAGGCGGGCGCGGCGTGGTTGCTCGCCGGCTCCGGGGCCCTCGAGCACGCGGACCTCGGCGTCGAAGCCCACGTCCGCCCCGTCGCGCGCCGGCACGTCGAGCACCTGGCCCTCGAGCAACACGCGGGTATCCGGGCCCGTAGGTGGCACACGCAACGCTTGCCAGCGCGCGACGCTGACTCCCGCGAGGCACAGGCCGCCGAGTACCAGGGCCACGCAACGAGCCCGGGGCCAGGTTCGCAGTGGTGAGAGCAACACCGTGGCGCTGGCGATGCCCGCGCACCACAGCCAGGCTGTTGCCGGCAGGGTCGCGGCGCCCAGTCCTGCGAGCACACCCGCCAGGAGCGAGAGCGCACCCGTCACGGAGCACTGTTAAAGTGACGCACGATGCCTCGGCTCCTGTTCCGCAAGATCACGCCGCGCCATGAAACGCTGCGCAACCATTGGGCACTGAAACCTTTCAGTCGCTTCTTTGGCGATCCACGCCTGTGGTCGCTGCAACGGCGCACCGTGGCACCGGCATTCGGCGCGGGACTCGCGATCTGCTTCATCCCGCTGCCCATCCACATCCCGGTGGCGATGATGGTGGCCATCTTCTGCCGCATTCACATCCCCACGATCATGCTGGCGCTGGTCGCCGTGAATCCGCTGACCATGCTTCCGGCCTACCTGCTGGCCTACAAGATCGGCGTGCTCATTACCGGCGCGCACGAGCGGAACTTCGCGTTCCACATGAGCTGGGACTGGGTGCAACACGGCCTGGGGCCGATGTGGAAACCCTTCCTGGTGGGTTGCGGCGTGACCGGGGCCCTGGTGGGCCTCATCGGCTACGTGTTGCTCGACATCGCGTGGCGCTACAGCGCCCGCAAGAGATACCGCGAGCGGCCGGGTTCGGCCACCTCTCAATCACGTCTTTTCGACTAGATTTCCGCGGTCGATTTCCAGGATGCGATCCATGCGCTGCGCCAGGCGCCGGTCGTGCGTGACCACCACGAGGCTGGTGCCGAACTCGCGATTGAGCTCGAGCATGAGCGCGAACACCGACTCGGCATTGTTGCCGTCGAGATTGCCGGTGGGCTCGTCGGCCAGAACGATACGCGGCTTGGTCACCAGCGCACGCGCCACCGCGGCGCGCTGTCGTTCGCCGCCCGAGAGCTCATGGGGCCGATGGATCAGCCGGTCTCCCAGCCCCACCCGCTCGAGCACGGCGCGCGCCTCGCTCTCGGCCACCTGCTTCGGTTCGCGCCGCACCAGCAACGGCATGGCCACGTTTTCCAGCGCCGAGAACTCGGGCAGCAGGTGGTGGAACTGGTAGACGAAGCCCAGCGTGCGATTGCGCAGCTCGCCGCGCGGTTTCTCCGCCAGCGCGTGGATGTCGCTGCCGGCGATGCGCACCGTGCCCGCGCTCGGCCGGTCGAGGCCGCCCAGGATCTGCAGCAGCGTGGTCTTGCCCGAGCCGGAGGCGCCAATAATCGCGATGCGCTCGCCGGCCTTCACCGCGAGATTCACGCCGTCGAGCACCTTGAGATCGATCGGTCCCTGGCGATAGGTGCGCGCCACGGCGCTGGCTTCGAGAACCAGGTCAGTCATGTCCCCTCTCAATCATGTCGCAGTGCCTCCGCGGGCAGGGTGCGCGACGCACGCCACGCGGGGTAGATAGTCGCCGCCGCCGTGAGCAACAGTGTCACGAGGCTCACCTTGAACACGTCCGCGAACTGCACGTCCGTGGGCAGGTCGTTCATGAGATACACCGAGGCATCGAGGAATTGCACGCCGAACAGGCTCTCGATGCCGTGCAGGATGGTCGGGAAGTACACCGACAGCAGCCAGCCGAGCAACGCGCCGGCCACCGTGCCCACCAGCCCGATCAACGCGCCCTGCACCAGGAACATGCGCAGCACGTTCACCGGCGCCGCGCCGATGGTGCGCAGGATGGCGATATCGGCCTGCTTTTCCTTGACGATCATCACCAGCGTGGCGATCAGGTTGATGGCCGCGACCACCACCAGGATCAGCAGGATGAAGAACATCATCGACTTGGTGAGCTCGATGTTGCGGAAGAAATTGAGATGGTCGCGGGTCCAGTCGCTGATGAAGTAGCCGTTGCCACTGACGTCGATGGCACGCGCCACGGTGCGCACCAGCATGGGCGCGAGGAACGGGTCGTTGAGCGCCAGCCGCAGGCCGGTGACGTCGTCACCCATCTGGTAGAGCCGCGCGGCGTCGGTCATGTGCAACAGTACGAGGCCGCGGTCGAACTCGTACATGCCCGAATCGAAGATCCCCGCCACGGTGAAGCGCCGCTTGCGCGGCTCGAAGCCGGCCGGCGTGACGCTGCCCTCCGGCGCCATCAGCACCACGGTCTGCCCCGGCTTCACGCCCAGTTCCTCGGCCAGCGCCGCCCCGAGCACGATGCGGTACTTGCCCGCCTCGAGGTCGGACAACGAACCTGAAGTGAGCCGCGAGCCGAGACCCACCGCCTTCACTTCTTCTTCCGGCAACACACCGCGCACCACCACGCCGCTGACGCGCTGGCCATTGGCCAGCAGCCCGCGCGACTCGATGAAGGGCACGGCGGCCTTCACTCCCGGCTCCTGCGCCGCGGTGGCCTGGCGCGCGCGCCAGTCCGGGATGGCGCCGTCGACACCGGTGATGGTGGCGTGCGCCGTCACCGTCAGCATGCGGCTGCGCAGCTCGCTCTCGAAACCATTCAGCACCGAGAGCACCACGATCAACACCGCCACGCCCAGTGACAGGCCGATCACCGACATCGAGGCCACGAACGACACGAAGCCGCTGCGATGCGTCGAGCGCAGGTAGCGCACCCCTATCTTCCATTCATAGGGCCACTCGTACGGCACCGGCACCTACTCGTACCTCAACGCGTCGGCCGGCGGGATGCGCGCGGCGCGCAGCGACGGGTAGATAGTCGCCAGCAACGTGATGAACATCGCGACGCCGGCGATCCACAGGATCTGCTGCGGCCGCAGCTCCGACGGCAGGCGGGTGACCACGTACACGGTGGAATCGAAGATCTCGAAGCGGAACAGCCGCTCGAGGAAGGCGGCGACGGCGCCGGCGTGGTAGCCGATCAACGTACCCAGCAGCACGCCCAGCGCCACGCCGAACCAGGCGATGACGCTGCCCTGGATGAGGAAGATGGTCATGACCCGCCGCGGCGAGGCACCGAGGGTGCGCAGGATGGCGATGTCGGTACGCTTGTCCGTGACCACCATGGCCAGCATGGCGACCAGGTAGAACGCGGCCACCGCCACGATCAGCATGAGGATGATGGCCACCATGGTCTTCTCGATGCGGATGGCACGGAAGTAGCTGGCGTGGTCGAAGGTCCAGTCGCGGATCTCGACGCCGGCGGGCAACTGCTTCGCGAGCTGCTTTGCGTACTCCGGCGCGCCCAGCGGCTCGCGGAAGTTCACGTGCAGCGACATGCGCGAATCCGGATCGGGCAGCAGCGCGCGCACGTCGGCCAGCGAGGTGATCAGCAACGCCTCGGTGTCCTGCAGCTCCGCGGCGAGCACGCCCACCACCTGGAACTCGCGCAACCTCGGCTGCGGCGCGCCGTCGGCGTCCGTGGTCGGGATCAGCACCGTGATCGAGTCGCCGATGCCGAGGCCCAGCATCTGCGCGAAGGAGCGGCCCACCAGCACGCGATTTGAACCCGGCTCGAGGTCCGCGAGTTTTCCCTCGATGATGGCGCCGGAGAGTTTCTCCACGTCGCCTTCGTGGGTCGGATCGATGCCGCGCAGGCGCACCGGCAGCATGTCCGGCTTGCGCATGGCCAGCGCCTCGATTTCGATGAACGGCGACGCGCCGGTCACCTGGGGCGCCGCGCGCACCTGCCCGGCCAGCGCCTGCCAGTCGGGCGGCGCGGATGTGCTGTTCGCCGGCACGAAAATCCGCGCGTGCGCCGACAGGGCGAGCAAACGTTCGCGCAACTCCCCTTCCAGGCCGTTCATCACCGACAGGATCACGATGAGCGCGGTCACGCCCAGGCACACGCACAGCAGCGACACCCAGGTGATGAACGAGACGAAGAACTTGTGGGATCGGGCGCGCACGTAGCGCAACCCGACGAACAGGGGCAACGAATTCAGCATCGCGGCGGATTGTGGGCCAAAAACCTGACGGAGATCACAAAAGCGCTGTTAGACATAGTCGGCTGCCGGCGACAGCGGCTGACTTTGCCATATCGGGGCGTATATTGCCGCCAGGGTCGAAGTCGCAGACCCCGTGATGAAGAGGAGAAAGCCATGCTTGCTCGCAACCTGAAGCTGTCGTTGATCGCCCTGGGATTGGGCCTTGCGGTGCCGACTTTCGGCGAAACGCTGGCCGTCGATGGCCAGGTCGTCATGAAGCCCAACGGCGTCGAGACGCCGCAGCGCGGCTCGACCATGGCGGCCGTCGAAGCCAAGTTCGGCGCTCCCTCGAGCAAGAGCGACGCGGTCGGCAACCCTCCCATCACCAAGTGGTTCTATCCGAACTTCGTGGTGGTGTTCGAGAACGACAAGGTGCTGCACGCCGTCGTGCCGCACGGCTGAGACGCCGGCTTCCAGCCATTCCTGATTCGTCTCGCCCCTTCCGGGCGATTTGCACGGTGCGCGCCGAAGCGTAAGCTGCCGCGCCTTCGCAATGCCATCCCTGCTCCATCCTCCGCTGCCCGCGCCGCGCGCGCGCCAACGCTGGCACCAGCTTTACGGCTCGGCGCGCAGCCTGGCGATCGCCGAAGCGGTGGAGTCCGATACGCGGCCGTACCTGGTCATCGCGCGCGACGCCCGCGAGCTCGACCAGTTGCGCGCGGAGCTCGGCTTTTTTCTCGGCGGCTCACGGGCGATCCATGCACTGCCCGACTGGGAAGTGTTGCCCTACGACGTGTTCTCGCCGCATCCGGACATCATCTCCGAACGGCTGGCAGCGCTGGCTGAGCTGCCGCGACTGAAATCCGCGGTGCTGCTGGCTGCCGCAGATACGCTCGGCCAGCG
>Ga0070665_100005718_pt1 | contig 12764 bp, 12 predicted proteins | sample KBSS13metaG_FD_65862 | JGI IMG/M metagenome (GOLD analysis project Ga0070665, IMG submission 65862) | Switchgrass rhizosphere microbial communities from Kellogg Biological Station, Michigan, USA - KBS S1-3 metaG | ecosystem: Host-associated > Plants > Roots > Rhizosphere > Soil ... | reverse complement strand
GCGAATGCGCCTCGCGCGCTCCGCGCGACGCTCGTCGTCGTGCTGCTCGCGACGACGTTCCTGCTGCTGAACCTGCTGCAGCCGGCACGACCGGAACCGGCCGTTGCCAAGGATGAAGACATCGAGCGCGCCCGCAAGATCATCAACGGTGCGGATCTCACCATCGCGAACGCCGCGCTGAGCGGCGACAAGCGCCTGCTGTTCAACGACGCGGGCGATGCGTTCGTGATGTATCAGGTGAACGGCCGCAGCTGGATCGCGCTCGGCGATCCGGTGGGACCGCGTGGCAAGTGCGAAGAGCTGGTGTGGCGCTTCCGTGAGTTGTCGGATCGGCACGGCGGGCGCACGGTGTTCTATCAAGCGCGCGGCGAGCGCCTGCCGCTGTATGTCGATCTCGGCCTCGCGGCACTGAAGATCGGCGAGGAAGCGCGCGTGCCACTGCAGGATTTCTCGCTCGAAGGGCCGGCTCGCGCGGGCCTGCGCAGCGATCATCGGCGCGCGGCGCGCGGCGGCGCGTCCTTCGAGATCGTGATGCCGGAGCAGGTTCCGGCGCTGCTGCCGGCGCTTCGCAAGATTTCCGACGCGTGGCTGGCGGACAAGTCCACCGCCGAGAAGCGCTTTTCAGTAGGCGCGTTTACGGAGAAGTACGTCGCCAACTTTCCGATCGCGCTGGTGCGCACGGAGGGCAGCCCTTCCGCGTTCGCGAATCTCTGGCCGACGGGGACGAAGGATGAGCTTTCCATCGATCTCATGCGCTTCGGGCCGGATGCGCCGCGCAGTGCGATGGACTATCTGTTTATCGAGCTGATGCTATGGGCTCGTGCGCAGGGCTACCGATGGTTCAACCTCGGCATGGCGCCGCTCGCCGGCCTCGAACGCCATCCGCTCGCGCCGGCGTGGCATCGGGTGGGGAATTTCGTGTTCCGGCACGGCGAGCACTTCTACAACTTCGAAGGCCTGCGCCGCTACAAAGGGAAGTTCGATCCGGTGTGGGAGCCGAGATATCTCGTGGCACCCGGTGGCGTGGCGCTGCCGCGCATCCTGATCGATGTGTCAGTGCTCATCGCCGGCGGCATGAAGGAACTGTTCGCCCGCTGAAGAAGCCTGCCGACCAAGGTCTCACCGCAGCAAAACGAGACTCAAGTCCGCCGCCCATCCGCCGTTACCTAGGTCAGTAGAGATTATCGTCGCATACGACGGAGCACCTGGGATCATGGCTTTCAATCGTCCATCCAGCCTTGCGGCTTACCAGAGCGTGGCAACCCACGGTGGCGTTGCCGCGTCAGATCCGCACGGCCTGATCCTGATGCTGATGGACGGCGCCATGGAGCGGCTGGCCAAGGCCAAGGGCTGCATGTTGAACGGCGCCGTGGCTGACAAGAACCAGCTCATCAGCACCTCCATCGCCATCATCGACGAGCTGCGCGTGAGCCTCGACCTCAAGGCCGGCGGCGCGATCGCGGCGAATCTCGACGATTTGTACGATTACATGTGCCGCCAGCTCGTGAAGGCGAACCTCAACAACCGCGTCGAGACCGTCGACGAGGTGGCGCACCTGCTGGGCGAGATCCGCAGTGCGTGGATCGCCCTGCCCGCTGAAGCGCGTGCACTGCGTCCCAATCCGCGCTGAAGACTGCTGCGAGACGGATTGCGTTAAGTAGAATCGAAGACGCCCTCAATTCGCCGGGCGGCTAAGGACGTACGACGATGTACGACGGTTCAGACACAGTCATCCTTTTCGAAGAGCTGGCCTACCAGGACGTGCTGCCAGTGGCCTGGCGTCCGTTGCCGGACCAGATCGACCCCGACCTCGCCGCAAGCTATGCCGCGTCGAACGTGCGCGTGCTGCAGGCCTGCACGGCTTTGCAGGAGCAGGGCCAGGTGGAGAAGGTCGACGAGAACTCGCCGCACGCGGCCGATTTCCTGCGGATCGAGCTGAAGATCAATCTGCTGCTCGATGTGGTCGGGCGGATTCTGGCGGCCAATCAGCCGCGGCCGCCTGCTGTGGCGATTCGGTTCAATGCCCTGGGGGCCACCTTTCAGGCGGCGGCTCCCCTGCCCCGGCCGGGCGCTCAGGGTTCAGTTGAGATTTACCTGCGCGAATGTGTTGCCGAGCCGCTGAGACTCATTGGCCGTGTGGCGAATGTGTCGCCGGGTGGTGAGGTGAAGGTTCGCTTCCTGCCGCCGGGTGAAGCGGCGTCGGACCTGCTCGAGAAGCTGGCCTTCCGCCGTCACCGCCGAGCGGTGGCCGGCAGCCGCCAGCCGCCCACGCGCCCCCGCGGTCGCTAAGAGCAAGAAGCCCTCAATCGCCGGGCTCTTCAGCTCCGCAGGCGTTAACGGCAACACCTTGCCGCCGGCAAAGCCCCGCCGCTAAGCATCAGTACGTACTGTGATACGGGTCACGTGTATCGATCCGAACACACGGTGCGCTTCACGTCTTTCCGGGTGTCGTAAAATTAACAATAGCTCCCATGCACCCACAACAAGCAGTCGGCGTTCGCAGCAGCAAGAGCCTGACGTCAGACGCGAGAGCATCGATGAATGAAGAGCGGGGAGTCAGCAGTCAGATGAACGCAGTGCCCACCAACGAGCGTTCCCGCGCCCGCCTCCCCACGGGCACTTCGCAGGCCATCCGCGACGTGATCGCACTGATCAAGCAGGTCGCCGAGCACGACTCCACCGTTCTGATCCTGGGCGAGTCAGGCACCGGTAAGGAAGTAGCCGCCCGCGCGATCCACGACCTTTCGCCCCGCCGCCAGCGGCCGTTCGTTGCCGTCAACTGCGGCGCGATCCCCGCCGAGCTGCTCGAGAGCGAGCTGTTCGGTCATGAGAAAGGCGCCTTCACCGGCGCGGTCTCCGCCCGCAAGGGCCGTTTCGAAATCGCCGAGGGCGGCACGCTGTTCCTCGACGAGATCGGCGACATGAGCCCGACGATGCAGGTGAAGCTGCTGCGCGTGTTGCAGGAACGCGTGTTCGAGCGCGTCGGCAATCACGTGCCGATGCGTTGTAACGTGCGCATCATCGCCGCCACGCATCGCAATCTCGAAGAATCCATGGCTCGCGGCACGTTTCGCGAAGACCTCTTCCATCGCCTCAACGTATTCCCGATCGAGATGCCCGCGTTGCGCTCGCGTCTCGAAGACCTGCCGCTGCTGATCCGCGACTTCGCCGCACACAATGTGTCCGAAGGTCGCTCGGAAGTGCAGCTCGCACCGCGCGCGCTCGCCGCGCTCGCTATGTGCCCGTGGCCCGGAAACGTGCGCGAGCTCGCGAATCTGGTCGAACGTCTTTCCATCGTCACCGCGGGTCGCGTTGCCGACATCGGCGATCTGCCCGCGAAATACAGGCCTTCCGACTGGTCGAACTCCTGGATCGCTCCGCAGTTCGCGAGCGAGATCGCGTCGCTCGACACGACGATTGCCGAACGCCTGCTGCTCGACGGTGATGTGTTGCCGGAAGGCACGCAGCTGCTGCCGACCACGCAGGTGCTCATCGAGTTCGACACGGACGAAGAGCTCAAAACGGCTCGCAAAGAAGACACGCTCGCCGTTCTGCCGGAAGAAGGTATCGATCTGCGCGCGCATCTCACCGAGATCGAACGCAAGCTCGTCGTGCAGGCGCTCGAACGTTCACAGGGTGTTGTGGCTCACGCCGCACGCCTGCTCGGTCTGCGTCGTACGACGCTGGTCGAAAAGCTGCGCAAGCTCGACCTGCTGAACGGCGAAGTGCTGGCGACGGAAGACTGACGGCGGCACGACCGCGGCGGCGGAAAATTGCCGCGGCGGCGAGTTGCCGTGTGACCCCCCTCTCAAAAAAGACCCGTTTCGAGCTGGCCCACCTCTTGCACTACTGATCCTCGATGCACTCGTGCACATGAGGATCGAATGTCCGAAGAGATCACACTGACGCCAGAGCTCGCCACGCCTTCACCGCGTGACGATGCCGCGGGCGCTGTCGAGCTGGTCGCCTGTGCGGCAGGCTCACAACGACTCGCCCAGCTGGCGCGACGCGTGGCTGCGAGCGATTGCACGGTGCTCATCGTCGGTGAGTCCGGCACGGGCAAGGAAGTGCTCGCGCGCTTCATCCATCGCAGCTCCGATCGTGCGAACAAGCCGTTCGTCGCAGTGAACTGCGCGGCGATTCCCGAGACGATGCTCGAAGCGATGCTGTTCGGTTACGAGCGCGGCGCTTTCACCGGCGCGCTCGCGACGCACGCCGGCAAGTTCGAGCAGGCTCAGGGTGGCACGCTGCTGCTCGACGAAATCACCGAGATGCCGCTCAGCCTCCAGGCCAAGCTGCTGCGCGTTCTGCAGGAACGCGAAGTCGAGCGCCTCGGCGGCCGCACGCCGGTTCCGCTCGACGTTCGCGTGCTCGCCACGACGAACCGCCGCCTGCGCGAAGAAGTCGCCGCCGGCCGCTTCCGCGAAGACCTCTACTACCGACTGAACGTATTCCCGCTCGCGATCGCGCCGCTCTCCACGCGTCGCGACGATGTGCTGCCGCTCGCCATGCAGCTGCTCGCGAGACGCGTGCGTCCGGGCGACAGAATCCCTGCGTTGAGCGCGGATGCCGCTCATCTGCTGCTGACGTACAACTGGCCGGGCAACGTGCGTGAGCTCGACAACCTCTTGCAACGCGCGCTGATCCTGGTGAATGGGCCGGTGATCGGTCCCGAGCACATCCAGTTCGAGCTGGTGAACGAGACGTGCGTCCCGTCAGACACCGGAACGTTCCGGACTTTCACGCCGATGCAGGGCATGCCGCAGAGGCAGCCCGCACACGTCCCGCCGCCGTCGGCGCTCAGCGATGCATTCGCGCGAGCCGGCGCGGCGACGCAGGCGCCGACCGACGCGTCGCTCGCGCGCACCCTCGGCAATGCCGAAAAAGACCTGATTCTCGAAGCCCTGCGCAGCGGCAGCCCGCGCCGCGAAGTCGCCGAACGCCTCGGCATCAGCCCCCGCACCCTGCGGCACAAGCTCGCGCGCCTGCGTGAAGCCGGTGTCGAAGTGCCGGCGGCCTGACGCAAGGAGATCTCATCATGAGCCAGATGGAAATCGACCGCGTCCTCGCCACGATCCGCTCGTTCTCGAAGCAGGGCGGCATCGGCGGCCCCGAAGCGAACGGCGTCAACGGCATTGGTAATGCCGCAGGCCCGAACGCCGCCGGCAAGTCGGGCGCGTCGGAGTTCGCGAACCTCATCAAGCAGGGTCTCGACTCGGTCAACCAGACGCAGCAGAGCGCCTCGAGCATGGCGACCGCCTTCGAGAAAGGCGTGCCCGGGGTCGAGCTGCCGCAAGTGATGATCGAGATGCAGAAAGCGGCGGTCTCGTTCCGCGCGGTCACTGAAGTTCGCAATCGCCTGGTCAATGCGTACCAGGAAATCATGAACATGCCGGTTTGATGAGGATTAGATCGTGAGCACCGAAGTGGCGGCCCTCCCCCAACCCGTGATGTCGCGCATTCCCGCGAATCTCAAGCCGTTGCTGCTGCTGATCGGCATCGCGGCGGCGGTCGCGGCGGGCGTGATGGTCGTGCTGTGGTCCAAGGGCCCGAACTACAGCCTGCTGTACACGAACCTGAGCTCCGAAGATCAGGCGCAGGTCGCCTCGGCGCTCGAAGCGTCCGGGATTCCTATCGCCTCGAGCCTCAGTCGAACGGCATGTCGGTGCCGTCCGAGCAGATCAACGACGCACGCCTCAAGCTTGCGGGCCAGGGCCTGCCGGAAGGCAGCGGCGGCTTCGCCAACATTTCGAAGGATCCCGGTTTCGGCGTCAGCCAGTTCATGGAGAACGCGCGTTATCAGCACGCGCTCGAAGCGGAGCTCGCCCGCACGATTTCCAGCCTGCGCCCGGTCGATGGCGCGCGCGTGCATCTCGCCGTGCCGCGTGAGTCGGCGTTCGTGCGCGATCGTCGTCCCGCGAGCGCGTCGGTGTTCGTGCAGCTGAAGGCCGGCAAGCGCCTCGAGCAGGAACAGATCCAGTCGATCATCAATCTGGTCGCGTCGAGCATTCCCGAGCTCGAACCGACGCAGGTGACGGTCGTCGACCAGCAGGGCCGCCTGCTGTCGGCGCCGCAGTCCGACAGCGAGCTCGCCCAGCGCGAGCGCAATCTCGAGCTGACGCATCGGCTCGAGGAAGAATACGTGCAGCGTATCGAAGCGCTGCTGGCCCCATTTGCAGGCCCTGGTCGCGTGCGCGCGCAGGTTGTTGCGCAGGTGGATACATCCGTCACGGAGGAAGCACGTGAGCAATACAAACCGGACAGCCAGATCGTGCGGAGTGAACAAACTTCCGAAACGACCAGTCGCGACGGATCGGGCCCGCAAGGCGTGCCCGGCTCGCTCTCGAACCAGCCGCCCACGCCGGGCACGGCGCTGCCGCCCAATGCCAGCAATTCGCTTGCTGCTCAGGCCGCTGCCGGGGGTCAAGGTGCAAAGGCACAAGGTGCGGCCGCTGCTAACGCTCAAGCAGCCCCGCCCCCCGACAACACCTCAAGGCAGGCCACACGCAACTACGAAATCGATCGGACCATGGCGTACACGAAGACGCCTGCGGGAAGGCTGCAGCGACTCACAGTTGCTGTGCTCATCGACAATGTGCGTGCTGCCGGAAAAGATGGGAAAGTCACGACGACGCCACTCTCGCAAGAGCAGCTCGATCACGTCACCCAGCTCGTGAAGGACACCGTCGGCTTCAATGCCGAGCGCGGCGACAGCGTGAACGTCGTCAACTCGCCGTTCCTCGAGGACGCGAAGCCGGCCGACGGTCAGCTGGAGTCGATCCCGCTCTGGGAACAGCCGTGGGTGCTCAACGTCGCGAAGATCGTGGCGGGGCTCATCATCGTGCTGGTGCTCGTGTTCTCGGTGCTGAAGCCACTGATGAAGAGCCTGCTCGGCCCGCCAAAGCACTACGTGCCGGCCGGCGCCCTGCCCGGTGGCGGATCGATCGAGTCCCCGGCCGCACGCGGCGGAGCCGACAACGGCACTCCGCAGGCCGCGCCGCTCGCCTATGAGCAACAGCTCGCACAGGCAAAAACGCTCGTCGGGCAGGATCCGAAGCGCGTCGCCCAGGTGGTACGCGCGTGGGCGGCGGAAGACGAATAAGTCCAGATGGCTACGAACATGAACGACAAGAAGAGCGATGGACGCACGGGTGTTGAACGCGCCGCCATCCTCCTGCTGACACTGGGTGAGCAGGAGGCCGCGCAGGTGCTGAAGCACATGGGCGCGCGCGAAGTGCAGCGAGTGGGTGCTGCCATGACGCGCCTGACCGGCGTGTCCCGCGACGAAGTGCAAGGCGTGCTCGCCGAGTTCTCGACGCTGGTCGAGACGCAGACCTCCGTCGGCGTGGGCGTCGACGACTTCCTGCGCAAGGTGCTCGTCGATGCGCTCGGCCAGGACAAGGCCGCGAGCGTCATCGAACGCATCAATCTCGGGCCCACCAGCAAGGGCCTCGAAGCGCTCAAGTGGATGGATCCGCGCGCCGTCGCGGAGCTGATCCGCCACGAGCATCCGCAGATCATTTCGATCGTGCTCGCCTATCTCGAATCCGACCAGGCGGCCGAGATCATCACCGAGATGCCCGCCGGCCTGCGCGCCGACGTGCTCATGCGTATCGCGACGCTCGACGGCGTGCAGCCGAGCGCGCTCTCGGAGCTCGACGACATCATGGAAAAGACGTTCGCCGGCAAATCGACGGCGAGCACTTCCGCGCTCGGCGGTGCCAAGGCCGCGGCCGACATCGTGAACCTGCTGGAAGCGAGCGTCGAAGGTCCGGTGATGGAACAGATCACCCGCGCCGACGAAGCGCTCAGCCAGAAGATCCAGGACCTGGTGTTCGTGTTCGACAACCTCATCGAGATCGACGACCGCGGCATGCAGGAGCTGCTCCGCAACGTGCAGAGCGACCGGCTGCTGCTCGCCCTCAAGGGCGCGGACGACGAGCTCAAGGCGAAGATCTTCAAGAACATGTCGCAACGTGCGGCGGAAATGCTGAAAGACGACCTCGAAGCCAAGGGCCCTGTAAAGCTGTCGGAAGTGGAAGGCGCGCAGCGCGAAATCCTGCAGGCGGCGCGCAAGCTCGCCGAAGCCGGCACGATCTCGCTCGGCGGCAAGGGTGGCGAGCAGTATGTCTGAGCGCATACGCCGGGACGCGCCCGCGGCCGCCGCGGCACAGGTTTACTCGCTGCCGCAAGTGGATGGACCGGTCATCGGCCGTCGCATCAGCGAGAAGGAAAAGGCGGAAGCCGAACGCGCGCATTTCGCCAAAGGTTACGAAGATGGGCTCGCGGCCGCGCGCCGCGAGATCGACGCAGAGCTCGGCAAGCTGCGCTCGCGCATCGCGCAGCTCGACGTGGTCATGCGTTCGCTGGCGCGCCCTTTCGAAGAGCTCGACAAGGACGTGGAAGAGCAGCTCACCCTGCTCGCACTCACCGTCGGCAAGCAGATGGTGCGGCGTGAGCTGAGGACCGATCCCGCGCAGGTGATCGGCGTCATTCGCGAATGTGTGGGGCGCCTGCCCGCAGCCGCTCGCGACGTGCGAGTAAAGCTTCATCCGGCCGACGCGGCCATCGTGCGCGAGTTGCTCGCGACCAATCCCGGCACCGAACGGGCCTGGAATATTGTGGAAGACCCTGCGCTCACGCGCGGGGGATGCATCGTGGTTTCGGATTCTTCGCAGATCGACGCGCGTCTCGATGCCCGTCTAAATGCGGTGGTTGCCGCCGCGTTCGGCGATGAACGCGCGCCCGGCGCACGCGCCGAGAACGGGAAAGACGCAGAGTGACCGCCGCCACCGCACAGCGCCAGAGCCGCGGCCACATCTGGCGCGATCGGCTTGCCCGTAACACCCAACGTATCGAGCGCATTCCGCCGCCGCCCGTTGAAGGCTATCTCACACGCATGATCGGCCAGACACTGGAAGCCGTCGGCTGCCAGGCTGCCGTGGGCGACTATTGTGACGTGCTCACGAGCGGCGGCTCGCGTGTCGAAACGGAAGTCGTCGGCTTTTCCGGCGATCGACTCTTTCTCATGCCGACCGGCGACCTGCATGGTCTCGAGCCCAACTCGCGCGTCGTGCCGCGCATGCGGGCGGGCCGGGTTCGCGTCGGGCCGGAGCTGCTCGGTCGCATCATCGATGGCAGCGCGCAGCCACTCGATGGGCTCGGACCGATCCTGTGCGAGGAAAGCGTTCGCCTGACCGGGCAGCAGATGAATCCGCTCATGCGGCAGCCGATCTCGGAGCCGCTCGACGTTGGCATCCGCGCGATCAACTCGCTGTTCACGGTCGGGCGTGGTCAGCGCCTTGGCCTGTTCGCAGGCTCCGGCGTCGGTAAATCGGTGCTGCTCGGAATGATGGCGCGATACACGAACGCGGACGTCATCGTCGTCGGCTTGATCGGCGAGCGAGGCCGCGAGGTGAAGGAGTTCGTCGAGCGCATCCTCGGTCCGCAGGATCGGCGCCGCGCGGTCGTGATTGCCGCGCCGGCAGATGCCCCTCCCCTCATGCGCCTGCACGGCGCGTGGCTCGCTTCAGCAGTTGCCGAGTATTACCGCGACAAGGGCGCCAACGTCCTGTTGCTGATGGATTCGCTGACCCGCTTCGCGCAGGCCCAGCGTGAGATCGGCCTCGCCATCGGCGAGGCGCCGGCGACCAAGGGCTATCCGCCTTCGGTGTTCGCGAAACTGCCGGCGCTCGTGGAACGCGCGGGTAACGGCGTGGCGGGCGGTGGCTCGATCACCGCGTTCTACACGGTGCTCACCGAAGGTGACGACAACCAGGATCCGATCGCCGACTCGGCGCGCGCGATTCTCGACGGTCACATCGTTCTGTCGCGCCGGATCGCGGAGAGCGGCCAGTATCCCGCCATCGATGTCGAAGCGTCCGTCAGCCGCGTGATGCACGAGATCGTCGATCGCAAGCAGCTCGAGCTGGCGCGACAGTTCCGCCAGACGCTGTCGACTTACCAGCACAATCGCGACCTCATCGCGATCGGCGCATACCAGCGCGGCACCGATCCGCGCGTCGATGCGGCCATCGCGCTCTGGCCGCGCATGCAGAAATTCCTGGCACAGGACATTCACGAGAACGTCGGCCTGCCGGGGAGTGTCGCCCAGCTCGCCGATGTGTTGAAACCGCTGAACGCGCCGCCGCCGGCGCCCGCCGAGACGACTAGATGAAACGATCCGAACGAATGCAGACGGTGGAACGCGTCGTATCCGATGCGGAGAAGAAGAAGGCTGAGGCCCTGGCGGCCCGCGAGCGCCACGTCACCGAATGCGAAACCAAGCTGCAGGAGCTCGAGACGTACCAGAAGAGCTACGCGCAGCAGTTTCAGGCGCGCGCCGGCGCAGGCATCGGCGCCGCGGGCTTGCGCGATTTCCAGACCTTCATGCTCCGCCTCGGCGAAGCCGTGAAACAGCAGACTGCGCTGGTCGAGAAGGCCAAGGCGGATCGCGACGCCGAGCGCAAGGTGTGGCAGCACGCCGCGCAACGCGCCGAAGCCGTGGGCGGCCTGGTGGAACGCTGGCAGAAGGAAGAGCAGCACCAGCAGGACAAGCAGGATCAACGGGACTCCGACGAACGCGCGCAGCGTATCTCGCGTCCCTCGCTGAACAACTGACGAGACGAATTTATTTATGGCGACGATTGCTTCAAATGTGTTTCTCGGGGCCGGTGCGACGGGTTCCGGCGCGCCTGCGGGTGACGCACGCGCGAGCGGCGATTCCAGTGATTTCATGCAGCTCGTCAACGGCATGATTCAGGGGAACACCTCCGGCGACGAGTTGCCGGAGAATTTGCTGCAGCTTTTGCTGACCGGTGACGCCAGCGGGCTCGATGGCACGCTCGATGGTGCCGGCGACGGCGACGCCGCGGATACCAAGGACGGCGACGGCTCCGATGAGGCGGCCGCAGCAGCGGCGTCTGGGTTGGCCGCGATGTTGGCAGGGCTTCAGCCGGTGCCGGCGAGTGACGCATCAGGAAGCGACAGTACGGGCGTTGGTTCGGTAAGCGCGGCAGGTTCGCAAAAGGATCAGGCGCTGCAGGCGCTGTTGGCCTCGTCGCAGGCGGCTATCGCCAAGGCACTCGACGGCGCCACGGGAGCCGCGGGCTCCGGCGACGGCAGCGGAGCCGGCGCGCTCGGCGCAGACGGCGCGGGCGCAGCCGCGGGAGCGGCCGGTGCCAACGGCCTCGACCCCAACGCTCTCAACGGTGCCAACACCAACGGCGCCGCGCATCTTCAGAACACGCTGCTGGCACACCGTGCCGCCGATATGGCCCCTCAGGCGGCGTCGGCCGAGGTGAGAACACCAGTGGGCGCGCAGGGCTGGAGCGACGAGATCGGCACGCACCTCGCCATCATGGCCGCCAACGGCCGCGAGGCAGCGTCGCTGCGTCTGTCGCCCGAGCATCTCGGACCGCTCGAAGTGCAGATCTCCATGAAGGACGGCCAGGCCAACGTGGTGTTCGGCGCCTCCAATCCCGAAACCCGCAACGCCCTCGAACAGTCCCTGCCCCGCCTGCGTGAAATGTTCGCGGCCCAGGGCCTCACCCTCGGCAACGCCAACGTCTCGCGCGACACGCCGCGGGACTCGCACAAGCCCGCGCCCTTCACGAGCGGGTCGCGTGGTTCTTCTGACGCTTCCGCCGACATCAGTGTGAAGCGCGTCACGCTCTCCCGGGTGGGGCTCGTCGACACCTACGTTTAGCGTCCACGCAGCCGCGCGAGATGCCGCATCGGTGTCTCGTTTTGCGTGCTCGGCGCGTGATGCGACTCACACTCACGAGGCTCGGTAAGCCATTGATGTGAAACGCATCACGCGCCAGTTTTCCGTCGCGATTCCGTGGCATGCGCGTTGCAACCTCCCTCGCGGTTGCAACCCGATTACCCGCAGGTCTCGCCGATGGCTAGCCAGATTCCGACTCTCGAAGCTGCTCCCGGACAGGAAGGCGCCGCGCCTCCGAAGAAGGGCAAGCTCGGTCTCATCCTGACGATTCTCGTGCTGCTGCTCGGCGGCGGCGGCACGGCCGCGTACTTCATGCTGGCCGGCGAAAAGGACGCGAAAGCGGCCGCGGAAACCGAAGCGACCAAGATGCCCGCGCTCTACGTCGCGCTCGATCCGCCGTTCGTCGTCAACTTCGAAGCCGAACAGCTCGTGCGCTTCCTGCAGGTCACGGTGCAGGTGATGTCGCGCGACCCGGCGACGGTCGATCTCATCAAGGCGAACGACCCGGTCGTGCGCAACGACCTGCTGCTGCTCCTCGGCAACCAGAACTACGCCACGATCTCCTCGCGCGAAGGCAAGGAAAAGCTGCGCCAGCTGGCGCTCGAAGCCGTGCGCAAGGTCGTGACGAATGCGGGCGGCAAGGCCAGCAAGGTCGAAGCCATCTACTTCACCAGCTTCGTGATGCAGTAACCGCTCACGCACGCACGATCGCCAGATGAATAACGACCAGAAAATTCTGAATCAGGACGAGATCGACGCCCTGATCAATGGCATGGATGCCGGCGCGGTCAAGACCGAGCCCGATGCTCCACCGGCCCCCGGCACGGTGATGAGCTTCGATTTCATGAACCAGATGCGGATCGTGCGCGGGCGCATGCCCACGCTCGAGATGATCAACGAGCGCTTTGCGCGCATGTTCCGCGTCAACCTGTCACCCAGCTTTCCGAAGACGAGCTGCGGGCCGTCAAGGCGCGTTACGGCGTCACGTTCCAGCAGGGCGCGCTGTTCTCATCGCTCACCGTCATGCAGAACGTGCAGC
>Ga0070665_100005717_pt1 | contig 12764 bp, 8 predicted proteins | sample KBSS13metaG_FD_65862 | JGI IMG/M metagenome (GOLD analysis project Ga0070665, IMG submission 65862) | Switchgrass rhizosphere microbial communities from Kellogg Biological Station, Michigan, USA - KBS S1-3 metaG | ecosystem: Host-associated > Plants > Roots > Rhizosphere > Soil ... | reverse complement strand
CACCTCACCGGACGCGGGGACGACATGATCGTCAGCGGCGGGGAGAACGTCCATCCCGGACCGGTCGAGGACCTGATCGCGGCGGACGACGGGGTGCGGGAGGTCGCCGTCGTCGGGGTGCCGGACGAACGGTTCGGCCAGCGCCTCGCCGCCTACGTCGTGCTGCGCCCCGGGGCCGAGCTCGACGAGGACGGGGTCCGCGAGCTCGTCCGCGCGAAGGCCGCCCGGTTCGCCGTTCCCCGGGACGTGGTGTTCCTCGACGAGCTCCCCCGTAGTCCGACCGGGAAGGTGCTCAGCAGAGAGTTGCCGGATCGCTACTGAACGGATCGTTCGAGGTCACCCGCGCGATTTAGGGGAGCCTAAGGTAGAGTCTCGACAATGGCCGGGGAACCGCACGAGCGTTGCTCCGGGCTCGCGCGCGCCCTCGGCGAACCGCTCCCGGGCACCGCACCCACGGCCGAGCGCCTGGTGTTCGTCGAGACCCTCGGGGCGTGGCCGCGGTCGGTCGACCGGCAGCCCGATCCGGCCCTCGCCGCACTCGCGGAGCGGGCCGCCGAAGCCGATCGGAAGCTGTACCTGATCCGCAGGCCCGGCCGTCGACGCGCGGTGGACGCGCCGCGCACCGTACTGGTCGCGGACCTCGCGCCCGGCCGCGCCCGGGTCGGCCGCTTCCTGGTCGACGGGCCCGCCGACCTGGCCGCACTTCCGCTCGGCGAGACGGGAGCGGGCACGCCCGTCACGCGGCCGAGCCTGCTGGTGTGCACCCACGGCACGCGGGACCTGTGCTGCGCGGTCGAGGGCCGCGCGCTCGCGCAGGCCGTCGCGGAGACCGGCCAGGTCGACGTCTGGGAGTGCTCGCACCTCGGCGGGCACCGGTTCGCGCCGACGGCGCTCGTGCTCCCCACCGGGTACCTCTACGGGCGGCTGGACGTCGGGTCCGCGGTCGCCGCGGCGAAGGCGGCGGGAGCGGGCGAGGTCGAGCCGGAGCTGTGCCGGGGGCGGATGACCTGGACCGCGGCGGGCCAGGTGGCGGAGCTCGCCGTGCGCGCGGAGACCGGGCTGCGGGATGCGGACGCCCTCGCCGTGGTGGACATCACCATGAGCACGGCCGCGCACACCGTGGTGGTGCTCGCCGGGCCCGGCGGGCGGTGGTCGGTGCGGGTCGAGGAGCAGCGCGGCCCGGGCAGGCCGATGTCCTGCGGCGGAGCGCTGGAACGGTGCGCGCCGTTGGTCGCCACCGCTATTCACACCCTCGTCTGAGAACAGACCCTTAAGACGCGAGAATCCCCTTTCCGGCGAACCGGAAAGGGGATTCTCGATACGTAGTCCCGACGGGATTTGAACCCGCGCTACCGCCTTGAGAGGGCGGCGTCCTAGGCCGCTAGACGACGGGACCAGGAACAGCACATGCAGTTGTACCAGCGAAGACGTCTCCGTCTTCCGTAGCCCCGACGGGATTTGAACCCGCGCTACCGCCTTGAGAGGGCGGCGTCCTAGGCCGCTAGACGACGGGGCCGGACAGCTGTGTAGCTCAAGGAAACAGGTGATGTTTCCGCTGGGGTACCAGGACTCGAACCTAGACTAACTGAACCAGAATCAGTCGTGCTGCCAATTACACCATACCCCAAGGAGACATTCGGACCGGAGTCCGTGTCCCTTGCAGAGAAGACTCTAGACCACGCCCCGGGCGCGCTCCAACGCACCCCCCAGTCTGGCCAGGGACACCTCGCGCCCCAGCAGCTCCATGGACTCGTAGAGCGGCGGGGAGACCGTCCGGCCGCTCACGGCGACACGGATCGGGCCGAAGGCCTTCCGCGGCTTGAGACCCAGCCCCTCCACCAACGAGTCCTTGAGGGACTCCTCGATCGCCGGGGTGGACCAGTCCGCGAGCTCGGAGAGGCCCTTGATCGCCGCCTCCAGGACCGGCACGGCGTCCGCGCCGAGGTTCTTGGCCGCGGCGTCCTCGTCGAGCACGAGGTCCTCCACGAACAGGAACGACAGCATCCGCGCCGCGTCCGACAACACGACGCTGCGCTCCTGGACGAGCGGGGCCGCGGCGACGAGCACCGGGTCGTCGACCGAGACGGTCAGCCCGATGGCCGCGAGGTAGGGGATCACCCGCGCCGCGAAGTCCGCCGGGTCCAGCGCGCGCAGGTGCGCGGCGTTGATCGCCTCGGCCTTCTTCAGGTCGAAGCGGGCGGTGTTGGAGGACACGCGCGAGACGTCGAACGCGGCGACCATCTCCTCCAGCGAGAAGACGTCCCGGTCCTCGGCGATCGACCAGCCCAGCAGCGCGAGGTAGTTGAGCAGGCCCTCCGGGGTGAAGCCGCGGTCGCGGTAGGTGAACAGGTTCGACTGCGGGTCCCGCTTGGAGAGCTTGCGGTTGCCCTCGCCGGTGACCAGAGGGAGGTGCCCGTAGATCAGCGGGCCCTGGCCGATGCCGACCCGCTGCAGCGCCTCGAGCAGCGCGATCTGCCGGGGCGTCGACGAGAGCAGGTCCTCGCCGCGCAGGACGTGCGTGATGCCCATCAGCGCGTCGTCGAGCGGGTTGGTCAGCGGGTAGAGCGGGGTGCCGTCGCCGCGCGCGAGCACGAAGTCCGGGACCAGGCCCTGCTTGAACGTGACCTCGCCGCGGACCAGGTCGGTGAAGGAGATGTCCCGGTCCGGCATCCGCAGCCGGTAGACGGGCTTGCGCCCCTCCGCGCGGAAGGCCTGCCGCTGCTCCTCGGTGAGGTCGCGGTCGACGTTGTCGTAGCCCAGCTTGGGGTCGCGGCCCGCCGCCCGGTGCCGGGCCTCGATCTCCTCGGCGCTGGAGTACGACTCGTAGACCTCGCCCGCCTCGACGAGCCTGCCGAGCGCGTCCCGGTAGTGGTCGCTGCGCTCGCTCTGCCGGTAGGGGCCGTACGGGCCGCCCTTCTCGGGGCCCTCGTCCCAGTCCAGGCCGAGCCAGCGGAGCGCGTCGAGGATCGCCTCGTAGCTCTCGATGCTGTCCCGGGAGGCGTCCGTGTCCTCGATGCGGAACACGAAGTCGCCCTGGTGGTGCCGGGCGTGCGCCCAGTTGAACAGGGCGGTGCGGATGAGCCCCACGTGCGGGGTCCCGGTGGGCGACGGGCAGAAGCGGACGCGAACGGTACTCATGGTGGGGCCAGGGTAACGCTGGTGCTCGGGACGGCTCCGGAGTACATTTCAACGCATGATGAATAACGCGTGTGTCGTGGGCGGGGGTCCCGCCGGGATGGTGCTGGGTCTGCTGCTCGCGCGCGCGGGCGTGGAGGTCACCGTGCTGGAGAAGCACGCGGACTTCCTGCGGGATTTCCGCGGCGACACGGTCCACCCGTCCACCCTCGAGCTGCTCGACGAGCTGGGCCTCGGCGAGCGCTTCGACGCCATCCCCCAGCGCAGGATCCAGTCCGTCCGCGCGCTGCTCGACGGCGGCACCATCCAGATCGGGAACTTCGCCCTGCTGAAGTCCGCCCGGCCCTACATGGCGCTCGTGCCGCAGTGGGACTTCCTCGACCTGCTCGCCGCGGCGGCCGCGGAGGAGCCGACGTTCACCCTGGTCCGCAACGCCGAGGTGACCGGCCTGCTGCGGGCCGACGACCGGGTGACCGGGGTGCGGTGGAAGGACCGCGTGACCGGCGAGGAGCACACGCTCGAGGCGGCCCTGACCATCGGCTGCGACGGCAGGCGCTCGGTCGTCCGCGAGGAGGCGGGGCTGCGCGGGCGGGCCTTCGGGGTGCCGATGGACGTCGAGTGGTTCCGGCTGCCACGGGAGGAGGACGACCCGGTGGGCGGCATGGGCCGGTTCACCCGGGGACACTTCGCGGTGATGATCGACCGCGGGGACTACTGGCAGTGCGCCTACCTGGTCCGCAAGGGCGGCGACGCCGGTCTGCGGGCGCTGGGGATCGACACCCTGCGGCGTCGGATGGCGCGGCTGATCCCGCTGACCGCGGACCGGGTCGGCGCGCTGACCTCGTGGGACGACGTCTCGATGCTCGACGTCCGCCTCGACCGGCTCCGTCGCTGGTTCCGCCCCGGCGTGCTACTGATCGGCGACGCCGCGCACGCGATGTCCCCGGTCGGCGGGGTGGGCATCAACCTCGCGGTCGCCGACGCCGTGGCCGCGGCCCGCGTGCTCGGCCCGGCCCTGCGGGCGGGTTCGGACTCGGTCGTCCCGCTCGCCAGGGTCCAGGCGCGACGCTGGATCCCGACCGCGGCGATCCAGGCCGCCCAGCGGCTGGCGCACAAGGCGATCCTCGGCCAGGCGCTCGGCTTCGACCCGGACGCCCCCGTGAGCGAGGCGACCGAGCTGCCCGCCTTCGCCCGGTTCATGGAGCGCCACCCGGGCCTGCAGCGGATCCCCGCGCGGGTCCTGGGCCTGGGGCTGCTCCAGGAGCACGCGCCGAAGTGGGCCCGACGCCCCGCAGGGAAGCCCGCGCCCGCGGCCGTCTGAGCGCCCCCGCCGTCCCGGAGATCGTCCACATCCTGGGACGGCGGCTTCCGACTGAGGCGGCTGCATCGAAGATGGGGCCACCGCGGCACACCGGAGTGCCGCGGGCTCGAGCACCGGAGGAAGCGTGTCGATCTCGCTCACCGTCCTGTACCACCAGCCCGCCGACAAGGCGGCCTTCGACAAGCACTACGACGACGTGCACATCCCCCTGGCCGCCAAGCTGCCGGGCCTGCAGTCCTACACCGTGGTCCGCCCCGGCCCCGAGCCGGACGGGTCCGCTCCCCGGTACCACATGGTCGCGACGCTGGTGTTCCCCTCCGCCGAGGCCATGCAGGAGTCGATGGGTGGACCGGAGGGCCAGGCCGCCAACGCCGACCTCGGCAACTTCGCCCAGGCAGGCGCCACGCTCCTGATCGGCGAGACCCACCAGGTCCTGTAGGCGGTACGCCGACGGCCCCCTCGCGCTGGACGAGTTCCAGCGCGAGGGGGCCGTCGGTGTGGCGGAACGGGCTCTAGACGTCCGAGCCCATGGGGGTCACGTCCCGGCTCGACACCAGCGCCGCGAGACGGTCGCCGATCGCCTGGGTGTGCCCGGTGGCGCTGTGGTCCCGGGTCGCCAGGTCGAAGGCCACCGCGGCCTCGATCCGGCGCGCCGACTCCTGCTGGCCCGCGTGGTCCAGCAGCAGCGCGACGGAGAGCACCGCCGCCGTCGGGTCCGCGATGCCCTGGCCCGCGATGTCCGGCGCCGAGCCGTGCACGGGCTCGAACATCGACGGGTTGCGGCCGCTGGCGTCGATGTTGCCGCTGGCCGCGAGGCCGATGCCGCCGGTGACGGCCGCCGCGAGGTCGGTCAGGATGTCGCCGAACAGGTTGTCGGTGACGATCACGTCGAACCGGCCCGGGTCGGTGACCAGGTGGATCGTGGTCGCGTCGACGTGCTGGTAGGCGACCGAGACGTCCGGGTGCTCCAGCGACACCTCCTCCACGATCCGCGACCACAGCGCGCCCGCGAAGGTCAGCACGTTGGTCTTGTGCACCAGGGTGAGGTGCTTGCGCGGGCGGCGCTCGGCGCGGGCGAAGGCGTCTCGCACCACGCGGTCGATGCCGAACGCGGTGTTCTGGCTGACCTCGGTCGCGATCTCGTGCGGGGTGTCCTTGCGGAGCAGGCCGCCGGTGCCGACGTACGGGCCCTCGGTGCCCTCCCGCACGACCAGCAGGTCGATCTCGGCGTTGCCGGACAGCGGCCCGCGCACGCCGGGGTACAGGCGCGCGGGGCGCAGGTTCACGTGGTGGTCCAGCTCGAAGCGCAGCCGCAGCAGCAGCCCGCGCTCGAGGATGCCGCTGGGGACCGACGGGTCGCCGACCGCACCGAGCAGGATCGCGTCGTGCTGCTGGAGCTCGGTGAGGACCGTCTCGGGCAGCAGCTCGCCGGTGGAGTGCCACCGGGCCGCGCCCAGGTCGTAGGTCGTCGTCTCGACGTCCGGGGAGACCTCGTTCAAGACCTTCAGGGCCTCGTCGATGACCTCCGGCCCGATGCCGTCGCCGGGAATGACCGCAAGGCGCATGCTGCTCGACTGTCCTCTCTCGCTTCGGTCCCACACTCGGTGTGACCAGGGGGCGATCAGACGCTACTAGCCGAGACCGCCGCCGAACGCCGCCGTCCACCCCATCGGGGTCACCCGGGACGGTGAAGTCGTGCCACCCGGCACGCCGGCACCCGACCGACACACCCCCGAGTGGGTGCGATTGTGCGCCTCGGCTCCGACACGCCGAGACCCGGGGTCCCGGAACGCGGTCGGGGACTCACCTGTTCGGCGGATCAAGGACGGCCGCCTGGGTGCCGATGGCGTTCTGCGGGAACACGACGAGCGCCGGTCCGGCCGGTGCGGGCAGCCGCATCCCCGGGTCGGCCGGGCCCGGCCACCGTCCGTCGTCGCCGAGGGGGTCCCACGGGGCCAGGTCCACGACGTCGACCGGCGCGGTCGGCTCGGCCCCGGGCGCCGTGACGTCGGTGGGCCCGTAGTCGCCCTCGACCAGGACCTGCATGCGCAGCGGCGCCGACGGCGCGGTCGGGTCGATCCCCAGTGCGGCGAGCCGGACCGGCAGCACCCAGGTCCCCGTGTCGAAGACGTTGGTATCGACGTCCCCGGCGACCCCGTTCACCGGCAGGCTGTCGACCTCGACGAACCCCTCGGGCGTCGAGCGGTGCAGGTCGAGGACCTGCGCGACCAGCACGTCGGTCTCGGGGACCTTCACCAACCCGACGGCCCGGTCGACGGCCCCGTCACCGTCGACGTCGAACCCGACGCTCGGCACCGTGGTGGCGCCGACGTCCGGGAGGGAGCCCCACATCGTCAGGGCGATGCCGAGGGTGTCGCCGTCGCGGGTGCCGCCGACCCAGCGAACGTCCCCGCCGCGGCCGGTCTCCCCGGTGACGCACCCGACGGCGAGGCCGGGCGCGCAGGCGGGCAGCTCCGGACTCTCGGCGAGCAGCCGGAAGACCCCGGCCCGCGAGCGGTAGGCCTCGCTGCCACTCCCCTGGTCCACGCCCCGGCCGCCGAGCAGGACCGTGTCGCCGTCGCGGGTCGCGGTGAGCGCGGAGACCGGCTTGGGCGCCGAGGTCACCGGCACCCGCAGCTCCCGGCCTGCGGCGGTCAGCACGATCCGGCCGGAGGCGTCCGCGACGTACTGGCGCGGCTGCCCCTCCTGCGTGGCGCTCATCGTGGGATCGAGGGTGCGGCGCAGGGCGTCGGCCTGCGCGGTGAGCGTGACGGTGACCTGCCCCGGCCCGTTCAGCGCGGTCGGCGACACCGTGATCGTGACGCCGGGCATCGTGGTGATCGGCTCGTACCGCACGGTCGCCGGGCCGCTGACCTGCAGCGTTCTCGTCGCCGTGACCGTCTCGCCCGCGGGCGCCTCGATCACGCCGAACCCGATACCCACGGCGCCGGGGAGGTCGGCGTCGCCCGCGAGGACGGGCGGGTCGAGGGCGGCGCGGGCGTCCACGCGGCCCGACCCGACCCGCATCGGCGGCACGAGCGCACGTTTCGTGCTGTCAGCGCTGTCAGCACTGTCAGCGCTGTCGGCGCGGTCGGCGGCCGTTGCGGGGCTGTCAGCCGGCGCGGGCTCGGCGTAGACGTCGGCCGCGGTGGTGACGATCGCCGTCTTCACCTGCGCCGGGGTCCACTCCGGGTGCACCTCCCGCACCAGCGCCGCGACCCCGGCGACGAAGGGGCTGGCCATCGAGGTCCCGGTCTCGGAGACCCGCCCGGACCCGGTGCCCGCGGCGGCCGACACGATCGTCTCCCCCGGCGCGCCGACGTCCGGTTTCACGCCCGGCCCGCGGGTGCCCCGCGCCGAGCTCTCGCTGATCGTGTCCGCGATCCCCGGGATCCGACGGGCGTCGGTCTGGGCGAGCGTGCCGTCGAGGTGGACCTGCAGCCCGCCCAGCAGCGGGCGCAGCGCGGCGGTGGAGGGGGCGTCGAGCTGGAACATCGGGACCGTCGCGTTGCCGGCGATGCGCGCCCCTCCGGGGTCGGCCGCGGAGGCCAGCAGCACCCCCACCGCACCGGCCGCGGCGGCGTTGTCCGCGCGGGTCGCGGACCCGCAGGCGCGGCCGGTCTCCGGCCACTCCAGCCACACGATCCGACCCTGCACGCCGCTGAACGCGTCGCAGCCCTCCCCGCCCACCGCGACGACCGGGGCGGTCACGTCCGGCACGCCGGAGAAGTCCACGCTGTACTGTCCGCTGACCCGCGCGGGGCTCGGCGCGACGACCTCGGCGCCGTCGAGCAGCACGCCGGGATCGCGGACGTTCGCCACCGCGATCACCCCGGGAGCGGTCGCCGGGGCCCCCGCGGCGTCGGTGACGTCCCCGCCGTTGCCCGCGGCGGCGACCACGCTGACCCCGGCGTCGACGAGCCGGGTCACGAAGTCGTTGACCGGGTCGTCGGCGGGCGCGAAGTCGGTGCCCAGCGACAGGTTGACGACGTCGAGGCGGTCGGACAGGTCCCCGTCGCCGTCCGGGTCGAGGGCCCGGTCGAGGGCGAGCGGGGTGAGCGCGGTGGCGCCGTCGCAGCCGAAGACCCGGATCGCGACCAGCTCGGCGCGCGGGGCGGCGCCGGGGCCGATCCGCATCGCGTCGAGCGCCTGCGGGGTCAGCGCCGAGTAGTCGCCGGTGAACGTGGTGCCGTCGGCGTTGACCCCGAACCCCGCCGCCGTGCCCGCGACGTGGGTGCCGTGGCCCTGGCAGTCCAGCGGGTCGTCGTCCGGCTGCGGGACGGTGCGGGAGGGGTCCGCGCTCGCCGAGTCGTAGTCGTCGCCCGCGAGGTCGATCCCGCCGACGACCTTCGCGGTGGGGAACGCGGGAGGCCGCCGGTACGCCGCGACGGTCCCGGGCCCGCCGAAGTCCGCGTGGGTGTAGTCGATGCCGGTGTCGATGATCCCGATGCGGACACCGGTGCCGAGCCTGCCGGTGTCCTGCCAGGTCTTCAGGCTGCCTGCGAGCTGGGCGGCGGCGGCGTTGCTGGGCCGGGCGTCGGGGATCCGCCGCACCGACCGCACGCCGGGGCTCTGCGCGAGCCGGGCCGCGGTCGCCGCGTCGGCCCGCACGGCGACGCCCGGGACGGCGTTGTGCGTGCGGTACAGCTCGCGCTGCCCCTCGGCGCCGCGCAGCCTGCCGACGACCTCGTCCACCCGGGCGTCGATGCGCGCGCGGGTGCGTTCGGTGGTCTGCCGGGCCAGGTCGCGGCCCTGCGGGAGCGCGGCCCGCCAGTCGTCGACGGCCGCGGTGTCGTCCAGCTCGACGAACAGGTTCCCGGCCGGTGCCGCCGCGGGCTGAGCCGCGGCAGACGTGGCCGTGCCGAGCAACGAGGCCACGACCCCCACCACGACCCCCACCACGGCCACCACGCCGACCCTTGCGCTCGGGCCGACCACCCTCCGCCACCGCGCGCCGTGCACCCCGTCACCCCTTCCGGGGGCCGAGACGTTCCGACCCCCGGAGGGAACCTAGATCGACGAGCGGAGGGTGAGCGGAGACCACATCACATCGGGTGAGGCCCGACCGGGGGATCGCCCTCAGTCGAAGCTGATCATGCGGGTGGTGCGGGCACCCACGGAGGCCCCGATCGGCTCCAGCACGCCCGGGTCGATCGCCCGGTCCACGCGCAGCAGCATGACCGCGTCCGCCCCGTCGGTGGTCTGGCTGATCTGGGCGGCCTCGATGTTCACCGCGGCCTCGCCCAGCAGCGACCCGACCCGACCCATCACACCGGGGCGGTCCGCGTACTCCAGCAGCAGGACCTCGCCCTCGGCCCGCAGGTCGAAGTGGCGACCGTTGACCTCGACGAGCTTCTCCACCTGCGCCCGCCCGGTCAGCGTGCCGGACACGGTGACCGCCTCGCCGTCCGGCATGGCCGCGCGCAGCTGCACGACCGAGCGGTGGTTCTCCGACTCCGGGGCCGTGGTCAGCTCGACCGACACCCCGCGCTCGGCGGCCAGCGCCGGCACGTTCACGAAGGTGACCTGGTCCTCGACGACGTGGGTGAACACCCCGCGCAGGGCCGCCAGCGACAGCACCGAGACGTCCTCGGAGGAGAGCTCACCGGCGACGTCGACCGTGACCGAGCTCGGCAACCTGCCCGCGACCGCGTACAGCACGGTGCCCAGCTTCTGCACCAGCGGCAGCCACGGCCGGACCTCCTCGCCGACGGCGCCGTTGATCTGCACGTTCACGGCGTCCGGCACGAACTCGCCCGCCAGCGCGAGCTGGACCGACCTCGCGACGTCCGTACCCGCGCGGTCCTGGGCCTCGGTGGTCGAGGCGCCGAGGTGGGGCGTGACGGTGATGTTCTCCAGCTCGAACAGCGGGCTGGAGGTGGTGGGCTCGGTGACGTAGACGTCCACGCCCGCCCCGCCGACGTGCCCGGAGCGGACGGCCTCGGCGAGGGCGTCCTCGTCGATCAGGCCACCGCGGGCCGCGTTGACGATGATCACGCCCGGCTTGGTCAGCGCGAGCTGGTCCTTGCCGATCAGGCCCAGGGTCTCCGGCGTCTTCGGCAGGTGGATGGTCACGAAGTCGGCGACCGCGAGCAGGTCCTCGAGGCTGAGCAGCTCGATGCCCAGCTGGGCGGCACGGGCGGGCGCGACGTAGGGGTCGTACGCCACGAGCTTGACGTCGAAGGCGCCGAGCCGCTGCGCGACCAGCTGGCCGATCTTGCCCAGGCCGACGACGCCGACCGTCTTGCCCTGCAGCTCCACGCCGCCGTACTGCGAGCGCTTCCACTGGCCCTGGCGCAGGCTGGCGTCCGCCGCCGGGATGTGCCGGGCGGTGGCGAGCAGCAGCGCGACCGCGTGCTCCGCCGCCGAGACGATGTTCGACGTCGGCGCGTTGACGACCATCACGCCGCGCGCGGTGGCCGCGGCGACGTCGACGTTGTCCAGGCCGACGCCGGCGCGGGCGACCACCTTGAGCCGGGTGGACGCCGCGAACACCTCCGCGTCGACCTTGGTGGCCGAGCGGACGAGCAGGGCGTCCGCGTCCGCCACCGCCTCGAGCAGCGCCGGACGGTCGGTGCCGTCGACGTGCCGGATCTCGACCTCGGATCCCAGCAGCTCCACCGCGGAGGGCGCGAGCTTCTCCGCGAGCAGGACGACGGGACGGGTGGCGGCTGAGGTACTCGGGGTACTCACGACGGCGCGATGCTCCACGGTTGGACGTGCACGACTACGGACCCACTGATTCTAGGAGGCGGCCCCCACGGGTTTCGCCCGGGCGTGGTGCAGCCGATACCACGACCCGGTCACCACGGGATGAACTGTGACTCAGGCCGCGACCGTGGCGCGCTCGGCGAGCAGCTCGAACGAACGGAACCAGCCCTCGCGGTCGATCACCGGGCAGGCCACGACCAGCTCGTCGATCCCCACCCGCGTGGCGAAGTCGGTGAGGTAGTCCTCCACCACGTCCGGGGTACCGACGGCGGTGTAGCGCATCATCCCCAGGATCTGGCGGCCCGACGGGGTGGACAGGATCGCCTCGGCCTCGGCGTCGGTCAGCGTGCTGCCCCGACGGGACAGGAACAGCCTGGCCCGCGCGATCTGCGACCGACGCTGCCGCTCCGCGGCCTCCTCCGCGCTGTCCGCGGCGATGACGTTGACCCCCGCGAGCACGCGGGGCGCGGCGAGCTGGGCCGAGGGCCGGAACTCCTCGCGGTAGGTGGCGACGGCCTGCTCGAGGGCCTCCGGCGCGAAGTGCGACGCGAAGGCGTACGGGAGCCCGAGGACCGCGGCGACCTGCGCGCCGTAGAGCGAGGACCCGAGGATGTAGAGCGGCACGTTCGTGCCCTTGCCCGGGAAGGCGTCGACGCCGTCGACCAGCGAGCGGTCGCCGAGGAAGGCCTGCAGCTCCTGGACGTCCTGCGGGAACGTCTCCGACGCCCGCGGGTCCCGGCGCAGCGCCCGGAAGGTGTTCTGGTCGGTGCCGGGCGCGCGGCCCAGCCCCAGCTCGATGCGCCCCGGGAAGAGCTCGGCGAGGGTGCCGAACTGCTCGGCCACCTGCAGCGGCGAGTGGTTGGGCAGCATCACCCCGCCCGCGCCGAGGGTGATGGTGGAGGTCTGCGAGGCGACGTGCCCGATCAGCACGCTGGTGGCCGACGACGCGATCGACCGCATGTTGTGGTGCTCGGCGTACCAGATCCGCCGGTAGCCCCACCGCTCCGCGCGCTGGGCGAGCCCGACGCTCGCCTCCAGCCCCTCCTTGACGCTCTCCCCCTCGGCGACGGTGGCCAGGTCGAGGATGTTCAACGGGGGCAGGGACACGGCAGGCACCTCTCCTATCGGGATCACTCACCGATGGCAACACCGCCCCGCCCTCATCTCTTCCGAATGCACGAACGGCACTTTCGCTCACTAGGTTTGAGCGAAAGTGCCGTTCGCCGGGTCGGGGGGCGGGTTGACGCGCGCGGGCTTACTTCGCCTTCTCGCCCACCCAGCTCATCAGGCCGCGGAGCTTCTCGCCGACCTCCTCGATCGGGTGCTCCGTGCCCTCCTTCTGCAGGCGGGTGAAGTTCGGGCGGCCCGCCTCGTCCTCGGCGACCCACTCGTTCGCGAAGGTGCCGTCCTGGATCTCGCCCAGGATCTTCTTCATCTCCGCCTTGGTCGCGGCGTTGACCACGCGCGGGCCGCGGGTGAGGTCGCCGTACTCGGCGGTGTCGGAGATGGAGAAGCGCTCGTTGGCGATGCCGCCCTCGTACATGAGGTCGACGATCAGCTTGAGCTCGTGCAGGCACTCGAAGTACGCGATCTCCGG
>Ga0070665_100005715_pt1 | contig 12766 bp, 14 predicted proteins | sample KBSS13metaG_FD_65862 | JGI IMG/M metagenome (GOLD analysis project Ga0070665, IMG submission 65862) | Switchgrass rhizosphere microbial communities from Kellogg Biological Station, Michigan, USA - KBS S1-3 metaG | ecosystem: Host-associated > Plants > Roots > Rhizosphere > Soil ... | reverse complement strand
GAATAGCTTTGGTATAGACAGCAAAATATTAAATCGCACGCTCAATCTTGCGGGTCAATTACGCAGGCTCAAAATTCCGGTTATCACATTCATGATAGCCCGCGACCCTTACCTGCAATCTTTTGTACGCAACTTTACTGAAGTGAATAATGGCAAAGCCTTCTATTCATCCTTAGACGGTCTGGGTCAGTTCATATTTGAAGATTATGAACGCAACAAAAGAAAAAGAGTAAAGTAGTGCCTGGTTAACTTACCAGCGTACCCACATGCTTGCCTATCACCACGTTTAGCAGGTTGCCCGGTGTATTCATGTCAAATACTATTATTGGCAGGTTGTTTTCCTGGCATAGAGTAAAGGCAGTCATGTCCATTACCTTCAGGCCCTTGCTTATCACATCTTTGAAGCTAAGTGTTTCGTAGCGGGTTGCTGTGCTGTCTTTCTCTGGGTCAGCTGTGTAGATGCCATCCACGCGGGTGCCTTTCAGTATTACGTCTGCGCTTATTTCTATAGCACGCAGCGAGCCTGCAGTATCGGTAGTGAAATATGGATTACCCGTTCCCGCGCCAAATATCACCACACGGCCTTTTTCCAGGTGGCGTATAGCACGGCGGCGTATGTATGGTTCAGCTATCTGCTCCATCTTTATAGCGCTCTGCAGGCGTGTTTTTACGCCGGCTTTTTCCAGGGCAGCCTGTAGTGCCATGCCATTGATAACGGTTGCCAGCATACCCATATAGTCACCATGTGCGCGTTCTATCCCGGTTTCAGCCTCATTCATCCCACGGTATATATTGCCGCCGCCTATTACCACCGCTACTTGTACCCCTATATCTGTAATGGCTTTTATATCCATTGCATAGAGGTCCAGCATCCTAGGGTCTATACCGTAGTTACGGTCACCCATCAGAGATTCGCCGGAAAGTTTTAGCAGTATTCGGTTAAATTTTGGCAGCATGTTCTATATGTAGTTTACAAAAGCTTTGTGACTACAAAGAAAGAAAAAAGTTCCCGCTTAAAGATAGACCGATCAAAATTTATTGATGCAACACCTTTATAATAATGTGTTCATAACCAGCATTATATGTTTTTGGTTATGAATAGGGTCATTATACATGTCAGGGCTACCTTTGTTTGCTACTCTTGCAGGTTGGCACCCTCTCCCGCAGCCATTAAAATATACGCCACTTAGGAGTAGTACAAAAAACGGGTCTTATGCGCCCGCTATCATGATACACATCATTTTTTATATTGATTATAGTCATCTTATAACGTAAGCGTTAGTGGTAATCTTGCCGAATATCAAACAACATGAGGTTATGAGAAAGCTATTACTTTTTTTGCCGGTTTTTTTACTTGCAATATATGCGGGTGCACAAGACTGTCCGAATGGAGATTTTGAGAATTGGGTTTCTCACCCATATAATGTTCCGGATTCCAATTGGTACACATCCAATGTTCAATCGCTTTCGCAGGCAGATACACTCACCGTATGGAAGGTTACAGGTCATAGCGGTCAGGCAATACATTTGCAAACTGCTATCATAGGCACAGACACCCTGCAGGCCTATGCAATTAATACTGCCGGAGATCCTAAGTCTGGAAGCGGCGGTGTGCCATATACGCAGAAGCCTACATCTATTACCGGGTATTACAGGTATAATATGGTAGCGAATGATTCGGCGTTAATGATCATTGAATTTAAAAAAGCAGGTGTAGTTATTTCAGCCACTCAGTTCACATTCAGAAATGTATCTGGAAGCATATCTACATTTACAGCATTTAGCTTCCCGCTCAATGCAATACCTGCAACTCCCGATAGCGTTATTATTGGCATTGCCTCAAGCAATTTGGAAGGCACTGGTATACAATCAGGTAGTTGGCTGGAAATTGATGAGCTTGCATTCGCTGGTACAGGTATTACCGAACCCATAGCAGGGGGTAGTTTTGATAGCTGGACGGCGCAAACAGTTGATAATCCCAGTAGCTGGACGGCAGAAACCCATGGAGATAACGGCACAGGTGTAGCTAAATCTACAGACCATCGTGCCGGCAGCTATTCTGTGCAGCTAACAACACAACCCGGCAGAAGTGGTGGTGGAAGTGGCAATAGCGTTGAGGTTAGCCAGATAACAACGGGTAATTATTCACCTAATAGTGGACCACGCGGAGGCTTACCCTACACACGTACTTCTGATACTATCTCAGGATTTTATAAATACATACCCGCTGGTACTGACACAGGCATGCTGTTGGTTATGTTAACTGCTTCAGGTACCGTTGTTGGCGGCGCTAACCATTTCTTTAATGCTGCATCTGCATGGACCTATTTTGAAATGCCGTTCAGTGCCGGAACTACACCTGACACTATCAGGATCGACATACAATCTGGTAGCTGGACAGCAGATACTGCAGGTTCCGTTCTTAAAGTAGATTATCTGCAGCTAAAGTCGCAGCCACTACTTGCTGTAAACGATTTGACAAATGCTGCAGCTAAAGTACTTGCTTATCCTAACCCTGCAAATGATGTGTTCAATCTCAGGTTCGATAAAGTGCCCGCAGGCTCAGTAAATGCAAAGATCTATGACTTGATGGGTAGAGTAATTGATAGCAGAAATTATACTGCGGCACCATCGGTTATTTCATTCCAGGTAGGGTATTTACCTACAGGTATGTATTTCTATGAGGTTAGCAATAACGGAAATATTATGAGAGACAAATTCATGAAAAAATAAGCAGACAGAAGAATGATTATAAGCGAAAGAGCCGGTCTTTATCACCGGCTCTTTTGTTTTTATTCTATAGTTAGTTTATACTCTTGCACGCCAGGCTACTTCCTCCGCGCCATTAATATGGCTTATGTATCGCGATAGTACAAAGAGAAAATCTGAAAGGCGGTTCAGGTATTTCACTATCAGTTCAGGTACATATTCGTCTTGTTCATGCATGCCTACGCACAGGCGTTCCGCCCGGCGACACACACAGCGCGCCACATGACAGGTAGATGATGCAAGATTACCACCCGGCAATATAAATGAGCGCATCTCCGGCAGCACTTCATTCATCTCATCTATGCGTTGTTCCAACCAGGCCACATCTTCATCGTGCAGGTCAGGCAATTTCATTTTTACCTCTTTATCAGGATTAGTGGCTAATACAGAACCCAGAGTGAAAAGTCTGTCCTGTATCTCCCTCAGCCAGCCGCTTATTTGCTCGTTAGCGCACATGTCATTCACCATACCAATAAATGAATTTAGCTCATCTACAGTACCGTAGCTTTCTATGCGTATATGGTTCTTGGGCACACGCACGCCACCTATCAGGCTCGTGCTGCCTTTATCTCCTGTTTTGGTATATATCTTAAATGCCATAGTTCTGGTTCGTTTATTGGCTTACCACATTCGCCAGCAGTGGGGTAGCATTCACAGTATCGCTTTCTACATTGCCATCTCTTATTTTCACTATTCGGTGCGTATATTTTGCTATGTCTTCTTCGTGCGTCACCAGCACCACGGTATTCCCGTTAGCATGTATCTGCCCGAAGAGGTCCATTATTTCTATTGATGTTTTTGTGTCCAGGTTGCCTGTCGGTTCATCCGCAAGTATCAGCGATGGGTTGTTCACCAGTGCTCTGGCTACGGCCACACGCTGGCTTTGCCCTCCCGATAGTTCGTTGGGTTTATGATTAGCACGATCGCTTAGCCCCACCTTGTTTAGTATATCTCTTGCACGTTCTTCGCGCTCTTTCTTACTTGCTCCTGAATAGATAAGTGGCAGCGCTACATTTTCCCATGCTGTAAGTCTTGGTAACAGGTTGAATTGCTGAAACACAAAACCTATTTCTACGTTGCGGGTATCGGCCAGTTCATCATCTTCCATGCGGCTCACGTCCTTCCCGTTTAGTATGTATTGCCCGCTGCTAGGGGTATCAAGGCAGCCCAGTATATTCATCAGGGTAGATTTACCCGAGCCTGATGGCCCCATCAATGCCACATATTCATTCGCAGCTATCAGCAGGTTTATGCCTTTTAGCACAGGTAGTTCCTGTTTGCCCAGGTAGTAGCTCTTTTTAATGTCATTCAGCCTTATTACTTCTTTCATGGGGCTATCGTATCTCCAAAAATACTATTAAGAATTTGATAATCGGGAAATCGGCTATAGCTATTAATTATTAGTAAGCAATAGGTACTTTTGACAAACGGTAGCAACCGTTATTACGTATGGTAAGTTTCCCCAATTGTAAGATTAATATAGGCCTGTACATTACCAATCGCCGCAGCGACGGCTACCACGACTTGGAAACAATATTTTACCCTGTTTCCCTGCGCGATGCGCTCGAAATAGTGCCTGCCAACGAAACAAATCTTCACATTAGCGGTAAAGAAGTTTTGGGCAATACCACTGATAATCTGGTATGGAAAGCATGGCAATTGCTGCAGCAAAAATACCCGGCACAGGTGCCAGCCTTCGATATCTGGATGATAAAGTCTATTCCTATGGGCGCAGGCCTTGGTGGCGGTTCTGCCGATGCAGCTTTCATGCTACAGCTGATAAATGATTATTGTAAGCTCAACATAAGCGATCGGGAGCTAAGTGACCTAGCTCTTCAGCTAGGCAGCGATTGTCCATTTTTTATATACAACACACCTCAGTTCGCAGAAGGCCGTGGAGAAAAAATGTCACCTGTAGATATCGACTTATCAGCATACAGTATTCAGCTTGTTTGCCCAGCTGTACATATCTCCACTGCTAAAGCTTTTCAGGCGATTACACCTACTGCGGCACCCTTTGATTTGCGCAAAATAAAGGAACTGCCTATAGAGCTTTGGAAGGAGTACATCAGCAATGATTTTGAAATACCTATGTATAAAATGCACCCGGAATTGGAAGGAATCACACAGCAGCTATACGACCAGGGGGCCATATACGCGGCTATGAGTGGCAGCGGCAGCACACTCTATGGCATATTTGAAAAAGATAAAAAGGCTGAAATCAATGGACAGGATGTGAAGCTCGAAACTTTCTACATAGCATAATAATAAGAACTTAATAAAAATACAAATAGCCGGTACCTATAAGATACCGGCTATTTTAATATTATTAATAGCTTATTTTACCTGTGCAACAAGCTTCTTGAAAGACTCAGGCTCGTTCATAGCCAGGTCAGCTAGTACTTTACGGTTCAGGTCAATACCTTTTTCAGTCAGTTTGCCCATGAACTGTGAGTAGCTCATACCTTCTTCGCGGCATGCAGCATTGATACGTACTATCCATAAACTGCGGTAGTCACGTTTTTTCAGTTTGCGGCCGGTGTATTTGTAGCCTAAACCTTTCTCTAAAACGTTTTTGGCAACGGTATATACGTTTTTACGCTTACCATAAAAGCCCTTGGCTTGCTTCAGTATTTTCTTTCTTCTCGCGCGTGACGCAACCGAATTTGATGAACTTGGCATATTCTATCTTGTTAAAAACCCCTGGTTCCCGTAGGCTTCGAAGTTTTGTTTTTATAATTATTATTTCAAAAATTCTTTTTCAAACATTAATTCCGGTAGGAATTAAGGCTTAGCGCATACGCAACATACGTTTTACCAGGTTTATGTTCGCAGGATGTACGAACGCAGCCTGGCGCAGGTGGCGCTTGCGTGTTTTTGATTTTTTCGTCAGCAGGTGGCTTTTAAAAGCTTTATATCTGCGGATCTTTCCAGTGCCGGTTACTTTAAATGTTTTTTTAGCACGGGAGTGAGTTTTCACCTTTGGCATGTTCTCAATTTTGGGATGGCAAAGGTAAGATTATTTTAAAATCTTCCAAAATATTATTCCTAAATACATAACTGGTTTAAAAAATATTTTGGACAGCCATTAAATTGGGTAATATTTCTATATGTCTAAAATCATCACAGCATGCCTGATTAGTAATTCCAAATCCCTATTTTTACGCTGTTTAGTTTTTACAAATTTATGCCTTTACTGCGATTTAGAGTTTATTGGGAAGAAGATGATCAGGTGTACCGGGATATAGAAATTCGTGCAAACCAAAGTTTTTTAGACCTCCATTCAGGTATTCTTAAGGCCTGGGAGTTCGACGGTAAGCATACTGCTTCGTTTTTCGAGAGCAATGACCGTTGGCAAAAGTTCAGGGAATTAAACTCAGAGGTGTTGGTAAACAAGAAGGATGCTCCGGCCCTGTCTATGACCAAGACCCCGGTATCTGCCCTCGTAGCTAAACCCGACCAGAAATTTGTATATGTGTACGATCCTGCAAAGCACTGGACCTTCCTGGTAGAGCTGATAGGCGTTAGCAAAGAGGAAGATCCTAAGCGTAGCTATCCTTTTGTGTTGCGTAAAGAAGGTATTGGTCCTTCGCAGTACGGTATAAAAGGGGTGAATGAGGACAAAATGCTTGAGGTAGAAGAAAAATATGACCTTGGTGCAGATGAAATGGCCGAAGGTTTCGGCAATGAAGGGGAAGAAGGTACAAGTGAAGAAAGTTTTGGTGAAGAAGCTGCCGGGGGTGAAGATTTTTAAGAAATGAGCGCTGCATCCGGGCATACCGTTTACGTGTTGGCAGGGCCTACTGCTGTAGGCAAAACTGCTGTTGCCATAGCCCTGGCACAAAAGCTGCACACATCCATCATCTCTGCAGATAGCAGGCAATGTTATAAGGAGATGACCATAGGCACCGCAAAACCATCTGCTGAGGAGCTTGCTGCCGTAAAGCACTATTTTATCAACGAATTTTCTGCTACCGCCTCACTCACAGCTGCTGATTTTGAGAACCTCGCACTGCAATACCTCGACGAGATATTTACACATAGCAACTATGCTGTCGTATGCGGTGGCACAGGTCTCTACATAAAGGCTCTCTGTGAAGGTCTTGATGAGATGCCCGAGGTAGATGAGCAGGTAGTGTATGATGTAAATACAGAGTATGCGCTAAACGGCCTTAACTGGCTGCAACAAAAGGTCAGGCTGGAAGACGAAGCGTTCTTTACTACTGGCGAGAATCGGAACCCGGCAAGGCTATTAAGAGCTTTGATATTTAAGCGCTCCACCGGCACCAGCATTACTAATTTCCGCAAAGGCGAAAGAAAGCAACGCAATTTCCGCAGCATAAAAATAGGCCTTGAGTTATCAAGGGAGGAGCTATATGCACGCATTAATGAAAGGGTAGACGATATGATGCAACAAGGCTTGCTCGATGAAGTAAAGGCACTCTATTCGCTAAAAGATTTAAAGAACCTGCAAACAGTTGGCTATACAGAATTATTCAACTATCTGGACAATGAGTATAATCTCGACGAAGCAGTGACTAAAATAAAACAACACACTCGCAACTACGCCAAGCGCCAGATGACCTGGTTCCGCAAGGACGAAGAAATGCATTGGCTCCATGCCGATGACCCGCAGATAATAGAAAAGATATTGGCTATAAAATAAAAGGGCGCTGCCATGGCAGCGCCCTTTTTATGTAAGAGGCTTAAATTAAGATTTAGCGCCTTCTTCTTTTTCTTTCTGGTCTTTTTTGCAGTCTTTAGAGCAATGTTTTTTGTCTTTGCAGCATTTTGCTTCTTTGTTGCATTTTGCACCTTTCTTGCAGCAGCTCTTGCCATCATGTGCAAATGCAGTACCGCCTACAATCATTAACATGCCCAGTATTAAAGTCAGTTTTTTCATTGTTGTATGTTTTTAATAGAATTAAAGATAACGATTTATGAACAATAAATTTATGACAAATGAGCTAATACAGTCACGCCGCCTTGCACTACATCGCCAATTTTAACATCCAGCTTCGTACCCACCGGGAAAAATACGTCCACTCTTGAGCCAAAGCGTATAAAGCCAAATTCATCGTTTTGCTTCACTTCATCGCCTTCTTTTACATAGTAGCATATACGGCGGGCCATAGCGCCGGCTATCTGGCGCATCAACAGTTCCATTTTGTCATTGGCTATTACCAGGGTTGTGCGCTCGTTTTCGGTCGATGATTTTGGGTGCCATGCTACTAGGTATTTGCCCGCATGGTACTTCATATATTTAACTACTCCGCTTATCGGGTTCCGGTTCACATGCACATTCAGGGGCGACATGAATATGGATACCTGCAGGCGCTTGTCCTTAAAGTATTCAGGTTCGTACGTTTCTTCTATCACCACTACTTTCCCGTCTGCAGGGGCTACTATTTTATCTTCCCCGCTGCTATGCGTTCTTGTTGGCAGACGGAAAAACCACAACACCCAAAACCATACAAGGAATATGATGAGGTTAATCGCCAGTACCAGCCAAAGCATGGCAAGCAGGAAATGCACGGTAAGATAACCGATAACAAGCCAGGCCAGGGTGGCCATAATAATATATCTAAACCCTTCGCGGTGAAACTTCATACGTAAAAATTGTGGGCAAAGTTAATCTTAAAAAATCTTCCAGAAAATGTCCGGCATAAACAAATAAGCATAGCAGAAGGCAAAAGGTAAAGCCACCAGCAGCGAGTCAAACCGGTCCAGCGCACCACCATGCCCTGGCATCATTGCGCCGGAGTCCTTCACATCGGCCATGCGTTTCAGTTTCGACTCCAGCAGGTCACCCGCTGTGCCGGCTACTGCCGCGCACAGTGCCAGCGCCATCCAGTCCACCATATGATAGATGGGCGAATAATACCCCCACACAGCAGCGCCGGCAAGGGTGAGCACTACACCACCCGCGGTTCCTTCCCATGTCTTCTTGGGCGATATGGCAGAAAAAGGGGTCTTACCTATGAATGAGCCTACCAGGTAGGCCATAGTATCATTCATCCATATCATCAGTATCAGTGCAATAGGCAGCACCATACAGATGTTATGCAGGCCATACAGCGCCAGCATTGGCATAGTAATGTAAAAGATGCCGCCCAGCGCATACATCCCTGTTTTCCAGGCATTCCCTTTTGAAAGAAAAGCAGCTAAAATGATAATGGTAGGTATGATTAAAAAGGCGAAGCCTAATGTCCTGCTCTCAAATTTCGGAATGTCCCATAGCCCAAACCACAACAGTGTCAGGCTGCCCGCCTGTAGCAGCATCATCAGCCATGCAGGCCAGTTCAGCTCAGGGTCTATCTTCTTTGTCAGCCTGAAGTATTCTCTCAGGCATAGGTACTGTATCAGGCTCACCAGCACCATAAAGGCTACAATATTCCATAGCAGCCCCGCCATCATCACGATGCTGAAAACTATAGCGCTGCCGAGGCGGGTAAAAAATGTGGGCCAGTTAAGAGCCATGTATCAGTGGTTAAGGCTGCTAATTTATAATGCTTTTTCAGAAAGTTCTGCTTCCGTAAAATCCGAAGCCCAGTTATCAGGCAGTGGCGTACGGTTTTTCCATAGTAGGTAAAACGATATGCCAAATACTATAAGCCCTGCTATAGGCAGGTAAACAGGTAATGAATTGCTATCTACAAGGCTTTTCAGCTGCGCATTGTCCTTAGCCACATACATCAGTATTATTTGTAGCCCGTTATTCAGCAGGTGAAAAAGCATACTGCAAACTATAGAGCCCGTCAGATAATAGATAAGCCCCAGCAATATCCCCGCAAACAGGATAGGAAAGAACCCGTAAGCTGTAAAGTGAAACAAGGCAAACATAGTAGAGGTAATAAGAATAGGAAATGTCATACCCCTGCTGCGCTTCTTCGCAAAGCGCATAATAATACCTCTGAAGAACAGTTCTTCACCCACAGCAGGCAGTATGGCCATTACTGTGAACACTCTTAGCAGATCAGCAAAAGAGCTCATATTCAGGTAAGGCTTCTCTAGATTTTCTATCCGCTGCTGCGCTTCATCTGCCCATTTCCAGTGAAGGTTTTGAAATATAGATGCCATGCTCATGAACACAGGTATAGCACCCACTGCTATGAATATCACCAGCAGCCAGTGTAGGCTTTTCCCGGGCTTATGCAGCCCCAGGTAATACCCCGGCCTTGGATGGGTGAGATAGGCAAATAGTAATGAAGGAAAAAGAAAAATGCCCATATGGGCTATAGCCTGCATCAGTAGCGATGCCTTTACCAGTGTCTTAGGGCTTTGCTCATTGATGCCTACCAGTGCATTTATAGAATAGCCGGTTATCTTGGGCAGCAAGGCTTGCGCTATCAGTGAAACAAAAGAGAAAAGTGTAAATACCATCAGCACAAACATCAGCAACTGGAAATACCAGGGGTATGTACGCAGATAACGATTAAACATTTATAAAAATTTCCTCGCAAAGGTAACGGTCTTACAACCTTATTGGCTTAGTTTTTGTTCTTTTTAATGAAATCTTGACTTACTTATTACATATAAATAATCGGGTGTTTTAACGATTTTTAGCATGACATATAAGCCAACATCGCAATTTTTAATTATTTTTGAACGATATTTTCAATCCCTGTGAATGGAAGAAATTGCCGCAGGCCCCTTGTTGAGCCAGATTAACACGCCTGATGATTTAAAAAAGCTTGATAAAAGTCAGTTACAGCAAGTTTGTAATGAATTACGTCAATTCATTATAGACTGCGTCAGTGTGCATGGTGGCCATTTCGGTGCCAGCCTGGGTGTGGTGGAGCTGTCAGTAGCCTTACACTACGTAATGAATACCCCTGACGACCAGCTTATCTGGGACGTAGGTCACCAGGCGTATGGTCACAAGATTCTCACCGGACGCCGCGAGCAGTTTCATACTAACCGCAAGCACGGCGGTATCAGTGGCTTCCCTAAGCGCAGCGAAAGCCCTTACGATGCTTTTGGTGTTGGGCACTCTTCCACTTCTATTTCCGCCGCCCTCGGCATGGCGATTGCTTCTAAGTACAAGGGCGAAACCGCTCGCCAGCACGTAGCTATAATAGGCGACGGTGCCATGACTGCCGGTCTTCCGTTTGAAGCCCTCAATCATGCAGGTGTCAGCAATGCCAATATCCTTATTATCCTCAATGACAATAACATGTCCATCGACCCGAATGTCGGTGCACTGAAAGAATATCTTACAGATATCACTACTTCTCACGCTTACAACAAGTTTCGTGACGATGTATGGAAACTGTTAGGCAAGCTTCCTTCCAAAGATTTCCAGAAGCTGGCATCTAAGGTAGAGGCAGGATTTAAAGGGGTTATCTCTAAGTCAAGCAATCTCTTCGAAGCTTTAGGCCTGCGTTATTTTGGTCCTATTGACGGACATAATGTTACCAAGCTGGTAGAAACGCTGAAAGACCTGAAAGATATTCCGGGTCCTAAGCTCCTGCATATCAAAACTGTAAAAGGCAAGGGCTACGGCCTCGCCGAGCAGGATCAAACCCTCTGGCATGCACCCGGCACTTTCGATAAGATTACGGGAAAAATAAACAAGAAAGTATCTGCCATTCCCGAGCCGCCTAAATACCAGGATGTATTCGGTCATAGCATCATAGAGCTGGCAGAAAAGAACCCATTGATAATGGGCATCACCCCTGCCATGCCTTCCGGTTCTTCCCTCAAGTTTATGATGGAGGCCATGCCCGACAGGGCTATAGATGTAGGCATAGCAGAGCAGCACGCCGTAACATTAAGTGCGGGCCTTGCTACAAGAGGTATGAAGGTGTTTTGCAACATCTACAGTACATTCATGCAGCGCGCCTACGATATGGTGATACACGATGTAGCCATTCAAAAGCTGCCGGTTATCTTCTGTCTCGACAGGGCAGGTCTTGTAGGTGAAGATGGTCCTACCCACCAGGGCGCTTACGATATCGCATACATGCGTTGCATACCGAACATGGTAGTAAGTGCTCCGATGAATGAATCCGAATTGCGCAATCTCATGTACACCGCACAGTTACCGGAAAATGAATTGCCGTTCGTCATCCGCTACCCGCGCGGTCAGGGTGTAATGCCTGAATGGCGCACTCCGTTTGAAAAAATAGAAATAGGTACCGGCCGTAAAATATGTGATGGTAGTGATGTCGCAATACTCACCATAGGCCATCCGGGCAATTTTGCAGTGAGTGCCTGCAAAATATTAGCAACAGAAGGCATCACGCCTGCACACTACGACATGCGTTTTGCAAAGCCGCTTGACGAAGCAATGTTGCACGAAGTAGCACAGCGTTATAATAAAATAATAACAGTAGAGGATGGTACCGTATTAGGTGGCTTCGGCTCTGCTGTATTAGAGTTTATGGCTGCTCACAATTACACTCCGGAAGTAAAGATCCTTGGCATACCGGATGAGATAATAGAACAAGGCAAGCCCGATGAACAGTACCGCGAATGCGGCTTCGATGCAAAAGGCATAGCTGCAGCAGTAAGGGAAATGGTAAACGTAAAAGTGAAAGAAACAAACATGGTATCTTAATACCGTCTATAATATGTAAACGGCCTGCTGATAATCAGCAGGCCGTTTTTTATCTGTTATAAGGCATTTCATTTACCCAGTGAAACCCCCGCCTCATTAGCAGGAAATCTTCTGGAAGTTTTCTATTGAAGTATATTGTGGTGCTGTCTTTAAATACTATCAGTTCTCTGTTGTTCAATACATATCGTACCATTATGCTGTCATCATCATTTACAAGCTTTATTTGTTTTTTCATTGTATCCACTTCATAGGTGTAATGAATATATCGGTCATTCATCTTTTTTACATTAGCAGAGCCATGTTTATCCAGCAGCAATTGATACCACAGGTTACTATCGGTTTTTAATAGCGGAACTGACAACGCGTTTTTCGTTATGCTGTCTACCGTGTAAATGCCATACAAAGCTGGCCTTGCGATGCCATCGCCATATGTTT
>Ga0070665_100005714_pt1 | contig 12770 bp, 10 predicted proteins | sample KBSS13metaG_FD_65862 | JGI IMG/M metagenome (GOLD analysis project Ga0070665, IMG submission 65862) | Switchgrass rhizosphere microbial communities from Kellogg Biological Station, Michigan, USA - KBS S1-3 metaG | ecosystem: Host-associated > Plants > Roots > Rhizosphere > Soil ... | reverse complement strand
GGCCGCTTCTTTACGGGCCGTGTGGTGCGCCGTGAGCGCCGCTTCGCCGCCATGGTCCCCCTTCCTCTGCCGCGACCAGCATGACACGCGATGGCGGCCAATGTCACGGAGACCTTTTAAGCAACTCCCAGTAGTATTACGGAAAATCGTTGGATAGACCGACGAGGCTGCGAATATCCGCAGGCGTTGCACCTTGCCCGCGTAACTCGCGCAAGGCGGTGGCTTGCGTCGATTTGGAAAGCTTGTGACCTGATGCATCCTCGATGAGCCGGTGATGCCGATAGGCTGGCTTCGGGATACCCAGCAAATTCTGCAGCAGAAGGTGCACGCTGGTCGACCAGAACAGGTCCCTGCCCCGCACCACGTCGGTGACGCCCTGCAGGGCGTCGTCGATGACGACGGACAGGTGGTAGCTGGTCGGCGTCTCCTTGCGCGCGAGGATGACGTCGCCCCAGGCTTCGGGTTGTGCGCTCACGACACCGGTCTCGCCGTCCGGACCCTCGCCATGTTCGATCCAGGTGAGTGGACTTGTGCGTGCAAGGGCGGCTGCCATATCGAGCCGCAGGGCGTAAGGTGCGCCTTGAGCGATCAGCCGCTCGCGCTCTTCCGGCGGCGGCGATTTGGCTGTCCCCGGATAGAGCGGCGCCCCATCCGGATCGCGCGGCCACGGCGCGGCAGCTTCGCGTTGCGCCACCAGACGGGTGATTTCCGCGCGGCTCTCGAAGCTCGGATAAATCAGGCCCACATTCGCCAATCCTTCAACCGCCTCCCGATACCGCGCAAAATGCTCCGATTGGCGACGCACCGGCATCTCCCAGGATATCCCGAGCCAGGCGAGATCTTCGTAGATCGCCGCCTCGAAATCCGGCCGGCACCGCGTCGCGTCGATATCCTCGATGCGCAGCAAAAACCGTCCGCCGGCCCGGCGCGCGAGGTCGAAGTTCAACAGCGCCGAATAGGCGTGGCCGAGATGGAGGTAGCCGTTTGGACTCGGCGCAAATCGGAAAACGGGCGGCATTGATCTCTTTCGCGGGACATGGTGGTTTTAAGGCCCAATGACCGTTCACCTCAACAGCCAGTCCGACCTCGAAGATGCCGTCCATGCGCTGGTCAGGCAGGACGTGCGGTTGAAGCCGATCTTCGAGCTGACCGGCATGCCGGCGCTGCGGCAGCGCGAGCCGGGATTTGCGGGCCTGGCGGCGATCGTATGCGGCCAGCAATTGTCCACCGCGAGCGCCGGCGCGATCTGGGCGCGGCTGACGGCCGCATTCGATCCGTTCCATCATGAGGTCATCCGCAAGGCCCGCGCCGACCGCCTCGGCCGTCTCGGGCTCTCCGCCGCCAAGATCAAGACGCTGAAAAACATCGCACGCGAACTGGCCGCCGAACGGCTGAACCTCGACGTGCTGGCTGAAGAGGACGCCGACGCCGCCCATCATACGCTGACGGCGTTGCACGGCATCGGTCCGTGGACCGCCGATGTCTACCTGCTGTTCTGCCTCGGCCATGGCGATGCCTGGCCGGCGGGCGACATCGCCATACAGGAAGCGGTCAAGGTCGGCCTCGGCCTGCAGGCGCGGCCGACTGCCAAACAGATGGCGCCGCTGGCGGAGCCGTGGCGCCCGCTGCGCGGCGCGGCGGCGCATCTGTGGTGGAGCTATTATCGCGTGCTGAAGAAGCGCGAAGGCGTGCTAGCCGACAAGGTTATCCCCGCAGCCGTACCCGGTCCTCGCGCACGGAAGCCGTGACGAAGTCGATCACGGCGCGCACCGCCGGAAGGTCAACCAGATCGGGATGTGCCAGCAGCCAGAGATCGGCCACGCTGGCGAGCTTTTGCGGCGCGACGCGGACGAGATCCGGATAGGCCGCCGCGACAAAGCAGGACAGCGTCGAAATCCCGAGGCCCGCGCGCGCAGCAGCAAGCATGTCGCCCTGCGACGAACATCGCATCACCATCGACCCCTGCCGCGTGATCGCGTCGCTCCAGCGCGCCAGCCGCTCGTTCGAGGCACGGTCGGCGAAACCGATGACGCTGTGGCCTTTCCACTCGTCACGCCGCTCGGGAAGCCGCCGCCGCGCGGCGTAATCCCGCGAGGCGTAGAAGCCGGTGCCGAGCCGGCCCACCTTCCGGCCGATCAGGTTCTCTTCGCCACTGTCCACCGGGCGCAGCACGACATCGGCCTCACGGCGGCGCACGCTGGCCGGATACGGATGGGTGATGATCTCAAGCTGGATATGGTCGTGCGTGCGCAGGAACGGGCCGAGCCGTGGCATCAGCCAGTGCGAGGCAAGCGTGGAGCCGATCGACAGCTTGACGACGCCCCGCGCCTGCGCGCCGGTCGCCGACACCGCCGCCTCCGCGCGCAATGCCGCCGCCGCCATCGCCTCGACATGCTCGTGAAATTTCCGACCCTGCGCGGTCAGCGAAAACCCGTCATTGGATCGCGCGAACAGGGGAATGCCAAGCTGGCCTTCCAGCTCAGCAATCTTGCGCCCGACGGTCGGATGACTGGAGCGTAACCGTCGCGCGGCCGCGGCGAAGCTGCGCGTCTCGGCCACTGCGACGAAGGTCTTGCAAAGATCCCAATCCATCTGCTCCTCTTCGCGACGACGGTGTTCATTCTTGGCTATTCACCTGTTCAATATTGAACGGCCGGCCCGAGCCGTCCAGCCCTATAATGGACGGCAACAAGCAGCGCCCAGCCAGCGGCTCGCCCGGCCCGACGCTCCCAAATCAACATCGACAGATGCGCTCAGGACGACCGGCCTGGCGCGACACAGGAGGAATGGAATGCCGTTGCCTGCTTCGCTTGCCAATTCGCTTGAACTGCCCGTGGTCGGCTCGCCGCTGTTCATCGTGTCGGGACCCGAACTCGTCATCGCCCAGTGCAAGGCCGGTGTCGTCGGCTCGTTCCCCGCCTTGAACGCGCGCCCCGTCGAGAAGCTCGACGAATGGCTGACGCGGATCGAGAACGAGCTTGGCGAATACAAGGCGCTACACCCGAAGAAGAAGGTCGCGCCCTACGCGGTCAACCAGATCTGCCACGCGTCCAACGACCGGCTGATGAAGGACATGGAAACCTGTGTGAAGCACAAGGTTCCGATCATCATCACGTCGCTGCGCCCGCCGATCGAGATCGTCGAGGCCGCGCATTCGTATGGCGGGTTGGTCTTCCACGACGTGATCAACGTCAAGCATGCGCGCAAGGCGGCCGAGCATGGCGTCGACGGGCTCATCCTGGTTTGCGCCGGCGCCGGTGGGCATGCCGGCACGCTGTCGCCGTTCGCGCTGCTGCGCGAGGTGAAGCAGTGGTTCAAGGGCACCGTCCTGCTGTCAGGCGCGATCTCCGACGGCTGGGGTATCGCGTCCGCGCTCGCGCTCGGCGCCGACATGGCCTATATGGGCACGCGCTTCATCGCGACCGCTGAAGCCAACGCCGATCCGGCCTACAAGGCCGCGCTGACAAAGCATGCGGCCGAAGATATCGTCTATTCCAACCTGTTCACCGGCGTGCACGGCAATTACCTCGGCCCCTCGATCGTCGCTGCGGGACTCGATCCCGCCAACCTGCCGTTAAGCGACAAGTCGAAAATGAATTTCGGCTCGGGCGGCAACACCAAGGCCAAGGCGTGGCGCGATATCTGGGGCTCCGGCCAGGGTATCGGCCAGATCGCCGACGCGCCGCCGGTCGCCGAACTGGTGGAGCGGTTGAAGGCCGAGTTCGCCGACGCTCGCGGCGACTTCCTGAAGCGGGCGAGCGCCTGATCGGCACGACGACTCGCACCAACGAAAAGACAAAACAGGGGATTGGGAACAATGAGGCTGTCGCGACCAGTATTGACGATCGCGTTCGCGTTGCTCGGAACTGCTGCGGCGGTTGGCGAAGACGCCAAGGACGAGATCCGCATCGGGCAGACCCTGCCTTACAGCGGCCCGGCGTCCGGCTTCGGCATCATCGGCCGCGCGCAGGAGGCCTATTTCGAGAAGGTCAATGCCGAAGGCGGCATCAACGGCCGCAAGATCAAGTTCATCAGCCTCGACGACGCCTACTCGCCGCCCAAGACGGTCGAACAGACCCGAAAGCTCGTCGAGCAGGAAGAAGTGCTGCTGATGTTCGGCTCGCTTGGGACCGCCACCAACAACGCCGTGCATCGCTATCTCAACGGCAAGAAAGTGCCGCAGCTGTTCGTGCTGAGCGGGGCAACTAAATGGGCCGACCCGAAGAACTTCCGCTGGACCATGCCGGGAATGGCCGCCTACCAGTCCGAAGGCGTCGTCTACGCCAAGCACATTCTGCGGACCAAGCCTGACGCGAAGATCGCCATCCTTTCCCAGAACGACGATTTCGGCCGCGATTACGTCGCCGGCTTCAAGCGCGGGCTGGGCGACAAGGCAGCGAGCATGATCGTGTCGGAAGCAACCTACGAGACCAGCGCGCCGACCATCAATTCGCAGCTTGCGACCTTGAAGGCTTCCGGCGCCAACGCGGTGTTCGGCGTCGTGCTCGGCAAGTTCACCTCGCAGATGATCAAGGGCGCAGCTGAGATCAACTGGAAGCCGGACCTGTTCTTCGTGCCGACCTCGGCGTCATCGATCTCGTTCCTGGAGCCGGCCGGCCTGGAGAACGCCGTCGGGCTGATCTCGTCGAGCAACCAGAAGGACACGCTGGACGCACAATGGGCCGATGATCCCGGCGTGAAGGAGTATCTCGCCTTCATGAAGCAGTATCTGCCGAATGCGGATTTGAGCAATTCGAACTACGCCGCCGGCTATCACTACGCCAACCTGATGGTGAAGGTTCTGACGGCCTGCAAGGACGATCTCAGCCGCGACAACATCATGAAGCAGGCGGCCTCGCTGCGCGAGGTACCGCTGCCGCTGCTGTTGCCCGGCATCACGGTATCGACCGGCGACGACGACTATCTGCCGTTCCAGCAACTGAGGCTGCGTCGCTTCGACGGCAAGAGCTGGGTCGGCTTCGACGACATTCTGGACGACGGCTAGCGGGACGACCTGGAAAAATGACGGCAATCATCAGCGGCGAACGCCGGATCACCTATCCCGAAATCCACGCCCGTATCGCGCGGGCGGCGGCCGGCTTCAAGGCGTTCGGCCTCGGTGGCGGCACGCCGGTCGGCATGATGCTGCGCAACGACTTTGCGTTCTTTGAGGTTTCCGGCGCGGCGGCGGCGCTGGGCAGCCCGGTGGTGCCGATCAACTGGCATCTGAAGGCCGAGGAAGTCGCCTACATCCTGGCCGACAGCCGCGCGGAAATCCTGGTGTGCCATGCTGATTTGCTGCCGCAGATCAGCGATGGCCTTCCCGGGGATATCAAGCTGCTGGTGGTGACCACGCCGCCGGAAATCGCCGCTGCGTTCAACGTTGCGCCCGCATTGACGCAGGTCCCCGACGGCATGACCGGCTGGGACGACTGGCGCGATACGCATGCGCCGGTGCAGGAAGCTCCGCTCGGCAGCGCGCCGATGTTCTATACGTCGGGCACGACCGGCCTGCCCAAGGGCGTACGCCGCAAGCCGATGCAGCCGGAGCAGGTTGCGCTCGCGGCCCGCGTCGGCGGCCTCGCCTACGGCGTGAAGCCGAACGAGGATCAGGTCATCCTGATGAACGGCCCGATGTATCATTCGGCGCCGAATTCCTACGGCATGCTGGCGTTCCGCAGCGGTTGCACGATCGTGCTCGAACCGCGCTTCGATCCCGAAGACATGCTGCAGCTGATCGAGCGCCATCGCGTCACCCACATGCACATGGTGCCGACAATGTTCGTCCGCCTGCTGCGGCTGCCGGAGGACGTCAGGCGGCGCTATGATCTGTCGTCGCTGCGCTTCATCGTACACGGCGCGGCCCCCTGCCCGCCGCAGGTCAAGCGCGCGATGATCGAATGGTGGGGTCCGGTCATCAACGAATATTTCGGCTCGACCGAGACCGGCATTCCGGTGTGGCACTCAGCCAAGGAAGCGCTGGAAAAACCCGGCACGGTCGGCCGCGCCATCGAGGGCGGCATCGTCAAGATTTTCCGCCCGGACGGCGAATTGTGTGCCGTCGACGAACCCGGCGAAATCTTCATGCGGCAAGTGTCGGTGCCCGACTTCGACTATCACGGCAAGGCCGAAGCCCGCGCCGAAGCCGGCCGTGACGGCCTCGTCAGCGTCGGCGACGTCGGCTACCTCGATGCGGACGGCTATCTGTTCCTGTGCGACCGCAAGCGCGACATGGTGATCTCAGGCGGCGTCAACATCTATCCGGCCGAGATCGAGAACGCGCTGATCGGCATGGACGGCGTGCGCGACTGCGCGGTTTTCGGCGTGCCCGACGACGAATTCGGCGAGCGGCTGTTCGCCTGCATCGAGCCGGAAACCAATGTTGCGCTGTCACCGGCCGCAGTGCAGGAATTCCTGCGCGGGCGCCTCGCCAATTTCAAGGTGCCAAAAGACATCCAGTTCATGGACGCCATGCCGCGCGAAGCCACCGGCAAGATCTTCAAGCGCAAGCTGCGCGATATGCATGCGGAAGGCAGGCTGCGCGCGATGGCGTGAGGTGCCACCCGAAACCGAACGCTGTTTTAAACATCATTGCTGTTGCAAAACGGTCATCGGGCGGCGCAAAGATCGCTGCATGTGAGAAGCAGGGATCGAAACAATGCATGCCACCGACTTCGTCGTCGCCCGCAATGACCTGCAGCAATGCAAGGTGATCGAGACCCAATTGCCTGATACGGCCGCGCTACCAGATGACGCGCTGCTGGTGAGGGTCACACGCTTCGCCTTCACCGCCAACAACATCACCTATGCCGCACTCGGCGATCGACTGAAGTATTGGCAATTGTTTCCGGCGCCCGAAGGTTTCGGCAACGTTCCTGTCTGGGGATTTGGCGAGGTGATTGCCTCGAAGCATCCTGCCATTGCTGCGGGCGAAACGCTGTTCGGCTATTTCCCGATGGCGACGCATCTGGTCATCGAAGCTGCTGACGTCTCCAAGCGCGGTCTGCGCGATGCCGCCGCGCACCGGCAAGGCGTGTCCCCGGTCTATAATGCGTATACGCGCGTCAGCGGCGATCCGGCGTTTGCCGGCAGGCAGGGCGACTATCAGGCGCTGCTACGCCCCTTGTTCATGCTGTCGTTCCTCGTCGATGATTTTCTCGCGGAGAACGAGTTCCATGACGCGAAGAGCGTGATGCTCTCCTCCGCTTCCAGCAAGACCGCTTACGGACTTGCGCATCTGCTGCATGCGAGGGGTAACGGCATCAAGGTGATCGGCCTGACTTCCGCCGGCAACACGTCCTTCGTCAAATCGCTCGGCTGCTACGACGAGGTCGTGACCTATGACAACGTCACCTCGCTGCCAACGAATTCCCCGGTCGCCTATATCGATATGGCCGGCAACGGCCTGTTGCGCGCGACGCTGCACCGGCACTTCGGCGAGCAAATGAAATATAGCGGAATTATCGGGCTCACGCATCGCAAGTCGTCGCCCGATGACCCGGCGATGGCACTGCCGGGTGCAAAGCCTCAATTTTTCTTCGCGCCGGACCAGATCCGCAAGCGCATCGGGGAATGGGGATCGGCCGGCTTCAACGAGCGGTTTGTTGCCGCGTGGGCCGGCTTCGCGCCAAAGCTGGATCAGTGGATAAAGGTCAGCGAGCACCGCGGGCCTGCGGCAGTTCAGCGCGCCTATCTCGACACCCTCAACGGCCGCGTCCCGCCGGATCAGGGGCTGATCCTGTCGCTCTAGCGGCATGACCGATATCCCGTCACGCCCTTCCTGCGCTGTCCCGAATGGGTATAGGCTCCGGCGCAGGAAAAACGCCGCACAGACGGCCGGTGACGGGAACGCGCATGCTCGACAGGACGGACGACAGTTCGGTAGCCGCCGATAATTGGCTTGCACAATTCGAGGAAGCGCTCGGGAAACCCGATGGCGCCCTGCTGTCTCAGCTATTCCATCCCGACAGCTACTGGCGCGACGTACTGGCGCTGAGCTGGAACATCCAGACGCTGAATGGCGCCGACGCCATCCTGAAAGCGCTGCCGCCGCTGGCCCGCGACATGACGCCAAGCGGATTTGCTATCGATCCCGGCCGCGCCGCACCGCGCAAGGTGATGCGCGCGGGCACCAACGCGATCGAGGCGATCTTCAAGTTCGAGACCAGGGTCGGGCGCGGCAGCGGCATCATCCGCCTGATTCCTGATGTGGACGACGGCAACCGCCTGAAGGCGTGGACGCTGTTGACCGAGCTTGGCGAACTCAAAGGGTTTGAGGAACAGCTCGGCGTCAACCGCCCTCGCGGCAACGCCTATTCGCGCGATTTCCGCGGCCCAAACTGGCTCGACTTGCGCAACGCATCTGCCGCCTATGCCGACCGCGATCCCACTGTCCTCGTGATCGGCGGCGGCCAATCGGGCCTCTCCATCGCCGCGCGGCTGAAACAGTTGAACGTCGATACGCTGATCGTCGATCGCGAGAAGCGCATCGGCGACAACTGGCGCAAGCGCTACCATGCGCTGACGCTGCACAATCAGGTTCAGGTCAATCACCTGCCCTATCTGCACTTCCCGCCGAACTGGCCGACCTACATTCCCAAGGACAAGCTCGCCAACTGGTTCGAGACCTATGTCGAGGCCATGGAGCTGAACTTCTGGACCGAGACCGAATTCGAGGGCGGCAGCTATGACGAGAAAGCAGGCCGCTGGACGGTGACGCTGCGGCGCGCCGACGGCGGCAAACGCATCATGCATCCGCGCCATGTCGTGCTTGCGACTGGCGTCAGCGGCATCCCGAGCGTGCCCGAGATCGCCGGCCTGAAGGACTTTGCCGGTGAGGTGATGCACTCCAGCCAGTATGACGACGGCGAGAACTGGAAAGGCAAGCGCGCCATCGTGATCGGCACCGGCAACAGCGGCCATGACATCGCGCAGGACCTGCATTCCAGCGGCGCTCACGTCACGCTGTTCCAGCGTTCCTCCACGCTGGTGGTCAGCATCGAGCCGTCGGCGCAACTGGTCTATGCGCCCTACAACGAGGGCACGCTGGAGGATAACGACCTGATCGCGACCTCGATGCCGCTTCAACTGGCGCGCAAGAGCCACCGGTTGACCGGAGAGAAATCCAGGGCGCTCGACAAGGAACTGCTCGACGGCCTCGAACGCGCCGGCTTCAAGCTCGACTATGGCGAAGACAATACCGGCTGGCAGTTCAAGTATCTTACGCGCGGCGGCGGCTATTACTTCAACGTCGGCTGTTCGGATCTCATCGTCAAAGGCGATATCGCGCTGAGGCAATTCACCGATCTCGACACGTTCACCGCCGGCGGCGCTGGCATGAAGGGCGGCGAAACCATTGCCGCCGATCTCGTCGTGCTCGCGACCGGCTACAAGCGCCAGGAAGAACTGGTGCGAAAGCTGTTCGGCGAAGCGATCGAGAAGCGCGTCGGCACGATCTGGGGTTTCGGGGAGGAGCAGGAGCTCCGCAACATGTACACCCGCACCGGCCAGGCCGGCCTGTGGCTGATCGCCGGCGGCCTCGCGCAATGCCGCATCGGCTCAAAACACCTCGCGCTGCAGATCAAGGCAATCGAGGAAGGGCTGCTGCCGCGGTCATAGTTCACCAGGGAAGACATCGAAGCAACGCGACTTCCGTTCCATTGTCGCTCGTTTGACGTTCGTAATTTGCGCATCGTTCCGGCGACTATTGCGGCCGCTCCAGTAGACGCCGCTGGATCAGCCAGCGCGCCCCACGGCTCCATGCCACATTGGCACCCATGCGCAGGTCAGTCTGCTGGACGTCGACCAGCCCTCCGGACCGCGCGTCGCGAATTTTGTAGGTTACCGCGTATTCCATTCGCGTGATCCGCGTGACGATTCCGATCATGGACTGATCTGCGGAAAGCCCGGCGGCGATCCCGGCTTCGCATCCTTCGCAGTCGCGCAACGGCACCACCTTTGCAATTTGCTCGTTGGCGGTGCCGGTGTCGACCAGTTGGTAGCGTCCGGATTCGACGATCAGTCTTCGCGCCTCTTCCGTCGAAAGCCGCAATTGCTCGCGGTCGATCTCGTCGGCGGGGACGTAGGGAGCCGCGGCGCTGAAATCCACGAGTTCGAACGGAAAGACCGCAATCTTGACCCGAGACGGTGCGGCGATTTCGGCGGCATCGGCAACAGCAACGCCGGCAAGGAGCATGACAGGAGCAAGGACAAACATGATGTTGCGCATCAATCCGTACCTCCCTTGATGGTGTGGGCGAGCGGTAACGCGACCGAGTCACTTTCGATCAGGGACGGGCATCCCGCCCGCTCGGATCTGCCAGTTACCTTACGCCAGCGCGGCAGATCCGCAATGACTCATGGCGGCCCCGCGAAAAACCCCCTCGCGATCCCCCGCGGGCTCTGCGACACTTGGCCAACGAAAAGTCATATCGGGGAGAAACACACATGCCGGCTATTCTCGGCTCGGGCGAACACCGTTACCGCGTGGTGGAAAAGTGGGCCAAGTTGCCCGACGGATGGAGCCTGACGGACGCCGCCTCCGTCGCCGTCGACAGCAAGGACCGCATCTACGTCTTCAACCGCGGCGACCATCCGATGGTAGTGCTCGACCGCGAGGGTAATTTCCTCCAGAGCTGGGGCGAAGGCCTGTTCAACCGCGCCCATGGCCTGCACATCGATGCCGACGACAATCTCTATTGCACGGATGACGGCGACCACACCGTGCGCAAGTGCACGACCGAGGGCAAGGTGCTGCTGACGATCGGCATCCCGAACAAGCCCGCGCCGTTCATGAGCGGCGAGCCGTTTCACCGCTGCACCCACACCGCGCTGTCGCCGAAGGGCGAGATCTACGTCTCGGACGGCTACGGCAATGCCTGCGTCCACAAATACTCGCCGGATGGAAAGCTGCTCAAGACATGGGGCGAGCCCGGCACCGATCCCGGCCAGTTCAACATCGTCCACAACATCGTGACCGACGCGGACGGCTGGGTCTATGTCGCCGACCGCGAGAACCATCGCGTGCAGGTGTTCGACGGCAACGGCAAATACGAGACGCAGTGGAACAATTTGCACCGGCCCTGCGCGCTGTGCCGCTGCGGCGGCAAGCAGGCGAACTTCATCATCGGTGAGCTCGGGCCCGGCATGGCGGTGAACCGCAAGGTGCCCAATCTCGGCCCGCGGCTTTCGATCGTCGATTCAACGGGCAAGCGGATCGCCCGGCTCGGCGGTGAGAACGGCCCGGGGCTGGAGGCCGGAAAATTCCTGGCACCGCACGGTATCGCGATGGATTCGAAAGGCGACATCTATATCGGCGAAGTCGGCGTCACCGACTGGAAGACCAGCTTTCCGGATACGCCAATGCCACCGGAGCTTCGTGTCAGCCGCTGCCTGCAGAAGCTGGAGAAGATCCCAGCATAGCGGTCTGGGAAGAGTGATCGCGGCGAAGCCATCCAGGCTGCCGCCGCCTCACACGTCGCCGATTGCCTCCCGCCGGCGTTTGTCGGATTCTTCCGCGTAGCGCCGCATTGCGTGGACCTCGGTAAGAATCCCGACCGGCCGGCGTTCGCCGTCGGCTTCGACGACCGCCAGCGATTCCGCTTCGGCGGCGTCAAACACGGCGATCGCTTCCTGAATGTTCATCGCCGGATTCAGCACGACCTCCCGATGATGCAGAATGCCGACAAGGCCGCGCGCGACATCGATATCCGCTGCGTGCGCCTCGGCGACCACCGCCAACCCGACATAGCGACCCGTGGCATCGACAGCGACGACCTGCGTCTTCGACCCCAGCGGAAATTTCACCCGGAAGTCCTTGATCCCGATAGCGGCGTCGACCATGGCAACATCCGGCCGCATCAGGCGCTGAACCGTGAGATCCCGAATCCAGCCGACATCGGCGGCGCTGCGGATAGTCTCGCCGCGCAGGTGAAATCGCCAGGTGGCGAAAGAGTAGCCGAACAGTTCCCGCGTGATCATGGTCGAGATGATGACCGCAACCAGCACCGCCGTGGTCACCCAGAGATTGCCGGTTGATTCCAGCGCGATGAACGACATCGTCAAGGGACCGCCGATCACCGATGCCGACAGCGCGCTCATGCCGATCACCGCATAGACATTGGGGTCGAGCCCGAGACCCGGCCAGACCAGATCGACACCGTCGGCAAACAGGCGGCCGCCGAGCGCACCCATGAACAACGTGGCGAAGAACAGCCCGCCGCGAAAGCCGGAGCCGAGCGAGGCAATCGAGGCCAGCGCTTTCAGGACGAAGACGCCGGCGATCATCTGCAGCGGCATCGATATCAGGCCGGAAAAGTGCAGCGCGCCATGCCCTGACGACATCACCTGCGGCGTCACCAGCGCGAGCAGGCCGACTGCGAGACCGCCGAGTGCCGGGCGCAGCGGCGGCCACAGACCGGTCTTTGCAAGCCCCGTCTCGCACAAGGCCACGCCACGCATGATCAGGATGCCAAACAACGCAGCCAGTCCCCCGAGCAGCGCGGCAAGGGCGAGATCGCGCCCGACCACGTCGCCGATCGGGCCTATGTTGACACCGAGCGACAGCGCCGCGAATCCATGGGTGACGAAGTAACCCGCCACGGCGGCGACGCCGACCGGCGCGAGGCTCGCCGGCGTATAGCCTCCGATCACGAGTTCGAACGCATAGAAGGCGCCGGCCAGCGGGGCGCCGAATGCTCCCGAGATCGCAGCGGCGGCTCCGCAGCCGACCATGACGCGCTGGTCGGCCCGGCGCAGGGCAAATCCACGGC
>Ga0070665_100005710_pt1 | contig 12773 bp, 10 predicted proteins | sample KBSS13metaG_FD_65862 | JGI IMG/M metagenome (GOLD analysis project Ga0070665, IMG submission 65862) | Switchgrass rhizosphere microbial communities from Kellogg Biological Station, Michigan, USA - KBS S1-3 metaG | ecosystem: Host-associated > Plants > Roots > Rhizosphere > Soil ... | reverse complement strand
GCCAGGCACGTTGGCCTCAACATCAAGGGCGCGAAGGTTGCGGTGCAAGGCTTCGGCAACGTCGGCTCGATTTCAGCCGAGCTTCTCGCGTCGCAAGTCGGCGCGACGATCATCGCGGTCACCGACTGGAAAGGCGGCGTCCACAACGCGAAGGGGCTCGACATCCCCGCGTTGCTCGACTACGTCAGGCAGCACAAGACAGTCGACGGATTTCCCGGCGCCGAGCCATTGAAGAACGCGGACCTGTTCTCGCTCGATGTCGACATCCTGATTCCCGCCGCGCTCGAGAATCAGATCACCATCGACAACGCGCCGTCCATCAAGGCAAAGATCATCATCGAAGGCGCCAACGGCCCGACCACGCCCGACGCGCACAAGTACCTGCACGATCACGGCGTCTTCGTCGTGCCCGACATCCTCGCCAACAGCTCGGGCGTGACGACGTCGTATTTCGAGTGGGTGCAGGATCGGTACGGCTATTTCTGGACCGAGAAGGAAGTCAACGAGCGCCTCGAGGCCAAGATGTGCGAAGCGTTCGAAGCGGTGCTGCAGACGTCGCTGAAGTACAAGGTCGACATGCGCACCGCCGCTTACATCGTCGCCATCGGCCGCGTGGCCACCGTCACGCGCATGCGCGGGATGTACGCTTGAACGGTTTTCAGTTCTCTTTTAGTGGCGCAGGCCTTCAGGCCTGCGAAGAGTCGCAGGGCTAAAGCCCTGCGCCACAACCGTAGTCGATGACGAACATTTCGCCCGGATCGTCCAATCCGTTCGAGGTCGCTCGGCAGACCGATTCGCCCAACGGTCACCGCGAGCCGGCGCGCTCACGCCGCATCACTCTTCCGTTGCTGATGGATGACGGCCAGGTGAGATCGTTCGACCTCCCGTCAGCGCTCGAACACCCCAGTCAATTCTCGACAGGCGAGTTCGAACGCCTGACGCGCGCGTACGCCGAGGCGCTCGGCCTGCTCGCGCCAAACACCTGATCAGTACGTCACCCTGAAGGCCAGCCGCTCGACGGCTTCTCGCGCGCCGCTGGCGGACTTGAACTCGATGGTGTAGTCGCCAGGCGCGAAGCCCGCGAGCGGCAGGTCGATGGCGTGCATTCCGTCTGTCTTCGGAATGAGATCGAGCGGATGTATCAGGTGTCCCATCCGGTCGAGCAGTCTCGCTGAAATCACGGGCGTGCCGCCGGCCGGACCGTAGGCACGAAAGCGAATCAACAGCCGTTCGGTTCGACTGAACTCGCGCGACACCACCGGCACAGCGCTGTCGGAGTCGAGCGCGCGGAATTCGCGCGCGTTCCGCGCGCGCAGCACTTCCGGCGTGCCGAGCGCGACGTCGCCTTTCAGATCGCGGATCGACAGCTGGCGTACGTCCTGATCGAGCACCGTCGCGGCCGCGTCCTGAATCGACATGCGCAGGCGCAGCACGCCGGGCGGCGCATCGAACACCACACGAGCCGGTGTCCCCGCCGCCTCTTCGATCGTGCCCGCACCGGTTGGCGCCACCGGGCCCTCGTACAAGACGGCGCCGTCGGCCGACTTGGCCTGAAGTTCGAGCTTCGACACCGTCCGGCGCACGCGGTCGCCGGGGACGTGGGCGGTCGGTTCCCAGACGAAGGTCACGCGAGTCCGGCCGTTGTCGCCGCGCGACACGCCAAACCACGGCCGGATGAGCGTGCTGGCATGCGGCGGCGGTTCAACCGGCGCAACCACTTTCGGCGCGTTCGCCTTTGCGATCAGCGCGGTGCGCAGCGCTTCGTCGGGCGATGCCGTCCAGTATCCTTTGCGCGACCGCACGACGGCGCCCGCACGTTTCACACGCGCCAGCAGTTCGCGGAACTGTCCATCGTCGGGGTGCGTGGTGCGAAAGGACAGCAGGTAGTACGCGCTCGAGTCGGCTGTCACGCGGCGCAGGCCGGCGTCGGCGTTTGCCTCGATCGGCTTGCCGTCGGTCTCGTCGGCCAGACGCTTCAGATCGGCGCCCCCCGGCTGGCCGGCGACGACATCACTTGGATCGAACGGGTACACGGCGACGTTGGATCGGTTGGCCGATCTGATGATCGTGTCCAGCGTCGGCAGATTGTCCAGGCCGCGCCGCCGATCGGCATGGCCAACGGTGTCGGTGACGACGATCAGTGTCTTGCGGCGGTCGGTCAGGCTGCCAAGGTGGATGGCGAGCGCGTTGATGGCCGAGAGCGCCACCTGGCCTCGCGCCGCCTCGACGCGCGCAGGCGTCGCCGCCATGAACTCCCGCTCGTAGCTGTTGCGCGGCTCGTAGTCTCCCTTTCGTCCCTCGAAGCTCTCGATGGCCTGGCGCACCGCCTCCCGATCGCGCGTCATGCGGATCGTGAAGAGCGAATCGAGCGGCTTCATGACGACGATGAGATCGTCGGGAGACAGGTCGCGGTCGATGAAACGCGTGAGGGCCTCGCGCACGCGATTGGTTTCGGCTCCGCTGGAGACGTGGTATTCGTCGAGATAGATCGCGAACAGCCTCGCCTGCTCCTGGCCGGCGGCCAGACGCTCGTCGGCGGCGGACTGAATCCGTGCCGGCGGTGCCGCCTGCGGCGCCGGAGCGACCCGCACGAGGCGAACGGATTCGAGCGGCAGCAGCGTGCTGCCTTCACGCAGCTCGAAATCGGCCGGTTTGAGATCGGTGAGGGTTCGACCGCGCGCATCGGTCACGGTCATATCGACGGTGACCAGACGCCCCGGTGAAGAAGCGGATGCCGGCGGTTCGGGCGGCGGCGCGGGGGTTGACTGACCACCCATCCCCGACGCGACGAGGAGCACCGCGACGAGAAGACGCATGCCCGGTCAGCCTGTGACGCGGAAGCCGACCAGTTCCGTTGCGTCGCCGGATTGATCGCCGGCCTTGATCTCGAGCACGTACTCGCCGGGCGGAAGCCCTGCGATCGGGAGATCGATCTGCTGTTCGCCGGCCTTCGGCGCGGGTTCCGCCTTCAGTTCGTTCATCGCCGACCCGGCGCGATTGAGCAGGTGGACGCTGAGCCCCGGAGTCGTGCCGCCGGGGCCGTACGCGGGCACTCGGACCAGCAGGTGCTCGGTCCGGCTGAACTCGCGGTTCGCCGTCGGAACGGCATCGCCGTCGGTCCTCAGCTGCTGGAATTCCCGCGCCGTCCGCGCTCGCAGGACGGATGCGGTACCGAGCGTGGCTTGCGCCGACGTCATGTCGGGTACGGCGATCTCACGCACCTCGCTGTCGAGGACTTGTGACACGGCGCCTTCCACGGAAATGCGCAGCTGAATTTTTCCAGGATTGACGTCGAACGATACCCGCGAAGCGCCGCGCCCGGGCCCTGCGCCCCCGGACGCAGCAGCAGTGGCCGGCGTCGTCGACGCGAGCGCCACGTCCGGCACCTTGCCGCGGAACGACGGCGAACCATCCGGCGCGACGGCCATCAACGACACACGCGCCGGTTCTTCCCGGGGCCGGTCGCCGGGCGACTTCGGCAGCGGCTCCCAGACGAACGTCACGCGCGTCTTGCCGTTCTCGCCGCGGGACATGCCCACCCACGACCGCACCACGCTCGCGCGCGAGGGCCGGACGACGGCGTTCGCAATCGCCGCTTCGACCGGCTTGGGCGGCGCAGGTTTGGCGGGGGCGGTGGCGCGCGCGAGTTCCTCGCGATTGAGCGCCCAGTAACCGCGGCGCGCTCGAACCTGCAGGCCGGGCCGCTTTACCTTGACCTTGATCTCGTGAAACTTGCCGTCGGCCGGCGCCTGTGCCGAGTTGTAGCCAATCAGGTAGTACGCGCTCGAGTCGCGCGTGATCTGCTTCATGCCCGTGGCGATGTCGTTCCGGTTGACGATGGCGCGGCCGTCGGTGTTCTCGGCGAGCGTGCGCAGCGAATCCATGGTCGTGTTCAGGTACTTCGTGTCCGTCTGAAGGCCGACGCCTTCGTTGATGTCGAACTCGAAGCCTGGAAGGCCGCGCGGATCCACCGCGTAGATCGCGACGTTGTTGCGGTTGGCCGTGTCGTAGATTTCGCGGAGGTCCGAGTCCATGTCGAGACCGGCCGTCCAGGCCGCCCGGTCCTCGTTGATGTCGTTCTGCCCCGCGTTCGGGTTGAACACGTTCGGATTGCCCAGGCCTGGCTGCGTCGCGTCGGCGTTGCGCATCTGCGGAGGGACCATGTAGGTGTAGCCCTCGCTCACGAGGATGAGCGACTTGCGTCCTTCCTTGAGCGTGCCCATGTGCACGATGAGGCCCTTCAACGCCGAGAGCGACACCTGATTGCGAATACGCTCGACCGTCTCGGTCGGATAGTGCGCGTACTGCTCCTCGAACTGATTCTTCGGCTCGTACTCGTACTTGCGCCCGAGGAATCCCTGCAGCCCGCGAGACACGGCCGAATGGTTCCGGGTCATCCGGACCGACCCGGTCGATTCCAGCGGATACATCACGCCGATCATGTCCGACGGACCGATTTGCGTATCGATGAATTTGGCCAGCTGCCCGCGCACCGCCATGCTCGCGCCGCGGCGCACGTGATAGTCGTCCAGGAAAATCGCGAACAGGCGGACATCGTCGCGCGCCGCCTCGGACTCCTCGTCGAAGTCGTTGCGAATTTCCTTGGGCGGCTCCTTGATCGCGTCGGCGGTGCCGCCGTCGAGCTTGATGAGTTTGAACGTATCGATCTTCTGCGGCTTGTTATCCTCGGAGACATCGAAGTCCGACGCCTGCAGATCGGCGACCGGATTCCCGTTCTTGTCCGAGATGATGACGTCGACGCGAACGTAGTTGATGCCGGCTCTGAAGACCGGGGGCTGTTGGCCGGTGTCCGCGGGCTGCTGCGCGGGCGGCGACGCAGGTTTCGCGGGCTGTTGTTGCCCGCCTTCCCGCGCCGCTGCAAGCACGCGCGGTTCGGCGAGGCCGCGCCATAGCCCGCGCGTCGCGCGGGCGACGGCGGGAGCAGAATCGTGTGTACCCAACAGGAGAAGAAGCGCGGTGCCGGCGGCAAGTGACGTGCGCATCCGCATACCTAATCTTAGACGCATTCCTCTCCGCTGTGGACTCGGTTAGCGCACGAGCCGGAATGCAAGAAATTGATGGGCCGTCTCGTCTCCGGCACGGGCAATCAGCTCGATCACGTAATCGCCGGGACCGAGGCTCCCCAACGGCAAACGGAGTTCCGACGTGGCACCGGCAAGCGTCGTGGGCAGTTCGGTGAGCGCCTGACCGCGCTTGTCCAGGAGACGGCCGGATACGACGGGATCGCGCGTCGTCTCGGCGCGGACGACGACCGTATCGGTTCGGCGGAACTCGCGCCGCGTGACCGGATCACCCACCATGCGGCCGCGAGCCAGTCCGATGGTCGGTGCGGCCAGCAGCGGCGCCGCTGCCGCGGACCCGGCGCGAGGCATGATGACGCGACGAGGTCCTTCGGATGGTTCGCCGGCGTCGGGGCGTAACGAGTCTGCCAGCTTGTCGAACGCGTTCTGCACTTCCGGCGAAATGGCCACGGACGCCGGAGTCGCGCTGGCCGTGTTCTCGCCGCGCTTGAACGCCCAGTAGCCGGTGCGCGCAAACACCGTCACGCGAGGGCGCTTCACCCGCACGGTGACCTTGTGGAACTTGCCGTCATCCGGATGCGGCGACTCGTAGGCGATGAGATAGTACGCGCGCGAGTCGCGAATCACCTGGCCGAGCGCCGACGTGACGTCGTTGCCGAACATCGGCCGCCCTCCGGTTTCCATGGCCAGCGTCCGCATGAACTCGCGCGCAGGGGTCACCATCGCCATGATCTCGCCAGAGGTCGGCCCGCGATCGACGGATCGATCGGTGGTGAGCCCGCGAGGGTCGAGCGGATAAATCGCCACGTTCGCCCGGTTCGCCGCCTCGTAGAGCTCACGCATCTCGAAGTCCGGCTCGGTGAACGCTTCGCTGACAAAGATGAGGCTCTTGCGTCCCTGCTTGATCCCACCCAGGTGGATCGCGAGACCTTCGAGCGCCGAGGTGACAATCTGGCGTCGAATCGTCTCGATCTCACGCGGATGCTTCAGGTGCTCCTCCTCCACCGGATGCTTCGGCGTGTAGTCGCCGAGGCGGCCGTAAAAGGCGCGGATCGCTTTGATTACCGGTTCGCGGTCGCGGCCGAACGCGACGTCGGTCACCGAGTCGAGCGGGTAGAACACGCCGACGAGGTCGGTCGGCGGCAGCTGTCGAACGAATGCGAGCAACGGTTCGATCACGCGCAGTTCGCCCATGCGGGGCACGTGATAGTCGTCCAGAACGATCGCGTAGACACGCACGTCGTCGCGTGACGCTTCCCGCTCCTCGTCATCACGCGTCCGGATCGGGGCCAGCGTCGTGTCGCCCGAGTACTCCGCGGCGCCAAGAAAGCGGACGCGATCGATCGTCACCGGCTTGTTGTCGTCGAGGACTTCGAAATCAGCCGCGCTCAATTCGACCATCGGCTGGCCGTTCGAGTCGGAGACGATCGCGTCCACCTGCACGAGGTTCGTGCCGCCGCGGAACACGGGCGGCTGCGGCGGCGGTGGCTGTTGGGTCTGTGGCTGTTGCGGCACCGGCGGAAGAGGATCCGCGAGCGCGGGCTTCTGCGGCTGGGGACCTTGCGGCCCGCCTTCGCGCATCTGTGTCGATTGCGCTTCGGCGAGGCCACGCCAAAGCCCGCGCTGTGCGCGGGCGTCGGCGGGCGCGTGAAGCGTCGCGGCGAGCAGCACGGCGGACAGGAGCGAGATCCGGCGCACGATGTGTCGATGATAACATTTGCATGATGCAAGCCTTGACGACCCTTTCAGACGACGAACGGCTGTTGCGCGACAGCGTGTACGAGTTCGCGGACAAGGAAGTCCGCCCGCTCGTTCGCGAGATGGACGAACATGCGAAGTTCGATCCCGCCCTTATCGAAAAACTATTCGCGCTCGGCGTGATGGGCATCGAGATTCCCGACAGTTATGGTGGCGGCGGCGCGAGCTTCTTCCATTCGGTCCTGGCTGTCGAAGCGCTGTCTCGCGTGGACCCGTCGGTCGGCGTCATGGTCGACGTGCAGAACACGCTCGTGATCAACGCGCTGCTGCGCTGGGGCAACGACGACATCAAATCGAAGTTCCTGCCGAGGATGGCGACGAACCTGATCGGCGCGTACGCGTTGTCGGAAGCGGGATCGGGCAGCGATGCGTTTGCCCTCACGACGCGCGCCGTTGAGTGCGACGGCCACTGGATGCTGACCGGCCGGAAGCTCTGGATCACGAACGGGAACGAAGCCGGACTCTTCATCGTGTTTGCGAACGTGAAGCCGGACGCGGGCTATCGCGGGATTACCGCATTCCTGGTCGAGCGCGGCACCGCCGGCTTCACGGTCGGGAAGAAGGAAGACAAGCTCGGCATCCGCGCAAGCAGCACGTGCGAGCTGCTGTTCGAAGAGTGCCGCGTGCCGAAAGCCAACGTGCTCGGCGAGGTTGGAAAGGGCTACAAGGTCGCCATCGAGACGCTGAACGAAGGACGCATCGGGATCGGCGCGCAGATGATCGGGCTGGCGCAGGGCGCGCTGGATCACACCGTCGCGTACACGCGCGAGCGCAAGCAGTTCGGCAAGGCGATCGCCGAGTTCCAGTCGGTGCAACACCAGATTGCACGCGCCGCCACCGACATCGAAGCCGCCCGCCTGCTCGTCTACAATGCGGCGCGCCTGCGCGACGCCAGACTGCCGTTCCTCACCGAGGCGGCGATGTGCAAGATCTTCTCGTCCGAGGTCGCCGAGCGCACTGCCTCGCTGGCGGTGAATCTGTTCGGCGGCAACGGCTTCGTGAAGGAGTATCCGGTCGAGAAACTGTTCCGCGACGCGAAAATCGGTCAGATTTACGAGGGCACGTCGAACCTGCAGCTGCAGACGATTGCCAAGAACATCCTGGGGTGAACATGTCGCAGGCCACGGCTCCGGACATTCGCTCGGCGTACCTGGCGGATGTGATGCGCCAGTTCAAGATGTTCAAGGGATTCGTCGACAAGGCGCTGCCGCGCGTCCCCGACGAGCATCTGCACACCGTGCTGGACCCGAATTCCAACAGCATCGCGGTGATCGTCAAGCACATCGGCGGCAACCTGCGTTCGCGGTATCGCGACTTCCTCACCAGCGACGGAGAGAAGCCCGATCGCGATCGCGACAGTGAATTCGAAATGACGGGTCAGGAGTCGCGCGCCGAGATCCTGAAGGGATGGGAAGACGGGTGGTCGATCGCGTTCGCGTCGATCGGAGCGCTCGGCCCGGCGGATCTCGACCGGACCGTTTACATCCGCGGTGAAGCGTTCCTCGTGATCGAGGCGTTGAACCGGTCGCTCGCGCACATGGCGTCACACGTCGGCCAGATCGTGTACCTCGCGAGACACTTCGCCGGCGATACGTGGACGTCCCTGACGATCCCGAAAGGCGCGTCGGCGGGGCTGAAGGGCGACTTCAAGTCGCGCTGATGAGCGGCCTTCAAGCCGGCCCTCCGACGTTTCGACTCCGATGTCGTGCAGGCCTTCAGGCCTGCCCGACACGGCGGACCTGAGGGTCCGCACACTACACGCGAATCACAGCGCGCTATCTGCGCCCGTCCGGGCTCTCCTTGCCGAACAACGAGTCGGTCTTCAGCGTCTGCGGACCGTTCTCGGTGCAGACTGCGAACGTCGAGTCGTACATCGACACGCCGGCGTACTCGCCCTTGTTGTTCAGGCAGTAGAAGTTGAGGCCGAAGTTCGGCTGGCCGTTGTCGGTCAGCAGCCGCTTTTCAATCGTGTTCTTCGCGATGCGTTTCAGCACCGTGATGCACGCGTCCTTCGGCTTCGCGCCCCGGCGCATCTCGTCGACGATCTGGAACGACGACAGGTTGTAGAGGTTGGCTTCGCCTCGTCCCGTCGATCCTGCCGCGCCAACCTCGCCATCGACGTAGAGGCCGGCGCCGAGAATCGGCGAATCGCCCGCGCGGCCGGGAATCTTCCACGCCAGGCCGCTCGTCGTTGTCACACCGCAGATCTCGCCCTTCGCGTTGACGCCGTCGCAGTTGATCGTGCCGTAGTAGTGATCGCGATCGATGAGCCCCTCCGCGATCATGTCCATCGCGACCCGGTGATACGCGGTCTGGCGATCCTTCGGCGAGAGGTAGTGGAGCGGATCGGTCCGGCGTTTCCACTCGAGCCACTTGCTGCGCGAGTTCTCGGTATTGAGGTCGTCCTCGATCTTGAACCCCATCGCGCGCGCGAACTCCTGCGCGCCTTTTCCGACCAGCAGATGATGATCGGTGAGATCCATGACCAGCTGCGCGACCTTCGACGGCGTGCGCACGCCCTCGATCTCCGCGACGCCGCCGGCGCGCTTCTTCGGACCGTGCATGCAGCATGAATCGAGCTGGACGACGCCGTCCGCGTTGGGCAGGCCGCCATAGCCGACGCTGTCGTCCGTCGGGTCGAGCTCGACGATGTTGACGCCGGCGATGAGGGCGTCGAGGACATCGGAGCCGCCGGTCATCATGGCGAACGCCGTCTCGACGCAGGTCTTCGCGCCGCCGTTCTTGTACTTGTTGCCGTTGCTGGAGGACACGACAACGGGTTTGACGCCCGAAGTCTTGATGGCCGGCGCCTGACCGAACAGCGTTGACGGAATAGCCGCCGCCGCGGCGCCGGCTGCGGCGGTGGTCTGCACGAACTGGCGGCGGTTCAGCTTCTTCATGACACCTCGCATCTGGTAATCGAGGAATTTGGTAATTGGGTAATCGGGTAATCGGGTAATCGGGTAATCGATCGTTCAATCTATCGATCCCATTCCCCGATTAACCAATTACCCAATTACCCAATTACCCAATTACCCAATTACCCAATAATCCAATCAGACGTTTGCCAACACGCTCGCGGCGATGATCATACGCTGCGCTTCGGAGGTCCCCTGATAAATTTCCGTCGCCCGCACGTCACGGAACAGGCGCTCCACGACCGAGCCCCGGCGGTACCCGGCTGACGCCAGGATTTGCATCGCCTTGTCGGCCGCCTTGTGCGCCGCCTCCGACGCGGCGAGCTTCGCCATCGACGCCTCCACGGTGCTCTTCTCCTGCGTGTCCTTGGCGGCGGCGGCCTTCAGCGTGAGCATGCGCGCGGCAGCCAGCTCGGTGGCCATGTCAGCCAGCATCCACTGGATCGCCTGATAGCTGGCGATGGGCTGACCGAACTGCTCGCGCTGCTTGGAGTACGCGATAGCCTCGTCGAGTGCGGCCTGTCCGATGCCGAGCGCCTGCGCGGCGATGGCCACGCGTCCGCCCTGCAGCGCCCACATCGCCAGCTCGAAGCCCTGATCGACGTGGCCGAGCACCTGGTCGTCGGTCACCGCGAGGTCCAGCTCGAGGTCCATGCATCCGAGGCCTCGCACCCCGAGTGAATCGGCCCTCGCCGTTCGACGAATGCCGGCCGACTCCATCGGCACCAGGAACGCCGTCACGCCCTGACCGCGAAGTCCGGGACGCGTGCGCGCGAACACGATGACGACCGACGCGTCCTCGGCGTTGGCCACCCACACTTTTTTGCCGGCGATGTGATACCCGTCGCCGGACCTGACCGCCCTCGTCTGCTGATTCGCCGCATCGGTGCCGGCGTCGGGTTCGGAGAGCGCAAAGGCGCCGATCGCTTCGCCGCGCGCCAGCTTGCGAAGCCAGCGATCGCGCTGCGAGTCGCGGCCCGCGTGCGCGATGACTTCGGCCACGAGCGAGTTCGTCACCGACAGCGACACGGCCACCGTCGCGCTCGCGCGGGCGATCGCCTCGATCGCCAGCGCGTAGCTCACGTAATCTTTGCCGAGACCGCCCCAGGCTTTGGGAATCGTGACGCCGAGAAGCCCCTGTCCCGCGGCGGCGTGCATCACGTCGGCGGGGAACTCGCCGGACTTGTCGATGCCGGCCGCGCGCTGCGCGACGATCTCCCGCGCGAACTGCTCGACGTGTTGCTGGAAGGCTTTTTGGTCGGGAGTGAGTTCTAGGAACATAAAGAAGGAACCGCCAAGACCGCAGAGAACGCTGAGATCATAGCCAGGAAGATCTTTTTCGTGTGTTTCGGGTTTTCGTGATTTTCGTGGTCAGGCGCCGTCCTTGCCGAGGCGTTCGAAGATCGGCCGCAGCTTCGCCGCCGAGGCGTTCAGGTCTTCAGGCAGCACCCGCGTCTCGCCGATGGCGGTCATGAAGTTGGTGTCACCGTTCCATCTCGGCACGACGTGCACGTGCAGGTGATCGAGCACACCGGCGCCAGCCGCCCTCCCGAGGTTGATGCCGACGTTGAGTCCGTGCGGCGCGTACGCTTCCGTGAGCGCGATCTCCGCGTGACGTGTCAGCCGCATCAGCTCAGCCTGCTCGTCCGCGCTGAGCGTCGCCAGGTTTGGCGCGTGCCGGTTCGGCACGACCATGAGGTGACCGTTGTTGTAAGGATAGAGGTTGAGAATGACGTAGGAAACCGTTCCGCGCGCGAGGATGAGGCTGGCGGAGTCGGGTTCAGAGGTGCGACAGAAAATGCACTCGGTGTTGTGGGCGCCGGAACTCGTCACGTAGGCGCTTCTCCAGGGTGCCCAGAGGCGGTCCATAGGAGGATAGAGACGAAGGGCTAAGGGCTAAGGCGGGCTGCAGGGCTAAGGGCTAGAAGGCTTCTAGCCTCACGCCCCTAATCCCTAGTCCCCAGTCCCTGTCTTCAAACCGCCAACGCGTCCGGCGGCGTGACCGCGCCTCCGGCGGGCGGAGCAGAGGGCTCCTTGTTGATCAGCTCCTTCAGTTCCTTGCCGGGCTTGAAGTACGGCACCTTCTTCGGCGGCACATCCACCTTGTCGCCGGTCTTCGGATTGCGGCCCTTGCGCGGCTCGCGCTTCCGAAGCCGGAAGCTGCCGAACCCGCGCAACTCGATCTTCTCGCCGCGATGCAGCGCTTCGATGATGCTGCGGAACACCGTGTCGACGATGACCTCCGAGTGTTTCTTGGTGAGGTCGGACACGCGAGAGACTTCCTCGACCAGCTCCGCCTTCGTCATGCTGCCATTGGTCATGCTGGATCCTCATAGGGCTGAGGGCTCAGGGCTCGAGGGCGCAATGCCCAGCCCTAAGCCTTTAGCCCTAAGCCCTGCTATCTGTTGCGGAAGTGATCCCCCAGCGTCGCGCTGCCGTCGCCCGCGCTCTCCTGGTAGCTCTCCCAGTCCGCGCGGAACTCATCGGACTTCAGCGCGCGAATCGAAAGGCCAATCTTCCGTTCCGCCGGTGCGAGCTTGATGATCTTCATCGGGTACGTTTCGCCGACGACCAGTTCGATCTTGCCTTCCTTGCCGGCGTGCGCCGAGTCGTCGAATTCCGAGACGTGGATGAGTCCCTCGATCCCCTCGTCGAGCTCGACGAACGCTCCGAAGTTCGTCATGCGCACGACCTTGCCCTCGATCGTGTCGCCGACGTGGCGATGCGAGAAGAAGTCGTCCCAGATGTCGGTCGCGAGCTGCTTCAACCCGAGCGACAGCCGCTGGTTCTCGGCGTCGATGTTGAGGACCATCGCCTCGACCACGTCGCCCTTCTTCAGGACTTCGGACGGATGCTTGATGCGCTTGCTCCAGGACATGTCGGAGATGTGGATGAGGCCGTCGATCTCCTCCTCCACTTCGACGAAGGCGCCGAACTCCGTGAGGTTGCGGACCTTGCCCTGGATCTTCGAACCGACCGGATACTTCTCGGCGAGGTCGTGCCACGGGTTGGTCTCGACCTGCTTGAGGCCCAGCGAGATGCGCCGCGCGGTGGC
>Ga0070665_100005709_pt1 | contig 12777 bp, 12 predicted proteins | sample KBSS13metaG_FD_65862 | JGI IMG/M metagenome (GOLD analysis project Ga0070665, IMG submission 65862) | Switchgrass rhizosphere microbial communities from Kellogg Biological Station, Michigan, USA - KBS S1-3 metaG | ecosystem: Host-associated > Plants > Roots > Rhizosphere > Soil ... | reverse complement strand
GAGTCGGTCATGATCTCGAGCCGCAGCGACACGTTCCCGCCGCCGATCGCGACGTCCTTGACGAACCCGAAGGAGACGATGTCCCGCGACAGCCCGGGGAACCGGACGCCGCGCAGCGCCTCGATGACTCTCTCTTCGGTCAGCTCCGCCGTGGCCGTCATGCGTTCCAGTGTCCTCCGTCCGAAATACTATGTCAGAGCGGCGCGAGCCTCCTCGCGCAGCCCGGCGACGGCGTCGCGCACCCGCGCCGTGATCTCCGCGCGGTCCGCCGCGGTCTTTCCCGAGACGTCGATCGGCTCGCCGACCGCGACCACGACTCGCGACGGCGAGATCGTGAACCCGCCGCGCTTCTGGATCCGGAACGTTCCCGCGATCGCGACGGGCAGCAGGGGACGGCCGGAGCGGATCGCGAGCAGGGCGGCGCCGGCCTTGAACGGCAGAAGCTCGCCCGTCCTCGTCCGCGTCTCCTCGGGAAACACGATCAGCCACGTTCCACGCTCGAGGCGCCGCAGCGACGCGTCGATTGTGGCGAGCATGCGGCCCTTCTCGCCGCGGTCGACCGGGACGAATCCCGCCGCGGCCATCGCCCAGCCCATGAAGGGCAGCCGGAAGAGGTTCCGCTTGGCGAGAAAGGCCACCGCGCGAGGCAGCGTCGAGAAGAGGACCGGGATGTCGAAGAAGCTCTCGTGATTGGGCGTCACGACGAACTCGCGCGACGGGTCGAGTCGCTCGGGGTGGAGGACCCGCACGCGCGCGCCCGCGGCGACCAGCAGGATTCGCGACCATCCCCGCGCCCAGTGGAAGAGCCAGCGTCCGCGCGGCGGCGCGAGCCCGATGGGGATCGCGGGCACGCCGAAGAAGATCGTGGCGAGGACGATGACGATCCAAACGCCCAGGGACCGCAGCCCGCGCACGCCGCGGCATCCTAACAGGTAGCCGAGGGACAAGTCCCGCCGTGTCCTGCGTTTACAGGCAGCCGGGGACGACGTAGAATGCCGCGTTCCCATGAACCAGCCCCAGCCTTCGGCCACGGCGATCTTCTACAAGAATCTGCGCTGGCTGCGCTTCGTCGACCGCTTCGGCCGCAAGGGCCAACAGATCATCGAGTACATCGGCGGCCTCGCGGGCCTCGTCGCGGAAACCGCGACCGCCGCCGTGTCGCGGCCGTTCTACTCGGCCGAGGTCCTCCACCAGATGGACGAGCTCGGCGTGAAGTCGCTCTCGATCACCGGCATCACCGCTCTCTTCACCGGAATGGTGCTCGCGCTGCAGACCGCGTATTCCCTCGAGGCCTTCGGCGGCAAGATGTTCATCGGCCGCGTCGTGTCGCTCTCGCTCGTCCGCGAGCTCGGCCCGGTCCTCACCGCGCTCATGGTCGGCGGCCGCGTCGGATCGGGAATCACGGCGGAGCTCGGCTCCATGACCGTCACGGAGCAGGTCGACGCGCTGCGGGCCATGGCGATCTCCCCCACCCGACGCCTCGTCGTGCCCCGCGTGATCGCGACCGTGGTCATGATGCCCGTCCTCTCGGCGATCGCCGACCTGCTCGGCATCCTGGGCGGGCTACTGATCGCGATCCTCGAGCTCCAGATGACGGTCGCCGACTACGCGACGAGCATCTGGCAGCAGCTGCAGATCTCGGACATCGGGAGCGGGCTCGCGAAGACCGTGTTCTTCGGGCTCGAGATCGCGGCGATCGGCTCCTTCAACGGCCTCCAGGTCCAGGGCGGCGCGGCGTCCGTCGGGCGCGCGACGACGCGAACCGTCGTGCTGGCGTCGATCTGCATCCTGATCTCCGACTTCTTCCTCACGAAGCTGTTCCTGGCGCTGTGATGTCGACGACCCACGTGGCCGAGACTGGCGGGCCGGGCCCGGCGACCGAGCCGGCGGTGCCGGTCGTCGAGTTCAAGGAGGTCTGGAAGAGCTACGCCGGCCGCGACATCCTGGCGGGAGTCAACCTCAAGATCCGCCGCGGCGAGGTCATGTGCATCCTGGGCCCCTCCGGAACCGGCAAGAGCGTGACGCTGCGACACATCAACGGCCTCACCATGCCCGACCAGGGCGACGTGAAGGTGTTCGGCGAGTCGGTCGTCGGCCACTCGGAGGCGGAGCTCGCACCCGTGCGGCGCCGCGTCGCGATGCTCTTCCAAGGCGGCGCGCTGTTCGATTCGATGAGCGTCGAGCAGAACATCGCGTTCCCGATCGTCGAGCACACCGACTATCCGCCCGAGAAGATCGCCGTAATCGTGGCCGAGAAGCTGACGATGGTCGGCCTTCCAGGCATCCAGAACAAGATGCCGTCCGAGCTCTCGGGCGGGATGCGCAAGCGCGTCGCGCTCGCCCGATCGATCGCGCTCGAGCCGGACATCATCCTGTACGACGAGCCGACCACGGGCCTCGATCCGCTGAGCTCCGAGAAGATCGCGCAGCTCATCGTGGACCTGAACGTGCGCCTCCAGACGACGTCCGTGGTCGTCACCCACGACATCGTCGCGGCGCGCACGGTGGCGGACCGGCTCTGCTTCCTCCACCAGGGCCGGTTCCAGTTCATCGGTACCTTCGACGAGGCGGCCCGCGGCGGCCATCCCGTTCTCATGGAGTACTTCCGCTCCATGGGCTTCCCCTGCGGCACCGGCGTCTTCCAGGCCGTGAAGAGCTGAGGAGCACGAGATGGTAGGCGAGTATCAGGTCGGGCGTCGCTTCCGCGTGGGGCTCGTGGTCCTCATCGCGCTGTTCGCGACGATGATCGGCATCTTCATGATCGGCCAGCGGGCGAACCTGTTCCGCAAGAAGTTCCCGTACGAGACCCGGTTCGACAGCGCGGCGGGGCTCGTGCCCGGCAACGTGGTCTCGCTGAACGGCGTCGTGGTCGGAAACGTGCTGGAGGTCAACCTCTCGGGCGACCCCGCCGACCGCACGGTCCGAGTCGTCTACGACGTCGTCCGGCGGTGGGCGCCGATGCTCCGCAAGGGGACCCAGGCCTCCATCAAGACTCGCGGCCTGCTCGGGGACAAGTACATCGAGCTCGCCGGCGGCACCGCGAAGGAGCCCGAGGTCCCGATCGGGGGGCAGATCCCGGCGTCGCAGAACGCCGGGCTCGAGAAGCTGCTCGAGGGGAGCGGCGATCTCCTGACGGACCTTTCGGCGATCGCGAAGTCGCTCCGGGCGATCCTCGGCCGCACCGAGCAGGGTGAGGGCTTTCTCGGCGCGATCACGTCCAACAGCGCCGAGAGCGAGCAGCTCGGCAACAGCCTGAACGCCGCCCTCCATTCCGTGACCGCCGTGCTCCGGCGCGTCGAGTCGGGCCAGGGGCTGGTCGGCAAGCTCCTCATCGACGAGAAGTACGGCCGGGAGACGTCCGAGTCCCTGGCGAACGCGGTCAAGTCCGTGGAGAGGCTGCTCGGCTCGATCGACGAGGGCGTCCGAACGGGCAACGGGGCGATCCCGGCGCTGCTGTCCGACCCCGCCGGGAAGCAGAAGGTCTTCGCCCTGGTCGACAATCTCGCCGTGGCCGCGGGCAACCTCGCGCGCGTGACGGAGAACCTCGAGAAGGGCAACGGCGCCCTGCCGATCCTGCTGCACGACGAGGAGTTCGGCCGCGCCTTCACGGGCAACCTCCGGAGCTTCGCGAAGAGCCTCGACTCGATCGGCAAGAAGCTCGACGACGGGACCGGCACCGCCGGCAAGCTCATCAACGACCCGTCCCTGTTCGACGCCGCGAATCGGCTGGCCGTCGGCGTGAACGAGTCCGCGCTCCTGCGCTGGCTCATCAAGGATCGGCAGAAGGCCGGCATCCAGAAGGAGTACGACGAGTACACCCGGACTCCGACTCCGACGCCGCACGCCTCCGTCGCGAAGTGAACCTCCTCGTCACGGGCGGGGCGGGCTTCATCGGCTCGCACCTCGCCGACCGGCGGCGCCGGAAGGGAGATCGCGTCGTCGTCCTCGACGACTTCAACGACTTCTACGACCCGCGGCTCAAGCGCGCCAACGTCGCCGCGAACCGGAACGACGACGGCTACCGGCTCGTCGAGGGCGACATCCGCGACCGGGACCTGGTGTTCCGGCTGTTCGCCGAGGAGCGCTTCGACGCCGTCGTCCACCTCGCGGCGCGGGCGGGGGTGAGGCCGTCGCTGACGCAGCCCGTGCTGTACGAGGAGGTCAACTGCCTCGCGACCTGGCACCTGCTCGAGGCCGCCGCGGCGCACCGGGTGAAGCGCTTCGTCTTCGCATCGTCCTCGTCGGTCTACGGCGTCAACTCGAAGCTGCCGTTCTCCGAGGAGGACCCGATCGAGCGGCCGATCTCCCCGTACGCCGCGACGAAGCGGGCCGGCGAGCTGCAGGTCTACACGGCCCATCACCTCCACGGCCTTCCGTCCATCTGCCTCCGGTTCTTCACGGTCTACGGTCCCCGCCAGCGGCCGGAGATGGCGATCGCGCGGTTCATCCGCTGCCTCGAGAACGGGGAGCCCATTCCCTTCTACGGCGACGGCGGGTCGCGGCGCGATTACACGTACATCGACGACATCGCGGACGGCGTCGAGGCCGCGCTCGAAGCCGATTTCGCCTTCGAGATCGTGAACCTCGGCGGCGCCCACCCCGTGACGCTCACCGAGCTCGTGGCCGCGCTCGAGCGGGCGACGGGCAAGCGCGCGAGGCTCGAGCGCCATCCCGACCAGCCGGGCGACGTGCCGGTCACCTTCGCCGCGGTCGACAAGGCCCGGCGCCTCCTCGGGTTTCAGGCGCGGGTGCCTCTCGAGGAGGGCCTCCGGCGATCCGTCGAGTGGTACCGGAACGAGGCGAGCCGCTGACGCCCCCGCGCCAGCGCGAGATCCATAAGTGTCGGCTAATATATTGACGAACTCGAGAACGAGACGGCTGGCATCGCGGGCCGGTGAGGGCCGGCGGCGCGCCCCGTCCAGGAGAACTACCGTTTCATGAACATCTGCATGATCGGCACCGGATACGTCGGCCTCGTGACCGGCGCCTGCCTCGCGGACTTCGGGATGAACGTCGTCTGCGTCGACAAGGACGCGGCGAAGATCGCCGCACTCCAGCGCGGCGAGATTCCCATCTACGAGCCCGGCCTCGAGGAGGTCGTCTCGCGCAACGAGAAGGCCGGACGCCTGCGCTTCACGACCGACCTCAAGGGCTCGGTCGAGGAGGCGGTGGCGATCTTCATCGCGGTCGGCACGCCCCCGAAGCCGGACGGCTCCCCCGACCTGACGTTCGTGCGGGAGGTCGCCTCCGCGATCGCCGAGCACATGAACGGCTACAAGGTCGTCGTCACGAAGTCCACCGTCCCGACGGGCACCGGGAAGATGATCGAGAACATCCTGCGCGAGAAGAACGGGCACGAGTTCTCGGTCGTGTCGAACCCCGAGTTCCTGCGCGAGGGCTCCGCCGTCGCGGACTTCCTCCGCCCGGACCGCGTCGTCATCGGCGCGAACGACGCGCGGGCCGTCGGCATCCTCAAGGAGATCTACAGCCCGCTCTACCTGATCGAGACGCCGTTCGTGATCACCGACGTCGCCTCCGCCGAGCTCATCAAGTACGCGTCGAACGGTTTCCTCGCGGTGAAGATCTCCTTCATCAACGAGATCGCGCGCCTCTGCGAGCTCATGGGTGCGGACGTGCACGACGTGGCGCGGGGGATGGGCCTGGATAAGCGCATCGGCCCGAAGTTCCTCCACCCGGGGCCCGGATTCGGCGGGTCCTGCTTCCCGAAGGACACCGCCGCCGCGGCGGACCTCGCGCGGCAGCACGGCTACACGTTCCGGATCATCGAGGCGACGATGGCGGTCAACGCGGAGACGAAGTCGCGGATGATCGACAAGATCGCGGCCGCGGCCGGCCCCCTGGCCGGGCGGACGGCGGCCGTCCTGGGCCTGTCGTTCAAGCCGGAGACCGACGACATCCGCGAGTCGCCGGCGCTGGCCGTCGTCGAGGACCTGAAACGCGCGGGAGCGCGGGTTCGCGCGTTCGATCCGGCGGCGATGCCCAACACGCGCCTCGCGCACCCGGACCTGCACTACGCGAAGGATGCGTACGACGCGGCCGAGGGCGCGGACTTCCTCGTCCTGGCGACGGAGTGGAACGCCTTCCGCGCTCTCGATCTGCGCCGCCTGAGCGGACTGCTCAAGTCGCGAACCATCATCGACCTGCGCAACGTGTACGATCCCAAGGAGATGAAGGCCGCCGGCTGGAACTACGTCGGCGTGGGAAGGTAGGAATTCGATTGCGTTCCCGATTCTCGGCCCTCCCGACTCTCGACTCCCGGCTCTCCGCTTCCCGATGAGGGTTCTCGTCACCGGCGCCGCGGGATTCCTCGGCAGCCATCTGTGCGATCGACTGCTGCGCGAAGGCCACGAGGTCATCGCGATGGACAACCTCCTCACCGGGAACATGCGCAACATCGCGCATCTCGAGGAGGAGAAGCGCTTTCGCTTCGTCCGCCACAACGTCACCGAGTACATCTTCGTGGACGGCCCGCTCGAGGCCGTGCTGCACTTCGCGTCGCCCGCGTCCCCGATCGACTATCTCGAGCTGCCGATCCAGACCCTCAAGGTCGGATCGCTCGGAACCCACAACGCGCTCGGCCTCGCCCTCGAGAAGGGCGCGCGCTTCCTCCTCGCCTCCACGTCCGAGGTCTACGGCGACCCGCTGATCCACCCGCAGCCCGAGACCTACTGGGGCAACGTCAACCCGATCGGCCCGCGGGGCGTGTACGACGAGGCGAAGCGGTTCTCCGAGGCGCTCACGATGGCCTACCAGCGCGCCCACGGCGTCGCCACGCGGATCGTCCGGATCTTCAACACCTACGGCGAGCGGATGCGTCCGCGGGACGGCCGAGTCGTGCCGGCGCTGATCGGGCAGGCGCTCGCGGGCGAGCCGATGACCGTATTCGGCGACGGCTCGCAGACGCGCTCCTTCTGCTACGTCTCCGATCTCATCGACGGCATCTATCGCCTCCTGTTGTCGGAGGTGAAAGAGCCCGTGAACATCGGAAACCCGGCGGAGCTGTCCGTCCTCCAGTTCGCGAAGACGATCCGGGACCTGACTGGGACGAAGAGCGAGATCGTCTTCAAGCCCCTGCCGGTGGACGACCCCAAGGTCCGCCAGCCCGACATTTCCAAGGCGCGCGAGAAGCTCGGGTGGGAACCGGCGGTCAAACTCGCCGACGGCCTCGGGAAGACGATCGAGTACTTCCGATCACTCGCGGCGGAGTAGAAGGTCTCAACTTCCTCCGTCGTTCCCGATCGCCTCCACCGGACACGAGTCCATGGCCTCCTGGCACTGGGCATTCTCCTCGGCCGACTCCGGCTGCCGGAATACGTACGAGTAGCCCTTGTCTTCGTTGCGCTGGAAGTTCGTGGGCGCGGTGACGCGGCAGACGTCGCAGTCGATGCACTGGCTGTCCACGTAGTAGAGGCCGGGCACGTTCTCGATCAGGCGGTCCTTGGGGTCGGCCATGAGGGCGGGACCTTAGCACGCGGCCGGGGGCGGCACGAAGGCGGCCCGAATGAAGACAGTCTGAAGGCTGCCTGCCAGGGTGGGCCGCTTGCTAGACTGCCCCGCGTGCGTGACCGGGGCGCCGGGGCAATCGTCGGAGCCCTCCTCGCCTTTTTCCTCCTCGAAGCCGTCTCGGGCTGCCGGCCCGCGCCTCTTCCCGAGAGCGGAAGCGCGGATCGGGACGTCGCGGCGGGCCGCCGGATCTACGAACGCAAGTGCGCCTCCTGCCACAACTCCAACGGCGACGGACGCACCGTCGTCGCCGGCCACTTCCCCTACGCGAACCTCATCGACGGGCGCTGGCGGTCCGACGGGAGCGCGGCGTCGATCGAGGCGCAGGTTCGCCACGGCCGCGACCCGATGCCCAAGTTCCAGGGAAAGCTCACCGACGAGGAGATCCGCCAGACCGTCGCGTACGTCTTCGTTCTCTCCCATCCCGAGGCGGAGCGGGCGCCGCGAGAAGAGGGGGCCGCTCGATGAGCCGTCGGATTCCGATCTTCCCGCTGCCGGGCGTCGTCCTCCTGCCGGGGACTCTGCTGCCGTTGCACATCTTCGAGCCTCGCTATCGGGCGATGGTCGCCGACGCGCTCGCGGGCGAGCGGACGATCGGCATGAGCATGTGGAAGGCGCCCGCCGGGAGCGAGGGCGATCCGGGAGAGCCGGCGATCCACGAGATCGGCGGAGCGGGCGAGATCGTGGAGTCCGAGCAGCTCGACGACGGCCGCTACAACATCGTGCTGGAGGGGCGGTTCCGGTTCCGCGTGCTGGACGAGGCGCCGCCGTCGCCGTATCGCGTCGCTCGCGTCGTGGAGGTGCCCTCGCGGCCGCTGGACGAGGGAGAGAGAGACCGGGTGGTCAGCGCCGCCGCCGGCGCGTTCGGGCCCCTCGCGCGGGCCGCCGGCCTTCCTCCCCTGCCGTCCGAATCGCTCTCGCCGGAGCGCCTCGCGTCCGAGATCGCGCTGCGCCTGCGCTACACGCCGGCCGAGCTGCAGGGAATCCTGGAGACGGACTCGCTCTTGGAACGGTACGCGACGGTGCTGTCGCGCATCCAGGAGTGGACGGCGAGGATCGAGCTGCTGGAGCCGTACCGGCGAGGCGAGGTCGATCCGAGGGTGAATTGATGAACCCGGGTTCTCATCGCCGTCGCCGTGGCATCCCGGGAGAGGATCCGGGGGCGACCTCCGCTCCCATTTCCAAGGTCCGCATAGCGGACCGCCAGAGGTCCGGGTCTACGCCCTGGCGTCGCTCGCGTTCAGCGCCCGCTCGTGGGCCCAGCTCCGGATCTGCTTGATCTGTTCTTCCATCGTCACGGCGAGAGGAACGGTGGCCGAGATCATCCGGTAGAGGTCGTCCTCGCTGAGCTCCCGACTCTCCGAGTAGGCGTCCACGACCCCGGAGACGACGGCCTGCTCGATCTCCGCGCCGTTCCACCCGACGGTCGCCTTCGCCAGGAAGACCAGGTCGTACTTCCCGACCTCCTGCTTCGCCTTCTTCAGGTGGATCGCGAAGATCTGCTTGCGCTCCTCCTCGTTGGGCAGGTCCACGAAGAAGACCTGATCGAAGCGGCCCTTGCGGATGATCTCGGCGGGAAGGAGGTGAATGCGGTTCGCCGTCGCCGCCACGAACACGAGCGCGCTCTTCTCCTGCATCCACGTCAGGAATCCCGAGAAGATCCGCGACATCGAAGCGTCCTGGCCCTCCCGATACCCGCCCACGCCCATCTCGATTTCGTCGATCCACAGGACCGCGGGCGACACCGCCTCGACCGCGCGCAGGGCGCGCAGGAACGTCATCTCCGCGTTGTCCGTCCCGAAGACGGCGTTCATGTCGAGCCGGAAGAGAGGCAGGTTCCAGAGCGTCGAGATCGTCTTGACGCACAGGCTCTTTCCGCAACCGGAGATCCCCATCAGGAGGATGCCCTTCGGGATCGGAATGCCGGCGTCCAGAGCGTCGCGCGAGAAGAGGGCCTGACGCTTCATGAGCCAGGCCTTCAGCACGGCGTAGCCGCCGATGTCGTCGAGGGAGAAGCGCGGGGGAACGAATTCGAGCACGCCCTCCTTCCGCGACATCTGCTCCTTCTCCGAGAGGACCTCGAGGAACGCGGACTCGTCGAAGGCCTTGCGCGTCGCGAACACCTTGGAGACGAGGTGGCCGATCTCGTCGGCGGTGAGGCCGCGCATCGCGAGCGCCAGGCGGCGCATCGAGACCTCCTCGATCGAGAGGCCGAGGCGGCGGTGCAGGTGCGCGTCGAGGATGCGGACGATCTCGCCGTCGTCGGGCAGCTCGTACTCGACGACGTAGATCTCCTTCTTCGCCTCCTCGGGGATCGCCAGCCGCGGCGATACGAAGAGCACGTGCTTGCCGCGGTCCTTCGCGGCGCGGTAGAGGTCGCGCATCCGCCGGACGATGTCGGGCCTCCCCTCGCCGTCCGTCGGAAAGTCCTTCAGCAGGTAGAAGCCCTTGCCCGGGGCAACGAGGATCGCCTCGAGCGCGCGCACCGGATCCTGCGTGTCGGGCAACGGCGCTCCGTCCACGACGAGCCCCTCGACGACGGACCAGACGCCGTACGGACACGCCGCGCCGTAGAACGTCTTGGCGAGGTGCTGCGCGAGACGCTCGACGCGCGCCTCCTCCCAGGTCAGGACGTAGATGAGAGGGTGCCCGCCGAGCAGGGCGCGGCGGATGCGCTCCATCGCCTTGCTGGGAGCGGCAGCCGGCGCCGTGATCGCAGTGCTCATCGCATCGATTGTAACGCGCCTCACAAGATGGGGCGGTTACAATGCCGCGATGGCAAACCCCGAGCACGCGAGGCTACTTCTGTCTTCGGAGTGGAACGCGTGGCGGGTCAAGAACCCGAACGTGACGCCGGACCTCACGGGCGCGGACCTCACCGGACAGGACCTCTCCGGCCGTGACCTGAAGCGCGCCGACCTGACCCGCGCGGACATGTCGCGCGCGACCCTCGCCGGAACCGACCTCACGCGCGCGACCCTCCGTAACTCGAAGTTCGCGGGCGCGTCGGCGCCGGGGGCGGTCCTCGAGCACTGCGATCTCGACTTCCTGGATCTGTCCGGCGTCTTTTTCGCGGGTGCACGCTTCCGCTCGGCGTCGCTCCAGAGCTGCGCGCTCGTCGGTACGGACTTCGCGGGCGCCGACCTCACGTTCACGCGGCTCGAGGGCTCCGACCTCTCCAACGCGAACCTGGCCGGCGCCGTGCTGAAGGAAGTGAACTTCCGGGGCGTGAAGATCGCCAACACGCAGTTCGACGGAGCCGACCTGACGAGGGCCGTGTTCGAGGGCCTCTCCGCGCTGCGAGGGTCTTTCGCGAACGCGAACTTCACCGGCGCGAACCTGAAGACCGCCGACCTCTCCGGCTCCGACCTGCGCCGCGCCAACTTCGCCGGCGCCATTCTGCGCCAGGCGTCGATCAACGCCGCCGACTGCGAACGCGCCGAGTTCCCGGAAGCCGACATGGAGCTGGTCTCGGCGGTCGAGACGAACTTCACGTCGGCCGGTTTCGACCGGACGAAGCTGCGCAAGGCCGACCTCAAGCGCGCGGTGTTCCTCGACGCCGGCGGCACCGACGTCAGCTTCGCCGACGCCAAGCTGACGGAGTGCGACCTGCGCACGGCGAAGTTCGAGAAGGCGAGCTTCCAGGGAGCGGACCTGTCGAAGGCGATCCTCCGACGCGCCAATCTCAAGGCCTACTCGTTCGTCGGCGCCTCGTTCTCGGGAGCGGACCTCTCGGAGGCGCAGGCGGAGGGCGTCAACTTCTCCCGCGCCGACCTCTCCCTCGGCAACTTCCGCCTCGCGAACCTGAAGCGGGCGGACTTCTCCGGCTCCCGCGGCTTCGAGGCCGACCTGTCCGGCTGCCTCCTGATCGGCGCCAACTTCACCGGCGCGGCGCTCAAGGACACGGACTTCCGCTTCGCACGGGTCATCGGCGGCAACTTCACCGGAGCCGACATCTCGGGCTCCGACCTGGCGAACTCCGACTTCACCGAGGCGATCTTCAAGAAGACGAAGTTCTGGGGGTCGACCGCGCGCCGCGCGAAGCCGCCGAAGGGACACGGCCTGTTGTTCTCCCTCTCGACCAAGTTCTCCGGGGCGAAGGAGAAGAAGACCAAGGCCGCCGACGAGAAGGAAATCAAGCGGCAGAAGCGGATTGCGGAGTTGGAGAAGGAGGCGTCGACGAAGGCGCCGCACGTCACGGGGAGGCGGCGCTGATCACTGCGGCTTTTCCGCTTTGGAGCGGCGCTTTCAGGTCGGCGCGACGTTCCTCATCGCCGGACTCGCGCCGCTCAAAGGCGGTTGCGGAGGGGTGTGGCGACCGGGCTGGGCGGATCGCCTTACCTTCCAGCGGCCTAGGCCGCCGCTCGATCGTCGCGTGATTCGAGCGTTCTGCGATCCGCCGGCGGCCTAAGCCGGGACCACGTTGCGTATCGCTCCGCGATACGCGTCCGCTGAGGCGATCGGGCGGGGCGGTCCTTACTTGGCCTTCTTCGTGGGGACCGGCGTCGGCGCGATGGCCGCCTTCGTGAACGCCGCCTCGACCTTCGTCGCGGCGTCCTTGTCGAGGAGCAGTGCTCCCGGGCGCGACGACACGCGCGCGGCCAGCGCTCCGGTCCGGGGGTGAAGCGTGATCGTCCAGGGCGCGCCCGCCTTCAGCCGCACGGTGAGCGTCGCGACGGGTGCCGCGAGGCCCTTCGCCTCGGACTCCTCGAGGAACGCCTTGCCCTTCAGGTCCAGGATCGCCGAGAGCACGTCGTCCGCCGAGGCGGCGAGCACGGATTTTCCCTGCGAGGTCCAGCCGCCGTCCTTCTGCGTCAGCGCGAACGTGCTCGACGGGAAGCTCGCCTCGACGGCCGTCACGTCTCCGCGGTTGAAGGCGACGGCCGAGGTCGAGCGGTAGGCCTCGGCCTCCTTCGACAGCTCCTCGGCGATCTCCCCCTCGACGGTCATGACCTGTCCCTCGCGCCGGGCGTAGATCGAATTCCCGTCGGCGCGCGTGGCGCCGAAGTCGACGGACACGGGCGTCTCCTTGCCGGCGCCGATCGTGACGCGGTAGAGCGGCGGGTTCAGCCCCATGGACGCGAGGTCCTCGTTGCCGTGGACGAAGTCCTTGGCGCGAACCCCCGTGAGCTGACCAACGAGGCGGTCCGCCTCCATGGGGCTCGCCAGGTCGGCGACGGGCTCCGCCATCCACCAGATGCCGTCCTTCTTCGCCAGCGACAGCCGCCCGCGGCCGCGCAGGATCTCGATGCG
>Ga0070665_100005708_pt1 | contig 12777 bp, 10 predicted proteins | sample KBSS13metaG_FD_65862 | JGI IMG/M metagenome (GOLD analysis project Ga0070665, IMG submission 65862) | Switchgrass rhizosphere microbial communities from Kellogg Biological Station, Michigan, USA - KBS S1-3 metaG | ecosystem: Host-associated > Plants > Roots > Rhizosphere > Soil ... | reverse complement strand
CTGGTTCGGCATCCCGTTTCCGTATCCCAAGCTCGACATCGTGATCGTGCCGTCGGCGCGCGGCCTCGCGATGGAGAACGCCGGCATGATCACCGCCGACGGGCGTTACACGCTCTTGTCGAATCCGGCGCCGCTCGATCAGTACGGGCTCGTCTCGGTGATCGGCCACGAGACCGCGCACCAGTGGTTCGGCGATCTCGTCACGGCCGACTGGTGGGACGACATCTGGCTCAACGAGAGCTTCGCGACGTGGATGGAGGACAAGCTCCTCGCCGCGTTCGACAAGACCTGGCCGAGCGAGGACGTCGAGCACCGCCAGACCGCGTTCGACGCCGACGAGCTGCTCAGCGCGCGCAAGATCCATCAGCCGATCGAGACGCTCGACAGCATCCACAACATCTTCGACGCGATCACGTACCCGAAGGGCGCGATCGTGCTCCGCATGCTCGAGCACGAGGTCGGCGAGCAGAAGTTTCGCGACGCGATCCACGCGTATCTCGCCGCGCACGCCGACCACAACGCGAAGGCGGCCGACGTGTTCGCGGCGATCGAGCAGGTCGCCGCGACGCCGCTCGGCTCGGTGGAGACCAGCTTCTTCGATCAAGCCGGCGTGCCCGACATCGCGATGACGCGCACGTGCGACGGCTCGAAGGCGGCGATCGAGCTCGCGCAGCGCCGCTACGTGCCGGTCTCGAACGCGCCGGAGTCGTCCGAGCAGTGGGCCGTGCCGGTGTGCATCGCGTACGAGAACGCCGGGCACGGCCGCGCCGAGGCGTGCACGCGGCTCGACGCGCAAACCGGTGAGCTCGCGCTGCCCGACGGCCATTGCCCGGCGTGGTTCGCGCCCGCGGGCGACTATGGCTACTACCGCGCGAACCTCGACGCGAAGGCGCTCGAGGCGGTCCTCGATCACGGTTGGCCGATGCTCACGAGCGCCGAGCGGGTCGCGATGCTCGGCCATGCGTGGGCGCACGCGCGGACCGGTGCACCGTCGGTCGCGCTCGTCGAGAGCATGGCGGCGACGCTGCGCATCGATCCAGATCCGGTCGCGGTCGCGGTCGCGTTCGGCGACAGCACGGCCGCGGGCGCCGGCACCAACACCGGGCTGCCACCCGGCCTCGACGCCATGATCCCCGCCGAGCTGTTGCCGGTCGCACGCGCCGAGGTGCGCGCCGCGGTCGAGCCGTTCGCGAGGAAGCTCGGGCTCGCGCCTCGCCCGAACGACACGATCGGCACGCAAGTCGAGCGCGCGGCGGTCGTCGGCGCGGTCGTGTGGTCGCGGTCGCATGTGCTCGATGCCGAGGCCAAGAAGTTGGTCACGCGGCTGCACGACCTTCCCGTCGGCGTGCGCGCGAGCATCGCGTCGCTGGCCGCCGATGCCGATCCGAGCGTGGCCGATCAGCTGCGCACCGCGCTCGCGACCGAGCCCGACCGCGCGACGCGCGACGCGATCGTGCACGCGCTCGCCTCGATCCACGATCCGAAGCGGCACGCGGCCGCGCTCGAGGCCGTCGCCGCCGCGCCGACGACTAACGCGGAGGATCTCGTCGTGATGTTCACGAGCGGCGACCACGAGGCGGCGCTCGCGTCCGCCGATTACATCCGCGCGCACTTCGACGCGCTCGCGGCGCGCATGCCGTCGACGGCCGACGACGACTTTCCGATCGCGCTCGCGCTCGCGTCGCCGCTCGTGTCGACGTGCGAGGCCGCGCGGCGCGACGCCGACGTCGCGTTTGCCAACGAGCACCTCGGCAAGCTGCCCGGCGCCGCGATCGTGCTCGCGCAGGAGGCTGAAGCCAACGATCACTGCATCGCGCAGCGCCAGCTGCTCGAGCCGTCGCTCCGGACGTGGCTGCACAAGACGCGGTAAGTTCCCCGGATGGGTGACCCAACGCGCGACGATTATCTCGCGCTCGTCGACGAGCTGAGCGAGCACGACCGGCGCTACTACGTCGACGCGAACCCGATCATCAGCGACGTCGAGTACGACAAGCTCTCGGTCCAGCTTCGCGAGCTCGAGCGCGCGCACCCCGACTGGCTCGTCACGTGGTCGCCGACCCAGCGCATCGGCCACATGCCCGTCTCGGATTTTCCGAAGGTCACGCGCCCGGTCGCGATGCTGTCGCTCGACAACACCTACGACGAGAGCGAGCTGCGCGCGTTCTTCGATCGCGTCGTCAAGGGCCTCGACGGCGACGTGCCGACGTTCTCCGTCGAGCCGAAGATCGACGGCTTCGGGATCGAGCTGACGTACAAGGACGGCGTGCTCGTGCTGGGCGCGACCCGCGGCGACGGCCGCATTGGCGAGGACGTCACGGCCAACGTCAAGATGGTCAAGGGCGTGGCGCTGCGCCTGCGCGAGCCGGTGTCGATTGTCGTGCGCGGCGAGATCTACATGACGAAGGCCGAGTTCGCCGCGATCAACGCAGAGCGCGCGCAGCTCGGCGAGGAGCTGTTCAAGAACCCGCGCAACACGGCTGCCGGCTCGATCAAGCAGCAGGACCCGCGCGAGGTCGCCAAGCGGCCGATGCGGACGATCCTCTACGAAGTTGTCGACGGCGAGCGCTACGCGAGCGGCCACCTCGCATCGCTCGAGCTCATCAAGCGGCTCGGCATCCCGGTGTCGCCGCACAACTCGTCGGCGAGCAGCTGGGACGCGTTGAGCGCGGCCGTGCACGGCTGGGCCGACAAGCGCGACGAGCTGGCTTACGAGGTCGACGGGCTCGTCGTGAAGGTCGACGACTTCGCGCAACGCGCGGCGCTCGGTACCACTGCGAAGTTTCCGCGCTGGGCGATCGCCTACAAGTTTCCCGCGCGCCAGGTCACGACGATCCTGCGCGACATCGAGCCCAACGTCGGCCGCACCGGAGCGGTCACGCCAGTGGCGCTGCTCGATCCCGTCGACGTTTCAGGCACGACCGTGTCGCGCGCGTCGGTCCACAACTGGGATCAGGTCGCGCGCCTCCAGCTCGGCAAGGGCGATCGCGTCACGATCCAGAAGGCCGGCGAGATCATCCCCGAGATCCTGAACGTCACCGAGCCGTCGAACGGGCCGCGGTTTACCGCGCCGGCGCACTGCCCGGCGTGCGAGGCCGAGCTCGAGCGCGAGGACGGCCGCGTCGCGCTGATCTGCCCGAACCGCACGGGCTGCCCGGCGCAGCTGCTCGGCGCGATCGAGTTCTTCGCGTCGCGCCATCAGATGAACATCGACGGGCTTGGCGAGAAAGTCGTCGCGCAGCTCGCGGCTGCCGGGCTCGTCCACGACGTCGCCGATCTATTCGCGCTCACCGCGAGCCAGCTGCACGGGCTCGAGCGGTTCGCCGAGCTGTCCGCGCAAAACCTCATCAAGGCGATCGCGACCGCGAAGCAGAACGCGACGTTCTCGCGCCTGCTCGCCGCGCTCGGCATCCCGAACGTCGGCAGCGTGCTCGCCAAGCCGATCGCCGCGAAGTACGGCACGCTGTCGGCGCTGCGCGCGGCCGCCGCGGCGAAGTCGTCCGACGAGCTCGTCGCCGAGCTGAACGACATCGAGGGCATCGGCGAGACGATCGCGCATCACGTCGACAAGTTCCTGCGCGATCCGCACGTCGCCGTCGTGCTCGACAAGCTCGGCGGTCACGGCGTCGATCCGGCCGAGCCGGTCACGACGACGAGCGACGGGCCGCTGTCGGGCAAGACGCTCGTGGTGACCGGCACGTTGACCCAGCCGCGCGCCGACGTGCAGAAGAAGATCGAAGCGGCCGGCGGCAAGGTCGCCGGCTCGGTCAGCAAGAAGACCACGTATCTCGTCGCCGGCGCCGATACCGGCAAGACCAAGCTCGAGGCCGCGCAAAAGCATGGCGTGACCGTGATCGACGAGGCCGAGCTCGAGCGCCTGATCAGCGGCTGACCTCGTACAGCGTGCCGTTCGCGGCGAAGAACAGATGGCGCGAATCCGGCGAGATCCACGGATCGGCCTCGGCGCCGAGCGTGTTCGCGCTCGTGATCGGCGCCGCGCTGCCGAACGCCTCGGACGTCGACGCGCGCGTTGCCATCCACAGATGATCGGTGCCGTCGCGGTTCGCGTCGAAGTAGAGCGCGAGCTGATCCGCCGACAGCATCGGGCTGTCGTCAGCTCCGGCGGTGTTCACCGAGGCCAGCGCGACCGGCGTGGGCCACGCGGTCGACGTTGCAGCGCGCGTCGCCTCGTAGATGTCGTAGTTGCCGGTCACGTTCGTGTTCATCACGATCGCGAGCCCGTCGGCACTGGGCGCCGAGGCCGTGTCGTTGCCGGTCGTGCTGAGCGCGTCGACGTGGCTCGGCGGCGACCACGGCATCGCGACGCTCGTGCGCGTCGAGACCCAGATGTCGTTGTTGCCCTTGCCGCCGGGCCGGTTGCTCGACAGATAGATCGTCAGCCCGTCGTACGACATCTCCGGCGTGGTCTCGACCGACGCCGTCGACAGCTCGGCGACGCGGCTGGGCTGGCCGAACGGCACGTCCGCCGAGGCGCGCACCGCGTGATAGATGTCGTCGGCGCGGTTGAACACGATCTCGAGCAGGTCACCGGTCAGCGTCGGATCGTCGTCGCCGGAGCCGGGGAACAGCGCGGTCGGCGCGCCCCAATCGGCTGCCACGACAGGCGCGTCGACGGACAGCGCCGCAGCCGGCGGTTGAAACCCACAGCCCGCGACCGCGACGAGCCACAACCGCCACCGCATCCAACCATCGTACGCTATTGCGCGAGCTCTGCGACGACCTGCTTCACGGTCCGCCCGCTGGTGTCGACGGTGTCGTCGGCACGCGCGTACAGCTTGGTCCGGGCGGCGAGCAACGCGCGCAACTCCTCGAACGCGTGCGGGTTCTCGGCCATCGGCCGGCGATCGCCCTGCGCGACGACGCGGTTCCAGTGATCCTCGGCGGTGGCGCGCAACCACACCGTGCGCGCGCGGGAGCGCAACAGCGCGTACGTCGTCGGATCGTTGACGATCGAGCCCCCGGTCGCGAGCACGGTGGCCTCCGGCTCGGCGAGCACGCGGGCGAGGACCTCGCGCTCGACCCGCCGGAAGTACGCCTCGCCGTGCAGCGAGAACACCTCGCCGAGCGACAGGCCCGCCGCGGCCTCGATCTCCTGGTCGAGCTCGACGAACCGCCGGCCGAGCTTCTTGGCCAGGGCCGCGCCGATCGTGGATTTACCGGCGCCGCGCACCCCGAGCAGCGCGATCGGCTTCTCGCTCGATGGCTCGGCCGCGAGCAGCTCCTGCGGCGACGTCCCGAGCGCGTGCGCGACCTCGGCGAACCGCCGCAGCGAGATGTTGCCGTCGCCGGTCTCGAGCTGAGCCAGGAACCGCTCCGACACGCCGCTGTGCTCCGCGAGCTCGCGGCGCGACCAGCCCTTGCGCTCGCGATGGGCTCGCACGGCGGTGCCGACGGTCTCGAGGAACGTCACATCGGCAATATACTGCATGTCGATGCAGCGTGACAAGCAGTAAATTGCAGGATAGAAGATCCGCATGGACCCGACCTGCTTCGAGACCCATCCGAGCCGGTATCACCACTGGAAGCTCGCGATCGACGGCGAGCTCGCGCGCCTGACCATGGCGGTGGATGACGCCCACCCGTTCAAGCCGGGCTACGAGCTCAAGCTGAACTCGTATGACCTTTCGGTCGACATCGAGCTCGCCGACGCGATCCAGCGCCTGCGCTTCGAGCACCCCGAGGTCAAGTGCATCGTGTTCGGCGCCGAGCTCGATCGCGTGTTCTGCTCGGGCGCCAACATCTACATGCTCGGGCTGTCGACGCACTCGTTCAAGGTGAACTTCTGCAAGTTCACGAACGAGACGCGGCTGTATCTCGAAGACGCGTCGGCGAACAGCGGGCTCGCATCGCTGGCGGCGTGCAAGGGCACCACGGCCGGCGGCGGCTACGAGCTCGCGCTCGCCTGCGACGAGACCATGCTCGTCGACGACGGCAACTCCGCAGTCAGCTTCCCCGAGACGCCGCTGCTCGCGGTGCTGCCCGGCACCGGCGGCCTGACGCGGCTCGTCGACAAGCGCAAGGTGCGCCGCGATCGCGCCGACGTGTTCTGCACGACCGCCGAGGGCATCAAGGGCAAACGAGCCAAGGATTGGGGCCTCGTCGATCATCTCGTGTCGCGCACGAAGTGGGACGCCTCGGTCACCGAGGCCGCGAAGGCGCTCGCCGCGAAGCAGACGATCGCGCGCGGCCCGGCGGTCACGCTGCCCGAGCTCGCACCCAAAGTGACCTCCGATGCGATCACGTACAAGCACGTGACGCTCAGCTTCGATCGCGCGAACCGCACCGGCGAGCTCGTCGTGCGCGGCCCCGAGGTGTCGGGCACGATCGACATGACGTCGCCGACGGTCTGGAGCCTGCACGCGTTCCGCGAGCTCGACGACGCGCTGCTGCGGCTGCGCTTCGACTATCCCGAGATCAACGTCATCGCGCTGCGCACCGTCGGCGATTCCTCGCAGGTCCTGCTGCACGACGAGCTGCTCGCGAAGACCAACTCCGGCTTCGCGCGCGAAGTCCGCCTGTTGCAGCGTCGCGTGCTCAAGCGCTTCGACAACACCGCGCGCAGCTTCTACGCGGTCGCCGATCGCGCCGACTCGTGCTTCGCCGGCGTGCTGCTCGAGCTCGCGCTCGGCGCGGATCGTTTCTACATGCAGATCGACAAGGACGAGCAGATCGGCGTCGCGCTGTCGGTCGCGAACCAGGGTTTCATGACCACGTCGTCGGGTCTGTCGCGGCTCGAGGCGCGGTTCTACGGCGAGCCCGAGCGCGTCAAGCAGGTGCTCGCGCGCGGCGCCGAAGGCCGCATCGCGAGCGAAGAAGCTGAACAGCTCGGCATCGCGACCGTCGCCGCCGACGACATCGACTTCGAGGACGAGCTGCGCATCGCGATCGAGGAGCGCGCGTCGCTGTCGCCGGATGCGCTCACCGGCATGGAAGCGTCGCTGCGCTTCGTCGGTCCCGAGACGCTCGAGACCAAGATCTTCGGCCGGCTCTCCGCCTGGCAGAACTGGATCTTCACGCGCCCGAACTCCACCGGCGAGCACGGCGCACTCACGCTCTACGGCCGGCCCGAGCGGCCGCAATTCCAGTGGAAGAGGACCTAAGCCATGACCTCCGTGATCTCCGACGAGAAAATCCCGAACAACGTCGACCTGTCGAGCGATCGCCGCCTCCAGCGCGCGCTCGAGGCATGGCAGCCCAAGTTCATCGACTGGTGGAAGCAGATGGGCCCGGTCGGCTGGCAGGGCCACGACATCTACCTGCGCACGGCGATCTCCGTCGAGACCGACGGCTGGGCGCACTTCGACTACGTGAAGATGCCCGACTATCGCTGGGGCATCTTCCTGGAGCCGAAGCAGGACGGCCGCGTGCACGGCTTCGGCGACAACGCCGGTCAACCGGTGTGGGACGAAGTCCCGGGCGAGTTCCGCAACATGCTGCGCCGCCTCGTCGTCACGCAGGGCGATACCGAGCCCGCGAGCGTCGAGCAGCAGCGCGATCTCGGCGCGACCGCGCCGTCGCTTTATGACTTGCGGAATCTGTTTCAAGTGAACGTCGAGGAGGGCCGTCACCTGTGGGCGATGGTCTACCTGCTGCACACGTACTTCGGCCGAGACGGACGCGAAGAGGCCGAGGAGCTGCTCCAGCGTCGCTCCGGCGATGCCGACAAGCCGCGCATCCTCGGCACGTTCAACGAGCCGACGAACCACTGGCTGTCGTTCTTCATGTTCACGATGTTCACCGACCGCGACGGCAAGTATCAGCTCGCGTCGCTCGCCGAGAGCGGGTTCGATCCGCTCGCGCGCACGTGCCGGTTCATGCTGACCGAAGAAGCGCACCACATGTTCGTCGGCGAGAGCGGCGTGCAGCGCATCGTCAAGCGCGCGGCCGAGCTGATGAAGCAAGGCAACGGCGACGTGCGCGCGCAAGGCGGCATCGATCTGCCGACCATCCAGAAGTACCTCAACTTCTGGTACACGCTGTCGCTCGACCTGTTCGGCGGCGAAGTCTCGTCGAACGCGGCCGATGCGTTCGCCTCCGGGCTCAAGGGCCGGTTCAAGGAGGATCGCTACGACGAGCACAAGCTGATCGGCAGCACATTCGCGATGGACGTGATGCGCGACGGCAAGGTCGTGCACGAGGACGTCCCGATGCGCAACGCGCTCAACGAGGTGCTGCGCACCGAGTACATCAAGGACTGTCAGCGCGGCGTCGACCGCTGGAACAAGACGATCAAGGACGAGGGCATCGACTTCGAGCTGAAGCTGCCGGATCACAAGTTCCACCGTCAGATCGGCATGTGGGCCGAGCACGCGTTCACGACCGACGGTCAGCTGATCGATCGCGCGTCGTGGACCGCGCAGGCCGGCGGCTGGTTGCCGAACCAGGCCGACGAGGACTTCGTGAAGTCGCTGATGAAGCCGGTGTACGAGCCCGGCAAGATGGCGAGCTGGATCGCGCCGCCGATCAAGGGCATCAACGGACTGCCCGAGAAGTTCGAATACGTCCGGATGTAGCTAGCACTTGAACGGGTGCGGCGCGCCGTGCTCGTCGACGAGCTGGACGTGCTCGACGAGCTTGGTGCCGGCGGGCACGTGCATGCGCGCCGCGAGCTTGTCGTGACGCGGGCATGGCGCCGGCTGGCCATGCACGTCGCAGGCGCCGTCGGACAGGTTCCACTCGACGATCTCGAGCGCGGTGTCGTCGACGCGCGCCACGAAGCCGCCGAAGCCGCCTTCTTCGAACGTGAGCTGCGCGACCTCGCCGCGTTTCAGCGGAAACGCCGTCGAGCCGCACGCGTGCTCGTACATCGCCGGCATCTGGCCGAGCTGCGGCGCGAGCTTGATGGTTCGCTTCACGCCGCCGATCGAGACGACCACATCGACGGGCGATTTCGCGGACGACGGGTCCGCCGGATACACGCGCCACGTCAGCGATGCGGCACCGCCGGTCGCCGGCCATTCGGGCGCGTCGGTCCACGCCGGGTCGGCGACGGCAACGCCTGTGACGAGCGCCACCAGCGCGACCCCGAGCTTCATTCGAGCGCAACGCATGGTCGTGTCGCGATATTCGCATGGGGTAGTGTCCGCCGCGTGAAGACGCTCGTGTTCGTCGCGATCTTGATCGGAACCGCGCAGGCGCAAACAACACCGCCGCCGCCGCCGCCGCCGGGAGCGCCGAGTGTCGTGCCGCCGACCGCGCTCGAATCCCACCGCATCGCGGGCACCAAGGCGATCGCGCCCGACGATGCGACGAAGCGCGACATCGCGCGCTCGGGGAAGGACCGGATCGTCAACTCGTTCAAGCTGTGCGTCACGGTAGATGGCAAGGCCGCGAGCGTGAAGCTGCTCAAGTCGTCGGGGTTCGCGGCCTACGACCAGAAGATCATCGACACCATCCAGCGCGAGTGGACGTACTCGCCGTACGTGATCCACGGCAAGCCGGCGCCGGTCTGCACCGCGGTCACGTTCATCTACACGCAGCAGCCCGCCGATCCAGAGCCGACGCTGACGCTCGTGAGCCCGGGCAAGGGCCCGAAGCAGCAGCTCCGCATGAGCTTCAAGCAAGGCGACGCGCACACCGCGGTGATCGACTGGAAAGAACGCTCGTCGAACGGCGACAACGGCAGGTTCGATAAACCCGAGAAATCGGCGATGCGTTACGAGATCGCGTACGAGGTTGGCGACGTGACGCCGAGCGGCGACGCGCGTGTCGATGTCACGTATCGCAAGATCGAGCTCGCGCCGACCGACGACACGGCGAAGGAGCTCGACGCGAAGATCGCACCGCTCGCGAACACGAAGGCGCACGCGATCATCACCGCGCGCGGGCTCGTGAAGGACTTCGAGCTCGCACCCGGTGTGCCGGAGTCGCTCCAGGACGTCTTCAAGCTCCTCGTGCTTCGACCGTTCGACGAGGCGCTTCCCGACGAGCCGGTCGGAGTCGGTGCGAGCTGGCAGGTCGCAGACACGGTTCCCGTCGACAGTGGCACCGTCGCGCTGACCACCACGTACGTGGTGAAGGCGATCGACGGCAGCCGGATCACGCTCGACGTGAGCCAGGACAGTACGGCCACCGGCGGCGGCGGGGTCACGATGCACGAGACCGCCAAGGGCAAGGCCGTGATCGATCGCAACGGCTTCGTGCCGACCTCCGTCGAGCTCGACATCACGCAGGATGTGAATATCGACGACGGAAAAGCGAACTTCGCGCAGCACCGCACGACGACCGTGACGGTGACGGCGCGCTGACTACTTCTTGCGCGACAACAGGTCGCCGAACGTGCCGAGCTTCTCGGGCGCGCGCTTCACGGCAGCAACCTCATCGGGCGCGGCATCGTTCGACGACGCCATCGACAGCGACAGCCGCCGCCGCTCGTGATCGATCGACAGCACGGTCGCTTCGATCTGCTGACCGACCGACACCGCTTCCTTGGGATGGTTGATGCGCCGGCCCGCGCCGAGCTCGCTGATGTGAACGAGCCCCTCGACGCCGGGCGCGATCTCGACGAACGCGCCGAACGGCTGAAGCCGCGTGACCGTGCCCTTGACGCGCGCGCCCTCGCCGAGCGTCGCGGTCGCGGCGTTCCACGGATCGTCGCCGAGCGCCTTGAGCGACAGCGAGACGCGATCGCCGTCGACCTTCAAGATCGCGACGTCGAGCTCCTGGCCGATGCGCAGCACGTCTTCGGGCTTGTCGACGCGCGTGTAGCCGAGCTCGGACACGTGCAGCATGCCTTCGAGACCGCCGATGTCGACGAACGCACCGTACGGCTTGAACGACATCACGCGGCCGCGGATCACGACGCCGGGCGCGAGGTGCTTGCGCGTCTCGGCGGCGCGCTTCTCGTTTTCTTCTTCGAGCAGCGCGCGTCGCGACAGCACGAGGTTGCGCGGCGGCTCGTAGCGCGTGACCCGGAACGTCAGGCGCTGGCCGACGTACACCGAGAGATCCTCGACGAAGCGCGTGTCGATCTGCGACGCCGGGCAGAACCCGCGCACGCCGGCGACGTCGACCGACAGGCCGCCTTTGACGACCTCGGTGACGAGCCCGTCGACGGGAATCCCGAGCTCCTGCGCCTGCGCGAGCTCCGCGCGCGCTTCCGGGCCGCGCCCGAGCTTGGTGCGCAGTGACAGCACGCCGCCGGCGTCCGCCGCGACGCGCGCTTCGATCACGTCGCCCACTTTCACGAGCAGCTTGCCGTCGGGATCGCTGACCTGCGCGCGATCGAGCTGGCCTTCGGCCTTGCCGCCCAGATCGACGAACACGGCGTCCTTGCCGAGCGTCACGATCGTGCCTTTGACTACGTCGCCGATCTTCGGCCGCTTCGCGCGCTTGCCTTGCTCGCTCGCGGCGAACATCGCAGCGAAGTCTTCTTCGTCGTCGCCTGCCATACGGGGCGCCGAAGCTACTACGGCGTGGCCATGCGATGGAATACCGCCTGCACGGCGGTGTCGTTGGCACACCGGTCGGAGAGCGCTTCCATGCGGGTCTCCAGGTTGCCGTAGCGAGCCTGGTGGGCCTCGAGAAAGTCCGTGGCTTCTTGGAGCTGCGTCTTGTCCTGATCGAGGTCGAACGCGGCCGCGAACTCGTCGTGGTGCGCGTCGAAGACCTTCTGCATCGCGACCGCGGCCTCCGGGCAGCTCTTGGCCGCCTCACCAGCGGCGATCACGAGCTCGTGTGCGTGCCAGCCGCGGTCGGCGATCTCGGCCGGCGACGGCGCGTGGTCCTTGCAGCTCGAGAGCCAGACGGATCCCAGGAGCCAACAAGTGAGCGTCCAACGCACGAGGCGAAGGTGCCACGCGCCGCCACCGACGCCAAGGCTAGTTGTGGGCCGGCTCGCCGAGCTGGCCGGCCGGGCGCGTTCCTTCGAGCCGCATCGTCTTCTTGTTGAGGAAGCCGACCTTGCGCATCGTCCAGTCCCACACGCGCGTCGGCAACAGCGACGACATCGCGAAGATCATGTGGTTCGAGAACGGCGCGACGTAGCGCGCGCGGGGCCGGCGCGCACTGACGGCACGCGCGATCGCCTTCGCGATCACGATCGGATCCGACGCGAACCGGTTCGCGAACTTCGACATCTCCTCGTACTTCTCGACGGCAACCGCGAACGGCGTGCTCTTGAACTGGCCGAGGCCCGACACCGCCGTCGCCTCGAAGTTCGTGCGGATGATGCCGGGCTCGATCATCGAGACGTCGATGCCGAACGGGCGCAGCTCGTAGCGCAGCGCGTCCGACAGCGACTCGACCGCGTACTTCGTCGAGTTGTACACGCCGAAGTAGGGCAGCGTGATCCGCCCGCCGACGCTCGACACGTTGACGACGCGTCCCGCGCGCCGTTCGATCATCTTCGGCAGGAACGCGCGCGTCACGTTCATGAGGCCGAACACGTTGGTCTCGTACTGGCGACGCATCTCCGCATCACCGATCTCGGACGTCGGTCCGAGCACGCCGAAGCCGGCGTTGTTGACGAGCACGTCGAGCCCGCGGCCCCGCGTCAGCGCGTCGACCGCGTTCACGGCAGACGCGATCGACACGGCCGACGTGACGTCGAGCGGCAGCGTGTCGAGCTTGAGCGAGCCGGCCTCGGTCTTGAGCGCGGCGAGCTCGGGCAACTTGCGCCCGGTGGCGATCACGTGGTGACCGAGCTTGGCGAGGTACAGCGCGGTCATGCGGCCGATGCCGGCGGTGGCTCCGGTGACGAGGACGGTCTTGCTGGTCGTGGACATGGTGGTTTGGCTCCTGGTGTCTCGTGGGTCTCTA
>Ga0070665_100005704_pt1 | contig 12781 bp, 9 predicted proteins | sample KBSS13metaG_FD_65862 | JGI IMG/M metagenome (GOLD analysis project Ga0070665, IMG submission 65862) | Switchgrass rhizosphere microbial communities from Kellogg Biological Station, Michigan, USA - KBS S1-3 metaG | ecosystem: Host-associated > Plants > Roots > Rhizosphere > Soil ... | reverse complement strand
AGGTAGTTGCCCTCGGTCAGGATGAACTTGACGTCATGCGGCACGATTGCCGCGGCGGCGCGCGACAGTTCGATCGAGCGGTCGAAGACTGGAATGGCGACATCGGCATCGGCAGGGCGCAGCCGCTTGAGCAGCGTTTCGTAGCCATCGACATCAAAGGTCTCAGGCGCACCTTTGCGTTGCCTCAGGCCCTTGGCCGTGAGGACGGCATCGTCATAGTGAAAGCCGTCCATCGGCACGACCGCCGCGCTGCCTGCGGGCAGCAGGCCAAGAAGCTCCTCGGCAACCGTCGATTTGCCGGCGCCGGGCGGGCCGGCAATGGCCACGATGAACCGGCTGGACTTGCCGGCATGCTTGAAGATCGCGGCAGCGACCGAGGCGATCCCTGACATTTGGCGCTTCCCGTATTGCTCGACGCCGCGCAGTTACGACGCGAATGTGCTTGCCCTATTGCAGCACATCGCGATCAGGACCATCAACCCATATTGCAATGACTGGCTCGCCCGGCAGCGGCGAACTCAGAGGCCAGGATCCTCGCCCGGACCGCTGTAGAATGAAAAACGCGCGCCACCGCGGGATTTGCTGCGGAACAGGGCGGTATCGGCCCGTCTCAGCACCTCGTTGGTCGTGGTGCCGTCCTTCGGAGCGAAGGCAATGCCGACAGAGATGCCGACGGTAACAGTGTTGCCGAGGATGCCCAGAGGGCTCGAAAACACGTTCTGCACGCGGCGCGCCAGTACGGCGGAGTCGGCCACGTCGCGAATGCCCGTCTGCACGATGGCGAACTCGTCGCCGCTCAACCTCGCCACAGTATCGTTCTCGCGCACCGCCTTGCGGAGCCGTTCGGCGGTAGCGATCAGCAGCGCATCGCCGGCATCGTGGCCGAGCGTATCGTTGACCGGCTTGAACTTGTCGATGTTCAGGCAATGCAGCGCGATCAGGCCGGAGCGCTTGGCCAGCGCGATCGCCGTCTGCAGCCGGTCGATGAACAGCGCGCGGTTGGGCAGGTCGGTCAGCGTGTCGTGGTGCGCCATGTGGGCGATCAATGCCTGGGTACGACGCTGCTCCGTGACATCAAGGTAGGTTGTAACGAAGCCGCCGCCTGCGAGCGGCATGCCTCTGATCTCGACGACGGTGCCGTTCGGCCGCGTCCGCTCATAGACATGCGCCTTGCGCTCACGGACCAGCCGCATGCGTCTGGCGACCTGCTCTTCGGGGTCGCCCGGGCCGTATTCGCCACGCGAGGCATTGAAGCGAAACAGCCCTTCAAGCGTGGGAAAACCCGTTGCGAAAAGTTCTTCGGGGTAATCGAGCAGCACTTTTTGCTGCTCGTTGCAGAGTACCATCTGCAAGTCGCTGTCGAATAAGGATATGCCGCCCGGGAAATTCTCGACCACCGCCTCAAGAAGACGGGTACGTTCGCGCAGCGTATCGACATAGTTGCCGAGCCGCCCGATTGCACCGGCGAGACTGGAGAGGTCCCCAGTCGAGTGGCTGTCGATTATCGCTGCTTTCAAATTTTCCATGCGCCCATCTGCAGTAGAGGTGCTTTTGGAACCAGCTCTTTCAACACTTTATTATATGCACGGTTGCTTACATTTAAATTAATATTTAGCAAGTTTCCTACTATCGCAGACTGACCGATGCGAGGTTCGCGGCGCGGTGGCCGCCGTATGGCCATCCGTCAGGTTTTCAATCCGCAATCGCTCATGTATGAATGCCACGGCTGCCGGGGACGTGGCAGTCCACGCATATGAATCAATGGGTTAGGGTCGAAGCGATCGGTTCCGGCAACCGAATCGCAGGAGGGAGCCGCGACCGCGGCGACGGCACATGAAGAAAAGAAGCACGCTCGGCGCGCGCCTGCGCTACGAGTTCGACAAGACCATGGCTGCCGGGCCGATCGCCCTTATCGGCTGGCTGGCGATCCTTTCGCTGTTGATCATCATCGTTGCCGGTGCGTTCCTGGCGCTGACCGGGATCACGCCCGAAGGCGGCTCGCCGCTGTCGTTCGTGGAAGCATTCTGGGAATCGCTGATGCGGACCCTCGACTCCGGCACGATGGGCGGCGATGTCGGCTGGGGATTCCGGATCGTCATGCTGGTCGTCACGCTTGGCGGCATCTTCGTCGTCTCGGCGCTGATCGGCGTGCTCAGCGCCGGCGTCGACAGCAAGCTCGACGAATTGCGCAAGGGCCGCTCGCGCGTGCTCGAGAGCGACCACACGATCATCCTCAACTGGTCGCCTTCGGTGTTCGACATTATCTCCGAATTGGTCGTCGCCAATGCCAGCCGCAAGCGGCCGCGCATCGTCATCATGGCCAACAACGACAAGGTCGAGATGGAGGACGAGATCGCCGCCAAGGTGCCTGAACTGCGCAATACGCGGATAATCTGCCGTAGCGGAGATCCGACCGATCTCTACGATCTGGCGATCGTCAATCCGCAGGCGTCGCGCTCGATCATCATCGTGTCGCCGGAAGGCGACGATCCAGATTCGCAGGTCGTCAAATCCGTGCTGGCGCTGGTCAACGATCCCGCCCGGCGCCCCGAACCTTACCGCATCGCTGCCGAGATACGTGATCCCAAGAATGCCGAGGTCGCCCGCGTCGTCGGCGGCACGGAGGTGCAACTGGTGCTGGCCGACGATCTGATTTCGCGGATTGTCGTGCATTCGAGCCGGCAGGCCGGGCTGAGTGCCGTCTATTCCGAGCTGCTCGATTTCGACGGCTGCGAGATCTACACGGCCGAGCAGCCGTCGCTGGTCGGCAAGTCCTTCGACGAAGCCGTGATGTCCTATGAGAAATGCACGCTGATCGGGCTTTGCGACCGCAAGGGCCGCGTCTACCTCAACCCGCCCGGCCAGTTGATCATCCGCAAGGGCATCAAGGCAATCATCATCGCCGAGGACGACGCGGCAATCCATGCCGATGCCTCGAAGGCAGCCTTCGACGCCCAGATGATCCGCGCGCCGAAGCCGGCGGTGCTCGGTTCGGAGCGGACGCTGATACTCGGCTGGAACCGCCGCGGCCCGATCATCGCCCGTGAGCTATCGCGCTATGTGGCGGCGGGCTCGCTGCTGACGATCGCCGCCGACACGCCCGACGTCGAGGACGATATCGCGCAGCTGGCGCTTCCCAACACCAATCTCGGCGTCGAATTCCGCCGTTGCGACACCACCAGCCGCGCCGCGCTGGAGGGCCTCGATGTCCATTCCTACGACCATGTGCTGGTGCTCGGTTACAGCGATCTGCTGGCGCCACAACCAGCCGATACGCGCACGCTGGTCGCGCTGCTGCACCTCAGGAAAATCGCCGACAATGCGGGCAAGCATGTCAGCGTCGTCAGCGAAATGATCGACGTGCGCAACCGCGAGCTCGCCGAGGTGACCCGCGCCGACGATTTCGTGGTCAGCAACAAGCTGGTCAGCCTGATGCTCGCGCAGGCCTCGGAGAATGAATATCTGTCGGCGATCTTCGACGATCTGCTCGATGAGAAGGGCTCGGAAATCTACATGCGGCCGGCCGCCGACTACGTGACCACCGACAAGCCCGTGACCTTCTACACGGTGGCGGAAGCCGCAAGACGGCGCGGCGAGGTGGCGATCGGCTATCGCCGTATCCGCAAGGATCAGGCCGACGACCGCGGGCTCGCGGGGGTGGTGGTCAATCCGGTCAAGTCGCTGGCGCTGACCTACGAACCGATCGACCGTATCATCGTGCTGGCGCGAGAGTAGCGCCGATCAGCGCTTGAACTCGCGGACCGGCGACTGCGTGCCGTCGGCATAGGTGATCTGCACCGACATCGAGGCGACGTCGTCGGCCACCTTGAAATAGGGCATGTAGTCGTTGGGAATTGCGTAGGGATCCTTGTCGTTGCAGGGCGGCATGTCGATCGCCTTCTCCAGCGAGGCGCCATTGAAGCCGTAGCGCACTTCCTTGATGGCGCAGCGGTAGGACAGCATCTGCGTGAAATAGACCAGCCCATGATTGCCGCTGGCGTCGAAGGCGATCCACGACGTCCAGAACTGGTCGAGGATCTGCTTGTTGCCTTCCTGCAGCATGGTCTGCGGATCGAAGCTGATGTCGAAGGGTCCGGTCTCGCGGCCACGCAGATCGAGATATTTGATGGCAAGCGTGCCGGCGGGGATGGTCGCCGGAAGCGCAAAACTTGGATTGGGCATCGGCTTGCCGGTCGTCTGGTCGTTCATCGCCAGGAAGCCGGTCTCGGTGAATGGCCCTTCCTTGCCGAGCCGCCAGGAAATGCCGGTGGCCGGCTCCGGCAGCGAGACCGTGAACATCCAGTCCTGGTTCGAGCGCATCGGGATGAGCTTCGGCGCGAAGCGCGTGGGGTCAAGCACGTCGCCGATCGCCGCAAGCCGCTGGCGTGAATGCTCCAGCCATTCGGCAAGCAGCGTGTGATCGATGAAAGATTTGAGCAGCCCGCCATCCTTCTCGTAGGTCTGGAATTTGTCGAGCGCCGTCGCCTCCGCGCGCTTGTCAGCAAGCGTCTGGACGCCCAGCCGATCTTCGGAGAATTCCTGGGCCAGCAGGTAGTAGGCCGGGCCGTAATCGGGATGGGCTGCTATGAAGGCGTTGAGCTTGTCCAGCCGCTGCTGATCGTCGAATTGCAAGAGGTAGACCAGCTTGAGCGACGGTGACTTGCCCTTCTCGGCGAGCGCGCCGAACACTTCGCGGGCGCCGGCCTTGCCGTCCTGCACGCGCAGCAGCGTGGCAAAACGCAGATACGGGTCGACCGCGTCGATGTCGAAGCCGGCAAAAGCGAGATAGGCGCGCCGCGCGTTCAGCATGTCGCCCGACAATTCATGCAAGCGCGCATTGTGATAGAATTCGTCGGGCCGCTGCGGATCGGCGATGATCCCGCCTTGCTGAGCAAGCTTCTCGAAACCGCTGGCGATAGTCTCGATCGAGTCGGCGATCTTTTCGGTCGTCTCCTGCAGCTTCTCGGCCTGCGCCTGCTGCTTCTCCTGATTGGCGACGACGGTTTCGGTCTGCTTTGAGATATCGTCCGTCTTGGCCGCGAGCTGTTCGGTCGTCTGTTGCTGCTTTTCCTGGCTCGCGGCGATCGCCTCGTTCTGTTCGGCGACCTTGTCCGTCGTGGTCTTGATCTCTTCGGTCTTCCTCGCGACATCCTCGGTGGTCGCCTGCAGCCGGTCGGTCTTGGCGGCCTGCTCGGCCTGTCCCTCGACGATCTTTGTGGTCGCGGCTTCGACCTTCGTCGTCTTCTGCTTGACCTCGTCGACCGTCTTCCTGGTTTCTGTCACCGTCGTTTCGATCTTCTCGACCCGCGCCGCGACGATGCCGACCGATTCCTGCAGCTTGGTGATGGCCGGCACCAGCTTGGCGATGACGCCATCCTTGGCATCGGTCTCTTGCTGCACGGCAAAGATGCCGCCGGCGATAGCAGCCGCGGTCGAGGCAAAGACCAGTGCCGGCAGCGCCTTCTCGACCAGCAGCAACCTGAGCACGATGGCGATGGCGATGATGACGGCGGCGACCGCGGCGACCAGCGCGATGTAGGCGGCAAACGGCGCCAGCGGATTGAGGATGTCCGAGGTGACGCCGCCGAAGAAGGCGACGCCGGTCGCCCATTTGCCGGACCGCGCCAGCGACGCTTTCAGCAGCGACGGCGCCACAGCGGCGATTTCCAGACCATCCGACATCGATTCCCCCAAGCGCAGGCCAGCGATACCATTCTAGGAGAGCGACGAGCGCCATGGAAGCCCGCCCGGCTTGCCATCACACGCAGTGATTGTGGTAAGGAAAAGAAGGAAATCAAGGCGCTGGCGCGGGTAGAAGCACCGGCGCGATGAAATTGGTAAGCATCTTTTACGCATAAATGGACTGGTAACGCGCTTTGGGCTAGGAGTTTGTCGGCGCGACGCGGGGTCGCGCAACGGAGTTCAGGCGCCGTGAGTCCGCATTTCGGGTAAACTCGTTGCAGGTTATCGCTCTTCGCCGGCCGCTCGTGGCTTGGCACGCTGCACTGGTTGTGGTTCTTTCGCTGGCCGTCAGCGGTTGCACGACGTCGCGCGTGTTGACGCCGACATCGGCCCCTGTAGTAACGACTTTCAACTCGACGAAGTATGCGGCGATCGTCATCGACGGGTCGAGCGGGTCGGTGCTTTACCAAACAGCAGCAGAAGCGCCCCGCATCCCGGCGTCGTTGACCAAGATGATGACGCTTTACCTGCTGTTCGAGGCGATGGAATCCGGCCGGGTCACCAGGACAACGATGATCCCGGTGTCGGACCATGCCCGCTCACGACCGCCGACCAAGATCGGCTTCAGGCGCGGCGACTCGATCGATGTCGACAGCGCGATCATGGCAGTGGTGACCAAGTCCGCCAACGACGTTGCGGTGGCGATCGCCGAATATCTCGGCGGCACGGAAGACAATTTCGCGGCGATGATGACCACCAAGGCCCGCCAGATCGGCATGCGTTCGACGACCTTCCGCAATGCCTCAGGCTTGCCCGACCCCGGCCAGATGACCACGGCGCGCGACATGGCGCTGCTCGGCGTGGCCTTGCGCAAGCGCTTCCCGCAATATTACACGTATTTCTCCACCCAGAATTTCAGCTATCGCGGCCGCACCATCCGCGGCCACAACGAGCTGATCGGCGGCGTCGAAGGCGTCGACGGCATCAAGACTGGCTATACGCGGGCATCCGGCTACAACGTCGTCACCTCGGTGTCGCGCGGCAACCGCAAGCTGGTCGCGGTGGTGATGGGCGGCGACAGCGCCCGCAGCCGGAACGCCAACATGGCCGCGCTGATCGAACGCTATATGCCGGGCGACGGCTTCTAGCCGCCCCCTGTCCGCACACCGTGCTCCACGCACTCGGCTGTTGAAGCCCTGCCGCGGTTCGGCTAAGAAGCGCCAGGCCCCGCACGGCCTATCGTGCCGCCTTGGGCCTGTTCAGGCAGGCACCCGTAGCTCAGATGGATAGAGCGCTGCCCTCCGAAGGCAGAGGTCACAGGTTCGAATCCTGTCGGGTGCGCCAATCCCAATCCCGACTGTCAGCTCATCGCATCAGAGTTCAAGCTCAAGGAATACCTGGTCCCGAAGAGGTATCCCACCGACTAGTTGGCCTGCCGCATAGCCGGTTTGAGGCGTGAACGCGTTCTGCACGACCTTGTACATACGAAAGCCTTGCCGCTGGTAAAACCGCAGATTGCCGATATCCGCAGCGGCAGTTGAAACGATCAGCCGGCGGCCGCCTTTCTCGCGGCAGCGATCTGAAGACGCTTGAACGAGCATGCGCCCAACGCCGTTGCCCTGCCATTCGACGGCAACCGCGATTGACTTGAGTTCAAATATGCTCGGGGCTTCCGTTTCGACTATCTGCGAATGGCCGATGATCGCATGTCGCGCTCGAGCAACCAGCACTTCACCCGATGCGCTGTATCCCGCGATCTGCAGACTGGAGTCATCGGCGAGCGCAAAAAGAGGCTTTAGCTCAGAACGATCCCCGTCATATCGAGCAATACGAACTGAACGGTCCGGAGGCAGAGCGAGGGCCAGCGCAGACGCACCTTGCGGTGCGACCAATGTCTTGCAGAGGATCACATTGGTATGGCCCTCTGGCCACCCTGCAAACTCGGCGACCCGTTTGAACCCTGCCTTCTCATACATCCCCGGCGCCTGGAAATCATAGCTCGATACCCATATGCGCAGGACGCCTCGACTGCCGGCCTCTGCGACAAAAGCGTCCAGTAATTGTCGGGCATAGCCGCGGCCTCGATGCGCCTCATCGACCCACATCTGCTTGAGTTCGGAAATGCCTGCCCAGAAATATCCGGCGGTGGCCGCAATGGTTCGCCCCGCCGCGTCTCGAATCACAAAGCCCAATCCCCGGCTGTCACGGCGCCCTGTTGCCCTGCCGTTATAGCTATCGAGATGGTTTTCGATGGAGTCGATTTCCACGGCTGAAAGATCGTGCCTTGGCTCTATGTGGATGGTCATCTGGAGGCTCGCGGGTTTGGTTGCATCAACTCACTTCGAAGTCCGGGCTCCTCGGCAGGCCTGTCCTGCAACACTTGCGGTTCACGCGAACGCTGCCGCGATGAGCCCGGCATATGTGAGCTGGTGCATGAGCTGGTCGGCGCCGTGCAAGGCCCAATAGGCTTGGCTGTCGGGTCCCAAACGGCTGCGCCGCGAGATGCTGGCCTTGGTGAAGTCAATGCCATAGTGGATCGCGAGTTCCGCCGCTGCGAACGCCACCAGCTGTTGCCCGCTTAGGCCGGCGACAAGAAAGGCTGGAACTGAGCCCAGTGCATGCAGGCCGGCATGGACATAGCCGCCGGCGAGCCGCAGGTCACCCTTGCCGTGCAGAATCCAACCGGGCTGCAGCAGATAGTCGGCGATGAAATGCTTCACCTGGAAGCAGAGCAGCGTCGCGATGATAGCCGTCGTCGTCTGCATGACCATCCTCCATGGCCCCTGCTGTCACTCGTCCAGCAGCGTATGGATCGCCACCGGCACCGACTTGCCACGCACGGTCGCCATTCCAAGCGATCTGGTGACCACAAGGCCGTTGGTTCGCTGCAACGTCATGTCGCTCATTGCGATCTCCACGCCATGTTCTTTCGCGACCCCTACCAGCCGGCTCGCCAGGTTGACGGTGTCGCCGATCGCCGTATAGCTCAGCCGCTCGACCGACCCGACATTGCCGACCAGCGCGGTGCCGGTGTTGATGCCGATCCTTACTCTGACCACGCTGCGGTCGGGTGTGATCGCCGGTATTGCATGCATGGCGGCGCGGATCCCCGCGGCCGCGCGGCAGGCGCGCAGTGCATGATCTGGCGCTTCGTTCGGGGCGTTCCAGATCGCCATCACGGCGTCGCCGATGAATTTGTCGACAGTGCCGCCCTCGGCGTGGATCGCCTCGACCGCAAGCGTCAGGAAACTGGTGAGATGCGGCTCGACATCGGGGCCAAGCTGTTCGGTGAGCTCGGTGAAACCGGGAAGGTCGGCAAACATCACGGTGATCTCGGTCAGCCGCCCGCCCGGCTTTGGCTCGACCCCACCGGTTATCAGCGGCCGTACGACGTCGAGCGGCATGTACTTGGCGAAGGCCGAGAGCCCACCTGCCATGCGCTTCAGCGCCTCCGAGAAATCGTTGAGCTCGGCCAGATATGTCGGCACGTGCCTGACGTCGGCCAGCGAAAAGCGTTCGATCTGCAACAACTGGCCCGCAAGCCTGCGGATCGGGCGCGCAAACAGCAGGTTTGCGAACAACACCGCAGTGGCGGCCGCGAGCAGCGCCAGTGCGCCGACAACGAAAAGCACACGGCGAGTGTTGCGGTCGATCTCCGCGGCGAAAGTCGAGCGTGGAATGGCGGTCAGCAGCCGCCATTGCTCGAACGGCAGTGCCGATGACGAGACGTAGACAGGCCCGAGCGCGCCACCGTCGGCCAGCGTGCGGAAGTCGTCGTTGCCCATCTTCGCAATCGCTCCGGCCACGGCCCCGGCCAGCGCATCATCCTTCGGGAAATCGCCAAGATGCGCGGCCATCAGGCGATCGCCCGATTTGGACGTCGCCAACACCATGCCGTCATGCCCGAGCACGAAGGCCTTGCCGTGGCCGGTCATATCCAGCCCGTTCAGCACCACGGCCAGCCGCCTCAGGCTGACCGCCACCATGACGACGCCCTGGTATTTGCCGTACAGGTCGACCCGCTTGGAGACGACGACCGAGGGCTCGAACCCGCTCGGCAAAATGTCGACGACGCTCCACACCGGCTCGACCGAGTCCTTGGCGTTGCGATACCAGGTGGCGCCGCCGGGAACATAGGCTGTCTCGCCGAGCACCCGCTCCTCAAACATCACGTCGCCTGGGATCGGATGATAGATATCGCGGCGCAACGGTCGCGGCGCACCGGGAGGCGCTGCTCCGATCTCGACCATCTCGATCTTGTCGTTCGGCGCTGCATGCGAGCCGAAGAAGCGCCCGTCGGGAAAGCCGAACCCGATCCAGCCGAAGGCCGGCTGTGCACGCAGCAGCGACAGGAAAAGATATTCGCGCTTGACCTCGTCGTCGGCCTTTATCGCTCCCTGGAAAAGGATCGAGCGCACGGTCTCGGCCGTGCTTTCGGTTACCGCCAACGTCGAGTTCAGCTCGTTGCGAACGGAGGCGGCGCTTTGCGCGTCGAGACTCGCGACGATCTTCTCGATGTTGCCGGTCGCGGTGCGTTCCCAGATCACGTGCACGAACGCCGCCGTCGACAGCACGGCCAGCAGCAGCAGGGCCGTCACCGCGCGGCCGAGCGGAATGCGCAATCCGGTCATGTCAGCTGGCGCGGCGTTCGGTGATGAGGCGCGCGCCACGATCGAATGTTGCATAGGCCCATGCCCAATCCAGGAAAACGACGACGCGGTTGCGAAAGCCGACGAGGAACCACAGATGCGCAAAGCTCCACATGAGCCAGGCGGGAAATCCCGTGAGACTAATGCGGCCGAGATCGGCGACCGCGGCTTTGCGGCCGATCGTGGCGAGATTGCCGAAATCAGCGTAGCGGAAGGATCCGACCGGTCGCCCGCCGAGCCGGCCCTTGATCAGCCTCGCGACATAACGGCCCATCTGCTTGGCGGCCGGCGCAACACCCGGTACCGGTCGGCCGCCCCTCCCCTTCACCGAGGCGGTGTCGCCAATCACGAATATTTCCGGATGGCCCGGTACGCTGAGATTGTTTTCGACGATCACCCGGCCAGCGCGATCGGCCGGAACGCCAAGCCATTTCGCGGCGCGCGACGCCATGACGCCGGCGGCCCACAGCACGCAGCCCGAGGCAATGTGGTGGCCGTCCGCCAGCGTCACGCCGGCGTCGCCGCATTTCGTCACGGCAGCACCCGGCCTTACCTCGACGCCGAGCTTCTCGAGTTGCAACCGAGCCGATTGCGACAGGCTTTCGGGGAATGCAGCCAGCAGCCGTTCGCCTGCCTCGACCAGCACGACCCTGGTGGTTGACGAGTCGATATTGCGGAAATCCCGGGAGATCGCCTTGCGCGCCAGCTCGATGATGGCGCCGGCAAGCTCGACGCCGGTCGGGCCGCCGCCGACGATGACGAAAGTGAGCAGCTTGCGGCGAAGTTCAGGATCCTCGGTGACTTCGGCCTTCTCGAAAGCCGCCAGGATGCGAGCCCTTATTTCGGTCGCATCGCCGATCGTCTTCAACCCTGGCGCCGCATCTTCCCATTCGTCGTGACCGAAATAGGCGTGGCGCGCACCGGTGGCGATCACCAGGAAATCATAGGCAATACGCCGGTTGGTCGTTGTGACGATCTGTGCGGTTGGATCGACTGCCTCGACCTTCTCCATCAGCACCGTCGCGTTCTGCTGACCCGCCAGGATACGGCGGATTGGCATGGCTATCTGCGCCGGCGACAGGCCGGCCGTCGCCACCTGGTAGAGAAGCGGCTGGAACAGGTGGTAGTTGCGCCGGTCAACGACCGTTACGTCGACTGGCGCCTTGCGCAATCCGATCGCCGCATTGAGGCCTCCAAAGCCAGCGCCGAGGATGACCACATGCGGCCGTCGCGTCGGAGCAGCGGCGGCTTGCAGCAATGCGCCCCGGAGCGGCCTCACCCCAGCCTGGTTGATCGGTTGCTGCAACATGGTCAGGCCCGGCGACCGAACAGGCGGCGAGCGATGTAGTCGAGCGATATGGCGCCCGCGCCACGCGCAAAGATCAGCAGCAGCAGCGAGGCCCACAGCAGATGCTCGGCCCAATTTTCGGGAAACACGAAGATCTGGATCGTCGCAACGACGCCGAGCAGCATCAGCGCACCGAGGCGCGACAGCAGCCCGAAGAACAGCAGCACGGAGCCGGTGATCTCGGCGGCGGTTGCAAGCGGCGCAGCCACGGCCGGGTCGAGTACCGGGATGCGGTACTCCATCGCGAAGAGCTGCAACGTCACGGGCCACGATGCCAGCTTGCTTTGCGCCGACTGCCAAAAGACATGCGCGACACTGATGCGGGCGGCGAGTTGGATGAGCGACAGCGGGATGTGCTCGGCAAGCCTCAGTGCGCTCTCGTAGCGCGCGACGAGCCCACCTTCACCGCTCATCGGCATTCCCTGGGACATTTCACGGGTCATGGTCATTGAGGTCTCCTTCATTTCTCTTGAGCGGGATCGATGCGAATGGCGGTCACCAGCCCGTCGCCGAACAGGCTGACGAGCGCACCGACCAGGTCGAACATCGGTTCGTGTGTGAGGGCGCGCGCTGCGGCTGTCTCGAGGCCGAGGCCAAAGCCCAGCGAATGACGGAACGAAAACTGGGCGCTGCTCAGCAATGCAAAGCGGACGTTGTCGCCGTTGCGCCAAAGCGCGATGCGCTCGGCCTTGCGGGTCCAACTGCTGATCTTGTCGAGATCGCCGCCCGCCTGGTGGGCCGACCAAATCGACATCACCGGCCAATGCGAAATCACGAAGCGCAGCGACGGCTGCAGCACGAGTTCCGGGGTAGCCGCTGCGTCGTCGCCGTCGAGTGCCGCCAGTCCGATCGACGGTAGCGATGCGGCATCCAGCGCTTCAGCGATGGCCCACTCCAGCCGGGCCGTCTCGGCGACGAACGGCATTTCTTCGAGCCCCTCAAACGTCCTGAGGAAGGCCGGAAAGTCGACGCCATAGCGCACGAGACGAGGCTCGCTCGGCGGATTGCGCCGAATGAACTCGCTCGCCGCGTAGCGGAAGAAACGTTCGTCCACCAGGCGAACCGTGACCGGAAAGACCGCCATCAGCACCGCGGTCAGCGA
>Ga0070665_100005703_pt1 | contig 12782 bp, 17 predicted proteins | sample KBSS13metaG_FD_65862 | JGI IMG/M metagenome (GOLD analysis project Ga0070665, IMG submission 65862) | Switchgrass rhizosphere microbial communities from Kellogg Biological Station, Michigan, USA - KBS S1-3 metaG | ecosystem: Host-associated > Plants > Roots > Rhizosphere > Soil ... | reverse complement strand
AAGCGAGGAAGATGGCAAGCGGATAAGGCGCTACTGGACCACAGCCTGTCAAAATTGTTCGCTTAAATCACAGTGCACGACAGGGCTAGAGCGGCGGATTCCACGATGGGAGCATGAGCATCTGCTCGAAGCTGTGCAGCAGCGCCTTGATGCAAACCCACAAGCCATGCGGCTGCGTCGCGAGAGGGTCGAGCATCCGTTTGGCACGATGAAGGCCCGCATGGGGCGACACACTTCCTCACCAAAACGCTTCCAAAAGTAGCCGCCGAGATGGCGCTCTCGGTCCTCGCCTATAATATGACACGGGTCATGAACATCGTCGGGACCAAGTCGCTGATGGCTGCGATCGTGGCCTAAGACCGAACCGGTCTTGGCTCCTCACCGAATTCCTTGGAAGGGTGTTTTTACACGACCAAGACCCAATTCGGACGTGGGCATGCCCGGACATCGGCCTACAATTCTGCTATATGATCATTCAATTTCCCCGAGCCTCGGGGGTGCATCTTGAGCAGCGAGCACGTAGAGCGGCGATTGGCAGCTATTCTGGCGGCGGATGTCGCGGGCTCTTGCCGCTTGATGGGGATCGACGAAGAGGGCACGCTGGCGCAACTGAGAGCTCTCAGAAAGACGCTTTTCGATCCCAAAATCGCTGAGCATCACGGACGTGTCGTCAAGAATACCGGGGATGGCGCTCTCGTTGAGTTCGCCAGCGTTGTCGACGCCGTGCGATGCGCCGACAAAATCCAACGCAGCGTGTCAGAACAAAATGCCGATGTGCCGCAGGACAAACGGATCGAATTTCGCATCGGCATTCACGTCGGTGATATTATCATCGCAGATGATGATATCTTTGGTGATGGGGTCAATATTGCAGCGCGTCTCGAAGGGATCGCAGAACCGGGCGGGATTTGCATTTCCGACGATGCTCACAGGCAAATTCGCGGCAAGGTCGATATCGCCTTCGATGACATCGGGGAGCGGGCTTTAAAAAATATCGCCGAGCCGATGCGCGCAATGGCACATCCGGCTTGCAGGCGAGGCCGCTCCTGCGATCCGATCAAGCTCGTCCGTGATACATGTTCAAGATCTGGCGCTACCCGACAAACCGTCCATCGTCGTCCTGCCGTTCGACAACATGTCCGCTGAGGCGGGTCAAGATTACCTCGCTGATGGAATCGTCGAGGCAATTACGGCAGCGCTTTCGTGCATCCGCTCGTTTTTCGTCATCGCACGTAGTTCAGCATTCACCTACAAGGGCCACGCAACAAATGCGCGCGACATAGGCAAAGAGTTGGGGGTTGCCTATTTGCTCGAAGGTAGCGTGCAGAAAGCCGGCAACCGCCTCCGCATTATCGTTCAGCTAATCGAGACCGAGGGGGGCGCACACGTGTGGAGTTCGCGCTTTGACGGCGCAATCGACGATTTCTTTGATTTCGAAGATCGAATAACGGAGCAGGTGGCAGGCGCTCTACAACCGTCCATCCGCATCGCCGAGATCGAGCGGTCGCGACGCAAACGGCCGCAAGACCTGGGCAGCTACGACTATACCATGAGGGCAATGCCGCATGTCTGGGCGCTTGAGGAGGAAGAAAGCGCTAAAGCGCTCGAGCTACTCGAAAACGCGCTCGCGATTGATCCCCAATACCCCCTAGCCTTGTCGCTTGCTGGTTGGTGCCACGCCCAGCGCTCCGTCTACAATTGGGCGGATGACATTGCGAAGAGTCAGGCAATGGCGCGAGCGCTGGCAGAACGGGCAGCAGAGATGAGCGGCGACGACCCTATTATTCTCTCAGTGCTCGGCGCGGTGCATACCTTCGTGCGCAATTTTGGAACAGCGCGCGTGCTGCTGGAGCGCGCTATCGCGCTTGATCCCAACGCCGCTTGGGCATGGAGCCGTCTCGGGTGGCTTGAGAACTATTCCGACCAACCAGAACGCGCGCTTGAGGATTTCGCGCGTGCACTGCGCCTAAGCCCGCTCGATCCAATGAACTTCAACAACTATGCCGGCATGGGCGCTGCGCATCATGTCGCGCAGGACTATGACAGGGCCACGGCGCTCTATCGACGGGCTCTCGAGGAACGGCCTCACGCTAGTTGGATCTACCGCAATTTAGCATCGTCTCTGTCCGGAGCCGGCCGAGACGAAGAAGCTAAGCAAGCCTATGCGGAGATGATGCGGAGCTACCCCGATCTGACGGTTTCAAAATTCAAGCAAGCAATGGTCTTTTCCCCCGCCGTCCTGAACCGTATGGCAGAAAACCTCCGAAAACTCGGGTTGCCCGACTGAACAGGGCAAATCCGGCGTTAGACGGAATTGTGCAGCCTTCCGTTCTATTGCGCGCAACTCCGCGACGGGACCAAGGCTAGCTGACTTCCGCTATTGGCACTTTTCGGACCTGACAGGCTGGACTGTGGAAGTCCGTTGATGGGAGCAGCAGACCTCGCCGATGCGGGCGTTGACTTCCGAAAAAGTGACCCCAAGCAGACATCAGACCTCGAAATGACGCTGAGAATTTCTACGGCGCGATCTTCAGCGCTGCGTTCATGTTGGGATGGTAGCGGCAATAATACTCGATCGTGCCGGCCTTGCTCAGCACTGACGTGACGGTCTTCTTCGGCGGCAGGTTGACGTCGAAATCGCCGTCGCGCGCAGTCGCGGTATGCGCGAACACATCCTTGTTCACCCACTTAATGCTGTCGCCGACCTTGGCCGAAACCTCCGTCGGCGCGAACACCAAGTCCTGCATCACGATCTGGATCGTCGCCGCCTGCGCCGGTACGGCAATCGCCGCGAGCGCCAGCGCCAGCATGAACTGCCGTCTCGACATCATGGCTCTCCTTACTTCAGGCTCGCCGCGACGTGCTCGGCGTGTTGCTGATGGCCCTGGAAGATTTTTAGCCCGGTCTGCAGCAGGCTCTTTAGCTCCGGGTTGGTGGCGGAGGGGATCAACAGCGTCTCCAGCGCGCCGTTGACGGCCTTGTGGTAGGCGACCTCGTTGGCGACATAGGCCCTGTCGTATTCGGCGCCCTTGAGCTTATTGAGCTCGGCGAGCTTGTCGGCCGCCTGTTTCGACAGCGCCTTGCTGGTGTCATTGTCCTCGGGCGTGACCTTGAGCTTCTTAACGAGGTCGAGCGCCTGCTTGTTCACGACTTCATGGTCGCGCACCATGTCCTGCGCGAAGGCCTTCACTTCCTTGGTGCTGGCCTTACCCAGCGCCTGCTTGGCGGCGTCGATGTCGATTGCGCCAGCGGTATAGGCGATGTGGGCGATCTGCGGATCTGTGGGTTTGGCCGCCTGCGCCATCGCGGCGCTGCTCAAGAGGCTCAAGGCGGCGATCGCCGCGGTCAATCGAACGAACATGTCGGACACTCCTCTGACGCCGGTCGCGGGATGCGCGCCGGCCGGTTGTGGTGCACAGGTGTTGGATGACGCGATTGCGCAGAGGTTCCTGAGATTCTTTACGCGCGATAGCCGAGTCGCGTCAGCACGGCCTCGGTCAGACGCTCGCAGCGTCGGCCGGCGAATGGGAAAGCTTCCATCACCACTGGGCCGATCTTGCGTTCCACATTGTCGCGCAGCAGGTTGCGGGCGCGGTGCAGGCGCGTCTTCACCGTCTCCGGCTTCAGGCCCAAAATCTCTGCGGTCTCCTCGACATTCATGCCCTCGAGCACGCGGGTGATGAAGACGAGTCGGAACGGCTCGGGCAGTTCGTCGATCGCGTGCTCGACGACGTGTTGAATTTCACGCTGGGCCATGGATTTTTCCGGATCGTCACTTGAAGCGAGGGGAAATGGAATGATCTGTGCTTGCGCCGTGCTCTTCTCCAGCTCCGACCATTCGGTGCCGGGCTTCTGCCGGCGCAGCCGTCCCAGCGCCTCGTTCATCGCGATCCGCGACAACCATGTCGACAGGCTGGAATCGCCGCGAAACTGCTCGAGGTGGGTGAAGGCGCGCACATAAGTGTCCTGCACCACATCCTCGGCCTCGGCGTCGTTGCGCAGGATGCCGCGTGCGAGCCGGTAGAGACGGCGGTTGTTGGCTTGCACGATCGCGCGCACTGCAGCTTCGTCTCGTCCCAGTGCGCGGCGGACGAGCTCGGAGTCATCCGGGCGGGCGGGGGCGGTTTTGGTTGTGGGCACTTGGCGCATGCTAACTCCGCGGTAACATATATTGGCTTGCGATTGGATGCGAGAGAAGCTCCCGGGTTCCCAAGAATCCGAGAAAAATTGAGACAAGCGTTCGACCGCCGGTGATGAGCCGGAATGACCGCTTCTGGTACGAACCGGACCAAGCGGGCCGGTCTGATGATGTCAGGTAGACCGGAAGTCAAATTTGAAGGCCGCGAGGACCATTTTTGACCCAGAGCGGACATTTCGTCGTCGTGAGCCGGTGACGCGGTTGAATCCGTGTACGCCCGAATTCCGGGAACTTTCTCCCTTCAAAACCATCCGATGGGCAGCACGTCGATCAAGGTAGCAGCCGGAAGGCGTGCGCAGTGCGCTGCCGAGCTATACAGCAACAAAGGAGATACCAATGGCACGGACTCGCTCGACTTTCATCACCAGACGAAGTGTGGTCGCAGGGCTAGCGCTGACAGCCGCCCCGACGGCTTTGGCGGGAGCCGATAACGCGTATGCGCAGGGTCAGCAAACCACGCCGGACAAAAGCCTATATGAGCGACTTGGCGGTGTTTTCGCCATCGCAGCGGTTGTGGATCACTTCAGCGACGCTGTCGTGAAGAATCCCATCGTCGGCCAGAAGTCCAAAAACCCGCAGTTGAGGCAATGGCACATCAAGAATCTGAAAAGGTTGCCGGGCCTCAAGTTCATGCGGACTCTATGGGTCTGCAACGTTTCGGGTGGACCCTTCCAATTCAAGGCCACCAAGCCCGGCGCGACGCCGCTTGGCCTTGAGGAAGCCCACCGTGACCTCCGGATCTCCCCGGCAGAATTCGACGAGGTCGCAGCGGAACTCGGGCGGACGCTAGACTTCGCCAAGGTCCCGAAGCGCGAGAAGGCCGAAGTGCTGGCCGCGTTCGCCGCCCACAAAGATGAGGTTACGGCGGGCTTCGTCGCGGGCGCTAACCGCGGCTGAAGCGTCCTGTGCTGCCGGATAAAAGCATCCCGCCCAACTAGGCCTGAGCGGGACCGTTGGCCGCGTGCTGAAAACGTCGATAAATCGACGAGCGGTTGTTTGGTTTTGGCACAAAGCGTCAGTTTGCGCGATGCAAGGCCATGTCCGGAGTTGGGGGTAAAGCCGCCCCGCCGGTTGAGCATCCTGACTTCTCAGTTTGCCCCAACTCGGACGTCAAGGAAGATGGGAATCTCTTCATCGGAGCCTTGGCAATGCGGCGCGTCACCTCATCCGGGCGAGCCCGTCACGGCAATGAGCAATCACTCTCGTCGCTCCTACCGAACTCAGTGAGTTGGCTAAGGCGCCGCGTTGCCCCGGTTCGTCAATGTTGCTGACGGTAATTCCCCGGAGTTGCTGTTGCGCCAAACTCGGTCTGGGATGCGGCATTCAACGCATCCACTTCGAGTCAAGGCAAATGCCGTCCCTGCATTCGAATCGTACATTGGGTTGGAGATGATCATGCGCAGCATAGCACTGGTGATTGCATTCGTGATCTCGTTGACCGCGCCGGCTTGGACGCAGAAGGCCGAGATTGAAGCGATCAACACGAAATGGATTGAATTGTTCAACAAGGGCGACTTCTCTGGGATTGCGTCACTCTACAGCACTGATGCTATCGCATTGCCGCCCGGTTCTTCGATGGTGCACGGCCGAGCAGCCATCGAGGCAATGTGGAAAAGCATGGCGGAACAAGTTGGCGATCCGAAGCTCACTACCGTTGACGTTAAGCCGCTTGGCCCTTCCGCGGCACGCGAGATCGGCACGTTCGCCCTGAAGACCAAGGGACCGACACCGCAGGAAGTGATTGGGAAGTATGTCGTTGTTTGGGAAAAGGCCGGAAATGACTGGAAGCTCACCACCGACATATGGAACGAGGGCAAGTAGGGTCGTTCGTACGTCTGCTTCGCGCCAAAGGTGGCCGAGCGTTCGGTCGTGTTTTGACTAAACTGGCCACTCGAAAAAGCGGTGCACTAGACAGACCGTCTCTGCGCTCAATCGACTCCAGACAGCGGGGGCCGCATCTTCGATGCGACCGCAGATGCCGCCCTTGCAGTGTCCTCTGACAGTGCCGCCATCTGAACGGTATGATGCATGATCACGCGTCTATAAGACGCATTGGAAACTCAATCGCGGAGGTCTTTTCTCAAGCAGTATTGTATCCTGCAACCGATCTGGGAGGAAACCATGAGATATCATCTCAATTCATCGTGGATGTGGGGTTGTGTTGTGCTTGCTTTGGCAGTTCCGGCGGCCGCTGTCCCGGCCGTGGCGGAAGAATCAGGCCAATGGTTCGGTCGAGCCGTTCTGGTCACCCTGTCGAGCAAGAGCGTGAAGCTGGAACACCGGGCTGACCATACGGTGTCGGTCACTGAATACGACGGCGCCGTGTTCAATGCCGACGGCAAGCCCTTCCTCGACAAAGCCCGCTATCAGGTGGTTGATCAAACGGATGCTGGCACATCCAGCGGCGGCTACAAGACCTTCACAGAGGCCGATGGATCCAAGGTCTTTGCCAAGTACGTCCTGAAAGACGCGAAGCCGCGGGAGTTCCGCGGGACATTCCAGTTTACTGGCGGCACAGGTAAGTATGCGGGGATCACAGGCAGCGGCGATTATCATGTCGTCCTGATCAGCGACACGGCCTTGTGGGATGAACTCCGCGGCGAGTACAAGATTCCGGGTGACAAACCGACCACGGGGAGCGCCGCGCCTCCACGGTAAACTGCTCAAATTGGGCATCGATTTTCGCTGCTGGCGCTTAGCGGACATGGTGCAGCCGCTCCATTCTTGCGATCGGCCGGAGGCGCGCCACCGCCGCGCGAGCGTTACTCGGGCGGGCGAAGGTCGGGCGGGAGCGGCTCGTGGCAAAGCGCGTAAGATCCGGGCTGGAAAATCGACAGTCCGAAGCGCATATTCACCTGGATGGCGACAATTGTGCAATGCAATTGCGGCGCCGAGTACAGACGCACTGAAGAGAAGTTCTTGGTACCGCATACGGGTGACGCGGTCTGCACGGTCTGCGGAGCTGCTCTAGAATCGTGGTTGGAAAGCAATCACGTTCCTAAATACGAACTTATTGAACGTCCGGTGAGAGAGCCCGAATGACACTATAGCCAGTGCGCCGGCGCCGCCGCACCGTTGCTATTTAACCGGAAGGTGCTCCACCGGCCCCCAGCGGGAGACACCCTCTCGGGCATTCGCTGGTGCGGGAGACGAGCATGACCCTCATATGGCTTGGTGTGATCCTTGTTTTCGGCGGCGTGCTCCAGATGGCGTTTCAGCCAATCTGGCGAGGCCGATTAAGTGGTCGAACGCGGCTTCGCTCGCGACCCAGTGACACCCTGGAACCTGAAAGACCGGCCAGCGGCTTTGGGATCAAAACGAATTGGCGTGGACTTGCGCTGGTCGCACTTGGCGCCGCTATGTTGCTGGCCGGGGCTGCCATCTGAATATGAATCTTTGTTCGTTCGAGCGCTGTGGCTCAATCATCAGGCCATCTTGGAAACCGCCGCCAGTTTCGCCGGCATGCCGCCTGCGGTCGACGTAAACGTTTTGCCAGGGACCGGCAATCACATAGCTTTGTCAGCTTCGGCAAATGCTCCGCTGACCGTGCGGAAAATCGCCGCCAAGCATAACAACTTGCCGGTCCGGGGTTCCCACTTCGAGCTCGGAGAAATGTGTCGCGTGTAGTCCGATCGATTTGATCCACCGTCGCGAGTGCTCCGCCTCAGCGGAACCGTTGCCGCTGCAGACTGTTGACTCTAGCGGGCAGGAAGGAGCGGATCATGAGATACGTTTTTGCCCTGCTGGCGGTTGTGAGTACGTGCAGCATCCTGCCGGCCAGCTCACAAGAATGCGAGCCTGAAATAAGTCTGGCGTCGCTAGACGGCGTCTACACGGTGGGATCGGTTCAACACCGTGTGGAGTCGGACCGGAACACAGCAAGCGTCAAAGAAGGTGAATTTGAATCGCCGGAGATGATCGCAGCCATCGAGAGAAATCGCGAGGATCGAGAGCGGACCGTGGTCATTGACCGCTAGCTTGCCCCGACGGTGGTTTGGTTATCTGGATCCGCGCCTCGTTAGGCACTCGACTGAGCGGCCGGACTTCGCTTTGTCCGGAGAATAGTCGGACGGGACTAGTCGATCAGTTTCTAAAATGCTGACGGCACTTTCCAGAAGAACGCGTGTGACGCTTACTCCCTCACGATACCTGTTACCTTCGGCGCGACCGCGCCCGCCCACGGAGTGGGTTTCCGACTCGCAGATACGGCCAACCATGAAGTGCTATCTCGGCTCGCCCCGGGGGGGTAATCCGCTTCGCTTAATGCGAATCCTAGTGCATTGACCGGAAATAGTGCTCGGCGTGCTGGAAGTAGTTCTCTGCGGTGATCCGGTCGCCAGTCAGGGCTTCGGCGTGAGCCAGCACCAGGTAGCGTTCGTAGTTCCTTTGCGCGTTTTGAGGATCCCGCGCATGCTGGTTGCGAACCCCGGCAGGTTCGGTCTTTCGGACCTGCGATGTTCGCGGCCGCATATTGCTGGTCGTTTTCCTAAGTGGACGCGGCTGTGCAGCCGTGTGTTTGCGTTCAGATGATGTCGTCATGTCAGTCCATATCGTCGCGCCAGCGCAAGCCGTGCGACCCTAGCTTTGAGGATTGGCAGATACGACGGTCGGCGATTACGCTGCAATGGCGCAGCATTCCCGCAACTTGGGTTCGGCCCAACTATTGGCCGAACGGATGGCCCGCCGACCCCTTATGTGGGCAGCCAGAACGTTGACTTCAATATCATTTGCAGAAGCAATGGCTTTCGGGCGACCGCGCGTTCCTGCTTATCCTGTTGGAAAATCCTGATTCCCATCGCAACCGTGAGAGGTGCTTCGCCTTCACCGGCGGTGATGCATTTGGCGCCTCCCCGAGTCAAGATGCCCGGAATTGTGCTGGGGCTGACACGGTCAGCTACGTACGAGCTGGATGCCGGAGGTGACGAGGTCGCGAAAGTTCCAGGCTAAAGCTTCGGAGTATCCAACGATCAAAGGCTTGGGCGCACGCGACCGGCGGTACCTGCCAGGAACCGGCAGCACGATGGCGATTTGAATCCAGACCACTGGCCTTCGTGGTGGTTACGTTCAAACAGGTCCTAGGCAAGGCAGTCCTTTTCTCGCGCTGAGGTTTCAATGGCGCAGGTGGAAGAGCAAAAGATACGCTGAGCGTGCTCACCACCTGTGGCAGCAAGCGGAGCAACCACATGACCCCACACATCCCCAAAGAATTGTCCACCAGGTTGATAGACTGGAGTCCCTTCGTGATCATGGGCAACACAATGCCGCCCCGAGATCCTAATGAAGACGACGAGGATGAAGACGACGAGGACGAAGAGGACGGCGCCGACGAACCGCCGGTCGTGCGCGAGCCGGACGAAGACTAGGGCATGATGCATTATGGTTGGGCCTAGCCTGAGCTTCGGAAACAGTTGGCGCATTCCTTGGGCGCAAATGCTCGGAGGATTTCGCCGATTGTGACGCAGATGGCTCCGGCCGAGCGCGCTAATCGCCAAAGCGCTCGGCATAGCCGTACCTCCGACCTACGCTCGCCGACGAGGTGATCGAATGAGTTCATTCACTTCGGCTAGTGGCATCTTTGAGACATGCCCGCCTATCCTGAGAATGTCCGTTCACCGGGGTAGACCGGAAGTCGCCGTGAATTGGTGAAACCGACGCGAATGACCGTGCGCCCCGAGGGCGCGAACTACCAGTGAGGGAGGGTCTCACCCGGATAATTGTCGATTGGTCCGGAAGCTGGCAGGCGGCACGGCCGGGTAACTGGTTGGGTCGGAGCCCTGCGACGAAGGCGGCCTTGGGCCGCTGAGCGATCCGATGGGCCGTAACAAAGTGAAGCCCGAGCAGGCCTCGAAAGTTCTAATGCGGATGCCGACCCTCCGGTCATTTGGGGAAGGCCGCACGTGTGGGGAAGTAATCGACACGCGCACCCACACGATCCGCCGGGGTAGTGGGCACGGCACGTCGGAAGGGTGGTTCGCAGTTACAGGGGGAGACCCGTCGCGGACGAGGGTAGCGGCCTCAGCATCGCAATAGGCGGTGGTCACGGCGGGAGTCGGACGGGGCAATAGGAGCGTTGATGCTGGGTAATGCCGGCGGAGCAAAGGGCCCCGACTTCTGGTGCGCTTTTGAAGATGGCGAGGTCGTGGTGATTGGCGATGAGCCTGCAAACACCATCAATGACAGGCGCCGCCGGAGATTGCTGTGTCGAGGGGCGAAGGAGAGTTACTCACCGTGTCGAAGCCGCGTGCGGTTAGTTTGTCTCCGTGTGCCTTGCGGTGAAGCCAGTCGGAAAGCCGGGTGCCGGAAATCGGCACGCCCGGTTTGATGAGCGGGGATGGGAAACGGGGCGTTGGCCATAGGCCCCAAGCTACCGCGCCCATCCTCGACTCTACCGGAGCCGACATCATTGCCCAGATGACCGGCGACCCCCTTGGGCGTCCTATGCCCCTCGGAATCGAAGAGCCTCGACCAATAAGGAGAATGCTGGCGAAGGTTGGCGTCGGCTGGGGTAGTAGAGATGGTAGCCGGAAAACGGAGGGCACCAGTCGGATAGAACACGCACAAGTTCGCCTTTTGCGATGTACGGCTGCACGTGGGCTTGCGTAAGGTAGGCGAGGCCGAACCCTTTCAGTGCTGCCTCAAGGATAAGGCCTGCGCTGTTGAACGTTAGCTGTCCCTCCACGCGCACGTTGAGTTCTCGCCCGTTCTTTTCGAACTCCCACGCGTAGAGGCTGCCGCCGTGTGTAGGCAAGCGAAGATTGAGACAATTGTGTTGTGTCAATTCTTGCGGGATCTTAGGGCGTTTGCGTTGGTCGAAATAAGACGGCGAACCTACGACCGCCATGCGGAGATCGGGACTGATGCGTACGGCTATCATGTCCTTTGCAACCAGCTCTCCGGGACGGACACCGGCATCGACCTGCTGCGCCACGATGTTGGTCAGACCGTAGTCGATGATGACCTCGACGTGGATGTCGGGGTAGTCCGGCAGGACCTTGGCCAGCGCAGGCAGCAGGATATTGCTTGCAGCATACTCCGTCGCCGTCAGGCGAACCGTTCCTCCAGGTTTCTCGCGGAGTTCGCTAAGCGCTGCCAGATCAACATCCATTTCGCTGAATTTCGGATCGATACTTAGGAACAGTCGTTCTCCCGCCTGAGTTGGAGTGACGCTCCGCGTTGTCCGGTTCAAAAGACGGACGCCGATCCGCTCTTCCAGGTTTCGCACAATCTGGCTGAGGGCTGACTGCGTCATGCCCAGCTTCGCGGCAGCACGGGTGAAACTACGCTCTCGCGCTACTGCAAGGAAAGCGAGCAGGTCGCTGGCGTCGTCCCGTTTCATTAATAAGCCTGTCTAATGACCTTATGAAGATTCTATCACCTAATCGGCAGACCATGAAAGGCTTAGCTTTGAACCGTCGCCTGATGAGCGCCGCGATCGTAGCATCGTGGCTGATGGTCACCCCGTGACATTGCAAGGAACCGCACAATGAAACTGTTCGCAGCAACCTTGTTTTCGTTCTGCCTGGCGGCCGCTGGCGCAGCCGGGCAGCAGGCGGCCATCGGAGGAGAAAATAGCATGTCCAAATCAGAAGACATGCGCGCTGTGGCGCCGGCGCTTGAGAGATACGCCCAAAACGTCGTCCTTGGCGATGTTTGGAAGAGGACCGGCTTGTCGTCTCGAGACCGGAGCGTTGTTACTCTCTCGGCTCTCATCGCTCGCAATCAAACGATAGAGCTTCCGCACTATCTTGGTCTCGCCCTCGACAATGGTGTGAAGGCGGCCGAAATCTCCGAGCTTATCACGCATCTGGCGTTCTACACCGGCTGGGCGAACGCCATGGCAGCGATTCCAGCCACCCGCGACATCTTCAAGAGCCGTAATATTGGTGCCGACCAGCTTCCGGCGGCGTCCGGACGGCAGCTTCCCTTGGACGAGGCGGCCGAGAAGCAGCGGGCGACCCGTGTTGGTGAGCAGTTTGGTCAGATCACGCCAAGCCTTGTCCAGTACACGACCGACGTGCTCTTCCGGGATCTCTGGTTGAGGCCCGACCTTGCTCCCCGTGACCGCAGCTTGGTCACCGTGAGCGCTCTTGTTGCGACCGGCCAGGTCGCCCAGATCACCTATCATTTGAACCGCGCGATGGACAACGGCTTGACGCGAGATGAGGCCGGCGAAGCGCTCGGTCATCTCGCTTTCTACGCCGGCTGGCCCAACGCGTTCTCTGCGGCGCCTGTCTTTAAGGAAGTGATCGAAAAGCGACCGCAGTAGAGGAGCAACTCACGCTGCACGTCGTCGTCACGCTTTACTCAGGCAAAATCAGTGCGCCAGAAGTCCGCTAGGCCGTCGCCCAAGCAGTATCGCCCAAGCAGTAATGAGCTCACGGGGTATGGAGAAGAGTCGGTCTCGGTCTGCACGAAGACCCAAGGACTGGACCGCCAAAGTCTACAAACTCAATATCATAGGCAAGTCCCATACCATCTACAAGATGCCCGGATGTCACCCGCAACGAACCGAGAGACAAAATGATCACACGCAGAGGCGTGCTCATCTGCGGCAGCGCCGCCGCCTTGGCCACAGTTGATCGGG
>Ga0070665_100005702_pt1 | contig 12782 bp, 10 predicted proteins | sample KBSS13metaG_FD_65862 | JGI IMG/M metagenome (GOLD analysis project Ga0070665, IMG submission 65862) | Switchgrass rhizosphere microbial communities from Kellogg Biological Station, Michigan, USA - KBS S1-3 metaG | ecosystem: Host-associated > Plants > Roots > Rhizosphere > Soil ... | reverse complement strand
GCCAGTACAGCCCGACGCCTTCGCCGATGCTCGACCTGTCCCGGCCCCGGCGATCCACGCCGCGCCGGCGTTCCTCCTGGCCCACGGTCGGCTCACCCAGTGCATCGGAACGCCGCCGCTCGCCGGCGCGCCGGCCGGCGACCGCGGTGGCTTCGCAGTCGAGAATGAGCTCGCCGGTCACGCCGCCGACGGCCGGATCGGCCAGGGGCGCGACCAGGGCGCGAAGCGCATCGGGCGCAAACATCTGACGGGCGTCGGCGAAGACGAGCACGTCTCCCGAGGCCTGCGCGATTGCCAGGTTGAGCGCGGCCGCTTTGCCTATCGCAGGCGCGGCCAGTGTCCGAACCAGATCGCCATGCCGGGACAGGACATCGAGCGTGCCGTCGGACGACCCGTCGGACACGACGATGACTTCGAGCCTATCGGCCGGGTAGTCGAGAGCCCGGAGGTTGTCGATGCGTGCCGGCAGGCGCGCCGCCTCGTCGCGCGCGGCCATCACGATGGACACGCGCGGCGGTTCAGCGGAGCGGTCGGGCGCGGTACGGACGGCCAGCGGACGGACGGCCGCCCAGACCGCGAGCAGCGCGGGATATCCAACGTAGACATATCCGACGCCCAGCACCGACACCCAGAAGACCAGTTCCATCCCGGTTCTCTCGCCTCCACTACGCGGCCTGTCCGGCGGTGACGCCGGACGGCGCGAAGACTGCCGCATGCGCTGGTGCCGGCGCGCCGAGCTTGAACACGTTGGCGTGCGCCTGCTTGATCGCATTGCGGGTATCGACGATGAGCGACGCCCCGGCCACGAGCGCGTCGTAGTCGAAGGCGCTGTGATCGGTCAGAATGGCCACGCAGTCGGCCGCCGCGATCGTGTCAGCGTCCAGCGGCTGCGACTCGAGGTCGAAGCCACCCAGCCACGAGCGTCCCGCCAGCTTCGGCACCAGCGGGTCCGCGTAGAGCACGCGGGCGCCCTTCTGGTGGAGCAGGCCCATGACGTCGAGCGCCGGCGATTCGCGCATGTCGTCGATGTCGCGCTTGTACGCGATGCCGGCGACGAGCACGGTTGCCCCGTTCAAGGCCTTCTTGTGGACGTTCAGCGCGTCGGCGATCTTGTCGACCGTCGCGTGCGGCATCGCGCCGTTGACGTGCCCGGCGAGCTCGATGAATCGCGGTTCGAAGCCGTACTGCTTGGCTTTCCACGAGAGGTAGAACGGGTCGATGGGAATGCAGTGGCCGCCGAGGCCCGGGCCGGGATAGAACGGCATGAACCCGAACGGTTTGGTCTTGGCGGCGTCGACCACTTCCCAGACGTTGATGCCCAGCCGGTCGCACATCAGCGCGATCTCGTTCACCAGGCCGATGTTCACGGCGCGGAACGTGTTTTCGAGGAGCTTCACCATCTCGGCCACGCGTGTCGAACTGACCGGCACGACTGTGTCGATCGACGTCCCGTACAGGGCGCAGGCCACCTCGGCGCACCCGGGCGTCGTGCCGCCGATCACCTTCGGCACGTTGCGCGTGTGGAACAGGCTGTTGCCGGGATCGACCCGCTCGGGCGAGAAGGCCAGGAAGAAGTCGACGCCAGCCTTGAGGCCGCCGCGCTCGAGCAGCGGCTGGACCACTTCCTCGGTCGTGCCCGGATAGGTCGTCGATTCGAGCACGACGAGCATCCCCGGATGCAGATGCGCGGCAATCGCCTCGACCGCCGAGACGATGTAGGACATGTCAGGGTCTTTCGTCTTGCGAAGGGGCGTCGGCACGCAGATGTTGATCGTGTCGAGCCCGGCCACGACGCTGAAATCCGTCGTCGCCGACAGGCGTCCGGCCGCGCGCAGGGCCTGCACATCGGCCGACGGCACGTCGGGGATGTACGATTCGCCCCGCTCGATGGCGGACACTTTGCGCGGGTCGACGTCGATTCCGGTGCAGGCGAGACCGCTGCGGGCAAACTCCACCGCCAGGGGCAGCCCGACGTAGCCCAGGCCGACGACGCCCACGCGGGCCTCACCCTCGCGGATCCGCTGGAGAAGACGTTCTTTGCTGATGCTCATGAATGCGCGTCCTTGTCGAAGTAGCTCATGGTCGAGTGGTGGCGCTGGACGACCGGGGCGTGCCCGGCCGCGAAGAGTCCCTGGCGAAGACGGGCCCACAGGCCCGAGTTGCCGGCGTCGGGGCGGGGCGCCTCCATGGGGTCGGTGTCGATCGGACGGCGGGCGTGTGCCACCGCCCGGTCCGACAGCGCGGCCGCCGCGAGTTGCGATTCGCGCAGCCTCAGCAGGCGGTACTGCTCGGTGACGATGCGGTGCTGCTCGGCCACCTGCTGTTCGCGGCGCACAAGATCCGCCTCCCGCGAATCGGGGATTTCTTCTTCGCCTTCGCCGGCGGTCGCGGTCCCCAGCACGCCGGTCGTTTCGAGCTCGGCGATGACCTCCCGCACCAGCGCCGCGTCAATCGCGCGCTTGTCCTCGCCGTAGCCGAACAGCAGGACCGCGTCGGCGATGACGTTGATCTTGCGCGGAAGCCCGCCGCTCGCGCGGCCGATCAGATCGGTGGCCTCGGGCGGGAACACCAGCGGCGTGCCGATGGCCGCCTTGCGAAGCCGGTGGTTGATGTAGGACGCGGTCTCGCCGGGATCGAGCGGCCGGAGGTGGTAGCGCACCGTCACCCGCTGCCGCAGCTGCTCCAGCTGCGGCTGGTTGAGCAGGTCGTGGAGGTTGGGCTGTCCGACGAGCACGATCTGGATCAGCTTCGATTTCTCGGTTTCGAGATTCGACAGCATCCGGATTTCCTCGAGGGCATCCGCCGACAGGTTCTGCGCTTCGTCGACGACGAGCAGCGCGAGCCGGCCGGATCGCCGGAGGTCGACCAGGAAGCGGGCCAGATCGCGCAGCAGGTACGGCTTGCTCCGCCCGGGCGGCGGCTCCAGGCCGAAGTCGAGCATGACCGCTTCGATGAGCTCGCGGTCATCGAGCCGGGTGCTCACCAGCCGGGCGACCGAGGTCCGCCGGTCGATGCCCCTGAGCGTCGTCTGCAGCAGCGTCGTCTTGCCCGAACCGATGTCCCCGGTGATGACCACGAATCCGGCGCGTCCTTCGATGCCGTAGCGCAGGTGGCCCAGCGCCTCGGTGTGCACCCGGCTCGGATAGACGTAGTCGGGGTCCGGGCTCAGATTGAACGGTCGTTCGTGCAGGTTGTAGAAGCGTTCATACATGGTGGACGAGCCTCCCGGCTCTTTCGTCGTCGCCGCCGCTCGGGTTGTCGTCTTCCGCACGGGCGTCGATATCGCCCACGCCGGCAATCGCCGGCAGGACGTCGGCGCAGGCGCGGCGGTAGTCCTCGGGGAAGTCGATTTCGATCCAGGGAAATCCGCGGGTTTCGACGACGCGCAGCGGCCGGCGGCGGGCAAACGTCGCGAAGGCACGCGGCAGGAAATGACGCGTCCCGTCGCCACCCGCGACGGCCTCATCGAGCGCCTCGACCAGCACGGTCGCGCCCTCGGCGCCGAATTTCGCGATGCCGACGTTTTCACCGTCCGTGTCGGCGGGCGGGAGCGTCTTGGCGATGTCGGCGACGCACCCCGCGCGCACGCGGATCTTCATCTCTTCGTCGGAGTAGTCCTCGCCGCGATGCGCCGCCATCAGCAGCGCATCCTCGTCCCGCGACGTGAGGAGGTCGCCCAGCAGCTGATCGTGAAAGAGCACGTCGCCGTTCAGGACGACGAATCCGCCGCGCAGCCGGTCGCGTGTCAGCCAGAGCGAGTACAGGCTGTTGGTGGTGTCGTAGTCGGTGTTGACCACGATGTCGATCGAGTTGTCGCACACCCGCCGGATGTCCGCGGCGCGGTACCCGGCGACAATGGTGATCGCGTCGATGCCGCAGCCGCGCAGCGATCGAATCTGCCGCTCGAGCAGCGTCAAGCCGCCGATCGGGGCGAGACACTTGTTGCCCTCTCCGATCACGTCCCGGAGACGATCGCCCCGGCCGGCCGCGAGAATGACCGCTCTCACGCGCCCTCCGAGACCGGACGGCGTGGCACACGCTGCCGGATGAGCGCCGCGACGTTCGAGAGATAGAGATGCCGCTGGGCGGCGCTGATCCCAAGGGCGACGAAGACCAGCGCGTAGATGCCGCATGCGACGAGCAGCTGCACGCCGATCGCAAACAGGCTGACCGGCACGAGGTCCCTGGTTGCGAGGACGTAGGCGCTCATGACCGCCGCCGGCCACAGGGCCGGCCACACCGCCTCGCGCAGGGCGCTGAACAGCGGCATCTGCACACGGCGGCAGGCCGCCGGAAACAGCACCAGCATCGAGGCGGCGCCCACCGGGATGAGCGTCGCGACGGCCACGCCGGGCAGGCCCATCGGCCGCACGAGCGCGATGCCCAGCGCGAGGTTGATCAGGGCGGCGCCGATGTTGGTGAACGCGACCAGCCGGTGTTCCCCGGCGCCCTTGAGGACGGTCGAGGCGGTCGCGCTGCCGACGCGGACGATCACCACCAGCGACAACAACCGGAGGACCAGCACGCTGGCAGCGAAATCGGGCCCGACCCAGGCGCGGACCAGCGGCCCGGCCATCAGGATGATCGATCCGGCAAGCGGGATGACCGTGCCGAGCGACAGCCGGGTGGCCTGCACGAAGATCGTCTGCAGGCGCTCGGTTCGTTCCGCCGCGCTGTTGTCGACCACGGTCGGGAACAGCACGTCGTTGAGCTGGTTGGTGAGCCGCTGGGTGACTTCGGCGACCCGCTGGCCGATCGTCCACACCGCGACCGCGCTCACGCCGAGAAAGCTGCCGATGACGATCGCATCGAGCGAGTAGTTCATCTTGTTGGCGCAGTCGATGAGCAGCATATAGACGCTGAAGAACGTCACCTCGCGCAGCCTCGCCCGGCGGAACGACGCCACGCGGATGTGCAACCCCGGAAACACCCGGTAGGCGTTGGCGCGGTAGACGAGATAGGTGATCAGCCGGACGGCCGTCGTGGCGGCGACGAGCTCGACGAGGCCGTAGCCGGCCGCGAGCACGGCGACGTTGACCGCGGCCGTCACGACGCTGCTGGCCGCCCCGACGACATTGTTGAGGTCGTAGCGCTGGAAGCCGTTGATGACGCCGCCGAACACGTTGAAGGCCGTCCCGGCCGCCACGTTCAGGCTGATGATGAGCAGCACGATCCGCCCGACGTGAACTTGTTCGGGCGACAGGGTGAAGATGTGTCCGAGCGACAGCGCGATCGCGATGGCCACCACGTAGGTGAGGACGCCGAACGCCGCGAACACGACAAAGATCGTGCTCAGGATCTCGTTCAGCCCCGCGTAGTCGCGTCGGGCGCGGTACTCGGCGACGAACTTGACCAGGGCGCCCGAGTAGCCCATGTCGAGCACCGAGAAATACGCGGTGATCGACGCCGTCAGCATCCACAGGCCGTAGGCCGACGTGCCGAGATGGGCGATGTTGAAGGGGAGAACGACCAGTCCCAGCAGCGCCTCGATGCCGATGGCCAGGTATCGGGTCGAGACGTTGCGGGCGACCGTCAGCGTCTCGGCCGTGTCGATCGCCCCCGACGGCGGAGCGGTGTCGCTCACTGCGCGCCTTTCCGGCACGCCATTACCTTCACGGTATCCATGAGAATCGTGAGGTCGAAGGCGAGCGACAGATGTTTCATGTAATACAGGTCGTAACGCAGCTTCTCGAGCGCGTCCTCGACCGACGAGCCGTACCGGTAGCGGACCTGCGCCCAGCCGGTCAGGCCCGGCTTGATCGCGTGACGCGCCATGTAGAACGGGATCAGCTCGGCCAGCTGCTGGACGAAGAACGGACGCTCGGGCCGCGGCCCGACGAAGCTCATTTCGCCGCGCAGCACGTTCCAGAACTGCGGCAGCTCGTCGAGGCGCGTGAGCCGGAGGACGCGGCCAATCCGGGTGATGCGGTTGTCACTTTGCGTGGCCCAGATCGGCGTGCCCTGCTCGGCGTCGGTCCGCATCGAACGGAACTTGTAGAGCGTGAACAGCCGGCCGTTCTCGCCGACGCGTTCCTGCCGGTAGAGAATCGGTCCGGGCGAGTCGAGCCGCACGGCCAGCGCGGTCAGCAGCATGACGGGAGCGGCCAGCACGGCTCCGGTCAAGGCGCCGACCAGGTCGAACAGCCGCTTCGCGATCCGCGTCACGCGGGAGGCCCCGAAGCCGTCGGAGAAGATGAGCCAGCTCGGCTTGAGGTCGTCGACGAGGATCTTGCCGGTCATCCGCTCGTAGATCGTCGCCGCATCCTCGACACGCACGCCGGACAGCTTCGCCTGCAGCAGCTCGTCGATCGGCAGCTTGCCGCGCCGATCGGTCAGCCCGACGACGATGCGATCGATGGCGTACGCCTCGATGACCTGCGGCAGGTCGGCGGGGGTGCCGAGGACCGGACCCGCAGCGCTCTTCCCGGAGGGGTCTTCGATGAATCCGACCAGCCGATACGCGAAATCGTGCTGGGCGCGCATGTGGTTGGCGACGGTCATCGCCGTCGGGCCGCTGCCGACGACGAGCACGCGCTCTTCGAGGTGCGGATCGCTCGTGATGCCGTCAAAGGCGACGCGCCACACCGGCATCGCGACCGCGAGGATGCCGAGCGTCAGGAGGAACGTCCAGCTGCCCATCCGCACGGCCGGCAGTACGACCGAGACGATCGCCAGCACGACCGCCGCTGCGCCGGTCCCTTGCAGGATCCGGATGATCAGCTCGCTCTTCGCGTTCACGCACGTGAGGTCGTAGAGATCGTTGTAGTAGAAGCACAGCTCGCACAGCATGGTGACGAGGACGATCTTCCACGCCGCCCCGGCGATGGTCTCGAGCGAGCCGGACAAGTGGCCGGCGGCCATGATCGTGCCGGACACGAGCACCGTCTCGAAGGCGAACAACGTCAGCCCTCGCGTCGAGATATGCCGGTTGAAGACCCTCATGACTGCTCACCGTTCTCGCGTGGCGTCATCTCAGCCATTGGCGTCGTTCAGCACGATCCCGAGCAGCCGCTCGCGTCCGATGCTCGCCACCGCGTCGGCGATTGCGGGCTTGGTGGTCTGGCCGGCTCGCACCACCAGCACGACACGATCGGCGAGGGGCGCCAGGATGCCGAGGTCGGCGAGCGGAAGGACCGCCGGCGCATCGATGATCACGCGATCGAACTGGGACCGCAGCGCGTCGATCGTGTTACGCATCGTCAGGCCGCCGAGCAGTTCCGCGGGGTGCCCCGCCGGCCGCCCGGCGTGCAGCACCGTGACCTGTTGATCCTCGAGCAGCGTGAGCGCGTCGGCGAGCGACGCCCGCCCCGTCAGGATCTCGGCGAGGCCGGGGCCATCGGAGAGACCGAACATCTTGTGGAGACGCGAGTGGCGCAGGTCAGCGTCGACGACGCACACGCGCCGCTGAAAGTCCTGGGCCATCGTCAGGGCCAGGTTGGCCGCCGTCAGCGTTTTGCCCTCGCGGCGGCCGGGGCTCGTGACCAGAATCACGTTCGCCGGGGACCCGTGATCGCTGTGGTTGAGGCGCATCCGCAGCGCCCGGTACTGCTCCGACGCCGGAGCGTCGGGCGAACCGGCGGTGACGAGGAGCGGATCGAGCCGCGTGTCGCGAACCACCCGGCCCGGCGTCAGCCCCGTGCCGGACAACGGCTCCGGCTCGAGGATCACCGGTGGCATCTCGGCGGGCACGTGGCGGGGCGCGGCGACCGGTTCCGCGATCGACCGCATGCGGAGCAGGCTGCCCTCGCGCTCGGCCTTGTCGAGAATGTTCTGAATACGGCTCATGTCGCTTCTCTCCAGATAATCAGCTGCCGGTTACGCGCCTGCGCCGGCCGGCCTGATGTGCGTGACTTCGCCAAGGACAGCCAGGTCGAACTCGTCGCGCAGATGGCGGACGTCGTGGATCGACCGGTCGAAGTACTCGCGACCGAGCATCGAACCGATCCCGAGGAACAGGCCGCCGACGATCGACAGCAGCATCACGCGCAGCGGCACGGGCCTGGTCGGTTCGGTCGGAAACGCGGCCTGATAGAGCACCGAGAAGCGCTCGCCGGTGCGGGTGCGCTCGACGTTCTCGGCGATGCCCGCGGTGGCCAGCTTCGCCGACAGTTCCACGTACTGCTGCTTCTCGAGGTCGTAGTCGCGCTGGACAGAGGCGAGCTCCTGCTCGACCATCGGCGCGGACTCGACGCGGGCCTGGTAGACGCCGATTTGCCGGCGGAGATCGGCTTCGACCCGTTCGAGCTCTCGGGTTCTCAGCCGCGCGGCCTCCCGGTCGGCGGCGAGCTGCCGATACGCGGGGTCCATTTTGAGCTGCGCCATGCGATCGGACGCAGGGCGCTGACGATCGCGCGCCGCGTCGGCCTTGGCGATGGCCAGTTCCTCCTGCAGGCGGATGACTTCAGGATGTTTGGCTGTGTAGGAGAGCTGGGCGGCGGCGAGCTCGCGTTCGAGCGAGGCGATGCGCGCATCTCCCGACAACGGCACATCGACGGCGCCCGTCCGGGGCGCTCCTACCACGTCGGACCCGCCCTGGACGACCGACTCCAGCTGGCGTTCGATCATCGTGAGCCGATCCTGCTCGCCGCGGAGCGCCGTGGAGTTCGAGTCGATCTGCTGCCGGAGGCCGGACAGCGTCTGCAGGTTGGCCGGCGTCTGCTCGGGCAGCTGTCCGATGTGTGATTCCTTCGCCCGCCTGAGTTTGGCCTGGAGGTCGCCGAGGCGCATTTGACTCGCGGCGAGCTCGCCCGAGATGAACGACGAGGTGTACTCGGCGCGCTGCTGCCTCACCTGGGAGCTGTCGTCCACGAACGCGACCGCCAGGCGGTTGGCCACGCGCTGCGCCCGGGCCGGATCTGAATCGATATAGGAGATGACGAAGGAATCGAGGCGTTTCGGATCGTCGGTCGTCACCGAGACCGGCACCGAGATCGTGACCGACTTGCGGAGCCGGGCGAGCAGGGCGTCGTCGGGCGACGCGGACAGCCCGGTTTCCTTCGCGACCCGCGTCAGCACGCGAGGGCTCAGCAGCTGCTGGGACACGGCGCGGATACGCTCGCTGTTGTCGAGCGGCGTCGGCGCGCCGACCAGGCCCGGCGCCACGCTTGGCGTGAGCACCGCGATGGTCGTGCTGGCCGTGTATTCCTTCGGCAGGAACTGGACGAGGAGCAGCCCCACGCCGATCGAGGCGACAATCGGCACGATCAGCCACCGGGCGCGGCGGCGGACCATCGAGAGGTAGTCGAGTGCGTGAACGGGAGTCTCTTCCATCAGTGAATCCTCATCGGCTTGAAGGTGACGACCTGGACGCCGAAACGATTGCGGTTCAGGACACCGCCGGGGCGATCAATGTTCTGGTGGGTGCCGGCGAAGAACCCCTCGATGCGCACCCATCGCGTGGCGGCATACCCGACGGTGCCTTCGACCCAGAGCGAGCGGAGGGCAGGCTGGACGAGATCCAGCGGATCGTCCTGTCTCCACGACACGATGGCCGATGTCGTCACCCGCCGGCCCGCAGGCAGCGTCAGGTGCGCGGTCAGCTCCCTGTTCTGCATGGTCCCGCCGAAGCCGTACGACGGAACGTACGAACGGCTGTAGAAGACATCGACGCTCGCGGAATTGAGCGTGCGCGTCAGGCCCATGCGTATGGCGGGGCCGGTGCGGTCGGTCCCGGACTCGCTGACGTACAGCCGCGCGAGGCCCCCCGACGCGTAGATGCGCGTGCTTTCGACAAGGCGGTATTCGACGCCCACGCCCCCGTTCGAGATGGTGAAGTCCTCGGCGTTCCGGAGCGTCGCCATCTGCAGGTCGTAGCGTGCCGTCAGCGCGAGACGCGCGTTCACCAGGTGCTTGAGGTCGGCGACGAAGCCGTTGCTGTGACCTCCCTGGAGCTGCTCGCTGCCCGGCACTTCATGGGAGAAGTCCACCCACTCGAAGTCGTAGCTGATCACGGCCGATGTGTACTTGGTGAATGCGGCCTCGACCCCGGTGGACAGGTTTTCGAGACGGGAACCCGTGCGGATGAACGGCACCCCGACGAGCTGGCCGATCTCGGTCGTCGGCACCGAGGCCGCTGAGTTCCGGACGAACAGCGCGACGTGTTTCGTCAGCAGCCGGCGTCCGAAAAACGACGCTCGTTGATCGAAGCTGTCCAGGTTGTCGAACGAGCGGTAGAGCGCGAAGTTCCCGTCGTAGGACGCGGCCATCTGGCCGCGCCCGCTGTTGTAGGAAACCGCAGCCCGCGGCGACACCAGGCTCATCACGTCGGCCGGGGCCACGTCGCCGTCGCCGCGCACGAGGATGTTGTCGTCGTAGCCGCTGCCCACCGACACCGCCGGCGTGAAGACCCAGCCGCCGGGCGCCTGCCCGGCAGGCCCGGCCAGGGGCGCGAAGTTCGAGTCCTGCGCGGCGGCGGTACCCGCCGTCACGAGGACGGCGCAGGCGATCACGGTGGCCGTAATCAGGCGTGACATGGCCCCACTCAATCCGGCACCACCACGGTGTCGCCGGCCTGGAGGTAGACCGGCGCCCGAAGCGACTGCGAGGCTTCCTTGTAGTTGAAAGTGATCACCTGCGTCCCGACGCGGCTCTTGCGCAGGATGCGGATGTTCTTCTGGTCGGCGAAGTCCTTGAGGCCGCCGGCCAGCGCCAGGGCCTGAATCACCGTCACCGGCGCCTGGAGGTTGATCGCGCCCGGATGGTTGACTTCACCCATGACGTACGCCGTCGCGGCGACCGCTTCGACGACGATGACCGTGATCGTCGGGTTGGTGATGTATTCCTTGAACGCGTCGCGGATGACGTCGCGAAGCTCGATCGGCGTGCGGCCCGTGGCCTCGATGTCGCCGATCAGCGGCAGCGTGATCTTGCCGTCCGGGCGCACCTGCACGGACTGCGAGAGCTGCTGATCCTTGTAGACCTCGACCCGCAGCTTGTCTCCCGAGCCGATCCGGAATTCGTCGGACGCCGGCGGGGCCTGCGTCACCGGCTTCTTGTCCGGTTCGGTCATGGCCGGGGGGAGGGGGCCGGCCGAGGCCCGCTGGGGCGCGAATGCGCTGGTCGAAACGACCGCGGCGATCACGAGCGACGAGATGGCAGTGTGTGTCATGGCAGGTGACCTCAGTTCTGATCGGAAAACGGTTTCAAGCCGCCGCGCCAGTTCACCAGCGGTCTCGAAAGCGCCTGACGCGTCAGCGACTCGGCGACGATGGCGTGAGTGGGATAGCAGGCGGCGCCGATGGCGATCCGCAGCGCGTTCGGAAACTCGTAGGCCTGAATCCGCGAGAGCAGGCGTTCGATGACCCGCGCCGACTGATCGAAGTCCGCATCGAGGAGCATCAGGCCGAGGATTCCCTTCTCGGTGTGGCCGACCATGTCGGTATCCCGGATCTCCCGGCGAATCACCCCGGCGACCTCCTCGAGCGTGCCGTCGTCGGCCGTGACCGTCATCCCTTCCCACTCGCGGCTCGCCTCGACCGTGACGAGCGTGAGATAGTTCTGGTACCGGTCCGCACGCTTGATCTCGCTCTCCAGCACGAACGCAAATGCGCCTGCGGTGAGGACTTTCGAGTCGCGTTCGAAGAAGCAGTCGTCGGTCACGTTACAGCGCCTTGTCCAGACCGTTCTCTTTGATCTTGTAGAGCAGCGCCTTGTAGCTGATCCCGAGGATGTCCGCGGTTTCCTTGCGGTTCCAGCGCGTCTGCTGCAGCATGCGGGCGATGAGGTCACGCTCCGCGCCCCGGGCGGCGGTGCGGGAGACGTCCTTGAGCGAGTGGTTCTCCGGCGGCGGCGCAGCGGGTGCGCTCGGCGGGGCCGCAGCCGAGAGCGCGGGACCGGCGGCCGGAGCCTGGCGCGGCCGGGCAGGCGGATGCGCGTCCGCCGTCGCGATCCGGTGCGCGGACGTGGCCATGCCGTGCATCAGTTCCTTCCGCATGGCCGCCTCGGTGCCGAGCACGACGGTCCGCTTGATCATGTTCTCGAGCTCGCGGACGTTGCCCGGCCAGTCGTACTGATCCAGCAGGCCCATCGTGTCCGCCGTCAGCGCGTGATGCGGCTTGTTGTAGTGAACGGAGTACTTCTTCAGGAAGTAATCGCACAGCACCGGGATCTCGTCGCGGCGCTCCCGCAGCGGAGGCATCCTGATGCAGACGACGTTGAGCCGGAAGAACAGGTCTTCGCGGAATTGACCGTCGGCCACGGCCTGTTCGAGGTTCTTGTTGGTCGCAGCGACGATCCGGACGTCGACGCGGACGTCGTGCTTGCCGCCGATGCGGGAGAACTCGCCGTCCTGCAGCACCTGGAGGAGCTTGGCCTGCAGCGGAAAGCTCATCTCGCCGATCTCGTCGAGGAACATCGTGCCCCGGTTGGCGAATTCGAACTTGCCGGGCTTGTGCTGAATCGCGCCCGTGAAGGAGCCGCGTTCGAACCCGAAGAGCTCCGATTCGAGGAGCTCGGCCGGCAGGGCCGCGCAGTTCACCTTGACGAACGGCTTGTCGCGCCGCAGCGACGAGGAGCACAGCGCGCGCGCGACGAGCTCCTTGCCCGTGCCGCTTTCGCCGCGGATCAGCACCGTCACGTCGGTGTCGGCGACCCGCTCGATGAGATCGCGGACCTCGTCCATCCGCTCGCTGTGGCCGAACAGCATCGTCCGGTTCGACTGGGCCTCGAGCTGCTCGCGCAGCGTCGCCACCTCACGGGTGAGCTTGTGCTGGCGCAACGCGTTCGCGAGCGGCACCTCGAGTTCGGCGTCGTCGAACGGCTTGCTGACGAAATCCGAGGCGCCG
>Ga0070665_100005700_pt1 | contig 12785 bp, 11 predicted proteins | sample KBSS13metaG_FD_65862 | JGI IMG/M metagenome (GOLD analysis project Ga0070665, IMG submission 65862) | Switchgrass rhizosphere microbial communities from Kellogg Biological Station, Michigan, USA - KBS S1-3 metaG | ecosystem: Host-associated > Plants > Roots > Rhizosphere > Soil ... | reverse complement strand
ACACCCGGTGTCTGCGGATGCAATCCGGCCGACAGCAGGGACTCGCGCGTCAGGTTGTAGTCCTTGGTGTGTTTGATGACCGCCCCGGCGGCCACGTCACCCAGGCGCACGCCCGCCAGGTTGAAGCGGTCCACCACTCCCCGCAAGGCAGCGGTGAGCATGTCCTGGTTGCTGGCCCTGGCGTAAGCGGTGTGGGCCCGCGCGAAGGGAATGCGAACGCCCCCGATGATGGCGACGCGTCTGACTGCTGAGCCGACGAGCATTGAGGCTCCCTACCTGAGCGATGGGCCCGGATTATTGACGATTTTCCAGTGTGGGGGCACGTGCGCAGCCTGCAACCTGAGCATTTGCGGCCGGCTTTCTCGCGACTATCCTTTGCGACCACCCCGCGGCTATCCTTTGCGACCCCCTCCACAGGGGGATTGAACTCCGTCACCCCCAACCCGAAATTCACGGCTACCGGTGCGGCTGAAGGCTCGATCCATGCATTTAAAAGACCCCACTCTCCTGCGGACCCAGGCATTCATCCAGGGCGAATGGTTGAACGCCGCCAACCACGCCACCCACGAGGTTCATAACCCGGCCACCCGGGAGAAGCTGGGCACGGTGCCGGATATGGGCGCGGCCGAGACCCGGCGCGCCATTGAAGCGGCCCATGCCGCCCTGCCGGCCTGGGCGGCCAGGACCGCCAAGGATCGCGGCGCCATCCTGCGCCGCTGGTTTGACCTGATGATCGCGAACCAGGACGACCTGGCGACCATCATGACGGCCGAGCAGGGCAAGCCGCTGGCCGAGTCCAAAGGCGAGATTGCCTACGCCGCCTCCTTCATCGACTGGTTTGCGGAGGAAGGCAAGCGCCTGTATGGCGATGTCATTCCAACACATCAATCCGACAAGCGGCTGATGGTGTTGCGTCAGCCCATCGGTGTGGTCGCTGCAATCACGCCATGGAATTTTCCGGCCGCCATGATCACTCGCAAAGCCGGTCCGGCACTCGCTGCCGGGTGCACCTTCGTGTGCAAGCCCGCTCACCAGACACCCTACAGCGCACTCGCCATGGCGGAACTCGGACGGCGCGCAGGCATCCCCGCCGGCGTGTTGAATATTGTCACTGGCATGGATGCGGTTGCGATCGGCGGCGAAATGACTTCCAACCCGCTGGTGCGCAAGATCACCTTCACGGGCTCCACCGCCGTGGGAAAGAAGCTCATGGCGCAGTCGGCCGGTACCCTGAAGAAGCTGTCGCTCGAGTTGGGCGGCAACGCTCCATTCATTGTGTTTGATGATGCCGATCTCGATGCCGCCGTCGCCGGTGCCATCACCAGCAAGTATCGCAACACCGGACAGACCTGTGTTTGTGCCAACCGCTTCCTCGTGCAGAGCTCAGTGTACGATGCGTTCACGAAGAAGCTGGTCGAGGCTGTCTCGAAGCTGCGCGTGGGCGATGGACTGCAGGGCGCGACCGACCAGGGACCGCTCATTGACGCCAAAGCACTGGCCAAGGTGGAACAGCACGTAGCGGACGCCGTTTCCAAGGGCGCTCAGGTAGCCGCCGGCGGCAAGCGTCATTCGCTCGGCGGGACCTTCTTCCAGCCGACTATTGTTACAGGCGTAACGAACGACATGCTGGTGGCGCGGGAAGAGACATTTGGTCCCGTGGCGCCGCTGTTCCGTTTCGAGACGGAAGCCGACGCCATCCGCATGGCCAACGACACCGAGTTCGGCCTCGCTTCCTACTTCTACACACGCGATCTCGCCCGCTCCTGGCGAGTGGCAGAGGCGCTGGAATACGGGATTGTGGGACTCAACACCGGCCTGATTTCCAACGAGGTGGCGCCATTCGGAGGTATCAAGGAGTCCGGCACCGGCCGCGAGGGCTCGAAATACGGGATCCTCGACTACACCGAGCTCAAATATGTGTGTGTCGGGGGGCTGGCCTGAGGGCCCGGCCGGCGGCCGCTAGTGCCTGAGGTACCGCATACGGTATCGTGATCGCATGCGGTATATAAGCTCACCCGACTTCCATCGCGATGGCGCCGAGCGGATCGGCATCCTGCTGGTCAACTCGGGCACGCCGGCATCGCCTGCCCCGAAAGACGTGCGCAAGTTCCTGGCCGGGCTGCTCGGCGACCCTCGCGTTGTGGAGTTGCCGCGCGCGCTGTGGCTGCCCATTCTGCACGGGTTGATTCTGCCCTTTCGGCCGCGCGCCTCCGGACGCAAATACCGCAAGATCTGGACCAAAGCGGGCTCGCCATTACTGGTCCTGTCGGAACAGTTGCGCTCGGAGCTGGTCGGCACGCTCGCCCAGCGGATGTTGGCGCCGCTGTCCATTGAGCTCGGCATGATGTATGGCGGGGATCCGACCGTACCGCAGGCGCTCACCCGGCTGCGCGAGTCCGGTGCGCAGCGCATCCTGGTTGTGCCGTTGTTTCCGCAATATTGCGGGGCAACGACGGGAGCTGCCTACGATCAGGTGAATGCCGAGCTGCGCCGTTGGCGCTGGCTGCCCGAGCTGCGGTATGTCGCGGAGTATCACGACTATCCCGGTTATATCGACTCCCTGCGGGCCTCCGTGGTCCAACACTGGGAGCAGCATGGACGAACCCAACATCTGTTGATGTCGTTTCACGGTATCCCCGAACGCTACTTCCACAACGGCGACCCGTATTTCTGCAAGTGTCAGAAAACCGCGCGCCTGCTCGCGGACGAGCTGCTGCTGAAGGACCACGAATGGAGTGTCAGCTTCCAGTCGCGTTTTGGCCGGGACGCGTGGCTGAAGCCCTACACGAGCGCCGTTCTCGAAGAGATGCCCGGACTCGGTACCCGGCGCGTCACGGTGGTTTGTCCCGGCTTTGCGATCGACTGTCTGGAAACACTGGAAGAGATCGAGATGGAGAATCGCGATGTGTTCATGGCAGCCGGGGGTGAGCAGTTCCAGTACGTGCCCGCGCTCAATGCCCGCCAGGAACACGCTCGCTTTCTGGCCGATCTCATAGCGCGTCACTGTCAGGGCTGGACGCAGGTTGAGCTGGGCCTGCGACCGGCCGGCGCTGCGCGCGGCGCATCCGCCTGAAGCCATAGCCAGCCGCGTGCTCGGGCGCTTTCACGAGATCAGTATTGCGACCGCGGACATCCGCGAGTCCGTGGAATTCTTTGAGCGCCTGGGGTTTACGCAGGCGCCGACCACCGACACCTGGTCACATCCTTACGGCGTACTCACTGACGGCCGGCTGTTCATCGGCCTGCACCAGCGCAAGGCGCCCACGCCCGCGCTCACCTTCGTTCTCCCCGGCGTTGCAAGTCAACTCGCCACGTTTGCAAGGCACGGCGTGGCGCTGACCGTCTGCCGCACTGGTGACGAAGTCTTCAATGAGATCGGCTTTCTGGATCCATTCGGGCAACCGGTCACGGTGCTCGAGGCACGAACCTACTCGCCGGTGGCGCGCGAGGCTCACGAGGTGTCGCTGTGCGGCTATTTCAGTGAGATCAGCATGCCCGCCCGCAATTTCGAGACCGCGCGGGCGTTCTGGGAGCCTTTGGGGTTTGTTGCGACGCAGGAGGTGGAGGATCCTTACGTCCATGTCGCCTTTACCAGCGACCACCTCGACATCGCATTCCATCGGCCGCGTACTTTTGAGGCGCCGCTGCTCGTGTTCCGCGATCCTGAGATGCCCGCGCGAATCGCGCAACTGCGCAGCGACGGCATCCGGATGTCGGAATCGCTGGAGCTGCCGCGCGGGCTCGATCCCGCTGCCAACACGTTGATTGAGTCTCCCGATGGCATGTTGCTGTTACTGTTGCACGAAGCAGGTTAGCTACCTGTGGTCGCGGCCGCATGCGCAACGAAGCGGAACCTCACGAGCATTTCATCCTGCACCGCCAGCGCCCCCAACATCGCCGTGAATGGGGTCAACCCCAGGTCCGTTTGTTTCAGTGGCAGCTCGCCCGAAGCCGTCAGTACGTCATTCGCCAGTGTGTAGGTCACCGGCACGGACACGGTGTGGGTCTGGCCCCGCACTGTGATCTGAACGTCGGCCCGCACCTGGGAGCCCGGTATGACAGCGTCCATATGTTGGCTGACCAACACAATGTCGGCGAACTGCGCGCCGTTCAGCAGCGCTTCGCTGAGCATATTGCGCCGTGTGCCCTCTTTCGCAGAGTCCGGAACATCCCTCGGAAAGTCCGGACCTTCCTGCGCACGCAGATCCGGCTCGTCAATCGCGAGTTGCGCCACGGGAATGTGCAGCTCGAAGGTTGAGCGGGAAGTATCATCAGGCACATAGAAAGTACCGCTCACATCATGCGAGGCAATCACGTGATTGTGGCCAACCTTCGCCAGGGTTCCCCCGCGGAACGCAAGAATGGTCAGCAGCGACTCGCGCGAAGCGACATCGAACGGGCGGCCCGCATGCCGCTGTGGAGCCGGGACCGGAGCTATTTTGGCCGCGGTAGCAGGTTCCGGAATCTGCGGGCGGGTGGGACACCCTGCCAAAGGGAGGAGCAAAACTACCGCGACGGAGGCGCTCAGGAGCTGAAAAGGAGTGGGAAATCGCATGTATGATCGGTCTCCATGAGCATTCGAAACACACCCGCCCGTTGGGGGACGGTCGCCCAGTTCCTGCACTGGCTGGTTGTGGTGCTGATCATCACCCAGGTGATTCTCGCCAGGTGGGCTGAAGGCCTGCCCATCGGGCCGAAGAAGATCGAAGTGTATGCGTGGCACAAGTCAGTGGGCATCACCGTCCTGTGCCTTGCGGTACTGCGCCTCCTGTGGCGGTGGATGAATCCCACTCCGGAACTGCCCGCGACATTGAAACCTTACGAGCGTGCGCTCGCCAGGGTCACGCACTTCGGCCTCTACCTGCTGCTGTTTGCCCAGCCGCTCACCGGCTGGATGATGACCTCAGCACGTGGGTTCCCGGTGAGCTGGTTTGGGTTCTGGCAATTGCCGGATTTTGTTCCGCGCAACCAGGCGCTCTACAACGCCATGAAGGACACCCACGATACGCTGGCGCTGACACTGATTGCGATTGTGTGCCTGCATGTCGCGGCCGCCTTGAAGCATCACTTCGTGCTGAAGGATGATGTTCTGCGCCGCATGTTGCCGTTTACCAAGAAATCCTGAGGATCCGCTGTAATGATGTCGACGCGCTCACTGTTGGTTTCGAGTGTTGTTTCCCTGCTGGCGGCGACGGCTGCCGCGGCTGCCGATGTCCATTACACACTGGATGCCGCGAAAAGCACTCTGGAGTATCAGTTCACCCAGGCCGGCGCCCTGAACAAGGGGAAATTCACCAAGTACACGGTGACGCTCGATGTTGCGGGCGATGCTCCGAGCAAGCTCGATGTTGTGATCGACATGGCATCCCTGGATACGGGCGACAAGGAACGCGACGACACGCTCAAAACACCAGACCTGTTCTCCGTGGCCAGGTTCCCTCAGTCGCGTTTCACATCCACGCAGATTGCGAAGACAGCCAACGGCTACGATGCGGTTGGCAAGCTCACGATCCGCGGTGTTGCCAGGGACGTCCATGTGCCATTTACATTCCGGCCGGCTGATGGGTCGTTGATGGGTAAGTTGACCGTCAAGCGGCTGGACTACGGCGTCGGCCAAGGCGACTGGAAGGCAACAGATCAGGTCGGCAACGACGTGGCCGTTACCTACGCCCTGAAGTTAGTGGCGGGCGCTCACTGACGGCGGCGCCAGCGGCGCCGCAGACTACTGTCGATAATTGTGCAGTTTTGACGTGCAGAGGTCATATATCGACCCCATCAACACCTGCACCGAGTGAGTCATCGCGATCTCGATACCCTTCAAGGCCGCGTCCTTGATTACCCGCGTCAACGCATCCAGTTGCTCAGGTGTCAGGTTTTCGGGAAGTTTCGTCGTAATCTGTACCGACGGAACTTCCTCCACGATCTCCCGGAGGACGTGGTAGACGCAGTCCGCCTTGGCCCGCATCAGGTTCTCGTCGTCTCCAAACAAGGAGCCGATTGTAACCAGCCCATCAACGGTCTTTTCGTGGGTTTGCTCCCACTCGCGCTCCGTTCCGAAGGCGACATGTATGACTTCACCCATACCCGTCCATCCGCGTGTGCTGCTATGGACCATGGACGCAAGATCCGTACCCTGCCAGCTCAGGGTTCTTCGCGCTTGTTCCGCGGCCCGAGGGGTGAGCCGTCCCGGCGCGTCATGCCTTGCGGGGTTGCCATCATGTCCACGTCCGCATCCGAGTAATAGACGTAGTCTTCGGCGTCGCGATTGCTGATTTCCAGATAAATCGCGGGCCTATTGCTCCGGTTGATCAGCTGGTGACCGTCTGTTGCACCTGCAGCAAAGCCCGCGCAGGAGCCGGCTGTCAGTACCTGCTCCCCGCTATCGGTGCGCAGTACAACCTCCCCTTCCAGGACATAAATGAACTCGTCTTCGTTCGTATGCCAATGCCGCATCGATGACTCTTTGCCTGGCGGGAGCGTCGTTCGATTCACGCCGATTTTCTTCAGACCGAGTTGGTCACCGAGCTCCCGCTTCTCGCGCGGCATGACCCGGGACCGATACGGTTCGGGGTAACCCGTGCGGGAGACGGGAGCCACTGACAGGGGATCCAACGCGGGTTTGATCAGGGGCATGGCGAGGGTCACTTCTTGCGGCGTGGGGCGGCCTTGGACTTTGAAGCCTGCTTTGATGCCTGCTTTGATGCCGGCTGCCTGGACGCTGATTTCTTCGGCGCTGTTTTCTTCACTGCAGTGGACTTCTGTTTGGAAGACTTTCCGGCGGCGGCTTTATTCCCCCGCGCCACGACCGCTTTACTGGCCGGCGCTTTTTTAGCAGCCGTTTTTTTGGCAGGCGCCTTTTGGGCCAAAGCCTTTTTGGTCGGCGCTGGTTTGGTCGGCGCTGTTTTGGTCGGCGCTGTTTTGGCCGGCGCTGTTTTGGCCGGCGTTTTATTTGCCGGTGCCGCCACTGTCTTCTTCGGCGCAGCGGCGGCGGCCGCCTTCGCTGCCGGCGCCTTCCCCTCGGTCCCCCGCAACTGATCGAGAATCGCCGGATTCTCCAGCGTCGACACGTCCTGGAGAATCTCCTCCCCACGCGCAATCGACCGCAACAGCCGCCGCATGATCTTGCCGGAGCGGGTCTTCGGCAGGTTGTCCGAAAACCGGATGTCATCCGGCTTCGCGATCGCACCCACCTGCTCGCCGACCCAGTTGCGCAACTCCTGGACCAACGCGCTGCTATCGCCCGTAGGCCGTTCACCGCGCAGGACCACGAAAGCAAACACCGCTTCCCCCTTCACCTCGTGGGGCCGACCCACAACCGCAGCCTCGGCAACCCGCGGGTTGGCAACGAGCGCGGACTCAATCTCCATGGTACCCAAGCGATGACCCGCTACATTCAACACATCATCGATGCGGCCCATGATCCAGAAATAGCCGTCCGCATCGCGACGGGCACTATCACCCGCCACATAGTACCTGTTGTTGAACTTCTCCCAGTACGATGCAATGTACCGGTCGTTGTCCCGCCACAACGTGCGCAACATCGCGGGCCACGGCTTCTTGATGACGAGATAGCCGCCCGCGTCGGGACGGGTCACCGGCTTGCCATTGTCATCCACTATGTCAGCTTCGATGCCGGGCAGCGGAATCGTGCACGAACCGGGCTTGGTTGCCGTGGTGGCGGCCAAAGGCGAAATCATGATGGCACCCGTCTCAGTCTGCCACCAGGTATCGACGATCGGGCAGCGCTCCTTGCCGATGACGCGGTGATACCACATCCACGCCTCGGGATTGATCGGCTCACCGACGGTTCCCAGCAGCCTCAGCTTCGACAGGTCGTACTTCGCGGGCCATTGGTCGCCGAGCTTCATCAACGCGCGGATGGCCGTGGGCGCCGTATATAGAATCGTGACGCCATGCGTCTGGCAGATCTTCCAGAATCGTCCGGCATTCGGGGTCGTCGGCGCACCCTCATACAACACAACAGTGGCGCCGCCGGCCAATGGTCCATAGACAACATAACTGTGCCCGGTCACCCAGCCCACATCGGCCGAGCACCAGAACACGTCATCTTCCTGAAGGTCAAACACCCAGCGGCTCGACACCTTCGTCTGCAACAGGTAGCCGGCGCTGGAATGTTGAATTCCCTTCGGCTTGCCGGTGGAACCTGACGTATACAACAGAAAGAGGGGATGATCGGCCTCCACCCACTCCGGCTCGCAGGAGGGCTGATGCCCCTCGATGGCGTCGTCCCACCAGATATCGCGGCCCGGCTCCATGGACACGCGCTTGCCGGTACGCTCGAGCACGATGACCTTCTTGACGCTCGGGCAACCGTCCGCGAGCGCCTTGTCGGCGGCAGCCTTGAGCTCAATGACGTTTCCGCCACGCCAACCACCATCAGCGGTGATGACGACTTTCGCCTCCGTGTCAATGATCCGATCCCGCAATGCAGGAGCCGAGAAGCCACCGAACACCACAGAGTGGATGGCGCCGATGCGCGCGCAAGCTTGCATCGCAATCACCGCCTCGGGAACCAACGGCATATAGATGATTACCCGGTCGCCCTTCTCCACGCCCTGCGCTCGCAGAGCACTGGCGAAGCGACAGACCTCCGCGTACAGCTCGCGGTAGCTGAGTTTGCGAGTGCCGCCATTCTCGGCCTCGAAAATGATTGCAGTCTTGTGACCGCGCTGTTCCAGGTGCACATCCAGACAATTAAATGACACGTTGAGATGGCCATCGCAGAACCAGCGATAGTTCGGGGCGTCCGAATCATCGAGAGCCTGGGTAAATGGCTGCTGCCAGACCAGCTCCTTGCGCGCGAGATCCGACCAGAACCCGACATGGTCGGCGGCCGCGGCACTTCGCAGCTGCTGCAGCTCGGCAGCCTTCAGGCCAGCCTTCGCGGTAAAGGCCTCCGGCGGGGGGAACGACCGTTCTTCCAGCAACACCGACTCGATGTTCTTACCATCCATAAATTGCCCCCTTCCAGGCACTGAAACTCAACGTGAGCGTATTGGAGCATAGCGTAGAGCCGGACGGCGCACTCCATCGGAGTTGCGGCGGGTGGCGCTTGGCATGACCCCTTTCAATGGCGTAGAACGGCTGTCATCCTGCCGATTCATTAGTAATTGAAAGTGCGCCCCATCTATTCGTGCTGGCTCGTCGCGCTGCTCCCGTCGTTGCTGCTCACGGGGTGCGGTTCGGCCAGTCCTCAATCAACTATGGCGACGCGTCCGGTGCTCGCGCTGAGCTGCCTGCAGGTCAGCGGCACGCACCCGACAACAGTCAGCGTGCGAGCGCCTGCAGACGGCGTGCTCGGCTTTCAGATCCAGGAGCTCGGAATCTCCATTGCCGCAACCCTGGACGCGGATGCGGCCACTACGGCTGAAACTCCCGTCGAGCGGCTCGGAAGTATTTTCATGGTGGCGCCCGGGAAACGCGGCGCGGCTCACACCATAACGCTCCGGGCCGTGGATGCTCCGGACATCGCGGGTGAAGCCTGCGTTCGTGCCGATCTGCTCGTTCGTTCCGACTATCAACGGGCGCATGCCGCCTATGCCTCCGCTGGGCGGGCAACTCATCGCCACGATTGGAACGGGGCCTTCGAGGACTATTTGAATGCGGCCCGGCAGTTCGATGGGCTGCAGGCGCGCCATTCGGCCGGAACGGCGCGGCGCGCGATGGCGGAGATTGCCTATCTGCGCCTCGACAAGAAGCGCGAGAGCTACGCTCTCGCGGCCGAAGCAGGCAGCAACTTTGGCTCGCGCGCCCAGCCGTTTGAAGCCGGTGGGCTGTTGGACCTGCAAGGCAAGGCGCTGCTGGACATGCCGGGTGTCGAGGTGAATACGGTCGCCCCGCGGGTTCGCGAGCTGCAGGAGCGTGCGCGCCGGCTCTACGGCTCGCAGTCCATCGCAGCGCGGGAGCTGCCGCGCCTGGATGTGATGGCAGGATTCCTGGAATATCGACTCGATGGCTTTGGCCAGGCGTTGCGTCTGTTCCAGCAGGCCGCCCAGACCTGCCGCCAGACACGCGACTGGGTTTGTTATGCCGTGGCCAGCCAGGATGTCGCGCTGCTCGAGTACGAGGGGAAGAACTACACCGTCGCCTTGTCGACTCTCGCCGAATGCACTGAGCTCGATGCCGGCGGGACTCGACCGCAAGTTGGCCGCCGACATCTGGAACAACTACGGCTCGCTCCAGGGCCTGATGGGTCTGTACAGCAGCAGTGAACGCTCACATGCGGTGGCAATGCGCGAATACGCGCAACTCGGCGACTGTCAGGGCGTGCGACGCAACCTCGCCCGCTCCGGCAACCTGATGGCGCAGTTGGGAAGCTTGAGCGATGCGAAGATCTACCTGCAACAGGCCGCCTCGCTCGATTGCGCGGGGCTGCTCGCCACGGCCGCCGATGCGGCGCCGGGCGAAGTCATGCCGGCGCTGCCCTCCGCGGCGGGTGCCGCGGGCAGAATCAACAACCCGCGCGAGCTTGCCTGGTGCAGCCGCTCGCTCGAGCCCGCCAGCCTCGCCATCGAGAACCGGCTGATTGTTTTCAACTCCCTGACTTCGCTAGGGGATGCGTTGATGTTGGAAGGGGACGCGGCCCGTGCCAGCCGCTGCCTCGATGCGGCGGGGCCGTTTGCCGTCACCGCGCAAACGCGCGTGCGCCTGGCGGAAGCGCGCGGCGAAGTGCTGTTGGACAGTCAGGACGCAGCGGGCGCGCGGGCGGCTTTTCAACAGTCCGTGAAGATAGCCGCGGATGCGGAAATCTCCCCGGCGTATGAATATCGCGGGCTGGCGCAACTCGGCCTGGTCAAGGCTGCGCTGCTGGCACGGGATTCGGCCGGGGTGTTGCGCGATGGCTTGCCCGCGCTCGAGGCGAGCGTCAGTCGCGGCGATATCAATCAAACAGTCAGCGCGCTGCGACTGCTCGCCTCAGGGTATCGCGAGCTCGGGCAACGGGACGCCGCGGCAAGCACTCTGCAGACAGCAGCCGATCTGATCGAGGCCGTCCCGATCAATGAGCTGGATGGCGAGAAACGCGCGACCTACCTCGCCACTCAGCATGGAGTGTTCGCCGAGCTCACTGATCTGTATGCCAGCGAGGCGGCGCGGGATCCGGCCATGGCATCGCTCGCATTTGCCACGTCGGAGCGTGGACGCTCGCGCAGCCTGCGGTATGCCATTACGCAGTCGGAAAAAAACGTTGTGTCGGACCCGGCACGGCCTGCGGCCACCCGCTATCAACAACTGCTCCAGGAGGTGGTCCACCTGACGAGCGCGCAGGGGAATGGCGCGCACACGGCGCTGATCGAAAATCTCCGCCAGGCTGCCCAACGCGAGCGCAAGAGCGAAACACCGCTCGATGAGAAGCAACTCGTCGCAGCCCTGGGTCAACTGGGCGCATCGCTGGTCGAGTATGCGGTCGGCGAACGCGACATGTTTGCGTTCGTGATCAATGGCAACGGGCTGCAGGTCATCCGGTTGGGCAACGAGCGCCGGATTGCCGAAGCCACCACGGAGCTGCACGATCGCCTGCTCGATCCGGAGGCGCCCGAGAGTGAGATTCGCGAGCTCTCCCGGCAGCTGGCCCGGCTCGCATTGTGGCCCCTGACCGGGCATCTCAGCGGCAAGCGTCTGATCATCGTGCCGGACGATGGCCTGCATACCGTGCCGTTCAACATCCTGCCCTGGTCGGACCAACCGGCCGATCAGTTGCTGCTGCACCACGCGGAGGTCTCCATTGCACCGTCCGCATTGTTCCTGACCAGGCGGCATGCCAACAGTGCCCAGCATTCCAACTCGCCGCGCATCGAGCTGTTGGGTGACCCCGTGTTCCGGGTCAGTGACTGGCAGCGCGAGTGCACCGATTCCGCCGCCGGGTCCAGCAGCATCCGCGCAATGCGCACCGTCGCCGAGTGGACCGAATCGCTGCCACGTCTCACCGGCAGCCGTGCCGAGGTGCAGATGGTGGCGCGCCTCAGTCAACAGGTGCGCCCCGCGAGCCACATTGAAACCCTGCTCGGTTGCGCGGCAGTGCCAACAGCTCTGCGAAGAGCTGCCAGCGGCCGCGTCGACCTGCTCCACATAGCAACTCACGCGCGCGTGGACTCACAACGTCCGCGCCTGTCAGCACTGGCGCTGACGCCGGAACGCCGCGCGGATGGCACCGCTTCCGCCTTCGGCCTGCTCGACATCCTGGGACTGAAGTTGGATTCCGGCCTCGTTGTACTGAGCGCCTGCGAAACCTCGCGCGGCCGCCTGCTTCCCGGCGAGGGCGTCCTGGGGCCCGCCCAGGCTTTCCTGCAGGCCGGCGCCGGTGCCGTGCTGGCGAGCTACTGGCGGGTGGACGACCTGGAAACCTCGCAATTCATGCAGGTGTTCTACAAATATCTGCTCGCCGAGCGCCTGCCGGCGGCAACAGCGCTGCGCCGGGCCCAGATGGAGACCGCCGCTGCCACCCGGTCACATAACTGGGCGGCGTTCGCCTTGTACGGCTGGCCGGACAGCTCCATTTGACCCGTTGAACCTTACGCGCGACTTTCCGAGACGTAACTTTCTGAGATAAGCGCACGGGTTGGCGCAGTGATCTCCCCGCGGTTTCCATGTCCCACCGCTCATCGAGGAGATTTCCATGTCCTTTTCCCGCAAGTTCTTCCTGGCTTCCGCCGTTACCGTCCAGTGTTTGATTGCCGCCCTCGCGGGGGCCCCTGCCCGCGCCGCCAACGCAATTCCGGCCTATTTCTTCAAGGAATGGACCGTGGCAAAGAATTGCACCGAGCAAC
>Ga0070665_100005699_pt1 | contig 12790 bp, 12 predicted proteins | sample KBSS13metaG_FD_65862 | JGI IMG/M metagenome (GOLD analysis project Ga0070665, IMG submission 65862) | Switchgrass rhizosphere microbial communities from Kellogg Biological Station, Michigan, USA - KBS S1-3 metaG | ecosystem: Host-associated > Plants > Roots > Rhizosphere > Soil ... | reverse complement strand
CGCCGTGAAAGCCGGGCGCGATAAGATCGATGAACACCGGCGTCGCCAGCATCCCCACGACGACCAGGACCGACACGACCAGCGCCAGCAGCGCCGCGATGGCGCCCGCCACACGGTCGGCCGCGCGCCGCTCGCCGCGCGCGAGCAGCCCGGCGTACACCGGGATGAACGACGCCGACAGCGCGCCCTCGCCGAACAAGTTCTGCAGGAAATTCGGAATGCGGAGCGCCGCGTAGAACGCGTCGGCTTCGAGCCCAAGACCAAAGTAGTGGGCGAAGACACGCTGCCGCACGAGCCCGGCGATGCGGCTGCAGAAGATGCCCAGCGCGACCAGCGCCGCGGAGCGCCCTGGCCTCGCCTCCCGGCTAGTCAAGGTCGTCGTCTGGCGCAGCCTGGCCGAGTGTGCCGCTCGATTTCTTCATCAGGTAGGTCTTGATGAACACGTCGAGGTCGCCGTCCAGCACACGGTTCACGTCGCCGACCTGCTCCTTCGTCCGGTGGTCCTTGACCATCTGGTACGGGTGCATGACGTAGCTGCGGATCTGGCTGCCGAACGCGATGGCGCTCTTGGCCCCGCCGATTTGATCCAGCTTGGCCTGGTTCTCTTTCATCTTGAGATCGTAGAGGCGGGCCTTCAGAACCCGCATCGCGGAATCCTTGTTGCGGTGCTGCGAGCGCTCGTTCTGGCACGACACGACGATGCCCGTCGGCAGGTGCGTGATGCGGATGGCGGAGTCGGTCACGTTGACGTGCTGGCCGCCGGCGCCGCTCGACCGGAACGTGTCGATGCGGATGTCCTTGTCGTCGATCTCGACCTCGACGTCTTCCGGCAGCTCAGGCCAGACGTAAAGCGACGCGAACGACGTATGGCGGCGCGCGGCCGAGTCGAACGGCGAAATGCGCACGAGCCGGTGGACGCCGGCCTCGGCCGAGAGCAGGCCGTAGGCGTACTCGCCGAGCACGGTGAAGGTGGCGCTCTTGAGACCGGCCTCGTCGCCAGGCTGATAGTCGATGAGCTCGCGCCTGAAGCCGCGGCGCTCCGTCCAGCGCATGTACATGCGGAGCAGCATCTCCGCCCAGTCCTGCGATTCAGTCCCCCCGGCGCCCGGGTGAATCGTCACGATGGCGTTCTTGCGGTCGTGCTCGCCGCCGAGCATCTTCTTGATCTCGCCAGCCTGCACTTCCTGATCGAGCGCTTCGACGGCCTGCGCGAACTCGGCGTCGACCTGTTCGCCGGCGGCCGCCCACTCGACGAGGACACCCAGGTCATCGCTCTTTTTCTTGAGCGACGCCACGAGCTCGCGATCCTGTTCGAGGCGGCGGCGGCGCTGCAGGACACGCTGGGCTTCGGCCTGGTCTTTCCAGAAGTCGGGCGCGGCGGCGCGCGCCTCGAGGCGGGTCAGTTCGTCAGCGGGGTGAGCACCTTCAAAGATAGCTCCGCAGATCCGCCGCACGTCGGCTGAGATCCTGGTAGCGGCGCATCAAATCGTCGACGGTCGGCATGCGCACTATTGTACACGCCGCCTCCCGCCCCTGAACACCAGGAGCACGAGCGTGGCGACGATCGACGCGTACGCAATCACGTCGCCGACCTGCGCATAGAGCGTCGCCGCCGTCAGCAGGCGCACGTCCCCGACCACCACGGCCGGCTGGTAGATGCCCGTCCGCTCGAGCACGTGGCCATACGGATCGACGATCCCGCTGACGCCGGTGTTGGCGGCCCGAACCAGGTAGCGTCCTTCTTCGACTGCCCGCATCGACGCCTGCTCGAAGTGCTGGTACGGGGCCGAGGTCGGCCCGAACCAGGCGTCGTTGGTGATGGTCGTGAGGAGTTCGCTGCCCTCGCGCACGAACCGGCGCACGAGGTCCGGGTAGATCACCTCGTAGCAAATCGCGACGCTGACACGGTGGGTGCCGACCGGAAGCAGCGTCGGTTCGGTACCGGCCACGAACCCGGTGCCGATGGCCTGGACGAGCGGGCCCACGAAGAACAGCAGGTCCTTGAGCGGCACGTATTCGCCCCACGGCACGAGATGCATCTTATGGTAGACGCCGCCGGTCGTCCCGTCGGCCCGGACCAGAAACGCGGAGTTGAATTCCTTGCCAACGCGCCGCGCCGCCCCGGTCCCGATCCACTCGACGTGATCGCTCCCGAACAGGATCGGCACGCCGCTCTCTTTCGCCAGCGTCCGGAGCTGGGCGGCCCCCATCAGGTCTTCTTCGAACCGGAACGGCGTGGACGACTCGGGCCACAGGACGAGCGCCGCGCCGCGGCCGATGGCCTCGCGGGTCTTGTTCAGGTAGTCACCGAAGATGGACACGCTCCGCGACACGTCCCACTTCTGCGCCTGATCCACGTTCCCCTGCACGAGCCCGACGCGGAGCGGCTGGCCGGTCCGCGTGAGCGCGGCGTCGCGCGCGCGAATTCCGCCCCACACCGCGATCGCGCCGACCAGGGCCGCCACGATCGCGGCCGGGACGTACGCGCGTCTCAGCGCCACGCCGGCAATGGCGGCGCTCGCGGACGCGACGAGCGCCGACACACCGAACACGCCGAGGACGCTGGCGAACTGCGCGATCGGCAGCATCGTCGCCTGGCTGTAGCCGAGCAGGACCCATGGGAAACCCGTGAAGAGGTGCGCGCGGCCGAATTCCGTCGCCGTCCAGGCCAACGGGGCCACCGCAAGGGCGCGCGGTCCGTATGTGACCAGGAACCGCCGCATGACGATTGCGAAAATCGACACGTACAGCGCGAGGTACACGACGAACGCGCCGTTGAGCACGCCGGCGACGGCTGCAGGCAGCCCGCCGTACACGCTCATCACGCCGGTCATCCAGTACAGCGTGCCGCCGAAGTAGATGACGCCGCACGCCAGCCCGAGCGCCGACGCGCGCAGCAGCGTGACGGGCTGCGCGAGCGCGAGGAGCAGCGGCGCCAGCGCGATCCAGGCGAGTGCCGGGTGCCCGAATTTCGGAAAGCTGAGCGCGAGCAGGACCCCGGACGCGGCGGCCAGGGAGAACGTGTAGGCGCGTGTGGCCAAAGTCGCCTCAGTTTACCCCTGAGCCAATTTCTTGGCTTCCGCCGCGTATACCAGTGAACCGAGACGCAAACCCGGCAAGCCCATCAGAGGCACAGTTCAACATCCCGGCATCCTGCGTCTCACTGAGGAGGGTAGTCACATGTTCGGCAACCTGAAAGTCGCGGCGATCGGCGCTCTGTTCCTCGGTCTCGTGGCCGCTGCGGGCTCCAGCATCGCAGCCGGCACCGTGGACACGCACACCAACTACATCACGTTCAGCCGCAGCGTCGCGCTGCCGGGCGTGGAGTTGGCCGCCGGCACCTACATCTTCGAGACCCCGACCAACTCGATGTCGAACTCGATCGTTCGCGTGTCGAGCCGGGACCGCCGGAAGGTGTTCCTGACGGCGTACACCCGCCAGGTCGAGCGTGCGAAGAACGACCGGGGCAAGGTGCTCGTCACGCTCGGTGAAGCCACGCCCGGGGCGGCGCCGCCCGTGTCGGCCTGGTTCCCTATCGGCGAATCCGTCGGGCACCAGTTCATCTACGGCCAGTAATCGCCGGCGTCAGGGGGCCGTTTTCCGGGCTTGCTCCGGGGAACGGCCTCCCGCGCGTACCGCCAGGCTACTCCTTCTCTCCCTGCTTCACGGCCCCCTCGCGCCAGCGTAGAATAGCCCTGCGATGCGGTCGATCTTACTTAAGGTCGCCTCCTCCGTCGGGGGGGCCGCCGGAATCAGCGTGGCGGTGCTGGCGGGCGCGCAGGCCCAGCCGGCCAGTTTCCGCGCGCGCCTGACGCCCGTGCCCGTCGAAACCTCCACAGCGGCGAGCATCACGGGGTCGGGAACGATCACCGCCACGGTCGACGGCGCGCGGATGACCTTGACCGGCACGTTTGCGGGAATGAAAAGCGCGGCGACGATCGCGCAGATGCATTTCGGCGCGCGGGGCGTCCGCGGCCCGGTCGAGTTCGATCTGACGGTCGACAACGCGTCGAGCGGCACGATCCGCGGCAGCGCGACCCTGACGAAGGCTCAACTCGATTCGCTCCGCAGGGGCTGGTTCTACGTGCAGATTCACGCCGAGAAGGCGCCCGACGGAAACCTCTGGGGATGGCTGCTGCCGGTATGACGCGAACTGTTGTGGCAGGGGTGTCGGGCTGGGCCGCCGCGCTGGGCATCGGCCTCGTCTTTGGAGGCGTGTCGAGCCGGCCGCAGGCGGCGCCGGCTCCGGTCGCGCAGGCGCCCGCGGCGGCGTCCCCGAGTGTCCCCGCTCGCGCACTGGTGGACAAGTACTGCCTGACGTGTCACAGCGCGCGCGCAAAGTCGGGCGGCCTCGTGCTCGAAGGCGTCGATCTCACGTCGCCCTCGGCAAGCGCCGAGACGTGGGAGAAGGTCATCCGCAAAGTTCGCGGCGGGATGATGCCGCCCGTCGGCATGCCCCACCCGGACAAAGCGGCGATGGACGCATTCGCCGGCTACCTCGAAGCGTCGATTGACGCCGCCGCCGCGGCGCGGCCCAACCCGGGACGGACCGTCCTGCACCGGCTCAACCGCGCGGAATACGGAAACGCGGTGCGCGACCTGCTGGCGCTCGACGTCGACGTGGCGTCGCTGCTGCCCGCCGACGACAGCGCCTACGGCTTCGACAACATCGGCGACGTGCTTGGCGTCTCGCCGGCGCTCATGGAGCGCTACCTGTCGGCGGCCTGGAAAGTCAGCGGCCTGGCCATCGGCAACCCGAAGGCGACGCCAACGGTCGAGACGTTCCGCGTGCGGTCGGACCTCTCCCAGGACGATCACATCGAAGGCCTGCCGATCGGCACGCGCGGCGGGATCCTCGTCCGCTACACGTTCCCGGTCGACGGCGAGTACGTGATCCAGCCACGGCTGTACCGCGAGACGGTGAACATCATCCGCGGCCTCGAGGTCCCGCACGATCTCGAGGTGACCTTCGACGGCGAGCGTGTCCACCTCGCGCGGTTCGGCGGCGCCGAGGACGAGAAAGCCAACTACCTGAATCCGACCGCGGCCGGCGACGCGCTCGAGACGCGATTCAAGGTCCGCCTGCCCGTGAAGGCCGGCCCGCACTTTCTCGGCGTCGCGTTCCTGAAAAAGAGCTCCGCGCCGTCGGTCGACCTGCTGCAGCCGTTCCTGCGCGAGCGCATCGATCCCATCACGCCCGTCGGAATTCCCGAAGTCGACAAGGTCACGATCGAAGGGCCGTTCAACGTCACGGGCACTGGCAACTCCCCCAGCCGCCGTCTGATCTTTTCCTGCAGGCCTGCCCCTGGAGCGGCTGTCGCGGACGAGACGCCTTGCGCCAGGACCGTGCTGACGACCCTGGCGCGGCGCGCGTACCGGCGGCCGCCGTCGGCGGCCGAAGTCGATCGCCTGATGGGCTTCTTCAACACGGGACGCAAGACCGGCGGGTCGTTCGATGCGGGCGTCGAGAACGCGCTGGCGTTCATGCTCGTATCGCCGCAGTTTCTCTACCGCTTCGAGCGCGACCCGGAGCAGGTCCCGGCCGAAGGCGTGTACCGGCTGACCGATCTGGAGCTCGCCTCACGCCTGTCGTTCTTCATCTGGAGCAGCATCCCGGACGATCAGTTGCTGAATCTGGCCGTCGCCGGCAGGCTGCACACGCCCGCTGTACTCGATCAGCAGGTGAAGCGGATGCTCGCCGACGAACGCGCCCGCGCGCTGGGGGCGAACTTCGCCGGCCAATGGCTGTATCTGCGCAACCTGAAGAGCCTGCGACCGGACGAGGACGTCTTCCCGGACTTCGACGACAACCTGCGGCAGGCGCTGCAGCGCGAAACAGAGATGCTCTTCGAGAGCGTCGTCATCGAGGATCGGAGCGTCCTGGATCTGCTCGACGCGGACTACACGTTCCTGAACGAGCGGCTGGCGCGGCATTACGGCGTGCCGAATGTCTACGGCGATCAGTATCGCCGCGTGCGCGTCAAGGACGACTACCGGCGCGGGCTGCTCGGGCAGGGCAGCGTGCTGGCGCTCAACTCGTACGGGAACCGCACGTCCCCTGTCACCCGCGGCAAGTACGTGTTGTCGAATATCCTCGGCACGCCGCCTCCCCCGCCGCCGGCCAACGTGCCGCCGCTCGACGAGAAGCCGGGCCGGGCGCTCTCGATGCGCGAGCGCATGGAGGAGCACCGGGCCAACCCCGCGTGCTCCGGGTGCCACAAGCTCATGGACCCGATCGGCCTCGCCCTGGAGAATTTCGACGGGATCGGCCGCTGGCGCGCGACAGACGGCGGCGTCCGCATTGATGCCTCCAGCACGCTCTGGGACGGCACGCCGGTAGACGGGCCGGCCGGGCTGCGGCGTGCCATCCTCGGCCGTCCCGAGCAATTTGCGCGCACGGCGAGCGAAATGCTGCTCACCTACGCCCTCGGCCGGGGCCTCGAATACACCGATATGCCCGTGGTACGATCGGTGGTCAGGGAATCCGCCGGGCAGCGCTACCAGTTTTCGTCGCTCGTGGCCGGTATCGTGAAGAGCGGCCCGTTCCAGATGAGAGTCAAGCAGGGAGACCGCTGACATGTTTATCACCCGGAAACACATCTCGCGCCGGATGTTCCTTCGCGGCAGCGTCGGGGCCACGCTCGCGCTGCCGTTCCTCGACGCCATGGTCCCGGCGCAGACGCCGCTCGCGAAGACCGTCGCGCGGCCGCTCCAGCGCTTCGGCTTCATCTACGTCCCTCACGGGTCGATCATGAAGGACTGGACCCCTGCCCAGGCGGGCACGGGCTTCGAGTTCTCGCCCATCCTGAAGCCGATGGAACGCTTTCGTGACCGGCTGAACGTGTTCACCGGCCTGACCAACAACGGCGAGAACGGGCACTCCCCCAGCACGGCGATGTGGCTGAGCGGCACGTTCCCGTCAAAGGGCAGCGTCATCCACCTCGGCACGACGGTTGACCAGATCATCGCGGCGAAAGTGGGACAGGACACCACGTTCCCGTCGATGGAGTTCGCCACCGAGGATCATTCGAGCCACCTCGGCAGCTGCGCCGGCGATTTCCTCTGTTCGTACATGAGCACCATCGCCTGGCGGACGCCGACGCAGCCGCTTCCGATGGAGATCAACCCGCGCGTCGTCTTCGAGCGGATGTTCGGCGGCGACGGCGCCACGCCCGCCGCCCGCCAGGCGCGCCTGGCGCAGAACACGAGCATCCTCGACGCGGTCAGAGAGAGCGTGGCCGATCTGCAGCGCGGCCTCGGGCCGAAGGATCGCGCCAAGCTCGGCGAGTACGCGGAGAACGTCCGGGAAATCGAACGGCGCATCCAGCAGGCCGAACGCCAGCGCACCGATCACCTGCTCGACACGCCGCCCGTGCCGATCGGCGTGCCGGAGGACTGGGAAGAACACGTCAAGCTGATGTTCGAGCTGATGGCGCTCGCCTACCAGGGCGACATGACACGCGTCACCACCTTCATGATGGCGCGCGAGCTGAGCACGCTGACCTATCCGCAGATTGGCGTCGCGGATGGGCATCACCCGGTGTCGCACAACAACGGCGTCGCCGAGCAGGTGGCCAAAAAAGCCAAGATCGACGCCTACCACCTGGGGCTGTTCGCGGGCTTCCTCGACCGGCTGAAATCCACGCCCGACGGCGACGGCAGCCTGCTCGATCACTCGCTGTTCCTCTACGGCAGCGGCATGAGCAACGGCAACCAGCACACGCACGACAACCTGCCGATTCTGACCGTCGGGACCGCCGGCGGCAAACTGGCGGGCGGCCGCCACATCCGGCTCGACAACTACACGCCGCTGTCGAACCTGATGCTGACGATCCTCGACAAGGCCGGCGTGCCCATGGAGCAGTTCGGCGAGAGCTGGGGCAGCATCGATCTCTGAAACGAACCATGACATACGATCTGCGAGCCGCCTGTTCGTCCTCAGCCCGGTACGTGGTGCGTCTGGCGCTGTGCGTGGCCGTCGGTTCGGCGACGCTCGTCCCTGCGCGGCTCGACGCCGCCCCCGGGGCGGCCGGCGCCGGGTCGCTCGTCGACGCCGTCAAGCGCCAGGACAAAACGGTCACGCGCACGCTGCTGAAGCAGAAAGCCGACGTGAACGCCGCTGACGCCGAAGGCATGACGGCGCTGCACTGGGCGGCGCATTGGGACGACCTCGAGACGGTCAAGCTCCTCGTAAAAGCGGGCGCGAAGGCCAGGGTCGCCAACCGGTACGGCGTGACGCCGCTCCACGAAGCCTGCACCGTCGGCAACGTGCCGATGATCGAAACATTGCTCGATGCCGGCGCCGATCCGAACGCCGTCCTCGGCGAAGGCGAGACGCCGCTGATGACCGCCGCGCGGACGGGCAACACGGCGGCCGTGCGGCTGCTCGCGGTGCGCGGCGCCAACGTGAACGCCACGGAAGCCTTCCGGGGCCAGACGGCGCTCATGTGGGCCGCGGCCGAGAACCACGAAGCCGTGGCGCGGCTGCTCGTCGAGCTCGGCGCGGACGTCAACGTGCGCTCGACGCACTACGAATTCCCGGCGCTGACCGGCGGCAACGGCGGCATCATCCACGATCGGGCCGAAGGCGGCCTCACGGCGCTGATGTTCGCCGCCCGGCAGGGTTCCATCGAGACAACCGATCGTCTGCTCGCGGCCGGGGCGGACATCAACGCCAGCGAGCCCCAGTACGGGTTCACGCCGCTTCAAACGGCCATTTTCAACGGGCACTACGAGCTCGCGTCGCGCCTGGCCGAAAAGGGCGCCAACGTCAACGACGGCGCGCTCTACACCGCCATCGAAACGCGCAACCTCGCGACGTACAGCAACCGCCCGAACCCGCCCGACAACGACAACGGCGTCACGAGCCTCGATCTGATTAAGACGCTCCTGTCCCGCGGCGCGGACCCGAACCTGCCGTACACCAAGAGGATTCCGCCGCGCCAGGCTCAGGGCGATATCAACGTCCCGCCGGGCGCCACGCCGCTCTATCGCGCCACCCGCGCCACCGATCTCGCGGCCATTCGCGCGTTGCTCGACAAGGGCGCCAACCCGAACCTGGCCGCCAAGGACGGCTCGACGCCGCTGATGGTCGCCGCCGGTTTCGGCGCACGCCGTGGTGGAGACGAGGAAGTGACCGAGAAGGCTGGCCGCGCCGACCCGGTGGAAGTCATGAAGCTGTTCGTGGCCGCGGGTGCGAAAGTGAACGCGACGAACGACCCCGGCAACACCGCCCTGCACTACGCGGCGCTGAATGGCTCCGCGCGCGGCGTCGAGTTCCTCGCCGCCAGCGGCGCCGCGCTCGACGTGAAAAACAAGCAGGGCAAGACGCCGCTCGACCTCGCCAACGCAAAAGGCCCGGCGGCGGCGGCCCTTCGACGTCTCAGCACTCCTGCAACGAACTGAGCGCGACGAAGGCGCGACCCGGTCACGCCTCCGCCGCGCGTCCCTTCGTCTTACCCGCTAGGTCTTCTGTCGTACTTCGATCGTCGTCGCGATGTTATTCGTCCCCTCAACCCTGTAGGTCACGGTCACGGGAGAGCCGCTCATCGTCGCGAGGCCGGCCACGTTCTTTTCGCCGCCGGTCACGACGGTCTGATCGGTGTAGGTGAACAACATCTCGGTGCCGCCCGCCATCTTGACGGACAACGTCTTCGCGACCGGATCGATCCTGACCAATTCGCCGGCAACGGGCGCCGGTTTCTGAGCCGTGCGATCAGCCTGCTGGGCCGGGGAGGCCTTCAAGGTGGGTGCGTAGGCAGGAGCGATCAGAGCCGCGAACGCCGTCATCAGCACGGCGCGTTTCCATGCAACATTCATCTTTCGATCTCCTTGTTCATGAGTTCGACGGAATGGATTTGCTGTGATTGGAAACAAACCTCCTTTCACGTGCGGACACCACGGCGTCCTGCAAGGTTGGTGCTCAAGACAGCGCGCGACCATTCCGCATTTCGCGGCGTATTCACCCGCGGAGATGTCGCGTTTCCTGACAGACTCCATATGTAGAATTTTCCAGCGGGCTGATCGCACGGCGTGTTAGACTGTGCCGTCCCTCAGTGAATTTGAAGTTCGCGCGGCTCAGCTTTCGAGCTTCGACTACGTCTGCGTGCGCTATTCGGTTCAGGTCGGCGTGGCTATGCCTGGCGGCTCTGGCGTTCCTCTCTCAGCGCCCGGTCCATGCAGAAGAGCTCGCGACCGAGTGCGACCGCGTTCAGCAAGTCGTCGACGACTCGCGTGCCCGGCTCGGCATCCCCCAGGAAATCCGGGTGTCGATCGTGCCGACCAACGCCCTCGTGGTGTCAGTGCAGCCGCACTCCGTGCAGGCTGGGGTCTTTATCCTGTCATTCGAGCAGGAATTCCTGCAGCAGCTGAGCGATGACGAAATAGCCGCGGTCGTGGCTCATGAGCTCGGCCACGTCTGGATCTTCACGCACCACCCGTATCTGCAGACCGAGCAGCTCGCCAATCAAATCGCCATGCGACTGGTGGCGCGTGAAACACTCGAGCCCGTCTACGACAAGCTCTGGAAGCGCCTGGGCGTCACCGGCGATATGGCGGCTTACCTGGGCAGCAGGCCCGCCGCGCTCCACTAATCGCGTAACGGCCGGCTCAGCCCGCAGGCGGCAGCGTTACCGCCGGCGCCCGCGGGGCACAGGTGATTCCTCCTCGCTCCGCGCTCCCTGACGGCCCTTCCGCTTCTCCATCGCCTGGCGAAGCAGATACTCGATCTGACCGTTGACGCTGCGCAGATCGGCCTGCGCCCAGGCCTCAATCCCCGCCCAGAGATCCGCGTCGATGCGAAGCAGAAACGACTTGCGCCCGGCCATGCGTCCGTCAGGTGTAGAGCGTGCCCGTGTTCACGACGGGGTGGACTTCCGACTCGCCGCACAGGACGACCATCAGGTTGCTGACCATGGCCGCCCGCCGCTCGTCGTCCAGCTGGACGACCTGTTTTTCCGCCAGTTCGGTGAGCGCCATGTGCACCATGCTCACCGCGCCGTGCACGATTTTCTGCCGCGCCGCGATCACGGCTTCGGCCTGCTGCCGCCGCAGCATCGCCTGTGCGATCTCCGGCGCATACGCCAGGTGCGTCAACCGCGCTTCGTCCACCGTGATGCCGGCCTTGATCAGCCGCTCCTGCAACTCCGCCCGCAGCGCCCGCGATACGTCGTCGACGTGCCCCCGCAGCGTCGCTTCACCTTCTTCGCCGTCGTCGTAGAAGTACTGGCTGGCCAGGTGGCGGACCGCAGACTCGCTTTGTGTCCGCATGTACGTCTCGTAGTTGTCCACGTCGAACATCGCCTGCGCCGTGTCGGCGACGCGCCACACGACGACGACGGCGATTTCGATCGGGTTGCCGCGTTTGTCGTTGACCTTGAGCGTGTCCCCGTTCAGCGTACGGGCGCGCAGGGAAATCTTGTTGCGACCGAGCGGGCCCGGCTGACTCTCGGCCCGCTCGCTCTTGCCTCCGGGCCGCTTGGCCTGCGTAGCCGCCGCGGCAACGGCGGCCGCGAGGCGGAAGTTCTGCGGTCCTGAGGTATAGAAGGGGTTGCCCCAGTGGAGGCCGCTTTCACGGACGGTGCCCTTGTAGTCGCCGAACAGGATGAGGACGCGGGCTTCGTTCGGCTGCAGGGTGAAGAACCCGCTCATCAGCAGAGCGATGAACGGAAGCGCCAGGGCGCACACCAGCACCATCCCCGGGCCGTTCTCCGGCGCCCGCCGTGCGGCACCCACCAGCAGGGCGATGTCAGCGAGCAGCGCGCCAGCCAGCAGCACCAACATCAGCCAGCCGTTCAGCACCGACACCGTGCGCTCGCGGTTGGGAGCGCCCTGATTCGCGTTCATGCAGTCCTCCAGTCATGCTATCTTAATGATATCATACTGATATTCCCGGCGGGATGTTCCGCGGGCGAGGGCAGGACTGCAGGGCCGCCGGCCGGCCGCGCGATCACATCTCCTTGAAGGCGAGCCGGGTCTGCTCCGCCCGGAGCTCGTGCAGGAGGCGCATCACGTTATAGGCGGAGAGCTCGACGAGAACGGTCGTGACCCGCGCGTGCAGCGCGTCGCTCAAGTCCGGCTCGAGCGCCTTCATCGCCGCGACGAGCCGCTGTTCCTGTCCACCGAGCTCCTGCTTCGAGACGTGCCCGTCCGCCAGCGCGCTGGTGAACGATTCCAGCCTCTCGATCTGTTCGTGAATGAGGGGGTGCTCCGCCTTGTCATCGAACCAACTCGTTCGTGCCATCGCATGCCTCCAGTTTCAGAGATCCTTCACAATCTGTTTGAGCGCCGTGAGCCGCGCCTGCAGCTGCCCACGCCCGCCCTCGGCTGCCACCTTCTCGAGAATCGCGGGCGGCAGGAACTGACTGTCCGTGCACTCGAGCGTCGCCGCCGTCTCCTGTAACTCGCGCTCGAGCCCCTGCGTCGACGGCATGAAGGTCGCCACGACACCGGCAAGCGCTTCGCGCGTCACGTGATCGGCGCCGCTCAGCAGCGACGCGCGCCAGGCGCGGCCCACCATCCCTTCGATGTCGGCTCCGGACAGTTGCCCGCGCTGGGGAATAGGCGGCACGTCCTCGACCGCCAACCGCGATCCGAGCTTCTTCGCGAGGATGACGAACATCTGACGGATCTCGTTCTCGTCCGTCGGATAGAACAAGGGGATGTGCACCTCCGCCCGCCCCTGCCGTTTGAGGTCGATCGGCAGCAAGTCGGGACGGGCGGTCAGCAGCATCCAGATGATGCGCCCGCGGTACTGCGTGTCGCCCATCTGCGCCGCGATCATGCCGAACAC
>Ga0070665_100005697_pt1 | contig 12793 bp, 11 predicted proteins | sample KBSS13metaG_FD_65862 | JGI IMG/M metagenome (GOLD analysis project Ga0070665, IMG submission 65862) | Switchgrass rhizosphere microbial communities from Kellogg Biological Station, Michigan, USA - KBS S1-3 metaG | ecosystem: Host-associated > Plants > Roots > Rhizosphere > Soil ... | reverse complement strand
GTCCGCGAGATGGCCCCGTTCGTGCTCCGCCACCGCATCGCGGTGACCGAGGGCACGAGCGTCGACACCGTCCTCCTTGACGCAATGTCGAGCGCGCCCACCGGGCCCACAGCGGCGCCGCCGCCCATTTCGCCCGTTTCCTGAGCAAGATCGGGATCCGCAAGCGGGGGATTTCGATCGCCGGGGCGAGATGACCCCCGTTCGAGGGACTTGACTGCCCCGGAAGGGGCACGGATAGTCAGAGGGAGGCCACGGCTGGGAGCCGATTGGGAGCCTCGTTCGGCCCGCGCTACGATGGCGGCCGATCACCGCCGAACGGGGAGGAATGCATCGTGGCACTGCTGGTAGAGGCCCCCTACGACAACCTCACTGACCTGCGCGAGCGCGCCAAGGCCGAGATCCGGAAGGTCGTCATCGGACAGGAGCGGGCAGTCGAACTGTTGCTCGTCGCCGCACTCGCCCGAGGGCACGTCCTGCTCGAGGGCCCGCCCGGGAGCGCGAAGACGCTCCTCGCGCGCGCGACCGCCCACATGCTCGGGGCGTCGTTCAAGCGCATCCAGTTCACGCCGGACACGACTCCGGCCGAGTTGACGGGCGTCAACGCGATTCGTGCCGGCGAGCAGATCTTCTTCCCCGGCTCGGTCTTCACGAACGTGCTCCTCGCGGACGAGATCAACCGTACGCCTCCGCGCACGCAGGCCGCCCTGCTAGAGGCGATGCAGGAGCGGCAGGTGACGGTCGAGGGCAAGCAGCATCGGCTCCCCGATCCGTTCCTCGTGATCGCGACGCAGAACCCGTACGAGCACCGCGACGTGTTCGAGCTTCCCGAGTCGCAGCTCGACCGGTTCCTCTTCAAGATCGAGCTCGACTACGCGGATGCGCAGAGCGAGTACGAGATGCTCGACCTGCCGCACAAGGGCATCGCGCCCGACATGCTCGGCGAGGTACGGCCTCTCCTCGGCGTCGTCGGCCTCGACAAGGCCCGCGACGAGCTCGACTCGACGGAGCTTCCCGAGGAGGTCGGCCGGTACATGGTGGCGATCGCCCGTGCGAGCCGCGATCTTCCCGGCGTCGAGCTCGGCGTGAGCTCACGCGGCGTGATCCATCTCGCGAGCGCGGCGCGCGCGAACGCGCGGCTCGCCGGACGCGACGAGGTGACCCTCGACGATGTGCGCGAGATGGCGCCGTACGTGCTCCGACACCGCCTGATCCTCAGCGGCGATGGCAGCGCGGACGACGTGCTGCGCACCGTGCTCGAGCAGGTCTCGACGCCCGAGCGCGTCTACATCCGTTAGCCGGCTGATTGCCTGAGGGGCCGGATCGCTCCGGCCCCTCACTAGCCGACTCTCCTCTAGCGAGTCCTCGCCTCCTCGAGCGCGCGTCGAGTGAGGACGCGAGCCAGGTGACGTCTGAAGTCGGAGCTCGCCGCGTGGTCGGACGGTGGATCCGTCCCCTCGGCGGCGAGGGCAGCGGCGTCGTCGATCGAGGCGCCGCCGACGAGCGCCTCCTCCGTCTTGCGCGCGTGCAGCGTCGTCCCGCCCATGTTCGTCAGGGCGACCGACGCACGATCGATCGAGCCGTTGCCGTGGACGACCGCCGCAACCGCGACCGTCGCCCAGTCCTGGGCACGGCGGGCCATCTTCGTGTACGACCAGCCGGCCGACCCCAGCTTCGGCACGCGGACCTGCACGAGCATCTCGTCGGGTGCGAGCGCGGTCTCGAAGACGCCGGTGAAGAACTCACCTGCCGGGATCACGCGTTCGCCGTGCGGCCCACGAGCGACGAGGTTCGCTCCGACGGCAAGCATCACGCTCGGCAGGTCCGACGCCGGATCGCCGTGCGCGAGTGATCCGCCGATCGTCCCGCGGTGCCGTACCTGCGGGTCGCCGACCCGGCCCGCGGTCGAAGACACGATCGGGCAGTGCTGCTCGAGCACGGACGACGCGGCGACGTCCTTGTGCCGCGTGAGCGCCCCGATCTCGACGAAGTCGGACTCCTCGCGCACGTACGAGAGATCCGCGATCCGCCCGACGTCCACCAGCAGCGCGGGTCGCGCGAGGCGCAGCTTCATCGCCGGGATCAGCGAATGACCGCCCGCGAGCAGCTTCGCCTCCTCCCGCTTGCCGAGCAACTCGATGGCATGGTCGGCAGCCTCGGCGACGACGTACTCGAACGGGGCGGGGATCACGACCTCACCTCCTCGATCGCCTTCCAGACTCGCTCCGGCGTCGCCGGCATCCCGATATCGGTGACCCCGAGGTGCGACAGGGCATCGACGACCGCGTTGATGACCGCGGGGGCGGCGGCGATCGTCCCAGTCTCCCCGACGCCCTTCACGCCGAGCGGGTTGTCCGCCCTCGTCTCGGTACGGTCGGTCTCGTACGACGGCATCTCTGCCGCGGACGGGATGAGGTACGTCGCCATCGTCGTCGTCAGGAGGTTGGCCTCGTCGTCGTACGCGCCCTCCTCGTAGAGCGCGGCGGCGACACCCTGCGTGACTCCGCCGTGCACCTGCCCGTCGATGATCTGCGGGTTGATCGGACTGCCGACATCGTCGACGGCGACGTACCGGACGAGGCGTGTATCGCCCGTCTCCGTGTCGACCTCCACGACTGCCGCGTGAGCCCCGCCGGGCCACGAGAAGTTGGCGGGGTCGTACGTCGCCGTCTCCTCGAGCCCCGGCTCCATGCCGTCGGGGAGGTTGTGCGCCGCGTGGGCGGCGAACGCCGCGTCCTGGATCGTCATGTTCCGGTCGGGCGAGCCCTTCACGCTGAACGTGCCGCTGTCGAAGTCGAGGTCGTCCTCCGACACTTCGAGCTGGTGCGCGACGATCCGACGGGCCTTGTCGATGATCTTCTGGCCCGCGTTGAACAGCGCGATGCCGCCGACCGTCAACGACCGGCTGCCGTACGTGTCCATGCCGAGCTGGGACACGGCCGTGTCGCCGTGGAGCACCTCGACGTCGTCGACGCTCACACCGAGCTCGTCGGCCACGACCTGGGCGAACGTCGTCTCGTGGCTCTGGCCGTGCGGCGACGTGCCGACGACGACCTGGACGGACCCGAGCGGCTGGAACCGGATCGTCGCCGAGTCCCAGCCCCCAACCGCGTACCGGATCGCCCCGAGGATGCGCGACGGAGCAAGGCCGCACATCTCGTTGTAGGTCGAGAAGCCCACTCCGATCTGCTTCACGTCGCCGTTCGAGCGCCGCTCTGCCTGATCGGCGCGAATGGCGTCGAGGTCGAGGAGCTCGAGCAGGCGCTCGAGCGACGCGTGGTAGTCGCCCGAGTCGATCGTGAGCCCCGACGCCATCGTGTGCGGGAACTCGGACACGAAGTTCCGTCGCCGCAGCTCGAGCGGGTCCATCTCCAGCTTGCGCGCAAGTGCGTCGATCGTCCGCTCGATCACGTAGGTCGCCTCCGGCCTACCGGCACCGCGGTATGCGTCGGTCGGGGTCGTGTGTGTGAAGACGCCCGTGAACGTGACGCTGTAGTTCGGGATCTCGTATGGACCTGAGTACAACCATGCCCCGAGGATCGGTATGCCGGGCGTCACCAACTCGAGGTATGCGCCCATGGCGCACCAGGCCTCCGACTTGACCGCGGTGATCTTCCCGTCCCGCGTCGCCGCGAACGTGAGCTCGTGGACGACGTCGCGGCCGTGGATCGTGCCGACGTAGTTCTCGGCTCGCTCCTCGGTCCACTTCACGGGCCGGCCGAGGCGTCGCGCCAACGCGATCGCGAGCGGCCCTTCCGCGTAGACCTGGATCTTCGAGCCGAACCCGCCTCCGACATCAGGGGCGATTACGCGGATCTTCGACTCGGCGATCCCGAACACGAGCTGCATGACGAAGCGTTGGATGTGCGGGGTCTGCGTGGCGGACCAGAGCGTCACGTCGCCGGTCGGCCCGACCTGCGCGAGGACTCCGCGCGGTTCCATCGCGTTCGGGATGAGCCTCGGCTGGTAGTAGCGCTGCGTGACCACGACGTCCGCGGTGTCGATCGCCGCTTGAGCCTCGCCCGCGTCGAGCTTCCAGACGTAGCACTCGTTCGTGCCGAGGTCGGAATGCACCAGCGGGGCTCCGTGGTCGAGTGCCTTCTCGACGTCGAAGATCGAAGGAAGCGGCTCGTAGTCGACCTCGACGAGCTCCGCCGCGTCCTTCGCCAGCGCGCGGCTCTCGGCGACGACGACGGCTACCGGATCCCCCTGGTAGCGCGCCTCGCCGACCGCGAGCGGAAAGTGCGGCGGCATCTTGATGTCTTCGGTGACGGGCCAGGCGCAGGGAAGGCCTCCCGCCCAGTCGTCGGCGAGGTCCGCGCCGGTGAACGCCGCCACGAAGCCCTCCGCCGTGCGGGCGCCGTCGAAGTCGATGCTCTTGATCCGCGCGTGCGGGTATGGGCTGCGGACGACGGCCATGTAGACCATGCCCGGCAGTGACAGGTTGTCGACCCACCGCGTCCGCCCTCGGAGTAGCGCGGCGTCCTCCTTGCGCTTGACGGAAGTGCCGACGACGCCGGATGGGGACTCCACCGCCGTCATGACGCCACCCCCGCCGCAGCGGAGACCGCGCGAACGATGTTGTGATACCCGGTGCAGCGGCAGAGGTTGCCCTCGAGGCCCTCGCGGATCGCGGCCTCGTCGGTCGCGGCGCCGCTCTGGATGAGGCTCACCGCAGCCAACACCATGCCCGGGGTGCAGTAGCCGCACTGGAGCGCGTGGTGATCGTGGAACGCCTGCTGGACCGCATGGAGCTCCCCGTTCTGTGCAAGCCCCTCGATCGTCGTGATCTCCATGCCGTCGGCCTGGACGCCGAGCATCGTGCAGGACTTCACGGACTCGCCGTTCACGAGCACCGTGCACGACCCACACGACGAGGTGTCACAGCCGACGACGGTTCCGGTCAGCCCGAGTCGTTCGCGGAGCACGAAAACGAGAAGCTCACGCGGCTCGATCTCGACCTCGTGGCGTACGCCATTCGCGGTGAGCGCGACTCGTCGCATCGGCTCTCCTTTCCCCGTCGAAGTGCCCCGAGCGTAGTACGGCGGCGGCTTGTGCGCTAGCCAAGCCTTTCCGGATGCTCTAGCGTGGAGACATCGACAGAGGGGAATGGGCCATGCGCATCGAGTCATCAGTCACCGCGATCTCCTGGATCCCGTCGGATGCCATCGAAGGCATGCCGAAGCTGCCGTTCGAGCTCGGCGTCGCGAAGTACGACGAGCCACCGCCCGATCATCTTCAGGAGGGTGACCTCGAGCGCCTGCGGTCCGAGAACCGCTACCGCGAGGCCAATCAGCTCAGTGCATCCATCGAGGTCGAGGACGGGAAGATCGTCGGTCACACGTACGAAGGCACGGGGCTCGTCGGCTCGACGACCTTCAACCTCGGCATCACGGACATCACGATTCCCGGCGTCGCTTTCGAGGTCATCCGGCACGATCCGGAAGTCAGCGAGGACAGTGTGCGGTTCGTCCAGACCGTCGGCGGGCGCGCCGGTTTTCCGGCCCCGCGCGTTGTGACGGGGCGTCCGTTCGTCCGCATCCACTCGGCGACGGCCTGGACGACGCTGGCGCTCACGATTCGCACCGACGGCTCCTCCGAGCACGAGCTCGTCGGCGCGAGCACGTTCCCGAGGCACTGGGTCTACGACCACGAGGGGAACCTCGCCTCGAAGTCGGGGACAATCGACTTCAAGACCTGGTACCGACAGGCGCACGGCGAGCGAACGCCGTGGGGAGACGAGGAGTCCGAAGCATTCGTCGCCGCCGCCGAGAGCGCGCTCGAGCGCGAGATCTCGCGCGAGCTCATGTCGGGCAAGATGATTCCCGAGCGGAGGATGCTGAACCCCGACGACACGCTCGTCGAGCAGGGCGCGGAGGGGGACGAGCTCTATCTCGTGCTCGACGGCATCCTCAATGTCGTGATCGACGGCGAGGAGGTTGCGGAGATCGGCCCCGGCGCGATCGTCGGCGAGAAGGCGCTGCTCGAGGGCGGCACGCGGACAGCGACGCTCAGCGCACGCACTCGCAGCCGGATCGCCGTCATCCCAGGCGACCTGATCGACAAGCAGGAGCTGGAAGAGCTGTCGGCGTCGCGGCAGGCGTAGAGCCGGCTAGCGGCGCCGCTTCAGCGCCCGCTCGATATCCCGCTGGGCATCCCGCGCGGCGACGACGCGGCGTTTGTCGACGCGCTCGCGCCCACGCGCGAGGGCGATCTCGACCTTCACGCGGCCGTCCTTGAAGTACATGCGCGTGGGGACGAGCGTCAGCCCCTTCTCGCGTACCTTCCCGTACAGCGCGTCGATCTCGCCGCGGTGGAGCAGGAGCTTGCGGTCACGGTCGGTCTGATGCCCGTGGCCGCCGGCCTGGGCGTATTCCGAGATCGAGGCGCCGACGAGCCATGCCTCGCCCTCGCGGATGTCCGCGTACGCCTGCCCGAGTTGGACGTGGCCGCCGCGCACCGACTTGACCTCGCTGCCGGTGAGCACGATGCCGGCCTCGACACGCTCGACCAGCTCGTAGTCGCGCCGCGCGCGGCGGTTCTCCGCAATGAGCTTCGTGCCATCTCGATCGGCCATCCGACGAGTGTATGGAGCCGGTCTGGATACCGTCCCGGGGTGCCGCTCCAGAACCGGGTGACGCCGCTGGGTGAGCTCGTCGCCCACCCCGCGCGCGGCCTCGTCTACGGGAACCGCGGCTGCCTGCACGACGACGCCGGACGCATCCGACGCCGCTACGGCGTGAAGCGCTGGATCTCGTGCCGCCTCGAGTTCCGCGGCTGGCAGCGCGGCCCGCTGCTGCAGCCCGGAAAGTTCACGGAGCTCTTCTTCCTCGACGAGGCGACGGCATTTGCCGCGGGCCATCGCCCCTGTGCGCTCTGCCGGCACGAGGACTACGTGCGGTTCGGTGAGCTCTGGCGCGCGCTTCACCCTGGCCAGCGAGGCGCCGACGCGATCGACCTCCAGCTGGACCGCGAGCGACTGCTGCAGGACCGCTCGCGGCGAACGCACGAGGCGCCCTACGCGACGTTGCCCGACGGTGCGTTCGTCCGGCGGGGCGATGCATCCTGGGTCGTCGCGGGAGCAGGGCTTCTCCGCTGGACGCCGGCGGGCTACGTCGATCGCGCGCCCAGACCGAACGGCGAGGCTCGCATCCTCACGCCGGTGTCAGTCGTCTCCGTGCTCGGCTCGCCTCGGGATGGGACGGCGTCGTGCCGTTCCTGCACCCGTCCGCAGAGACGTCGGGCTAGTCGTCGTCCGGAAGAGCGGACGCGAAGCGGCGGGCGACCTCGCGGAGCATCGCGAGTGCGACCGACGGCTCCGACTCGATCACCTCGAGCGCGACGTCCCGCGGAATCGCGAGAGAGCGCATGTCCGTCGCCGCCCGGACCCGAGCATTCCGTCTGCCGCCCGGTGCGAGGAGCGTGAGCTCTCCGAAGAAGGTTCCGGCCGGGAGGTCGACGGTGCCGCCGCGCCACTCGACGTTCGCCGTGCCTTCGAGGATCACGAACATCCCCGATCCACGATCTCCCTCCATCGCGATGATCTGGCCGGCGCTCGAGACGAGCTCGCCGCACCCGGTCGCCAGGCGCTGCAGCGTGGCGTCGCTGGCACCCTCGAACAGCGGAATCGCGCGGAGCTCGGCGGCGGTCACGTTCGAGTTCATATCACGCGCGCGCCGTGATGCCGGCGCAACGGTCGCACAGCGCGAACCACGGAGCGCACGAGCGGCCGCACGAGCGGCAGCGACCGATCGTCGGCGACGCCACCTCGACCCGGAGCCGCGCGACGACCCGCTGCGCGGCCGCCTCTTCGAGCGCAGAGGCTCGCTCGATGGTCACGCCCCCGACGCCGGGGTACTGGAGCGCGAACCAACGCAGGATGCTCGCCTCGCGGCCCGCTTGCTCCGCGTCCTCGAGCGGCGCGTTGCGGAGCCGGGCGGTGTCGAGCAGGAAGTTCAGCTGTGGCCGCGCGATCCGATCGCCAGCGATGGCGAGCGCAAGCGTCGCGAGCAACTCGAGGTTGTCCTCGTCGACGGGCGCGCTGACGAGCTTCCAGGTGTCCGTCAGCGACAACCGCCGTCCGCGATCACCGAGCCGCCGCTGAACCGCCTGGAGCCTGAGCCGAAGCGGCTCCAGGGACTCCACGGCGAGCCAGCTCTCGTATGCCCATTCCCTGAGGGCGACCCGGTGCCAGGCAACAAGTGCGGCGTCGAGCTCGAGGGGATCCTCCACTCCGAGATCGGAGAGCTGCGGGCGGATGCGGGCCTCGTCGACCGCGCGGTAGCCGAGATGGCCTCCGGGAAGCGGAACGTGCGGTTCGAGCGCGTCCTCGACGAGCTCGGGATCCGCCGATCCCCAGCCGATGCCCGCAAGCACGCCCACGTGCCCACGCTCCACGAGACCGAAGCGGCCGGCCCGGCCGGCGATCTGCGCAAGCTCCCACGGCAGCAGGTCGCGGCGCTCCTCGCCGTCGAACTTCGTCGTTTCGGCGAACAGGAGCGTCTCGCAGGGGAGGTTCACGCCGTGCCCGAGAACGTCCGTGGCGACGCAGACGTCGGCCGAACCGGCGAGGAAGCGGTCGATCTCCTCGCGGCGTGAGGACAGTGGCATCGCGCCGTAGAGCACGGCGACGCGGCCGGGATGGAGGCGATTCACCTCGCCGGCCAGCGCGAGCACGGCACGCCTGCTGAAGGCGACGACGACCGTGCCGGTCGTCAACGATCGGAGCATGCGCTCACCGACGAACTCGAGCGGAAGCTTGCGCTCGAAGAGCTTGAGCTCGTGCCCAGGGAACGCCCGATCGACGAGCGGGAGCGCGTCGAGCGCTCCGAGGAGGAGGATCTCGCGGTACTCGCCCGCGAGGAGCAGGCGTGTCCACGCAGAGCCGCGCTCCGTGTCATCCGCCCACTGCACCTCGTCGAGGACGAGCAGCTCGCCCCGCTGCGGCGCCATCTCGACCGTCGAGCAGATCACCGATGCGTGCTCGTTGATCCGCTCCTCGCCGGTGACGAGCCCGACGTGCTCGGCTCCGATCCACTCGCCCAGCCGCCGGTGTGCCTCCTGCGCGAGCATCCGCAGCGGCCCGGCGTACACGCCCGAACGCTTCTCGGCCAGTTCCTGCAGGGCTGCATGCGTCTTCCCGGAGTTCGTCGGACCGAGGTGAGCGACGACGCGCAGGGGCGGCGTCGAGCGTTGCGGAAGCGAGATCGTGACGCGCTTCTCCGCCGACTTGACTGCGTGAGCCGGCCGGGCGCGTGCCCGCTCGGAGCGACTCGGCCGCTTGTGGCGGCCGCGTGGAGGCCGACGACTCCTCATGTTGGGATCAGACCCTGAGGAAGCGGCGCAGCGTCAACCCCGAACCCAGTGCGCCGATGGCGAGACCCCCGGCGACGAGGATCGTCGCCGTCCATGTGAACGCCATCGCCCGCACGTCGGGATCATCCTGAATGTGGCCGAGGATCTGCGGGACCGCGACCTCGCGACCGAGGAAGAGCAGGAACACTGCGGCGAGCGAGCCGGCCAACCCGGTAAGGACTCCCTCGAGCATGAAAGGCCCGCGGACGTACCAGTTCGACGCGCCGACGAGCTTCATCACCTCGATCTCGCGGCGCCGCGCGAAGATCGACAGGCGGATCGTGTTCGCGATCAGCACCGTCGACGCGGCGAGGAGGATGATCACGATGATCCCGAAGACCACCTGGATTCCGCGCGCGATCTGGAGGATGCGCTGCGACACCTCCTTGCCGTAGCGCACGGTGTCGACAGCGGGGAGCTTCGCCTTCTGGACGGAGAGCGCGATCGCCTCCGTCTCCTCACCGCGGACAGGCACGACGTCGAACGACGCAGGCAGCGGATTCGAGGCGAGGTTCGCGGTCAGGTCGGGATTGCGCTTGCGCATGATCCTGAGCGCGCACTCCTTCGAGCAGAACGTGATGCCGCCCGGCTTCACGCGCGTGTCGGACTCGAGCTTGACGCGGAGCGCGTCGACCTGCTTCGTCGTCGCAGCGTCGGCGATGAAGACGTGGACGGCGAGCTCGCGCTTCTTGTCGTCCGACCACGAGACGAGCCACGTGCCGAGCCCGATGAAGACGCCGATGAGGAACATCCCGATGAGGACGGAGAGCGCCGACGCAAACGTCGTCGACACGTTCGCGCCGATCGAGCGGAGCGCCTCCGCAAAGAGGGTGCGCAGCTTCGTCACTCCTCCGCATACCCCCCGCGCCGTTCGTCACGAACGAGCTTGCCCGACTCGAGCGCGATGACGCGCTTACGCATCTTGTCCACCATCTCGCGGTCGTGCGTGACCATGAGGATGGTCGTGCCGGTGCGGCTGATCCGGTACAGGAGCTGCATGATCCCGACCGACGTGTCGGGGTCGAGGTTCCCGGTCGGCTCGTCGCAGACGAGGAGCGGCGGGTGGTTCACCATCGCCCGCGCGATCGAGACGCGCTGCTGCTCGCCGCCCGAGAGCTCCTCGGGGCGCGAGCTCATCTTGTGTGCGAGGCCGACGAGGTCCATGACCTCCGGCACCTTCTTGCGGATCAGCGCGTTCGACTCGCCCTGCACCCTCAGCGCATAGCCGATGTTCTCGGCCGCCGTGCGGTTCGGGAGGAGCTTGAAATCCTGGAACACGCAGCCGAGGTTGCGGCGAAGGAGCGGCACTTTCGAGCGCTTCAATCGCCCGAGGTCGCGGCCGCCGACGATGATCCGGCCAGCGGTCGGCTCGACCTCTTTGAGAAGGAGTCGGACCAGGGTCGACTTGCCCGACCCGGAGGCGCCGACGACGAACACGAACTCGCCCTTCTCGATGACGAACGACACGCCGTCGAGCGCGGTGACGCGGTTCGTCTCGTAAACCTTCCTGACGTCCTCGAACACGATCATCGCCGCGCCGCTCGGCCCTTCGGGCGCGGGCTGCAACTCGACGTTGGTGTTCGGTTCGGCGAGGGCCGTCATGTGCGTCTGCGAATGGTCATCCGACACCGGGCGTCAGCTGACGCAGCCCGGATGGGCCGCTCCGGCTCGTTTGAGAAGGCTGCAGTGTAGCCGACGTTTTCCCTGCACCTAGACCACCTGTCCAGCAGCTTTTGCGAGCAGGTACGCGTGCACGAATCCGTCGAGCCCGCCGTCGAGGACCGACTGCGTGTTCCCCACCTCATAGTCGGTTCGGTGGTCCTTGACGAGCTGATACGGGTGCAGCACGTACGAGCGGATTTGACTCCCGAAGCCGATGTCCTGCGCGGCGCCGCGCTCGCGGGCGAGCTCGGCCTCGCGCTTCTCCTCCTCGAGCTCCGCGAGCCGCGAGCGGAGAATTCGCATCGCCGTCGCCTTGTTGGACGTCTGCGAGCGCTCGTTCTGGCACTGGACGACGATGCCGGTCGGAAGGTGCGTGATGCGCACGGCCGAATCGGTCTTGTTCACATGCTGCCCACCCGCGCCGCTCGATCGGTACGTGTCGATGCGCAGGTCGGACTCGTCGATCTCGATCTCCCCGTCGTCGGGCAGCAGCGGCGCGACCACGACCTGGGCGAACGCGGTGTGACGGCGGTGCGCGGAGTCGAACGGCGACAGCCGCACGAGCCGGTGGACACCGCGTTCGGCTTTCAGGGTTCCGTAGGCGTTCTCCCCCTTGACCGCCACGGTCGTCGACTTGAGGCCGGCTTCCTCGCCCGGACTCGCCTCGAGCACCTCCGTGTCGAAGCCGCGATCGGACGCCCAGCGGAGATACATGCGGAGCACCATCTCGGCCCAGTCCTGCGCGTCCGTCCCGCCGGTTCCCGCGTGGATCTCGAGAATCGCGTCGCCGGCGTCGTACTGCCCATCGAACAAGGCATCCTCCTGGAGCCGTCCGAGCTCGCCTTCGAGTGAGGACACGAGTGCTGCGATCTCGGACTCGTCCTCGCCGAGCTCGTGCAGCTCACGGGCGTCGTCGTACTCGCCCTGGAGACGTTCGTAGCGCTCGAGCTTGCGGCTGAGGCGTGAGTGCTCGGTCGAGATCCGGGCGCCGGAGGACTGGTCGTCCCAGAATCCGGGAGCCCCCATCTCCTCCTCGAGCTCGCTCCGTCGCTCCGTCAGGCGGTCGGGGTCAAAGGTAATCACGGACCCAGGCGAGCTGAGCCCCGATCTCCTCCAGTCGCTCGTCGAGCGGCTTGCCGTCTACGTCCGCCATGGCCCTAGCGTAGCCGGGCCCTGCGTCGGACTCCGCGACGCGGACGAGCGCGACGACGGGTTCAGGCGCCGTGGCAGCGCTTGTACTTCTTGCCGGAGCCGCACCAGCAGGGGTCGTTACGGCCGATGTCCTTGTGCTCGTTCACGACGGGCGCCTGCGCGAAGGACCCGCCGTTCCCGGACGGCGCGGCGGCGACCGCTGTCGCGGCGCCACCGGCGGCCGCGATCACGTCTGCACCGGCTGACGTCTCGTGCTCGTACTGGAGCGCGCTCTCCCGGGTCTGCATCGGCTCCAGTCCCGGCTGCTCGACCTCGACGGTGACGTGGAAGAGCGTGAACACGACCTCCGACCGGATCGCCTGCCCCAGCTCCTCGAACATCGCGTGCCCCTCGCCGCGGTACTCGACGAGCGGGTCTTTCTGCGCGAACGCACGCAGGTGCACACCCTCGCGGAGGTAGTCCATCGCCTCCAGGTGCTCGCGCCAGCGCTGGTCGACTGTCTGGAGGATGACGAACCGCTCGACCTCGCGGGCGAGCTCCGCACCCAGTGCCTGCTCGCGCTCGTCGTACGTCTCGAGCGCGTCTGCGACGAACTCCTCGACCAGAGACTCGCGGTCGGTGACGTTGA
>Ga0070665_100005695_pt1 | contig 12796 bp, 13 predicted proteins | sample KBSS13metaG_FD_65862 | JGI IMG/M metagenome (GOLD analysis project Ga0070665, IMG submission 65862) | Switchgrass rhizosphere microbial communities from Kellogg Biological Station, Michigan, USA - KBS S1-3 metaG | ecosystem: Host-associated > Plants > Roots > Rhizosphere > Soil ... | reverse complement strand
AAGTCGCGCAGGTCTGGCGGCGCGGTCATCCGGCGGATCCGCATCCGGGCACCGGCCTCGTCGATCAGGTCGATCGCCTTGTCCGGCAGGAAGCGGTCGTTGATGTACCGGTCGGCGAGGGTGGCGGCTGCCACCATCGCGCTGTCGGTGATCGAGACGCGGTGATGCGCCTCGTAGCGATCGCGCAGCCCCTTGAGGATCTCGATGGTGTGCTCGACCGTCGGCTCGCCGACCTGCACCGGCTGGAACCGGCGCTCCAGCGCGGCGTCCTTCTCGATGTACTTGCGGTACTCGTCGAGGGTGGTCGCGCCGATGGTCTGCAACTCGCCGCGGGCCAGCTTCGGCTTGAGGATGCTGGCCGCGTCGATCGCGCCCTCGGCGGCACCCGCGCCGACGAGCGTGTGCAGCTCGTCGATGAACAGGATGATGTCGCCGCGGGTGTTGATCTCCTTGAGCACCTTCTTCAGGCGTTCCTCGAAGTCACCGCGGTAGCGGCTGCCCGCCACCAGCGAGCCGAGGTCGAGGGTGTAGAGCTGCTTGTCCTTGAGCGTCTCCGGCACCTCGCCGTGCACGATGGCCTGCGCCAGTCCTTCGACGACAGCCGTCTTGCCGACACCGGGCTCGCCGATCAGCACCGGGTTGTTCTTGGTGCGCCGGGAGAGCACCTGCATCACCCGCTCGATTTCCTTCTCGCGGCCGATGACGGGGTCGAGCTTGCCCTCCATCGCAGCGGCGGTCAGGTTGCGGCCGAACTGGTCGAGAACCAGCGAAGTGGACGGATTGCCCGCCTCGCCACCACGGCCGCCGGTGCCGGCCTCCGCGGTCTCCTTGCCCTGGTATCCACTCAGCAGCTGGATGACCTGCTGGCGCACGCGAGTCAGCTCCGCGCCCAGCTTCACCAGCACCTGGGCGGCGACGCCCTCACCCTCACGAATCAGGCCGAGCAGAATGTGCTCGGTGCCGATGTAGTTGTGGCCGAGCTGCAGCGCCTCGCGCAGGCTCAGCTCGAGCACCTTCTTGGCGCGCGGGGTGAACGGGATGTGGCCCGACGGCGCCTGCTGGCCCTGGCCGATGATCTCCTCGACCTGGCTGCGCACGCCTTCCAGCGAGATGCCAAGGGATTCCAGCGACTTGGCCGCTACGCCCTCACCCTCGTGAATAAGTCCCAACAGGATGTGCTCGGTGCCGATGTAGTTGTGGTTGAGCATCCGGGCTTCTTCTTGAGCCAGGACGACGACCCTGCGGGCACGGTCGGTGAATCTCTCAAACATCGGTGGTTACCTGCTCTCCATCAAATAGGTATCGCGCATGCACGCTGTACCCGTCACCCAAGTCTAGTGGGCGGCCGCCGCCGCTGCGCTGCCTGCTGGCAGAGTCCAGAAAGCCGGTGCAAAGACGGTCCTTGGCGCCATAGGCCCTGTACCCGGCGCCGCACATAGCAACGCCGGAGTTGGAGAAATCGTTTCCGAAGACCGCTGGCCGCGGGTTCGCCGCTAGCGAAAGGGGATTATCAGACCTAATCGCCTGCGGGATGACCTGGCAACTACCGGTTATGTTGCCGCGTGAAATGCGTCGATGACGTCGGCGGGGATGCGTCCGCGGGTCGAAACGTTGTGCCCGTTGCGGCGGGCCCATTCGCGGATTGCAGCACTTTGTTCGCGGTCGATCGCCGCGCGGCCGCGGCCCGATCCCGCTGAACGCCCCCGCCTGCGACCACCGACCCGACGGCCGGCATCGACCCATTGCTTCAAGTCGTTTCGAAGCTTTGCGGCATTTTTGGAGGAAAGGTCGATCTCATAGCTCACCCCGTCGAGCCCGAATTCGACCGTCTCATCGGCTGCGCCTTCGCCGTCGAAATCATCGACAAGCGTGACGGTCACTTTCTTCGCCATTCCCCACACTGCCCTTCTGCTTGAGCACTAGCCCGGTAGTTTAGTCCTCGAACCCCCGCCCCAATGTGCCATAAGAGCGCATACCATTCAACAACTTCTGAAAAAATCGGAAACGAACCAGTTCAGTTGCTGTGCCGACGAACAATCGGGAACAAAACAGTCTCTCGAATCGACAGTCCCGTCAATGCCATCAACAACCGGTCAACGCCCATTCCGGTGCCAGTAGAAGGCGGCATCGCATACTCCAATGCGGACAAAAAATCCTCATCGAGAGCCATTGCCTCGTCGTCACCCGCGGCCGCTGCGCGAGCCTGCGCTTCGAACCTTTCGCGTTGGATAACAGGGTCGATCAGCTCGGAGTAACCCGTCGCCAGTTCGATCCTTCTGACGTAAAGATCCCACTTTTCAGTGACGCCATCGACGCTGCGGTGTGAGCGGGTCAGCGGCGTCGTCTCGACGGGAAAATCACGCACGAAGGTCGGCGCCCAAAGGTTGTTACCGACAGTATGTTCCCAGAGTTCCTCGACCAATTTCCCGTGCCCGTAACCGCGATCGCGTGGAATCTCCACTTCGAGTTGATCGGCGATCTCCCATAACCGATCGGCCGGAGTCTGGGGCGTGATCTCTTCACCGAGTGCACCTGACAGAGACGGATACATTTGTATCGTCTCCCATTCACCGTCGATGTCGTAGATACTGCCATCGGGCAATGGCAGCTTTCTTGTGCCGATCGCTTCGTCGGCGACCTCCTGAATAACCTCACGCGTCATGACGGCGGAATCGTCGTAGGTGCCGTAGGCCTGATAAGTCTCGAGCATCGCGAATTCCGGCGAATGCGTCCAATCCGCGCCTTCGTTTCGGAACACTCGATTCAGCTCGAAGACGCGCTCGAATCCGCCTACCAAGCAACGCTTTAGGAACAGTTCCGGCGCGATCCGAAGGTACAGGTCGGCATCGAGCGCATTGGAGTGTGTGACGAACGGACGCGCGGCGGCTCCGCCTGCCAGCGTCTGCAGCATTGGTGTCTCGACTTCGAGAAAGCCCCGCCGCTGGAGCGCCTCGCGGACTGCACGCACGACTGCCACCCGTTGGCGAGCAATGGTGCGGGCTTCCGGACGAACGATCAGGTCGACATAGCGCTGCCGGACACGGGACTCTTCACTCATCTCTTTATGTGCAACGGGAAGGGGTCGCAGCGCCTTAGAAACAATTTGCCAGGAATCAGCAAGCACAGAAAGTTCGCCGCGCCGGGAACTGATCACCTCGCCGTGCGCAAAAACGAGATCGCCGAGGTCGACGTCCGACTTCCAGGCGTCGAGCGATTCCTGTCCGACGCGATCGAGGCTGATCATCAGCTGCAGCTGGGTGCCGTCGCCCTCCTGCAGCGTCGCGAAGCAGAGCTTTCCGGAATTACGCGCAAACATCACCCTGCCGGCGACGCCGACGAGCTGGCCGGTTTCGGCGTTCGCCTCCAGGTCGGGATACGCCTGGCGGATCTCGGCCAGCGTGTGCGTGCGGGCGACCTCGACGGGGTAGGGCTCGCGACCCTCGGCAAGCAGCCGCTCCCGCTTGGCCTGACGGATCCGGAACTGCTCGGGGACGTCGGACTCGAATTCGGGCTGATCAGGTGAGGTCACGACCGACCAGCTTAAATGAACGCATGGCCGCTCCGATCAGCGCCGCTGCGGTCACCGCGCTGGCCGAGGAAGTGATCGACTGGCGCTTCAAGGGTCTGCCGTCGGCCTGGTGGGGCCGCACCGCAGCGGAGGTCTGTGCAGACACACCCGATCTGTTCGAAGCAGGCGCGGTCGGCCCGGTATGCGTGCTGCGCGCCGATGCGCTGACGCACAACCTCACTGCGATGGCGGGCTGGTGCCGTGACCGTGGCGTCGAGCTGTCACCACACGGCAAGACGCACATGGCCCCGGAATTGTTCGCCCGGCAACTCGAAGCGGGCGCCTGCGGAATCACCGCAGCGACACTGAGTCACGTGCGCGCATACCGCGCCTTCGGGGTGCGGGACATCGTGCTGGCCAATGAACTGGTCGACGTGGCCGGATTAGGTTGGCTGGCAGCCGAACTGGACGCCAATCCCGACTTCTCGTTGGTGTGCTGGGTCGATTCTGTACGTGGCGTCGAGCTGATGACGGCGGCACTGGCGGCCGGCGACAGGCGGGTCGACGTCTGCGTGGAGATCGGTATGCCCGGCGGGCGCACGGGCTGCCGTGGCAGTGCCGCCGTCGACGAGGTAGCGCGGGCGGTCGCCGCGTCGCCACGGCTGCGACTGGTCGGGGTCGCAGGCTACGAGGCCGCGCTCGGCCACGACATCGCGCCGGACGCCGTCGCCGCGGTGACCGGATATCTACGCGACATGCGCGAAGCGGCGGTCCGACTGGCGCCGCTGTTCGACACGGATCACGCGATTGTGACCGCGGGCGGCAGCACCTACTTCGACGCGGTGGCCGACGTGCTGGGTGGAGACTGGCGCACGATCGTGCGCAGCGGTGCGTACCTGACCCACGACGACGGGCTGTACGCGCGCACGTCGCCGCTTCGCACCACGCTGCAGCCCGCACTGCAGGTGTGGGCGCAGGTGGTGTCTCGTCCAGAGCCCGGATTGGCCGTGCTGACGATGGGCCGCCGCGACGTGTCCTTCGATCAGGATCTGCCGGTGCCGCTCGGCTTGGCCGACAGTGTGGTGACCAAGCTGAACGATCAGCACGCGTACTTGCGGCTGGAGGGCGACGACAGCGTCGAGGTCGGCGATTGGGTCGGCTTCGGTATTTCGCACCCGTGCACGGTGTTCGACAAGTGGCAGCTCATCCCTGAACTCGACGCGAACGACCTCGTTGTCGGCCTGATCCGGACCTACTTCTGAGCGGCCCTGGCCAGCAGGCCGCTCGGCCTTCTAGCGGGCCTGCTTCAGCCGACCGCGGCTGCTGTCGCGGTTGCGTTCGAACACCAGCCGCAGGCCGTCGAGCGTCAGATGCTGGTCGTACTTCTCGACGGTGTGCACGTCGGGCAGCACCAGCGGGGCGGTGTGCCCGGTGGCGACCACCGCGACGTCGTCACCGGCGAAGCCCTCGACGTCCTCACGGATGCGGTTGACCAACCCGTCGACCAGCCCGGCGAATCCGAACACGGCGCCGGCCTGCATGCACTCGACGGTGTTCTTGCCGACCACCGAACGGGGGCGGGTCAGCTCGACGCGACGCAACGCCGCCGATCGCGCGGCCGCGGCGTCGGAGGACACCTGCACACCGGGAGCGATTGCCCCGCCGAGGAATTCACCCTTCGCAGAAACAACGTCCACACAGATCGACGATCCGAAGTCGACCACGATCGCCGCGGAGTTGTACTTGTGGTAGGCCGCCAGACAGTTGACGATGCGGTCTGCACCAACCTCTTTCGGGTTGTCGACCAATAGCGGGATGCCGGTGCGGACCCCCGGTTCGATCAATACGTGCGGCACCGATGGCCAGTATTGCTCGAGCATCACTCGAACCTCGTGCAGCACCGACGGCACCGTCGAAAGGCCCGCCGCGCCGGTCAGACGTTCGGAATCATCACCGATCAGGCCGTCGATGGTCAGCGCAAGCTCATCGGAGGTCACCTCCGACTCGGTACGAATCCGCCAGTGCTGCACCACCTTCGCGTGGTCGCCAGATCCGGAGATCAGGCCGACGACGGTGTGGGTGTTGCGGACGTCGATAGCGAGAAGCACGGCTTACCGCTGGCTTTCTCTGGTCATTTCGTTACTGCTCACCGTGGCGACATCAGCTCGGCCGCATCGGCAGGCACATAGGCGGGATCGTGACCCAGGTCGATCTGCTTGTTGTCGGCGTCGACGAACACCACACGGGGCTGATACGTCCTGGCTTCGGCGTCTTCCATTGTGCCGTAGGCGATCAGGATCACCAGATCACCCGGATGCACCAGATGTGCCGCAGCACCGTTGATGCCGATGACACCGCTGCCGCGCTCACCAGTGATCGCGTAGGTGACCAGCCGGGCGCCGTTGTCGACGTCGACGATCGTGACCTGCTCGCCCTCGAGCAGGTCGGCCGCGTCCATCAGATCGGCATCGATGGTCACCGACCCGACGTAATGCAGGTCGGCCTTGGTCACCGTGGCGCGGTGGATCTTCGATTTGAGCATTGTCCGTAACATCAATTCCTCCAAGGTAATTCGTGGGTCTCCTCAGGTCCGACCCGTGGGTGGCCGTCGGTGGCGGCGGTTGCTCCGATGTCGATGGCGATGTTGTCGAGAAGTCTGGTGCCGCCGAGTCGGGCGGCGATCAGCATGCGGGCGACCCCCTCTGCGGGAGCAGGACCCAGCATCGCGTCGCGCACCTCGAGGTAGTCGACGTCGATCGCGGGCACTTCGTCAAGAACGGCGCGCGCGGCGTCCAGCGCCGATGCGGTGCCACCCGACGCGGCGTACATGCCTGCGAGCAGTGCGGCCGAAAGCGCACCGGCCTGCTCGCGTTCGTCCTCACTGAGATAGCGGTTGCGCGACGACATGGCGAGCCCGTCGGCCTCCCGCACTATCGGCACCCCGACGATCTGTGTGTCGATATTGAGGTCGGCGACCATCTGGCGGATCAACACCAGTTGTTGGTAGTCCTTCTCACCGAAGAACGCACGGTCCGGGTGCACGATCTGAAGCAGCTTGAGCACGACGGTCAGTACACCGGCGAAATGTGTTGGGCGGGCGGCTCCTTCGAGTTCACTGCCCAACTGGCCGGGGTGTACGGAAGTGCGCATGCCGTCGGGATACATGTCGGCGGCCTTCGGTGTGAACGCGATCTCGACACCTTCGGCGCGCAGCGCGGCGAGATCGTCGTCGAGCGTGCGCGGGTAGGCGTCCAAGTCCTCACCCGCGCCGAACTGCAACGGATTGACGAAGATCGACACCACGACGACTGCGCCCTGCACCCGCTTGGCGGACCGAACGAGCGTCAGATGCCCCTCATGCAGCGCGCCCATCGTCGGCACCAGCATCACCCTGCGGCCGGTCGCACGCAACGCCTTCGTGACATCGGAGACGTCGCTCGGGCTGGCGTAGACGTTGAGGTCGCCGGAGGTGAACTTCGGCCTGCTCATGACTGTCCTGCCTCAGCGAGTACGGTGAACACTTCCTTGGGCGCGTGGGCCCGCTGCGCCGTGCGCAACGAGTTGGCCCGATACGCCTGCGCCAGTTGCGGATCCACTTCTGCCAGGGCCCGCAGGTGACCGGCGACGGCGTCCGCGTCGCCGCGAGCCACCGGCCCGGTCAGCGCCGCTTGCCCGCGCTGCAGCGAGTTCTCCAGCGACGCCCGCGCCAGCGGACCGATCACCCGCTCGGCGATGCCGCCAGGTGCGTCACCGACAAGCTCCTGCCCTAACAGCTCCTGACCCCACAGGGCCGCACGCAATGCTTCGACGGCGTCGAGCAGCACCGTGACGACGTGGTTGCTGGCGTGGGCCAGTGCCGCGTGGTACAGCGCGCGAGCATCCTCGCGGACACGAAACGGCTCTCCGCCGATCTCGAGCACCAGCGACTGCGCGATCGCATAACCGACCTCGTCGGCGGCCGTGACGCCGAAACAGGTCTCGGACAGCCGTGCGATGTCCTCGTCGGCTCCGGTGAACGTCATCGCGGGATGAATGGCCAGCGGAATGCAGCCCTGCTCGGTCAGTGGCGCGAGCACGCCGATGCCGTTCGCGCCCGATGTGTGCGCGACGATGGTGCCCGGCCGCACCGAGGACGTCGCCGCCAGACCTGACACCAGGGCGGCGAGTTCGGCGTCCGGCACGGTCAGCAACAGCAGTTCGGCGCGAGCGGCGACCTCGTCCGGCGGCAGGATCGCGGTGTCCGGCATCCGCCGCTCGGCGCGCTGGCGCGAAGCGCGCGAGATCGCGCTGCACGCGACAACCACATGATCGGCGCGCTCGAGCGCGACGCCGAGCGCTGTGCCCACCCGACCAGCGGAAATGATGCCGATCGTGAGGCGCGCCGGACGCAGTCCGTCCACCTGCTCCATCGCAGACGACCTCGCAAAATGTCTGGTTTCTTCGTTCCGGTCCTGCGTTGCGGGTACCGGACGGTCGCTGAAAGCCTAACTCACTCGTCGCGGCGCCTGCGACGGCCGCCCCCGGTCGGGGTGGCCTGTAGCCGGGCCAGCAACTCGGCAACCGATTGTCCGCCGGTGTCCTCTGCGCTGCGGTGCCGCCTCCCCTCGGACTCGGCAGGCGGCGGTTCGGGCACCGACTCTGGCTCGCGCTCGTGATGTGGCGGCGGACCGCCGGATTCCGCGTGCAAGGACGGCGGCGCGGGCGCGCGGCCGGGGTCGACTGCTTCCGGGGGTGCGGAGTGGCGGCCACGGCGGAGCTCGGCTGGCGGGGACTGCATGGCCGGCTGAGCCGGCGAATGGGCAGGGGCCGGCTGAGCTGGCGAATGGGCAGGAGCCGGCTGAGCAGGTGACTCGGCAGAGTCCGGCTCGGGTGCCCGTCGTCTGCCGACGTACTCGGCGGTCGACCCGTTCTCGGTAGGCGCGTCGGCGGCCGGGGTCGGCGCGGGCGCAACCCAGTTGCTACCCGGTGCGCCAGGGGGTAGCCACTGACCCTCGGCCGGCGCCGGCTGCCAATCGGAGGCCGGCGCTTCCGCTTCTTCCGCCGCAACTGGCTCCGGCTCGGGGCGCGGCGGCGGGGATTCCGGTGGCGGGGCCGGTGGCCGCTCCTGTTGCGGTGGCTCCCAAGTGAATTGGGTGGTGGTCTCGTTGACCGATGGTGGCGGTGGCGGTGGCGACCACGCGCGCGACTGCTCTTCGACGCGATGGCGTCGCGCCCGCTCCTGCTCTGTCTCCGACGGTCGACGGTGCGCACCGCCGGTCATCGGGGCCCACTCCGCCTCGGGGGCGTGGGGTTCGGCGGACACGTCGATGATGGGGCTTTCCTCGGTGTTCGCATCGCCGTCGTCAGGTTGTTCGGTGTCGATCCGGCTGGCGGTGACCCGGCCGGCGGACTCTGCGACCCGTGGCCAGTCCCCGTAGTCGCGGCTGCGATCCGTTTCGATCGCGGGCCGGTGCGAGAGGTCGGCGTCGAACAGAATCTCCAAATTGGCCCGAAGCGCCGCCAATTCGGCCCGCAGACCGGCAACCTCATCGGCGGCCTGTGCCCGGATCTCGGACGTCAGCTCGCGGCGCAGCTGCGTTTCGACTGTCAGTTCGTATTCGCGCCGCGCCGAGATCTCGCGGTCCAACTGTAGGTCGTACACGAGCTTGAGGTCGCGCACCTTGGCCTGGTCGATGTCGCTTTGCCTGCGGTAGATCACCGACACGAACGCGGCCACCACGGCGGCCCACAACGCCAGGATGACGGCCAGCTTCAGCAACTCGACCTTGTTGGTGAACACGAGCGCCGAACTCGCCCCGATGGCGAGCACCAGCAACACCGTCATCAGCAACCAACCTGGCCTGCGGGCAGCGCGCCGGGAGCGCGTACCGCGGGACAGATCGGCCATGGGCCGACTGTACCTGCCACAGGTCATCTCGCGTGTCGACCCTTTCGGCGATTCGGCCGACGACGCCGCTGGTCAGTTACTCGGTCGCCCCGTCGGCGTTCTCGGGCGGCTCCTGTGGGGACTTGCAGCAATGCTGTAGCCATAGCGCAGCAACCACCAGCGCGAGCGCGCAGACGGCCGCCACGATCGCTCCCGCGGTGTCCTCGCCCGCGACCCGAAGCGTGCCGCGGCGCGGCAAGAGGTAAACCAGCACGGCGATCCACCAGCCGAACACCAGGGCGCCCACCCACGCCGACGCCTTTGCGATCACCACGGACCGTGCCACCGCAAGCGGATGCAGCCAACCGCGCGCGTCGCCGATTTCGTTGTTGTTGATCTTGGTGCGTACATAGAACGCCCAGCCGGCCTCTGCGATTGCAACGGCAAGCAGCGACACCCCCGTCCATACCGTGATCGGCGGGAAGTAGCGGTACGCCAGCACGACGAACAAGTAGCCAACGACGGCGGCCAGCACCGTCGCGGCCGTCAGGTCACGCTTGCGAGTGGGTCCCATCAGTTCAGCGCCAGCTCGGTTGGGCGCACACCGTCGCGGTCGGCAGCGTCGAGTTCGGCGAGCAGGTTGCCGACCCGGCGCGGTTCACCTCCCACCGTCAAGACGGCATCGGGGTCGATCGCCAGCCACGGGATGAGCACGAATGCCCTCAGGTGTGCCAGCGGGTGTGGCAACGTGAGCTCGGCGTCACGCGACGTCACTTCGCGATCGCCGTCATGGCAGGTAACGAGGTCAACATCGAGAGTGCGTGGGCCCCAACGCTGTTCGCGTACCCGGTCGGCCGCCGCTTCGAGCTCGTGTGCACGACGAAGCCAGCCACGCGCGTCCATGGCGGGGTCGTCGGCGATGAGCACCGCATTGAGAAACGGTCCTTGCTCGACCCCACCCCATGGCGGCGTCTCGTAAACCGGCGACACCGCCCGTACCGCCCCGTCGAGCCCGTCGACCACCGACTGCAGTCGCGCCAGCCGATCACCGAGGTTGGATCCGATGGATAACACGACTGAAGTCACGCCGCTCCCCCGCGCCCGCCACGCCGCGAACGTCGCGCTGTGACGGCAACATCGGTAAATGTCAGCGGGATCGGTGCCGACGGCTTGTGCACGACGACTTCGACGGCGTGCGCGCGTTCGTCGGTCATCACATCGTCGGCGATCGCGCCCGCCACCGCCTCGATGAGGTTGCGCGGCGGCCCGGCGACGATGTCGGCGGCCCGCTGGGCCAGCCTGCCGTAGTCGAGAGTGTCGGCGAGGTCGTCGCTGGCGGCGGCGCTCGCCAAGTCGATCCACACCGTGATGTCGACGACGAAGTCCTGGCCGTCGCGCCGTTCGTGATCGAACACACCGTGGTGGCCGCGAACGGTCAAGCCACGCAACTCGATTCGATCAGCCATGGTCAACCATTCTCAGCCCATCCAAGCCTGGAGCACCTTCAAAGCGTCCACGGACGCCCGCACATCGTGCACCCGCACCCCCCATGCGCCGTGCAGTCCTGCCAACGCGGAGATCACCGCCGTTGCGGTCTCTCGTCCGTCCGGCGACCGGGGCTCGCCGTCGGGGGCCGCCAGCAGTGAGCCGAGGAAGCGCTTGCGCGACGCCCCGACGAGCACCGGGATGCCGGTGTCGACGAACTCCGGTAGCGCGCGCAGCAGCGCCCAATTGTGTTCTGCGGTCTTGGCGAAACCCAAGCCGGGATCGATGATCAGCCGGGACTGGTCAACACCCGCATGCACGGCCGCATCGACGCTTGCCAGCAACTCGTCACGCACAGCGGCCACCACGTCGCGGTAGGCGGGCGCCTGGTGGGGCGCTTCTGCGCCGACCGAACGCCAATGCATCAGTACCCAAGGCACTTTCGCGTCAGCGAGCAGTGGAGCCATGTTGGGATCGGCGCGCCCGCCGGACACATCATTGACGATCTGGGCGCCGTTTTCCAGCGCCGCCTGCGCCACCTCGGCGTGCATCGTGTCGATGCTGACTGTAATACCTTGCCCGGCAAGCTCTTTGATGACCGGCAGCACGCGGGCGGACTCGACTCGCGACTCGACGCGGGTGGCGCCTGGCCGGGTCGATTCGCCGCCGACGTCGATGATCGCGGCACCCTCGGCGGCCAACGCCAGTCCATGTTCGACGGCGCGGTCACGGTCGAGGAACAGTCCCCCGTCGGAGAAGGAATCGTCGGTGACGTTCACGACCCCCATGACCTGCACGCGCGTCGTGCTCACTTTCGCAGGATCAGATCCAGCGCCTCGGCACGCGATGCCGCATCGCATTTGAACTGCCCGCGCACCGCCGATGTGGTGGTGATGGCGCCGGGTTTACGCACGCCGCGCATCGCCATGCAGAGGTGCTCGGCCTCGACGACGACGATCGCGCCGCGCGGATCGAGCTTGCGCATCAGCGCGTCGGCGATCTGCGCGGTCAGTCGCTCCTGCACCTGCGGGCGCTTGGCGTACAAGTCGACGAGGCGGGCGATCTTCGAGAGGCCGGTGACCCTGCCGTCCTTGCCGGGGATGTAGCCGACGTGTGCGACGCCGTGGAACGACACCAGGTGGTGTTCGCAGGTGGAGTACATCGGAATCTGCTTGACCAACACCAGTTCGTCGTGTTGTTCGTCAAAGGTGGTGTCCAGCACGGTATCCGGGTCGGTGTAGAGCCCGGCGAACATCTCTCTGTATGCCCGCGCCACCCGGGCAGGCGTGTCTTCGAGACCGTGCCGGTCGGGGTCCTCGCCGATAGCGATCAGCAGTTCGCGGACCGCGGCCTCGGCGCGCGGTTGGTCGAAGACACGGTGGTTCAGCGCGGCCGAGTTGTTGTGCGACGTCTGCTGTACCGCTCCTCGCGTGCGCGGGGTCATCGGAGCCTCCGTTTATCTGTCAGCCGCCTGCGCGGCCGCTGTCATGGCCCGGATCCTCGCTGGCGCCCGGCGCAGGCGGAGCGTCTTGTACCCCAGGAGCGTCTTGTACGGGCGGAGCATCCTGGACGGGCTGAGGGTGTCCGGGCTGCGGGTAGGGCTGATACGGGTAGTGCTGCTGCCAGTGGGGCGGCGGGTACCAGTACCCCTGCTGTTGGGGGTATGGCTGTCCCGGCGGCTGGCCCTGCGGTGGCCAGCCGGGCGCGTGCCAACCGGCGGGGGCGCCGTAGTCGGGCTGCGTCGGTGCGTTCGCGGGAATTCCGTTGGCGCCGTTACCATTTGTGCCGTTCTGGTGGGCCTGGCGGGCGGCGGCCTCCTGGCTTGCCTGCGCGATGGCCGCCTTGAACGCGGGCTCGGGGATCGGCTTGGGCCACGGCTCGCCGCGTTCTATGGCCAGCTCGCCCGGCGTCTTGATCGGCGGCTTGTCGGACGGCAC
>Ga0070665_100005693_pt1 | contig 12800 bp, 14 predicted proteins | sample KBSS13metaG_FD_65862 | JGI IMG/M metagenome (GOLD analysis project Ga0070665, IMG submission 65862) | Switchgrass rhizosphere microbial communities from Kellogg Biological Station, Michigan, USA - KBS S1-3 metaG | ecosystem: Host-associated > Plants > Roots > Rhizosphere > Soil ... | reverse complement strand
CCCCAAAGGAGGACTGCAACATGCGCGACGCAGTGACGGCGAGCTGGAGGCGGCTTTCCGCCGGTCCCCGGAATCATGTCGACGGTGGCGACACGCACACGGCTGAACTTTTGCCTCTGCTTGCAGAGGAAGAGCGGCCGCGAGATGCCGGGGAGCATGATGGCTGCATGGTTGCAACTCCCTCAAAATCCGCCGCCACGCTAGACCTGTCTGTGCCATTGCAGACGCGGTTGCCGTAAGATGGACATCGAGGAACGCATATCGCGTGCTTCTTCGACCATCAATGGACCCCTCATTGTTGCGGTGGCGTGCTTTTCGGGCGATATCGCAGCCCCGTCCGAGCTGGTGTCTGCTTTGCCGGCCGACTGTGGTGCGGCCTTTATCTTTGTTCAACAACTTTCTCGAGCCCGCGAGACACAGACACTGCTCGCTACATCTCTGACGAGGAGAACGACTCTTCCAGTGATAAACGCGCGCGGGGGATTGATGGTGGAGCGCGGCTCTCTCTATGTGATACCCCTGAATGTGACCCCGACAATGACTGATGCGCGCATCTGTCTGACACCCCTCGCTAGCGGAATCGATTGCCCGGCGGATGCTCTGTTTACCTCGCTTGCGCAAGAATTTGGCAGTAATGCAATCGGCGTGGTCCTTTCAGGCGGAGATTCCGACCGAGCCCTCGGAATACGAGCGATCAAGCAGGCCGGCGGCATCACGTTTGCTCAGTACCCGGGATCCGCGCGCTTTCCGAACACACTGATCAGTGCTATTGATACGGGGTGTGTGGACTTCGTGCTACGTCCAAACGAGATCGCACACGAGCTGGCACGCATCAGCCAACCCAAAGAGACGGCGGCGCGAGGGACCCTCAAGCACACACAAGTCACTCGGCCGGAGCCGATCCCCACACGGTCGGCGCTGGCGACCGCCATCTCGGTGTCCATGCCCAAAATCAACGAGATCCCCAGCATGCCTTCGTCGCCGAGGCCGACTTCCAGATTAGCGTGATTGTCGCTCGGCGCGATGAGAGAGATCAGTGTGCCAACAGATGTTCCCGATCTTGGCCGAAAAGGTACTGACACGAGACGCTCGACTCGGACGCGCTGGGAAAATCAACTCCAACTAGCCTGAGGCTTGGCGCTGCAATGTCTGTACGGTGAAATACATGGTGCATTCGACAGCTCGCATGATGTGAATAGTGAATGTCACAAGGATGTTACAAAGACTCGACGAAACAGCGCCTCTGGAACAGCAAGGCGTGCGCTGGATCCCTGTAGTTGCCTACCACAGCACGACGAAGAAGGTCGTGCGGTCAAGGATCGAGCTGATCGGCCGGATGACGAGCTCGCACGCGCTGGGGCTTCGAACGCTATGTACTGAAACCGATCGTCCGAGGTCGACTTGCCGGACGTTTGGGTAACGCTCTCTCCACAGCGGCGGCTAGCTAGCGTAGAGGGCCGGTTACGAGAATGTTCGCCACCGCACTGAAGCGGTATCCAGTATGGGCGCAACTTGGGACCCCGGGGACGATCTGGCACGCACTCACCTCAAGTGCTGCTCGCCAGTACGCTGCTGACTATTGGCAGTCCCCCCGAACGGGAGGCTTTATGCGCAAAGTGACAGAGTGGATACACGGGACGCCTGCGAGCGGGCGCGAAGCAGAAGATGCCCGCCGGGGAGCGTTGCTCCGACCATGAGCTTCCACAACACGTTCTCAGTATGCCCCAACCATCGCTTGTTGGTCGTCACGGACGGCAGAGAGCGGGCGATAGGCCACGAAGACCGGCCGATGCACGACCCGGGAGACAAGCCTGCAGCAGCGACGCTCTTTGTCGGAAGCACCGCCGAGCCCGGCCGCCACGCGTCCACACCTGTCCCCGAGCAGGGCTCCTCCCGGTTACCTTTCGCTGAGGATGGTGTCTTCATTGTCGACGCCGATAGTGGCCGAGTTCTGGAAGCCCTGCCACTTATCTGGCAGCGGGGCGCAGAGCGGACCAACGGTGATGTTGCCCACAACACTGGCTCCCCCCGACAGATGGAAATCCCCCACAATAGTGTCCGTGACATAACGCCGCACATGCGGCTGTTACGCCGAGCACGGAAACGGGTGAAGGCGCTGGCCGCTGCCAACCGTTGCAAGGACGAGTTTCTGGCGACGCTCAGCCACGAGCTCCGCAGTCCGCTCGCGTCGATCCAATATGCCTTGCATTTGCTGAGTACCGGGGCCGCGGAGGCGTCCGCGCGACAGATGGCACAAGCCCGGATCGAGCGGCAGGTGCGGCGAATGACACGGTTGGTGGATGACCTTCTGGAGGTATCATGGATCAATCACGGGCGCCTGCGCTTGCGGCGCGAACGGATGGATCTACGCCTGGTTGTAAACAACGCAATCGAAACCCTCCAGCCAGATATCAAGGAGCGCAACCACCATCTCTCCGTCGCGCTGCCGGACTCCCCGGTGTGGTTGCAAGCGGACTCTTGGCGGCTCGAGCAGGTGTTCGTAAACCTGCTGGCCAATGCATCGAAATACACGGACGCAGGCGGTGAGCTGGCAGTGTGGATGCATACACTGGACGGCCAAGTTGTGGTTCGTATCCGGGACTCCGGAATCGGTATCGCACCGGATGCCCTACCACGCATATTCGATCTGTTTACGCAGACGGATGAGGCAGATGACCGCTCGCGCTCCGGGCTGGGCATCGGTCTGGCGCTGGTGCGCAATCTCGTAGAGACGCACGGAGGAACCGTAATAGCCACCAGTGCTGGCCCCGGAAAGGGTAGCGAGTTTACCGTCCGTCTGCCGCGCTTGGGCGAGGCTACACCCGGCAGCCAATCGCATCCATCTTGACTACGACATGACGGTCGGTTTCGTGCGCCGACATACAGACTGCGCAAAACTCTCCTGTCGCCGGGGCCGAGCAGTTCTGGATGCCGGATGAGCACTGGAGGCGTTCGGTGTCAGGGCGCCAGGCTGTGGTGCTTTGACAGCTATCGAAACACCGGGCGTATGACCCGGCGGCGGTAGTCACGCAGCACACGATGTTGGTTGCCGGCGTTCTGCCTTTGCAGGCCCCGTGTACGGTAGCGCACAGACCCCTACAGAACGTGGCGCATCCTTACGCGGGACCTTCGGCGCGGTCACGAGGAGATGATGGCTCGTAAAATCCTTCTTGTTCTGGCGGATGCTGCGCAGGCCAAGGTGGCTCGCAGGTCGCTCATCAACTTACGCCATAGTCCTCTGGGAGTCGAATGGGTAAATCGATGCGGTGACGCAATAAAGCGGCTGGGGAGCGCAGAAGTCGCGGACATTGCAGCGGTGGTGGTTGATCTCTTCCTGCCCGACAGCCAAGGCATTGACACCTTCGATGAGCTGTTTCGGGCGTCGCCCCAGATCCCGATCCTGATCCTGAGCCGTCTGCGCCACGAGGACATCGCGAGGCTCGCCCTCCGGCGCGGAGCCCAAGAGTATCTATTGGAAGAGCGCTTCGACGGTGACGGCTTCGCGATAGCTTTGACCAAGATGCTCGAGCGTTCCGCTCACACCGCGGCCCTGCACCTGGAAAGGGAGCGCGCGCAAGTCACGCTCGACTCGATCGGGGATGGGATCATCAGCATCGACGTCGCAGGCAACATCAGCTATCTCAATCCGATCGCCGCGAACATGACGGGCTGGTCCCAGTCGGAGGCGTACGGACGGCCGCTACAGGAGGTACTGCGGCTCATAGACGGTGACAGCCGCGATCCGGCTCTAAACCCGCTTGCGATGGCGATTCTCCATAACAGGACCGTCGGCTTGAGCCCGCATTGCGTCTTGATCCGCCGCGACGGGCACGAGTCCGCCATTGAGGATACTGCTGCCCCCATTCACGACCGGCGCGGGCAGGTCACTGGCGCCGTGATAGTTTTCCACGACGTGAGCAAGGCGCGCGCGATGTCGCTCCGAATGTCCTATCTGGCGCAACACGACTTTCTCACCGGGCTGCCTAATCGCATGCTGCTGAATGACCGGCTAAGCCAAGCGATAGCGTTGGCGCACCGGCATCATTCGTCGCTCGCGGTACTCTTCGTGGACGTGGATCACTTCAAAGATGTCAACGATTCTCTCGGTCACGCGATCGGCGATCAGCTTCTGCAGTCAATCTCGCGCCGTCTGGTGACTTGTGTGCGCGATACAGACACCGTGTGTCGTCTCGGTGGGGACGAATTCGTAGTGTTGCTGTCGGAAGTGGCCCACGCCGCAGACGCCGCCCGGAGTAGCGACAAGATCCTCACGGCGCTGGGCACGCCACATCGTATCGAGCAGCTGGATCTAAATGCTACGGTGAGCATCGGCATCGGCGTGTACCCCGGTGACGGTAAGGACGCTGAGACGCTCTTGAAAAACGCTGACACTGCGCTGTCGCAGGCCAAGGCCAACGGCGGCAACACACATCAGGCCTTCGAGCGGGACATGGCTGGGCGCGGCCGACGATCTGTGGCTACGGCCGCCTACCGGATGTGAGATCGACTTCGCCCTAACTCCTCCCCACCCTACATAGTGGCCGTGCGACGCCTGACCTTTCGATTGTACGCCGACGAACAGAAGTCTTCGCTCGAGGCGAGTACCGTCCATCAGAAGCAGGCATTCAAAAGGACACACATTATGAACATCATCATCTGGCTCGTGGTCGGTGGACTAATTGGGTGGGCAGCAAGCACGCTTATGCGTATGCCGGAGCGCATTGCCCTCAACGTCGTGGTTGGGATAGTTGGGGCGGCTGCTGGCGGATGGCTCTTGAGCCCGCTGTTCGGCGTGTCGGCTCTCGATCAGAGCAACTTCACCGCGAGCTTCCTCGGTTCCCTTATTGGGGCCGCGCTTCTCCTGGTCATCGTCAATTGGGTGCGGCGAGCTGCAGTGCGCTAGAGTAAATTAGGGTCGGCAGAACGCCGTTCGTTCCATCGACATTATCGACAGCGGCGTTCAATAGGTGATTGACTACTTGGATCGCCAAGTTGATCTGGTTCAAGAGGGATTTGATTGCGTATTGCGACTGGGCCCCATCAGGGACGAGCTGATTGCCCGCCCGCTGGGGCGCTGTTGCGCATGGTCAACGCTGCCAGTCACGCCTACCTGGCGCGCTATGGCGTCCCTCGGTGCACGGAAGATGCGCGACTACTCCCATTGGCTCGGGCGCGTTCGAACGGACTCCTGCGATTTCCGCTGACGAACAGGATATCGCGCTCGCGCAAGCCCCCTGCCTCATTATCTCGACTGGCGAGCGCACCTCTCACTTCTCACATACCCATCCCACCCATTCCGCCGCCCGGCATGCCGGGATGGGCGTGCTCTTCGTCCTTTGGAGTCTCGGCAACCATGACCTCAGTCGTGAGCAACAGGCCCGCGACGGATGCCGCATTCTGTAGCGCAAGTCGGGTAACCTTCGTTGGATCCAGAATGCCTTCTTCGAGCATGTCGCAGAATTCACCGGTTGCCGCGTTATATCCGTAGGCGCCCTTGCCGGCTCTCACCTGGTTCAGGATGACCGCTGCATCCTCGCCAGCATTCTCAACGATATTTCGTAAAGGCTCTTCTATCGAGCGAGCGAGAATACGGATACCCACCGTCTGATCCTCATTGGCACCCTCCAACTTATCGAGTGCCTTGAGGGTACGGATGAGCGCAACACCGCCGCCCGGTACCACGCCTTCCTCGATGGCCGCACGGGTTGCGTGCAGGGCATCCTCCACGCGTGCCTTCTTCTCCTTCATCTCGATTTCGGTGGCTGCACCGACTTTGATCAGCGCCACACCGCCGGAAAGTTTCGCAACACGCTCCTGAAGCTTTTCCTTGTCGTAGTCGCTGGTGGCGTCCTCGGCCTGCTGGCGGATCGACTCGACGCGTGCCTTGATGTCGGCGGGCTTGCCGCCTCCGTCGACAATGGTCGTGTTCTCTTTCGCCACCACAACCTTTTTGGCCTCGCCCATATCGTTAAGGGTGACCTTCTCGAGCGACAGGCCAACCTCATCGGAAATCACCGTGCCGCCCGTCAGGGTCGCAATGTCCTGCAGCATCGCCTTGCGGCGATCGCCGAAGCCCGGCGACTTCACCGCCGCAACCTTGAGGATGCCGCGGATATTGTTGACGACCAGCGTCGCGAGCGCCTCACCCTCGAGGTCCTCGGCGACCACGATCAGCGGACGCCCCGCCTTCGCGACCGCCTCCAGGAGCGGGAGCATCTCGCGGATATTCGAGATCTTCTTATCGCACAGAAGAATCAGCGGCTTTTCGAACTCGGCCGTTTGACTCTCCTGCTGGTTGATGAAATACGGGGAAAGATAGCCGCGATCGAACTGCATGCCATCGACCACCTCGAGCTCATTTTCGAGACCTTGACCCTCTTCGACGGTGATGACACCTTCCTTGCCCACTTTCTCCATTGCATCAGCGATGGTCTGGCCGATGGATTCATCAGAGTTCGCAGAGATAGTGCCGACCTGCGCGATGCCCTTGGAGTCCTTACAGGGCTTGGAGAGACGCTTCAATTCGTCCGTCGTGACCAGCACGGCCTTGTCGATGCCGCGCTTGATGTCCATGGGGTTGCGACCGGAGGCGACGGCCTTCAGCCCCTCGCGGATGATCGCCTGCGCGAGCACTGTAGCTGTAGTCGTACCATCGCCGGCTTCATCCGAGGTGTTGGAAGCGACTTCCTTCAGCATCTGCGCACCCATGTTCTCGAATTTGTCCTTGAGCTCGATCTCCTTTGCAACCGACACACCGTCCTTCGTGATCGTCGGGGAGCCGTAGCTCTTCTCGAGTACGGCGTTGCGGCCCTTCGGGCCAAGTGTCGCCTTCACTGCATTCGCAAGGATATTGACACCCTTGAGCATGCGTTGGCGTGCATCGTCGCTAAATCGTACGTCTTTCGCTGTCATTGTCGTGATCCTTTAGTCATTTGGATTCAATCACGGCCATGACGTCTTCCTCGCGCATGACCAAAAGCTCTTCGCCCTCGACGCGAACCTCGGTTCCGCTGTACTTGCCGAAGAGGATCTTGTCGCCAACCTCGAGGTCGCAGGGACGCACATGTCCACTTTCGAGGATCTTGCCCTTGCCGACTGCGATAATTGTTCCGTGAACGGGCTTTTCGGCGGCCGTATCGGGGATTGCGATGCCGCCAGGGGAGGTGCGATCCTCTTCCAGGCGCTTGACGATGACACGGTCATGAAGGGGACGAATCTTCATAGTCAGACACTCTTGTGGATTAAATCGGCCATGTTAGTTGTTATGAATGGCGATGTATGTCTAGATTTCAAGGGCGGATGTCAGAAAGGTCGGCGGGAAGGGCGCAGTGCTGTTGAAGCGACCACCCATTAGCCTACAGTTGAGGTCAGTGTCGGGACGATCCCTTCTGTTATCGACCAGAAGCGTACCTGAGTCGAGTCCAAGCCGCGGGATCAGCTCTCCGGGCGGGACCCGTGATCACGATCTCCTTCCATGTGTAATAGTCCCGAGAGATCGCGAGCGTCGATGGGCTTTAGAAGATAGCGCTCGAATCCCGCTACGCGAGCAAGCTCGCGCCCCGCGTGTTCGCGGCTGGACGTCAACGCAATCAATCGCAAGTCATGGCTTTGCGCGCGCTCGCGCAACAATCGCGCCACTTCATAGCCACTCATATCCAGCAGACTGAGCTCGAGCAGTACGACGGCGGGCTGAAACTCGGCTGCAATGGCCAGCGCGGCATGGCCGGAGTAAGCAACGCGGGTCTGCGAATAACCCGATGCGTTCAACATGAGTTCCAGTGAGTCCGACGACTTGATGTCGTCATCGACGATCAAGATCCTCACTGGTGCGGTGGAGAGTGCGGACTGTCCACCTTCATTCTCCCAAGTCTCTAGCGATTGCGCCTCTTTTAACTGCACAGGCGGCGGCGCCCGTTCGCTGCGACTGCTGCGAGAAGCAGCGTAGTTCCGCGCCTCGTCGGAGAGCCGCCTCCAGCTCGTGGTCATTGTGTCCCGCATATCGCACTCCTGTTATGTGGAGCATGCTATACGCGTTGAAACTGGCAGTCGGTACGCTAGGACACAGACCCGCCCCAGCGGCTGCGCGGTGTGCCTTCATCTAAGCGTCGCGCGTTCTCTCGCTGAATCAGTGGTCTCCCGCTTCCGATTTAGAAGCTACACGTGCTCCGAAGGCGGGGCTCCTTGCGGAAGGTAGTTGCGAGCGTGTCGCCAAGCGAAAGCCACGGCAGATTGGGAGCGGGTTATCACTCAGGGACGCATCTGTCGTCGTGCCTGCGGAAACCATCCGCACAACTCCAATCGTTGCCCGAATAGCCGATGTAGGCGTTTGCCGGCACCAGCAGCGGTGTGCAGACGGTCTGTTCGCGTCTGAAACCGCGCTCGCACTGCCAACTATTTCCGCTGGCATCGAGGTAGGCATTCTCGGGTACGTCGAGCACAGCGCACGTCTCACCATGCTTCACGAACCCGCGGTCGCATTGCCAATCATCCCCGTAGCGTACGAGGAAGCCATTAGAGGGAACTTTGACCGGCGCGCAAGCCTGTCCGACGAGGCGGTAACCACGGTTGCATTCCCACCCACGACTGTAAGATGAGTCGACCGGGTACGCGTTCTCGGGCACGAGAATCAGTGCGCAGCCACGCTCGGTCTGGTGGTAACCGCGGTTGCATCGCCATCCGCTCCCAAAACCAGAGTCTTCGGCATAGGCATTATCCGGGACTTTGACGGCGACGCACTGCTTGCCCGATTTCATATACCCTCGATTGCACTCCCATCGGTTGCGGGAGGAGTTGAGATATGCATTCGGTGGAACTTCGATCGATACACACCTCTGCGCCTCGCGATCGTAACCTGGCAGGCAGTCCCAACGGCTGCCATAGCGACTGGCCTGAGCATGACTTGGTAGTGTGCCCGCATCCGTCTGCGCCGAGGCGATTGCCGAGAACGTGAGCAACAATGCGTAGAGTGGCAGGCATGGCACCCAAGGCCTGTTCGCTGCTGAGCTGGAGTTCACTGAAGAGGTCCTGTTCATTTTTGAGCCTGTCCGTCTGGATTGGGCAGCCCGATGTTAAATAACCGCGCCTCCTATCTCGGTGCGCCGACGCACATACGAAGGCTCGAGCAGGCATCTAGGGAGAGCGCATTCTTTTGGGTTCAGCGCGCGACGCGAGAACTTGCGCCGGGACGCCCGAGCGCATCGCCGACCTGACCTGAGGGCCTGTGTGTGCCGCCGCACCGACTGTTCCGGCCCCTCAAGGCCAGACTGCCTGCGCTCGCTGCCAACACCGTGGACGCCGTGCCGCTCGCCGAGCCCACAGCATGTTTGCGCCAAGCGCAATCGCCAGCGCGATCTGAGCGGCTTTTCACACATTCTTAGTTCCGTATCCAGGTGGAGTAATTTATGTCACGACCCAAAACGTTCATTACACTTGTCTGCGCTATTGTGCTGCTGGCGACGCTCGGTTGCGCGTCCACACGACATCATGAAGGGACCGGTGAGTACGTTGATGACAGTGTCATCACGACAAAAGTCAAAGCAGCCATCTTCAATGAGCCCGGCCTCAAGGTCTCCGAGGTCAAAGTCGAGACTTTCAAAGGCAATGTTCAATTGAGCGGCTTCGTAAGCTCACGCGCCGATATCAAGGGCGCCGTTCGGGTGGCGAGTGCCGTCGACGGCGTGAAGTCGGTTACCAATGACATGCAACTCAAGTAGCACCATGAAGTCAACCAAACAAAACAGACGCAGCGTATGTGCGTTCGCGCACCGACGCTGCCGTCGGGAGCGAGCACACTCGGCCTCCTGGTGGGCCCCGGTAGAGCCGGCAACCACCTTCACCCAGTAGAGAATCGACATGAATGCAACATCGCAAGCACACCATGGCTCGCGCGTGCAGATGACGCTCGGGTTCACGGGCGTGCTCCTGCTCGCAGCATGCGCATCGACGCCACCGGCGCCCACAGCCAATCTGCAGGCAGCGCAGCAGGCCATTGCTGCCGCTGAACGTGGCGAAGCCGCACGCTATGCGCCTGGAGAGTTGAGCGAAGCTCACACCAAGCTCGCTTCGGCCGAAACGGCTGTTACGGAGAAGAAAATGATCGCGGCTGAGCACTTTGCCGATCAGTCACGGGCCGAGGCCGAATTGGCCGCCGCCAAGACGTCGGCTATCAAAGCCAACGCCGTCAACGATGAAATGAAGCGTAGCAACGGCACGCTCGTGGATGAAATGAAGCGCGGCTCGGGAGATAAACCATGAACACGACAAAATTCCGTGATGTGATTGCTCGCAAGACGCTTATCGGCGCGGCTGTGGCATCCATCTTGCTCGCGGCCTGTACAACGGCACCGGTCAAACCGGACGGCGCTGCGGAAGCCCGCGTTAAGTTGACCCAGCTCCAGTCCGATCCGAATCTGGCGAGTCGCGCAGCGGCCGCAATCAAGGACGCTGACGCTGCGGTACGCGCGGCCGAGCAGCCGGAGGCCGACAAGGAGGTAGCAGCAAACCGGGTCTATCTCGCCGACCGTAAGGTCGATACTGCCCGGGCTCTGGCTGAGACCCGTTTTGCTGAGGATCAGCGTGCGGTGATCACCGCGCAGCGCGATAGTGCTCGGCTCGATGCCCGCACGCACGAAGCGGACGCCGCCAAGGATCAGGTCGCCACAGCGAAAGCCGAGAATGCCGCACAAAGAGCGGCAGCGGATCAGGCGCGCGATGACGCAGCCAATGCCGCGCAGGTAGCCGCTGCAAGCTCGGAGCAACAAGCCGCGGAGCTGCAGCGACAGATCAACGTGCTGCAGGCAAAGCCAACCGATCGCGGGTTGGTATTGACTCTCGGTGATGTACTCTTCACCACCGGCAGGGCCGATCTGAAGCCCGGTGCCGCCGGCAATCTGAACAAGCTCGTCGCCTTCCTCAACAAGTATCCGGATCGCAGTGTTACCATCCAGGGTTACACGGACAGCGTCGGTAGTGAGGACTACAACCAGGGACTGTCCGAACGCCGCGCCGACTCGGTGAAATCCTATCTAGCGGAGCAGGGTATCAGCTCGATGCGGCTCTCCGCACGGGGCAAGGGGCGAAGCGACCCCGTGGCAGACAATGAATCCGCAGCCGGCCGCCAGCAGAACCGTCGCGTCGAGGTGATCATCAGCAATCAGGCCACCGCGTTGCGGTGATGGGGCACGCCGGGAGATTGCGATGGACGACACCGATACGTCTCGAATACACAAACGGCTGATGAGCGACAAGGTCTCAGTGCCCGGCGAGAGTGGGGGTGAGATCGACATTGCCCGTCACGCCACACTGGCCTATTGGTCTGAGGACCCGGATCACCCCCTCGAGCATCTGATTGACAGGCACTTTGGACCGGGTGCTACTCGTTGGGCGAGCGCCCGGCCCAATGCAACCGAGTACATTGTGCTTGAGTTCGATCACGTCCAGCGGGTCTCTCGTCTTATCTATGAGGTGGAGGAGCGTCGGGAGCAGCGCACGCAGGAGGTGCGCGTGGAAGTCTGGTCGGATCGCGACCGCACTTACCGCCAGGTGCTAGTGCAGGATTATAACTTCAGTCCGCAAGGAGCGACCTTTGAACACGAGGACGTGCAGTTGGATCTTGCCGCGATCTCCCATATGAGGCTGACCATCGTCCCGAACAAGGGCGGCTCGGGTATCGCCACTCTGACTTCACTTCGCCTTTTTGCGTAGAACGCGTCGAGTGACGCACATCGCCGGGCGAACAATGCGAACGCCGGACTTAAGGCCGGAAGCGAGTTCACCGTTATCGTGCTTATGGAAAGCTGATGCGGTTGGCGTCGCTGAGGGCGTTAGGACCGTGGAGTCAGCTCCTCTCAGGTGCCGGTAGAGCCTAGATTCGGCACTGACCCAGGGCGCGGCAGCAAGCGATCGGTTTCCTTCTTGACCACGGCATAACACTCGCAACACAACTGTTCCAGCTTGGGCCGGTCCAGCACGGTAATTTGTCCGCGGGTGTAGCGGATGACACCGAGCTTATGCAGTTTGCCGGCGGCTTCGGTAACACCTTCGCGGCGCACGCCGAGCATGTTGGCGATGAGCTCCTGGGTCATGGTCAATTGGTTGGACGACAGCCGGTCCAGCGAGAGTAGCAACCAGCGGCACAGTTGCTGATCCACCGAGTGATGGCGATTGCATACCGCGGTCTGGGTCATTTGGGTGATCAGGGCCTGCGTGTAGCGTAGCAGCAGCAGTTGTGCCTGCCCATTGCGACGGAACTCATCCTTGAGCCGCTGTCCGATCAAACGGTAAGCGGAGCCGGCGCTCTGCACGATTGCCCGACTCGGCGTGGTTTCACCGCCCATGAACAACGCGATGCCAATGATGCCTTCGTTGCCCACGACCGAGATTTCCGCGGAGGCCCCATCGGCCAACACATACAGGAGGGAAACGATGCAGTCGACTGGAAAATAAACGTGACGCAAGACGTCGCCGGACTCGTACAAGACCTTCCCTAGGGGCATGTCAACGAGCTGCAGGGCTGGGTAGAGTCGCTCACGCTCGGCGGCTGACAATGCAGCCAGAAGGTGATTATGCTGTGGTTCGTGAACAGGCTCGAGCATAGGAAAATGTCACCATCACCCGCCCACAGACGCGGCCTGGGATCAGTATAGACTACCCCTCGCCGCTTTGTGCGCTGGAGTACATTGCGCCCTGAGTGAGCGAGGGGCTAACCTTGCAGGGCGGTGTGTCACCGCCGGTTTGGCGTGAACTTGGTGTGGCGAGGTGGCGCCCCGCGATCGCGATAGCGCGAGTCAAGGCAATCCCCA
>Ga0070665_100005691_pt1 | contig 12804 bp, 8 predicted proteins | sample KBSS13metaG_FD_65862 | JGI IMG/M metagenome (GOLD analysis project Ga0070665, IMG submission 65862) | Switchgrass rhizosphere microbial communities from Kellogg Biological Station, Michigan, USA - KBS S1-3 metaG | ecosystem: Host-associated > Plants > Roots > Rhizosphere > Soil ... | reverse complement strand
CCGAAAAGAGAGAAGTTGCGCGACATCCTCGCCCAACTGGAATTCATCTACGCGGGCACGATCGGCGCCGAGTTTGCGCACGTTTCGGATTCTGAAGAGCGCCTTTGGCTGCAGGATCAGTTCCAATCCGGGCGACTTGCCGGCACGTTCTCGACCGAAGAGCGCCGCAACATCCTCTGGCAGCTCACGGCTGCAGAAGGTCTCGAGCGCTACCTGCACACCAAGTACGTGGGTCAGAAGCGCTTCTCCCTCGAAGGCGGCGATTCATTCGTCGCGTTGCTCGATGATCTCATCCAGACCTCGGGCGCTGCCGGAATCGAGGAAGCGGTCATCGGCATGGCCCACCGCGGCCGACTGAACGTCCTCGTCAATCTCCTGGGCAAATCTCCGTCTGTACTGTTCTCCGAGTTTGAGGGCAGCTACGACCTGAAGAAGCTCAAGGGCTCGGGCGACGTGAAGTACCACAAAGGCTTCTCGGCTGACCTGAAGACCTCCAGCGGAAACGTCCACACGGTTCTTGCCTTCAACCCGTCCCACCTCGAGGTGGTGAATCCGGTGGTCGAAGGGTCCGTGCGCGCGCGCCAGGAGCGGCGCGGCGATGAGAAGGGCCTGCGCGTTCTGCCGATTCTGGTGCACGGTGATTCCGCATTTGCCGGTCAGGGCGTGGTCATGGAGACCATGCAGTTGTCCCAGGCACGCGGTTACTACACCGGCGGCACCGTCCACCTGGTCATCAACAACCAGGTTGGATTTACGACCTCCAATCCGTCCGATACGCGTTCGACGATTTACTCGAGCGACGTGGCGAAGATGCTCGAAGCGCCGATCTTCCACGTCAATGCGGATGATCCGGAAGCGGTGGTGTTTGTTTCGCGCCTCGCGCTCAAATACCGCATGAAGTTCCGCAAGGACGTGGTGATCGATCTCGTCTGCTACCGTCGTCACGGACACAACGAGGCCGACGAGCCGGCGGCTACTCAGCCGGTGATGTACAAAGTCATCCGTCAGCATCCAACAGCTCGCAAGCTGTATGCGGACAAGCTCGTTGCCGAAGGTGTCATCACTGATGCGGACGCCAGCGGCATGATGGAGCAGTATCGCAGCGGCCTCGACGAAGGGCGGCCCCAGGCCCGTGCTTCGCTCGGCATGATCGGCAACAAGTACACCGTCGATTGGACGCCGTACGCCCAGATCGACTGGACGGAACGGATTCAATCCGGTGTCGAGATTCGCCGGCTGCGTTCGCTCGGTGACCGGGCAACGGCTATTCCGGATGGCTTCAGTTTGCATCCGCGCGTTGCGCAGTTGATCAACAACCGGAAGAAGATGTACGCCGGTGAGATGCCTCTGGACTGGGGCTCCGCCGAGACGCTGGCCTACGCAGCGCTCATCGAAGATGGGTTCTCCGTCCGCATTTCCGGTCAGGACAGCGGCCGCGGCACGTTCTTCCATCGACACGCCGTTCTGCATGATCAGAACAGCGACAATACCTTTACTCCGTTGCAGCACATCGCCGATCACCAGCCTCGCGTGCAGGTCATCGACTCCGTGCTGTCGGAAGAAGCGGTGATGGGTTTCGAGTACGGCTACTCAACCACTGAGCCGAATGCGCTCGTGGTGTGGGAAGGTCAGTACGGCGACTTTGCCAACGGTGCGCAGGTCATCATTGACCAGTTCATCAGCTCCGGCGAAGCGAAATGGGAGCGCTTCTGCGGTCTCGCTCTGTTCCTGCCGCACGGTTATGAGGGTGCCGGACCTGAGCATTCCTCCGCGCGTCTCGAGCGGTTCCTGCAACTCTGCGCCGAATACAACATGCAGGTCTGCGTGCCGTCCACGCCGGCCCAGATGTTCCATATGCTGCGTCGGCAGATGTTACAGCCATTCCGCAAGCCTCTGATTGTCATGACACCGAAAAGTCTGCTGCGGCACGAGATGTCCGTGTCGGCGCTCGATGACTTGACTCGCGGCAGCTTCGCGCGCGTCATCGACGAAACAGACGATCTGCCGCCGGCCCAGATCCGACGCCTGGTGTTCTGCAGCGGCAAGGTGTATTTCGACCTGCTGAAAGCGCGCCGCAAAGATGGGATCCGCGATGTGGCGTTGGTCCGCATCGAACAGTTGTATCCGTTCCCGAGCGAAGAATACGATGCCATCCTGAATCGCTACAGCAATGCCCGTGAGATTGTGTGGTGTCAGGAAGAACCGCAGAACCAGGGTGCCTGGTATCAGATCCGCCACCGTCTGCAGGAGCCACTGGGTGCACGTCGCCTGGTGTTGTATGCGGGACGGGCTCCGGCGGCTGCGCCTGCGACCGGCATTGCAAAGATTCACGAAGCCGAGCAGGCCGCACTCATCGATGCGGCCCTGCGGGCAACAACAACCGAGGATTCCGCTCGGGAAACCACGCGCCTCACCGGCAACACGCCGGCGACCGCGGCGACACCAACACCGGCTCCGGCTGTGGCCGCTTCGGGCACACCGGCGCCAGTGATGCGAAAGAGCTCTAAATAATGACCACTGAAATCAAGGTGCCACAGCTCCCGGAGTCTGTGGCAGATGCCACTTTGGTTGCCTGGCACAAACAGCCGGGCGACAGCGTCAGTCGCGATGAGAACCTCGCCGATCTCGAGACCGACAAGGTCGTCCTCGAGGTGCCGGCGCCCATGAATGGGGTGATCAAGGAGATCCGCATTCAGAGTGGCACGACGGTGACCAGCGGGCAGGTGCTGGCTGTGATTGACGAAGCGGGAGCAGGCGCCGGTGCTGGTGCCAAGGCTGCTGGCGGTGCCGCCGGCGGCGCGAGTGCTCCGGCTGCTGCTGCCAAGGCTGCGCCTGCCGCGGCTTCGGCCTCTTCGGAGGCTGGCGGCAAGGACGCGGACAAGCTGAGCCCGTCCGTTCGCCGCCTCGTCGAAGAGAACAACCTCGATCCGGGTGCCATCGCTGGCTCCGGTAAAGACGGCCGCCTCACGAAGTCCGATGTTGTCGGCTTCCTCGGCAAACAGCCCAACGGTGCCTCGTCCGCAGGCGGCACGGCTGCGGCGGGCGGCACATCCGCGGCAGGTTCTTCAGCCGCTGCTTCCCCTGCGGCTGCGGCCGCAAAGGGCGGCACAGGACCGGTCGGTCGCGCACCCAGCATAGGGGCTCGGCCTGCGGCGCCAGGCGCAAGGGCAGAGCAGCGCGTGCCCATGACACGCCTGCGCCAGCGAGTCGCGCAGCGGCTCGTCGAAGCGCAATCAACACAAGCGCTCCTCACCTCATTCAATGAGGTCGATCTGACCGCAGTCAACGAACTGCGCGCCCGTTACAAGGACCGCTTCGAAAAAGAACACGGCGTGAAGCTCGGCTTCATGTCCTTCTTCGTCAAAGCCTCCATCGAGGCCCTCAAGAAATTCCCCGTCATCAACGCCTCCGTTGATGGCACGGACATCATCTACCACGAGTACTACGACATTGGCGTCGCAGTCTCCACCGATCGGGGCCTGATGGTGCCGATCGTTCGCGATGCCGATGTCAAAAGCTTCGCCGACATCGAAAAGGAAATTGCGCAGTACGCGAAGAAGGCCCGCGAGGGCACGATTGCCATCGAAGACCTCACCGGTGGCACCTTCACCATCACCAATGGCGGCGTCTTTGGTTCGCTCCTGTCGACGCCCATTGTAAATGCGCCACAAAGCGCCATCTTGGGTATGCACAAGACTCAAGAGAGGCCCATGGTCGTGAACGGCCAGATTGCGATCCGTCCGATGATGTATTTGGCGGTCACCTATGACCACCGCATCATTGATGGACGCGAGGCGGTGCAGTTCCTCGTGGCGATCAAAGAAGGCCTGGAAGATCCAGGTCGGATGTTGCTCGGAATATAGGACTACTCATGGCTGACTCATTTGACGTCGTCGTGATCGGCGGCGGCCCGGCCGGCTATCCGGCTGCAATCCGCGCTGCTCAGAACAAACTCAGCGTGGCCTGCATCGACGAGTGGAAGAACCTCGACGGTACTCTGGCCTTCGGCGGCACCTGTCTCAATGCAGGCTGCATTCCCTCCAAAGCGCTGTTGGAATCGTCCGAGTTGTTGCACCGCGCGCAGCACGAGTTTGCCGCGCACGGCATCAAGGCTCCGGATGTGTCTGTCGACATCGGACAGATGCAGAAGCGCAAGGCCGGCATCGTGAAGACGATGACGCAAGGCATTCTTGCGCTGTTCAAGGCGGCCGGCGTGACACCGCTGCAGGGCCACGGGAAGTTGCTTCCCGGCCATAAAGTTGAATTCACGGCGGCTGACGGTACCAAGCGGGAGCTGACCGCCAAGAACGTCATTCTCGCCAGCGGGTCCACGCCGATGGAGCTGAAGTCAGCCCCATTCGACGGCAAGCGGATCATTGATTCCTGGGGCGCCCTCGAGATCGAGGCCGTGCCGAAAAAGCTCGGTGTCATCGGCGCTGGCGTCATCGGCCTCGAGCTGGGAAGTGTCTGGCGCCGCCTGGGTGCCGAGGTGGTGGTGCTCGAAGCCCTGCCCGATTTCCTGGCGGTGGCGGACCAACAGGTTGCAAAAGAGGCCCTGCGTCATTTCAAGAAGCAGGGGATCGATGTGCGGCTCGGTGCGAAAGTCACCGGCGCCAAGGTTTCCGGTGACAGCGTCAATGTCACCTACACGGACGCCAAGGGCGAGCAGTCCTTGACGGTCGACAAGCTGGTCGTTGCGATCGGCCGCCGGCCTTTCACCAAGGACCTGCTGGCTGACGGCACCGGTGTGCAGGTGGACGAGCGCGGCTTCATCAAGGTCGATGACGATTGCCGCACGACTGCTGAAGGCATCTGGGCGATCGGCGATGCGGTCCGCGGACCGATGTTGGCCCACAAAGGCAAGGAAGAGGGTGTGTCAGTTGCCGACCGTATTGCCGGCAAATACGCCCATGTCAACTACAAAGTCATCCCTTCTGTTATCTACACCGCGCCGGAAATCGCGTGGGTAGGCCAGACGGAAGAGCAGGTCAAGGCCAGTGGCCGCACCTACAAAGTGGGCGTGTTTCCCTTCCTGGCGAGCGGCCGTGCCCGTGCGATGGAGCAGGCACAGGGCTTCGCGAAGTTGATTGCCGCCCAGGATGACGATGAGATCCTCGGCGTGCACGTGATCGGGCCCATGGCCGGCGAGTTGATCGCGGAGGCTGTGCTGGCGATGGAGTATTCAGCCAGCAGCGAAGACCTGCAGCGGACGATTCACGCGCATCCGACGCTGTCGGAAGCGATCCACGAAGCCGCGTTGGCGGCGGACAAGCGCGCGATCGACTCGATCAACAAGTAAGGACTACTTGGGCGCCGGGGGGCTGTGAACAATAGGCGCCTGGATGGGGGCGCCAAATACACGTTTGCTGGTCGGCCGCGGGGCAAACGCACTGGCCTTGTGCGGCGTTCCCACCGGCTGACGCACCTTCGACACAACCTTACTCGGCTTGGTAGGTCCCATCCGCTGGGCCTCAACAACCGCGTTGCGGTTCGTATCGGCGACCGCAGTGCCCGCCGCGGAAATCAGTATCAGGGCAGCAATAATCTCTTTCATCATGAGGCCTCGCTAGTTGGATGCGGCGAGCGTTCCGAGCTGCTTGCGCCCGTCCTTCCAGATATCGAATGGACGAGCATCCTGATCGCCCTCCAATTGCAGGCGCACATGGCGCGCCGCAGCAATAAATCGCAACGTATCCCGATCCGTCTTATAGATTCGCGGCGGGCCGCGGAAGTGCAGGGGTCGCAGCAATGGCTTGGCAATCCCCACTTCTTTCAGGCTGCGCCCGTCGCGCTGCAGTCGGATTGCGCGCTCGTCAGCCAGGAACAGTAGCGTTTCGCCGGGATGAGCACCAGCACCCAGCCGGGCATCGACGGTCGACCAGATGTAGACGAGCAGGATGTACTCGTAACGCCCCTGTCGGTTGACGCTCGTAGCCACCACGTTGACGTACTGGCGCGAGTTCGCCGCCACGTCCTGGTGAGCTCGCGCAAAGATGATCGGCGCGTGCACGCTGCTGACCATGGCAGCGGTAACCGGATCGAGAAACTCGTCCGGATGGCGCGGTCCCCTGGATTTACAGGAGGCCAGCAGGCTGAGCGAAACGAGGATGAGAATGAGGTTTCGCATATCAGAAGTTGATGCGGTAGCCGATGCTGACAAACAGCCGCGTGGTGTTGCCGATCTCGAGACCCGCCGGATTCTTGCCCAGCTCGGCCCCACCTTCGATCTCCAGCACATGACCATGCCGCTGATAATCGATGTGCCCATACGGCGCATAGAAAATCGATGTGAATCCGGTATCCGTGACCTTGCGTTGGAACAGGAAACGCGGACCGGCGCGCCAGGCACCGAACACCGGGAAGCGCGATATATATTGCCAGCCGAGCACGTTGTAGGTCGGTGTCGTATCGTAGCGCACGACGACCTGGTTGAAATCGTTCTGGCGTAACAGGCTCGCGCCGATCAACTGCCCCTGGTACGAGATTTCGTTGCCTTGCGTACCGGTGAAGGGCTCCACGCCGCCGGATGCGGGCGTGTCACCCAACTTCGTATAAAACACGTCAAATATCGTCTGCCAGCGCTCGCCCAGCTGCTTCAATGCTGACAGGGAGTACGTCGACAGCACCGGCGTGCGATCGCGCGCCAGTTGCTCGATCTGCTGCTCACTGAAGAGCTTCTCCAACTGGGAAATCGTCGTGAACGGTTGACCGATCAGCGCGTTCTCAGTCGTGATCAGCGGCGCGTTGCGATGCTCCAGGTCCGCAGTGAGCTGCCAACGGGCGGGCAACTGCACGGTTCCCAGCAGAACCAATGCGTTCAACGACTTGTAGGCAGTGTCGTAGTCAACGTAACTGACCACCGATACATTCGGGCGAGCGTATTGGACCTGGGCGCCCACCGCTTGGCGATCCTTCAAGCCGTCGTTGCGTTGCTGAGTGACGTACACACTCGTATCCCAGTGGGAGAGTGCAGGCGCGAAGTCGACGGCCAGCGTTTCGAACTTCCGGTCCGTCTCAACTCCGTCACCTGAGTTGTCTACAGGCATGCCCACGGTGGCGCGAACCGTCCAGGACGGGAGGAAGCGGTACGACACTTTCGCACCATCAAAGATGCCGAAATTGCCGTCGTTGATGGTGGTCTGGCGCCCGACGCGCCCGCGCAGATCCAACAGCTTGTCATTCAAGTCCAGGAACGCAGTGGTGAGCCGGACGCGATCCGTTGCGCCATCGATATCGCGCGGCAGGAAGTTCTTCGCGTACCCGAAGTTGGTCCGGATATCGGTGTTGAAGCGCTCGCCGTCCCGGTGTGCGAACAGGTCGGCGTCGGTAAAGATTGCGTTTTCTACCACGGTCGCGAACAAGGGCCCGTTGAGGTCGGTTCCATAGCTGTCCCGACGGAACAGCTGGGACGCACCGCCGGATACCTTCCACCCGTGATCGGCGTCTTCCGTGTTGCTGAAGCCGCCGGTGCGACCGGCAACCGAGGCTGCTCGCAGAATGCGCAGGCGGTTGCGGATACGCTCAGCAGCGGGACCCTTCGGGTAACGACGCAGGTATTCCTCGTACTCAGCTTTGGCCTGGGCGACCTCGCCAGAACGCTCGCGCGCCAGCCCCAGCAGCTCCTGCACCTCTGCGCGCTCAGGAAATTCCGGTTGACGCTGCAACTTGGTGAGCACTTGCACGGCCTGCGGATAATCGCGGGCGCGCATGGCCTTGTGCGCTTGGTCCAACAAGCTCTTCAACTGTGTCGGGTCCAGAGGAGGGTCAACTCCCATCTGCTCGACCGGTGGCAGTGGAGGCTCCGCGAACGCGGCGTTGGGATCATTGGTGATGGAGTCGTCACCTACGGCCAACCAGGCGCGCGGGTAATCCTTACTGGCTGTTCGGAGGACGCCTTCGGCGACGGACCGCTGATCAAAGGGACCCACTCGGAGCCGATACCACTTTTCCCCGCCGGTCTCGACTTCAGAAACGAATGCCTTGGTGTGCAGGCGCTTGGTTGCCGTCTCAACAGCGCCGGCATCGAACGGCGTCCGCTGGGACTCCAGGTTGACCGCGTAGTTGCTCGCAGTCTCGCCACGCTCGGTCACGAGCACCTTCGATTTCTCGTCGTGGGCTCGTAGGAGACGGATGCGCATGCCTGTGGGGCTGGCACCCTGCGCCAGGACGAAGGATTCGGGTTTGGCCCACGTTACGGTCAAAGTGACTTCGCCGCCCAGGGAGGATTCCAGACGGGCGGATGCGATGATGCCGCGGGGACCTGAAATCGGCGGGATTTCCGTCGTGATCTCGCCGCCCGCCGCTAGCGAGCCGGTTACGCCGCAGTCGCGATCGACGCGCAGGCGGAGCCTGACTTCCGGTCCCTCGCTGGCCGGTGCATGGCCGGCGTAGTGCAGGGAGCAATTGAATTGCAGGGTGATGTCCACCTGCGACTCGCGCTCATCGATGTCTATGACATCAATGAGGCGGGCCGGGCCTTGAGGCTGCAACTGCGGTTGCCCGATGCCGCGCATCTGCGCGCCGGCCAAGCCGGGCGCGAGCGCTACGAGTGCGCTCGCTGCGAGCAGGTGGCGGAGTGCCTTAATGAAACGCACCGTCGGTCACCTTGTGATGGCCGGCAGGCCGTGGTTTGGCAATGGTTGTCAGCTTGGCGTCGGTGTAGACGTGACACGCGCCAGCGCAATTTCCCAACTCGCTCAGGTTGTAGGTCAGGCCCTCAACGGTCTTCTGATGCGCATCGGGCTTGAACGAGTTGGCGTGGCAACCACCGCATCCCGGACGATATGCCGCGAATTGCCACGTAGCCTTGTCCGTGTTCGATGTGTGGCAGGAGGTGCAACCGGGGGAGCCTTTGTGATCGCCCGGATACTCTGCCGACGTGTGAGTAAACGTCACCATCGACCAGTTCGGATAGTGGTGGCAGGTGGAGCAGTCGATCGAAGTCGTCATGTGGTTGGCGACTTTTCCGGTCGCAGTACCGCCGTTGTGGCAGCTCTGACAATTGGACACGAGGCCGGTGTGATCGAACTTGGCAGGGGTCCACGACAGTGTTCCGTGGCATGCACTGCAGTCCTGAGTCGTCGGTATGTGGTTGCGCGGCAGGCCCGGAGCGCGAACACCGGTGTGGCAGGTACGGCAGGAGCCGCCGCCCATGCCACCGCCTCCGAATTTGGCGCCCATCGTGATGCTGTTGTGGTCCAGGCGGACAGGAGTGAAGGCATTCGTCGTATGACAGGCGTCGCAGTTGTTATCGCTTGCGATGTGTCCAGGGTTCTTACCCATGGCTTTCACGCCGTTGTGACAACTGAAGCAGGTGCCTCGTACCTGCAGGTGGTCCATGCGGACGATTGGCAGGAAGTTGTATTGGGTGTGGCAGGACTCACAGTTTTCCCGCGTGAGGATGTGAGTCACCGGCCGGGGGGTTGAATTGATACGTGACCCTTGTGTGTGACAGCCCACACAAGCACGGGGAGTGCCCTTGAACACGCCCTGGACATGGCAGTACTCGCACGCCAGATCGCGGTGGAAACCCTTGAGCTCATAGCCGGTAGTCAGGTGGTCAAACTGCGTGCGTTGGACTGCCGCAGCGTGAGGCGCCAGGAAAACAAGGAGTAGCAGGCCTAGAAGGACGGTGAGGCATGCGGCCGCCCGGACGGGTAGCTGCCGTCCCTGGATGTGGGGTTGCTGCCTTGTGGCGTTTGACGGTTGTCCCCGGACCATGCGTGCTGTTCCTTAGTTTGTCCGCGGGCGTTTGAAGCTGATGGTTGTGTGACACTGCTGACACTCCTTCCCGAAGCGCCCCTGGTGCACGTCGTTACTCGAATGACACGTACCGCAGATCATCGATGGCTTGACTACGTTCTGCGGGCGGATGTGGCAGTCGGCGCAGCTCACTTTTGCGTGCGCGCCCAGCAATGGGAAGCGGGTGTGGGTTGCGTGGTCGAAGTCCCACATCTTCCAGCCGTTCGGGTTGTGGCACTCCGCGCAGTCCTTACCCAGACCGCCGTTGTGAACATCGTCCTTGGCATGGCAACCGACACATTCCTTCGGCGCGTCATTAAACCGCTGCGTGGTGTGGCATTGACCGCATGTCACGACCACGTGCAAGCCGACCAGTGGGTACTTCGACTGGTCGTGATCGAAGTTCACTTCCATCCACTTCGTTGCCGTGTGGCACTGCTCGCACTTCTTGCCCAGTGTGCCGCCGTGCGGCTCGTCGGCCCTATGGCAGTCGATGCACTCGGTACCGAGCTTCTGGTCCTTGACCACGTTGGTATGGCACACGTGGCAATCCAGCTTCTCGTGGGCGCCCGTGAGCGCGAACTTGAATTTCTGCGCGTGATCGAAGCTGGTGACTTTCCACACGTCGCTGTTGTGGCAATCCGAGCACGCAGGTCCCAGGCGACTGGCATGCTTGTCATCCGTCTTGTGGCAGCCGACGCAATCCTTCGGGATTGGATCCTTCAGATTTCCGCTACGGTGGCAATCGCCGCAGCCGATTCGAGCGTGCTTGCCATTGAGGGGAAATCCAGTCTCCCGCGCGTGATCGAACTTCTGCGAGCTCCAGTCGGCCGTGTTGTGGCAGTTGGCGCACTGAGGTCCCTGACTGCCCTTATGCACGTCATCGGGCATGTGGCAGCCGACGCATTGCTTCGGCGTTCCTTTGTAATGCTGGCCTGCGTGGCAGGCGGCGCAGGGAACCTCGCGGTGCTTGTTGGTGAGCGGGAAGGCCGTTCTCTCGTGGTCGAACGTGTTCTTCTGCCAGGTCTTGGCGTCATGGCAGGTTGTGCACTCGGTTCCGAGTGCACCGCGATGGATGTCATCCTTGCGATGGCAGTCGATACAGGTTGAAGGTGTTTTGCGATACGGCGTATCGGGGCGATGGCAGCCCGTACATGCGACGGCTACGTGCGCATCCTTCAGCGGGAAATTCGTCAGGTCGTGCGTGAAGCCGGCCTGGTTGAGCTTGTTGATGTCGGCGTCGCGACCCAGGTGCTCGGTGTGGCAGCCGCGGCATTGGCTGGTCGCAGCCTGGGGCATCCGGCCGTGGTAACGAGTCTTGGCGCTGATATCGGCAGCGACTTCCTTGTGACAGTCGAGACACAGGGCCGTCTGACGGGCGCGGTCGGCGCGGTCGTGGCAGTTACTGCATTCGCCTTCGATCTTGGCGTGGGCCTTGGAGACCGGCCCGGGCATGATGAGCTTTTCGATACTGGCGGCGTGCGCCGCCGGAGCGAGCAGCGAGGCGAACAACACAAACAACAGCGCCTTCGCCGGGAACCTCGAGCTGAACATGCCGTGGCGCTGCTGCGGTCAGTACACGTGCACGGAAATCACATGCACGATGCCGGCGGCAATCAGCATGAGAAATAACGGCATGTGCAGTACGTGCCATACGGAGAACAGCTTCTCGTAGATCTTGAATTCAACTACCTCCCGTGTGACCTTCATCCTCCTCGCGACGTAGTCGAATGCTACACGCTCGAATCGATCGCTCTGTTTGGCGACTGCTTTGTGACGCGCGGCGGTGACGCGAATGGCGGCCCGGACATAGCGGCGCAGCTTCGAGCGACTGCTGGAATAGCGCATGGCGATGGTGGTAGGCGCAAACACCAACATGGCCGGATGCCAGTCGGCAATTTCCAGCAGGCGCTGCTCCTCGTCTTCGACGAGCTTGGCCAGCTCGGGCATCATCAGGAGCTTGGTGGAGCGCTCTTGCAGCTCGCTGGCACGTTCCTGCAGCTCGGAGAGGCTCGCCTTGCGGCCGTAGAGACCGTGGTGGATCTTCGAATAGAAGTACCGGCCGAAAATGCCGCTGCCGGCGACCGTCAGCATGGAGAAGAGGGCGATGTTGCTGTTGGTGGCGCCGAGACTGAAGCCGCAATGGATCAGGATGCAGACGGGGCCGATGATGCCCATCATCATGTGGGTCTGAAACCAACCCGGGACGCTTCCCAGCCAGCGCAGCGAGCGGACTCGCTTGCGCACGGCATATAACAACTGGGCGAGAATCAGTGTGCCGCCGACGATGCCTATGGCATAGCCGAGGCCGCTTTTGGGACTGAGGTAGTGCGCGACCGGCAGCTGGATGCCGATGATCAGCACCAGGGCCGCGCCTACGAAGATGATCTGTTCCGTTGAAAATCTCGAGCGCGCCTGCTGCATGGGTCTTCAGCCAATTTCCCGATCGATGGAAATCTTAACGGGATGCCCGTCACGTGGATTCACACTGGTCACACTTCCAACAAGATCGCCGCTTTGAGGAAGTGCATCGCCGTTTTTCGAGATGCGTGCCTCAATCTGCACGTTGTTGGCATTGGAGAGATTGCGCCCCGGGACCATGGCGTTGCCGTCGTTGAGGGTGAAGCTCACCGGCCAGTGCTCGGCGCGGACCCGAAGGACGGCCAGCGGTGGGCCGGGGGCGTTGGGCTGTTTGGCGTAGATGAAGAGGGTGGCGCCGGATTTGGCCTGGCGCGCGAGTTGGGAGGTGATTTCCACCGTACCTGATATTTCAGCGTTCCCGTTGGCGGCGGCCGAGTTGGTCCGTGCGTTGACCGTACCAGCGTGCGGGTCGGCCTGGCCTGTAGCGGTGTTGGCCACTGTCATAACGTGGGGCTTGTCGAAGGCGTCTGCTATGTCGGCAATCTGCTCGCCCGAGGCTTGGCCGGCGCTCGAATCGCCTGAGGCTGCGGCCAGGGGCGCCACAGAGGCGACATGGGCTCTGGCCGCTTTGGCGTCTTCCGTGCGGCCCAGGTACTCGTACGACTCAGCGAGGAGCTGCCAATCGTTGTCCGAGCCACCCTG
>Ga0070665_100005690_pt1 | contig 12805 bp, 11 predicted proteins | sample KBSS13metaG_FD_65862 | JGI IMG/M metagenome (GOLD analysis project Ga0070665, IMG submission 65862) | Switchgrass rhizosphere microbial communities from Kellogg Biological Station, Michigan, USA - KBS S1-3 metaG | ecosystem: Host-associated > Plants > Roots > Rhizosphere > Soil ... | reverse complement strand
CTCGTCGAATCTGATCAGCGTCATCGAGCGGTCATGAAAACCGCTGATTTGCGTGAGCGCGCGGGAGTAGTCGATCGTCGGCGTGAAGCCGTAGTACGGCACCGGACAGATCGATGGCCAGAGGGCCAACGCTGCGATGGTCAGCGTCAGGCAGAAATGGAAATGGAACGCGAACTCCCAGAGCCGCTCGCGCTCGCGAAGGACCACCAGCAACAGGACGGTCAGAAGCAGTTGCGGCCCGAAGGTGACATACGTGAACGTGACGATCGAGGAGATGAGGGGATGCGCTCGCGTCCACGCCGCGAGCGTCGGTACATGCACGCCCAGACGTGCGTCGGAGGCCGCGAGCCATGAATCGGCATAGGGCATGCCCAGGGCGAGCGCTCCGTACTGCATCGGCACCAGGACGTTCGTGAGCAGCAGCATCAAGAACGTCAAGAGCAGGCTCTCGGCGACGAACCATTCCCTCGGCGGACCTGGGACCAGATAGAAATTCAGCCACCCGACGAACAAGGCGGCCAGCATCAGTGCGGCGAGCCACGTGGTTGACCAGTCGATCGTGAGGCCGGGACCAGCGAAGAAGAGGATCGTCCCGACCGCCAGCACGATCGCGTTGCAGGCGGCGAGTGACCGCCCGAGTGGATTCAAGCCGAGGTCGGACAGACCGGGTCGCGATGGACTGCCAACGGACCCTTTGGATGCAGCGCCAAGTCGCCGGCGGCGAAACAAGGACCACGCCGTCAACAGCGCGGCAACTGCGCCTAGGAGCGCAAACGACGACACCAGTCCCCCCGCGTCATTGGCGTGGAGGGACGTTGTGCAACGAAGATGCCACGAAATTCGACGTAGGGGTTCGAGTTCTCCGTCCTCGACTCCCGGCCGGATGCAAGTTCGTCGTTCAATCGACGAATTCGCGAGTCAGCGATACATGCAGCGGCGGTACGCGCGCAGCCCAGGGCCGCGCCTCCTCCAAGGCCGACGCGAGCTGCAGCAGCACGTGTTCCTCCGCCGGCCGTGCGCCGAGTTGAACGCCGATCGGCAGTCCGCTCGAATGCATCGCCAACGGCAGTGAGATTGCCGGCGTTCCGAGGATGTTGTGCGGCAGCGTGAACTGGCACGGTGTCCGGAAGATCTGTTCCGGGACATCCCTTACGTCGACGTCTGATCGTCCCAGGTTGAACGTTCCCCACGGTTCGGCGACATGCGCGGTCGTCGGACACACCCAGACGTCGAGTGACGAGATCCCGCGGGCGAGCTGGCGGCGTGACGCGTTGATACCCGCCAGCGCGGCGAGAAACCGCGAGGGCGTCATACCGCGTGCGTATTCATAGATCTTGAACGTCACCGGTTCGAGCGTGTCGGGACCGATGGCGTGACCGCTTCGTTTCGCGTAGCTCTCGAGTCGCAGATCGAACCCGAAGAACCAGACGTCCATCATGTCGCGCATCGCCTGGAGCCCATCGAACGTTGGACCGCTCTCGTCCACGTGATGGCCCATTTCGGCGAGCAGCGCCGCCGTCTGCTCCACCGCGTGCGCGACTTCCGGATCGACCGGCACACCCATCAGCGGCGTTGTCGACCAGCCGATACGGAGCGGCCGCGGACGGTGTCGTGCGAGCGCCGCATACGACTCGGCCGGCTTCGGAATCAGAAATGGATCGCCAACCTGCGGCACCGAGAGACAGTCGAGCATCGCGGCCGCGTCACGGACGCTCCTGGTCTGGACGAAGTTCTGTCCGAGACCGTACCCGTTTTCGTCCTGCAGCGGACCGAGCGAGACGCGTCCGCGCGACGGCTTGAGGCCGACGCCTCCGCAAAAGCTTGCGGGTACCCGAATCGAACCGGCGATGTCGGACCCATGCGCGACCGGGACCATACCGGCCACGACCGCCGCCATTCCGCCGCCCGTCGATCCGCCAGCCGAGAAGCCGCGCTTCCAGGGCGTGGAGGTGTTGCCGTGCAGCGCGGTCTCGGTCGTCCCGGCCATCGAGTACTCGGGCGCCGCCGATCGGCCGATGATGTTGAGGCCTGATGCCCTGAACATCTCGCACAGGTACGTATCCTGCGTCGCGATCATGCCGCGGCACAGACGGCTGCCGAATTCGACGACGCGCCCGGCTTCGTGTCCGAAGAAGTCCTTGATCAGGAACGGCACGCCGCGGAACGGCCCTGTGCCCAGGCGCCGTTCATCGAGATCCTCGATGCGATCCGGGTACGTTTCGACGACAGCGTTGACGGCCGGGTTGATCGCGTCGATCGCGGACGCCGCGAGTCGCGCGAGCTCGCGTGGCGACACCTCACCGCGTTGGACAAGGTCGGCGAGGCCGAGCGCGTCGTGCGCGGCGTATTCGGACAGCGTCATGCCGCGCAGCTACCGGTATCGCGCCAGAAGATCGTCGGCGGTGACGAAGCGCGGCTCGATGTCGACTGGAATCGACTGCAGCTTGTCGAGCGCCTTCTGGATCGGCGGCCGCACGACTCCCATCCTCTCACCCAGCTCTTTAGCCGCCGCGTAGTTGCCCTCGGCCTGAATGGTCATGATGTCGCGCGTCAGGCCGGCGACCCCCTCCTTGATGCGATCCTTGTTGACGGCAAACGTCCCGTCGCCGTTGATCAGGAAGCCGCGCTGATCGATCAGGTAGTTCAACTGGATCGCGATGCCGCGGCCGTGCGCTTCGTTCACGCCGAAGCGAATCGACCGGAACGCGGACGCCAGATAAGTGGTGTACAGCGACGCCTCCAGCGATTTCGGCATGACGCCCTTGTCGATCATGTGCTGAATCGCGAAGAGCCCCGAGATGTCGGCCTTCGCCTCCTCGAGAGCGCTGTAGGTTTCCTTCAGCTCCTGCCGCACGGTCGTCTTGCGCCCGTTGGCCGTGATGCTGTGGGGTCCGAGGCCGTGCATCAGCTCGTGCACCACGATGTGCGTGAAGAAGGCATCGAACGAGAGCGCGGACTGATCGGCCGGAGGCAGCACGATCTTCGAGATCGGGAGCAGGGTCTTCGCGAACTTCGCGTCCTGGACGTTCTTCAGCATGACGCGCTTGGTGCCTTTTTCCCGCACGACGCGTTCGTCGTTGGGCAGGTTGAATGCCGCCGTCTGCACGCCTCGATTGCCATCGCCCGATGCGTAGACTTCGTTGACCACCGTGATCGGCGCGAGCGCGCCGAGTTTCGGGTTCCGCTGTTTCGGGTCGATGGGCAGGTGATCCTCGATGTCCTGGAGCTGGGCGGCCAGTTTCTGAAGCTTCGCGGTTTCGACCGGATCCTGCACCGTGACGTACGCCTCGAATCCGGCCTTGTAGTTGAAGAGCTCGTCCTCGTACACCTCGTAGGGCCCGATGGTCGGCTCGATCGCGCCTTCCAGCTCCATCCATGCGACGTCGCTCTCGTAGTAGTCGTTCGAGAGAAACGCGTCCGCGCGCTTGTTGAGGAACGCCTTGAGCGTCGGCTGACCGGTCAGTTGCGCAGCCTCGCGCAGAAATGCCGCTGCCTGCGCGAGCTCACCCTGGTATTCCACGTTGTACGGTACGAGCGTGAAGGAGTTGCCGGCGCGCCGCACCACGGTGAAGAAACCGGTCGCCTTCGCGCGCTCGGCCTCGGAGAGCGACTGGATCCAGCGCTCGAGATCCGCTTTCGAGGCGCCGGCGGGATAGTAGTTGGCGCCAACCGGCTTGGCCGGCGCGCCAGGTACAAAGGGGGCATTGTGATCGATGCGCGACCAGGGACCCTTGTTGATCAGAAAGTAGTGCAGGCGCGCGCGACCCTCGGGTGACTGGTCCCGGGCCAGGTCCGCCAGCATCGCATCGTTGCCCGCCCACACCTGCCGCAGGAAGAGGCCATCCACGATCTTGGACGCCTGGACGAGTTTGGCCACCACGCGGCGGTCGTTGTCGGACAAACCCGAGAGATCCGCGGTCATGTCGGTCGGGGCGAACCGCGCGGCCATCTGCTGCAAGGTCTGCGTATCGGGCATGCGGGCCTCCTGGGCGCGGACGAAGACGGCCGACGCGCACGCGAGCAGCCCCGCAGCCGCAAGCATCGTTTTCAGCGTCTGTGCTCTCATGGCTCGTAGTGTACAACCGGCGGCCCGGCTGACAGGATTGAGGGGTGCGAGCACACGATTCTTCCGCGCCGCGCCCGCCGCAGCCGCACTGAAGCTCGCTTGCGTGCGGGCAATGCGCGGCGACCGCGCACACAGGCGTGCAATCGTGAGCAGGCCCTCGATTCAGTCTTCAGAGTTCGCGCACATTTCTGTAAGACCAAATTCGGGTCTGGGTGCGCGATCTGTAATCGCATTTTTCCGATCATCAGAAAACGGCCTAACAATCGTCGTACGTCGACGGCACAACTTCCGCATCTGGCGCGGACATGGATCCTGCACTTTCATCCGTGTCCACGCCCGCTCCGGTCACGTTCGAGGACGGCCTCGGCTCCCGCCGGCTTGCCGTCGATCGCGCGCGAAACGAAGCGGTGGAGATGCTCTGCCTGCGCGGCGAACTCACCGGAGTGCCGTCCTTCGAGTTCGCGCTGCGCGAACGACTGAGCCATCTCGCGTCATTCAGCCACGCCTGCTACAACCGCGTGCGCAGCGTTGAACGCCTGAAGGATCCCGGATCGACGCTCGCGCTGGTGTCCGACGTCGTCGTCGGGACACGGCTGTCAGAAATCCTGCGCTTCGCGGAGATGAACGACGTCACGCTCGACATCGACGCCGCGCTCTGCCTGCTGCGCCAGCTGGTGCCGGCCATCGCCATGCTGCACGAGAACATGCCGGACATCGCGCACGGCGCCCTCGGCGCCGAGCGACTGGTCGTCACGCCGAACGCGCGCCTGATCGTCGTCGAGCATGCCCTGGGATCCGCGCTCGAGCAGTTGCGGTATTCGCAGGAGCGCTACTGGCGGGAACTGCGTGTAGCGGTCCCGCGATCGGCCGGGCTGCCCCGCTTCGATCACCGCGCCGACGCCACGCAGCTCGGCGTCGTCGCGCTGTCGCTGATTCTGGGACGCCAGCTCCACGAGGACGAAGGCCCGGCCAGGCTGGCGGATCTCGTCTCGTCGGCGTGGGCGGTCTCGGCGCGCGGCGGACTCGAGCCGCTGCCCGCCGGCCTGCGCGCCTGGATGATGTGCGCGCTGCAGCTCGACGCGCGCAACTCGTTCGAGTCGGCCATCGACGCGCAAGAGGAACTCGAACGCGTCCTCGGCGAGAGCGACTACCTGGCGGCGCCGGCTTCACTCGAGGCGTTTCTCGATCGCTATCGCGCCGCCACCGAGCCGGCGGTCGCGCCTGCCGCATCCGAACCGACGTGGCCGAACTATGGACACACGCAGGAGCCACTGCATGCGTCGGTTCCCGAGGTCAAGCCGATCCTCGGTCACCCGGCGGTCGCGCAACCGATCGCGAGTCAGCCCGCCCTGAGTCATACGCCGGTGACCCGGCCGATCGTCAGGCCGGTTGCACTTGAAGCGGAAACTCCGATTGAGCTCACGCCGATCGCGACGCCGACACCGTCACTTGGCTCGGTGCGACCGCCGTCATCGGCGCGTGTGCCCGTCGCGGCGAAACCCGCACCGGCGCCGCCGGTCGTCCATGTCGCTGCCGCACCACCGCCGGCTCCGGTACACACGCCCGCTCCCGCGGCTCCGGCCGCGCACTCGATGTCAACGACGCAGACGCCGGTGTCCGCGCCGCCGGCGCCGATCTCCAGTACTCCGTCATTCGAGCCGCCTGCGTCGACGATGCGACCCGAGCCGGACTTGTTCAGCGCGCCGCTCGACGTGTCTCCGTTCGAGAGCCCGCAGAAGACTCAGGATGGCAAGAAGCGCTGGGGTCTGGTGGCTGCCGGCATCGCGGTCGTCGCGCTGGCTGGCGCCGGCGTCCCTGCCGCGCGGAAATTCCTGACGCCGAACCCGGCGGCCAACGACGGCATTCTGGTCATGACCACCAACCCGCCGGGCGCGAAGCTGTTCGTCGACGGCGTGGAACGCGGCATCACGCCGTTGTCGGTCTCGCTCAAGGCAGGCGCGCACGCACTCGAAGTCCGCGGTGACGGGCCGTCGCGTGTGATGCCGATTGCGATGACGGCGGGCGCTCAGGTGTCGCAGTACATCGAGTTGCCGAAGTCCACGTCGACCGCGGGTCAACTGCAGGTCCGCACCGAACCGTCCGGCGCGCGCGTGACGGTCGACGGCGTGCCGCGAGGCGTGTCGCCGGTCACCGTGCCCGATCTGACGCCGGGTGAGCATGCCGTGTCGCTCGAGAGCGATCGGGGATCGGTGAAGCAGATCGTCGCCATCGAAGCGGGCATCACCGCATCGCTGATGGTGCCGCTCGGCGGCGCCACCGACGGCGCGCCGGTGTCCGGATGGATTGCCGTGACCGCGCCCGCCGACGTCCAGGTATTCGAGAACAAGCGGCTGATCGGCTCGAGCCAGAGCGATCGCCTGATGGTCTCGGCGGGAAAACACGACATCGAGATCGTCAACGAGACGCTCGGGTACCGCACCTTGCGCTCGGTGCAGGTCACCCCGGGCAAGGTCTCGCCGATCAAGATCGATTTCCCGAAGGGCACGATTGCGCTCAACGCCGTGCCGTGGGCCGAGGTGTGGGTGGACGGCGAGAAGGTGGGCGACACGCCCATCGGGAACCTGTCGCTCACGATCGGATCGCATGAAATCCTCTTCCGCCATCCGGATCTTGGAGAGCAGCGCCATGCTGCCACGGTGACACTCAATTCGCCGGCGCGCCTCAGCGTCGACTTGAGGAAAAAATGAAAGCCTATTTCGTCGCAGCCTTTGCCGCGGGCACCGTGCTCGCGGCCACCCACGCCGGCGCCCAGGAGGCCGACCTCACGGCCGCCCGCGATCTCTACGCATCGGCGGCTTATGACGATGCGCTGACGGTCCTGAACCGCTTGCGCTCGTCGGACCACCCCGCCAGCCAGTCGCGAACCATCGAGCAGTACCGCGCGTTCTGTCTGCTCGCGCTCGGGCGGCCCACCGACGCCGAACAGGCGATCGAGGCGGTCGTCGTGGCCGAGCCGACCTATACGCCGGGCGACGGCGACGCGTCGCCGCGCATCCGCTCGGCGTTCACCGCGGTGCGCCGCCGGATGCTGCCCGCGATCATTCAGCAGAAGTACGCGCAGGCCAAGACGGCGTACGACCGAAAGGAATTTGGCGCGGCCGCCGACGGCTTCACGCAGGTGCTGAATGCGCTGGCGGATCAGGACGTCGCGGCTGAAGCGAGCCGGCCGCCGTTATCGGATCTGCGCACGCTTGCCGGCGGCTTCCAGGAACTCGCCGCCAAGGCGGCTGCTCCACCGCCGCCGCCGCCGATGGCTCCCGTCGCGACGCCCACGCCGCCGCCGGCGCCGGTCGTGCCCGTCGCGCCCCGCATCTACACGGGCGGCGAGACCGGCATCGTCATGCCGGCGGTCGTGAACCAGACGCTGCCGCCGTTTCCAGGTCATGTGGTGATCCCACGCAATGGGAAGCTGGAAGTCGTGATCGACGAGCTGGGCCAGGTCGAGTCAGCCGTGATGACCTCGTCCGTCACGCAGGCCTACGATGCCATCGTGCTCGCGGCTACGAAAGCGTGGCGCTTCAAGCCCGCCACGTTGAACGGCATGCCGGTGAAGTTCCGCAAAACGGTTCAGATCACCATCAAGCAGACGTCGTAGGCCGCGGCCTCATCTCGAGGAAGGCAACGGCCCTCCCTTGTGTAGCTCGATGCTCACGCGCTGAAGAAACCTGCCGTACGTGGCGAGCGGGAGGCATCGACGCCTCCCGTCCGTGAGGTAGGTGTGGTGCCGGCCTTCGGAACGATGGCCGGGCGAAGCATTGCTCCTGTCTGGAGCAAGCCTGGTGCCACACCATGAAAGGTGATTGCCCGAAAGGCGCTGTTGAACTAATCGTTCGACGACGGGAGCGCGTCGACAACGGGCGGCAACTTCAGCACCCAGCCTTCGGCCACTTCGTGCTGAGCCGTCACGATCAACTTCTCATACGGTGCGACGCGTGGCGTGCAACCGCGTTGCAGTTGCGCGGCGCGCAGCCCGGAGAGTACGGCGAATTCAAACACATTCATGTCGGCCGGTGGTGTGACCATGGTGACCCTCATAAGCGCAAGAGGCTTTGGTGAGGGCTCAGACCGGAATGGCCGAAGGCTCAGAAAAGCAGAGTCGTGAGTGAACGCGAGTTTCAGCGCCGCGGTTCGCCCGGCTCTCTACCAGCGCGGTTCTGAGCGCTTGCGATGCGAAGGCCCGCCGCCGAAGCCGCCACCGCCCGCGGCCTTCGGACGCGCTTCGTTCACCGTAAGGCTGCGACCTCCGACCTGGCTGGCGTTCAGCTCCTGAATCGCGGTCTGCGCTTCCGCATCGCTGCTCATCTCGACGAAGGCGAATCCCCGCGGACGCCCCGTCGCCTGGTCACGCATCACGGACACGGACTCGACCGATCCGGCGCGCGCGAACAGTTCCTGCAGCTCCGTTTCGCCGATTTCGTAAGGCAGATTGCCGACGTATAGTTTTCGACTCATAAGCACCAGCTCCTCTGTCGCAAATGCGACCTTCCCGACCATCATTTGATGTCGGTGGATGTCGTCTCGTAGCTAGGCTGAAACTTCAGGAGGAGCGAGTCAGGAGTGGCTCGATACGCCGGAGGCCGGCACAGTACGCGGCAAGATCCGAAGCGTCAGCATACCACGGCTGGCCGCAGCCGCAGGTTGAAACCCGGCGGGACGAAGGCGGAGCCGGCCGGCTCGCGAGAGGCGGGCCGGCCTGGAGCTGCCGCGGCGAGCGTACGAACGGCTACCGCGCGGTCGCGGCGGTGTCGGCCTTGCGCTTCCGTCGCACCATGACGAGACCTCCGCCGACCGCGATCGTCAAGACGATGAGAGCCAGAAACAACATATTCCTCTCCTTGATGGGGTCGAGTTACTTGGTCAACCGCAGAATCTGGTTCTGCAACGCCGCGAACGCAGGACCCACGTCTGCGGCCGTCTGAGCGTAGTAATACTTGCCTTCGAGCTGCTGGTTGTTGAAGTCGGGCGATGTACTGTCGTTGGCCATGCGCTTGAGCATGCTCTCGGACGACTCGGGCCTCGTGCCCAACAGCAGCGGCACGAGCTGCCCCATGCCGATGGTGTAGATGCGGATTTTGTAGTCGCCGTTGTCGCTTCGCGCGGCGTTGGCGATCTCCTCGACGAGATTGCGCGCGGCGTTGTTGATGTTGTGCACCTCGGCCGGGTACTTGCCGGCTACCGTGTCATAGTTCCGCAGGCCGCGGGTGCTCGACTGCGGCACGCCATCGACGTTGAGCGACACGGTCTGCAGCGGGAACGACGTCGGAATGCCCGCGCTGCGATGATGCGTGTGCGCGCTCGCGACGGGTAGATACTTCGGCCACGCCGGGTTCGCGTTGAACGGCGTGTTGGTGGAGTCCCACGGAACCGTGGTATCGATGCCCACGCTGTTGGCGCCCGTCTGTGTGTCATAGAGCCCCGTGATGTGCGGGCTGTTCCAGGTCTGGCCGTGCGTGTCGCCGGCATTCTGCGGGAAGTCATACGTCCGGAGCCCGACGCCAGGTCCCGTTCCGAAGTCGCCGGGCACGCTGTTGGACGCACCGTCGGTGAACAGCACGATGACGCGCAGGCCCGACTGTGAGCCGGCGGGGACCGAGCGGAGCTCGTCCCACGCGCGATACAGTCCTTCGACCATCGCCGTGCTGCCGCCGGGCAGCGTGCTCGGGACGTTGCTGATCATCCCCGTCTTGTCGAACCCACGGGTTGCGGGCATCGGGTTGATCACTTGCGCGCCGTCACTGAACGTGAGCAGCGCCAGCCGATCGTGGGCCGCGTCGAACGAGTTGATGAACGTTCGTGCGGCGTCGCGGACCGCGCCCCACTGCGAACTGATCGAGCTGGAGACGTCCAGAACCAGTGACAGGTCCACCATTCTCCGCGTCGCCTCACCCGTGCTGGCGATGGTGACATTGTTGATGTTGGCGACGCTCATGAACGTCGTCGGCAACACGGCCGTGGCATTCACAGTCACCGTGTTCACGCCCGATGCGGTGTCGACCCTTGACGTGAAGAAGTCAGCTGCCGTCGTCGGGTCGGTCGACGACGTGGTTCCCATGTAACCCGCGGGAAAATTGGCCCGGAAGATTTGCGCCGCCTCGGTTCGCGGATTGCCGCTGTTCAGGCTGCGCGCTGCCGCCAGCGCCGCGCCGTCGACAGCCTTGCTCAACTGGGCCTTCACCAGGTAGGCGCGGCCGGAATCGACGGCCAGGCCGGAGGCGACCATCAGGAGCGCCAGGACGGCCGCCATATAGACGAGAACGAACCCGCCCTGGCGTGATGTATCGGATCTGCGTGTGTTCATGTCCGTTGACCTTTCTGAGAAAGACGACGCCCCGCCTCGTGCACGCTAGAAATAGGCGATCGAGTACAGCGTCTGCGGCACCGTGATGCCGAACTTATCGAACGGTGTGATGATCGGGTGCCTCGTATAAATTTCCGTGACGTACAGCATGTCGCCCGGCGTCAGCGTCGTCGGCAGGTTGGTGATCTGCAGGCTCGTGTCGTTGTCGGAGTTAAACGCTTCGTAGTCCGGCGCCGATCCGAAGCTGCCTCCGGTGTTGTTCAAAATGCTCGACCCCGAGTAGCTGCCGTACCGGTAGCGCGCGTACAACACGGACTTGCCGTAGTTGCTCGCGCCGACGGTGGCCACGTTCTTCACCACCGAAAAGATCACGGTCGACGAGCCGTCGGTGAAGTTGACCGGCCGGCTGCTCATGTTGGTCATGGCGGTTGCCGCATCCGCCAGGCTGGTGTCGCGCGAGATCAGGTTCGAGCCCTCGCGGCTCAGCTTGCTGACGATGTGCTGGTCGAGCAGCGCGTACGACACCTCGACGACCCCGAGCACCAGCACCAGGACCAGAGGGACGACCAGCGCGAATTCCAGTACGGCCTGCCCGTTCTCGCAGGCGAGTCTTCGCCGGAGTCTCGATGCGTTCAGCTTGGTCATGATGTTGGCGGTGCTCCCTCGTTCTTCATCGCGGACTCGACCTTGAGGGTGATCTGGCCATTGGAGAAAAACGCCCACAACATCGGGTTGAAGAACGTCCACGTGTAGGACACGGATACTTTCGCGAGCGCATTGGGGCCGCCGCTCCCGGGCCCCCAGGCCGTCCCGCCCGGAGGCATCGAACTGAACGTGAATGCGCTGTCAGGAATTGTCAGCGTCGGCGTGGCATTTCTCATCGCCAGCTTGATCGAGGCATCCCGCGAGAGGAACGTGCCCGGATTGTTCGGATCGGCCAGCACGTTGTTGGTCACCGCGAACCGGGTCGCCTGGCTGACGCCGTTTTCCAGCGCGAGGTAGCAGTAGAAGAGCGCGCCGAAGTCCACAATCGACAGCGTCAGCAGCAGGAGCAGCGGTGTGATGATCGCGGCTTCGACAATCGACGTGCCGGCCGTATCGCGCAGGCGGCGGACGAATCCGCGCGCGGGCGGCGCGTTCATCGCCGACCGAAACCGGTTGGGCGTGAAGTCAGAGTGTTCGTTGGCCGGCGCGGTGGTTTCCGCGGCCGGTGCCGTTTCCGTCGACGCCTCGGGTGCGGACACTGGCGCGAGGAAAATCCGATCGCCCACCTGGACGCTGTCCCAGGCCAGGCTGCCCGCGGCCATCTCGATGACGGCCTGGCCGCCGCTCGCGAGCGCGATCCGCCATGGCCGCAGGTTGCGAACGATCTTCACCGCATACCCCTGCCGATCGACGAACAGGACATCGATGGGAAAGCGCATCCCGATCGTGTGGACGGCCGAGCATGGCGCCAGCAGCATCGCAGACGATGCCTCGAGGCCGTCGCGGCCGAGCAACCCGCGCCGCCGCGTCGTCCGAGTCGCCGCGATCTCCACCCGGGTGGCGACCGGCTGGTGTGTGCGTTCGTTCATCAGCGCGACATTCATCAGAACACCCCCGGCACCAGGTGCCACCCGACGCGCTCGCAATACCGCTGGTAAGCGGCGTCGGAACTGAGGACTCGCTCTTCCATCAGCGCGCGGACAATCAGCGCGAAGTCGGCGATCAGGATGACGGCCAAGTTCCAGGGCGCCGGATGCGCCACGAGGAACGACGCGTGCGTGACGAGATACCCCGTGTAGATGGGATGCCGCACGAACGAATACGGGCCGCGCACGACCACGCCACGGTTCGCCGGCACCACGCCAAAGCTCCGGCCGAGCGTCATCTTCCCCACCACGACCAGCAGCAGGCCAAGGCCCGACACCAGCGCGGTCACCTGATCGGGTGCCCACCCGGCGTGCCCGTCCGTCGCGCGAAGCAGCGCCGGCCCCGCCAGCGACACGGTCGTCGAGATCGCGGCGGCGGCCGAACGATCCACGATGTTCGTTCGCCGGCGCAGGATCGTCAGCACCACGACGAGCGACTCGCCGACGAGCAGGAGGAGGCCGGTCACGTGCCCGGTCCGCATGAAGTCGGTGAAGATGTTGAACGACAGCAGCGTGAACAGCGCACCGATGCTCGCCCGCGCGATCAAGTCGCTGACGGCCGGGCTGATCATGCGGCGCGGCTGGTCCGTCGAGACCGCCGCCACGGCTGAATCCGGGCGGATGTGACCGACCAGCGCCTCCACGCTCATCAATGAACCTCCAGCTCCTTGCGGTTCCGGTTCTTGTTCCGGCGCGGCGGCGGCGCCTCTGTCCTGTAACCGTCGACGAAGTAGGCGGCGCACGCCGCGTCGAGCAGTTCGCGCGTAATGGCCGGCTCGATCCCCCGAT
>Ga0070665_100005689_pt1 | contig 12806 bp, 7 predicted proteins | sample KBSS13metaG_FD_65862 | JGI IMG/M metagenome (GOLD analysis project Ga0070665, IMG submission 65862) | Switchgrass rhizosphere microbial communities from Kellogg Biological Station, Michigan, USA - KBS S1-3 metaG | ecosystem: Host-associated > Plants > Roots > Rhizosphere > Soil ... | reverse complement strand
TTTTTCTTCTCGGGACGCACTTTGTGCGTACGCACATCGCAAGCTGGGTGATAGATTCCGCGCCGAATGGATCGCGGTTTTTGAACGACGGTCCGCAATCAGGAGAGTGAAACATGAAACTGTATTTCGCCGCTGCCGCGGCCATCGCATTAATTGCTTCCGCGCCCTCGCAAGCCGCATCGGTCATGTCGGCCGGAAGCAGCGTCCAGGAAGACTGTTTCCGCGCCGCCCAGTTGCAGGCGCATGCGTCACCGTCGGATCGGTCGCTTCGTAACGGCATTGCCGCTTGCAATATGGCGCTGACCGGCGACATGTCGCAGCTGGCGCGTGCCGGCACCTTGGTCAATCGCGGCATACTCCAGGCCGCCGCGGGCAACGACACTGCTGCCGTCGCCGACTTCAATGCCGGGCTGGCGCGCGATCCCAATCTGGCAGCCGGCTATATGAATCGCGGCTCGGCCCTGTTGCGCGCCGGGCACTATGGCGAAGCCCGTGCAGATTTCGATCATGCGATCGACCTCAACACGTCCGATCTGCACGTCGCCTATTTCAATCGCGGCGAAGCGCAGGAGGCGTCCGGCAATCTGGTTGCCGCCTATCATGACTATCGCAAGGCCCAGGAACTGGCGCCAAACTTCAAGCCCGCCAGCTTGGAACTGGCACGCTTTCAGGTCACGGAACGCCGCGTCGCCGACATCCGCTGACTCGGGTCTGACGAGACGCCCGTTCAGAGCCGCGCTGGGATCCCAGCGCGGCTCTTGATTTTTGCGCCCGGCACGAACTCCGGCACTATCGAACGGTGACCCGGAAGCCAGCGTTCCTGATATTTCTGACCGCGCGCCGCGAAGCGCCGAAGGCTGCGGCCTTTGGCGCAAAACTATCTGCGAAACCGCATCCCGGTTGCAGAGCGCGCTGCGGTAATTAATTTATCATTATCAATGGATTATAACCATTCTTGCTTGGCGAATTGCGCTTTTTGCCGGCCGCAGGGCGTGCGGTGGCGATCGAATGCTGCATTGCGATACAAGCTTGGCGTTTGCCCAACCGATCTGGGTGCGTGCGCGCACAACGCGTATGCATATTCGCGTCGTTGCCAGGGCCATATTTTCCCGGAAAATCAAACGGGGACGTCGCGCTTCGCGAGGATTCGCGCTTACAGTTATGGCAAGGTCCAAGTGGCGTATAAAAAGGCGCCAAGATTCCGATTGGTTGCAGCCATGTTATGGCGCCGGTTTGAGAGAGCAAATGCACAATAGAATTTCGGTTGCAATTCTGGCTCTCGTCATTCTGGCCTGCGTTGGACAAGTCCCTGCCTCGGCCGCCGGCGGCGAAGTCGTTGGCATGCGCCGGCTGACGGAACAAGAATACCGCAATTCGATCGCCGACATTTTTGGCAAGGACATTGCCGTGCAGGGCGTCTTCGAGCCGGGCAAGCGCATTGGCGGCCTGATCGAGGCCAGCGGCGCAATTCTCTCCATCACGCCGGTGGGGTTTGACTCCTATTCCAAGATGGCCGACAGCGTCGCCGTGCAGGCCACGTCCGAAAAGGCACGTGCTCGCCTGATTTCCTGCAAGCCCGCTTCGGCCGGCCAGCCCGACGATGCCTGCGCCGCGCAAACCTTCAGTCATTATGGACTGATGCTGTTTCGCCGGCCTCTCACCGGCGACGAGCTGCAAAGCCGGGTGAAACTGGCGGCGAGCATGACCAAGGCGTCGGGCGATTTTTATACGGGCCTTCGCTATGGCCTGGCCAGCCTATTGCAGTCTTCCAACTTCCTCTTCCGCGTCGAACTCGCGGTTCCCGGTGGCGCCAAGGAGTACACGCTCGATTCCTACAGCCGCGCCGCCAGACTCAGCTATCTGTTTTGGAACACGACTCCCGATGCCGAGCTGCTGAAGGCGGCACAAGCCAACGAACTCGGCACCCCCGCCGGGCTTGCGACTCAGGTCGACCGCTTGATGGCTTCGCCACGGCTGGATACCGGCATGCGCGCTTTCTTCTCCGACATGCTGCAGTTGGACACGTTCGACAATGTCTCCAAGGACAGTTTGCTCTATCCCAAATGGAGCGTGCAGCTGGCGGCGGCGGCCCGGGAGGAGACGCTGCGCACCACCATCGATCTTGCGCTGCATGACAATGCCGACATACGCGAACTGATGACCACGTCAAAGACGTACATCAACCGCAATCTCGCGGCGATCTATGGCGTGCCGTTCAATTTCGATGAGGATTGGGTGCCGCTTGCCTTCCCGCCCGATCAAGGCCGCAGCGGAATCGTCACCCAGATAAGCATGCTCTCCATGTTCTCCCATCCCGGCCGCAGTTCGCCTACGGAGCGCGGGGTTGCGTTGATGGACATTTTTCTTTGCGAGCCTACGCCCACGCCGCCCAACAATGTGGATTTTTCGATCGTCAACAACACCGACGGCCCGCTCAAGACCGTGCGCGAACGGCTTATGGCCCATGCCACCAACCCCGTCTGCGCATCCTGCCATACCCACAGTGACCCGATAGGGCTCAGCCTTGAGGGGTTCGACACGATCGGCCGCCACCGCAGCACGGAAAACGGCCAGGTGATCGACGTGTCAGCCACGCTTCAGGGCAAGAGTTTTGTGGGCGCGCAGGGGTTGGGCCGCTTTCTGCACGACAATCCCAAATATCCGGCCTGCGTGGCGCGCAAGCTCTATTCCTATGCCAAGGGCGTGGACAGCCAGGATGTGGAGCTTCAGGACGTCAAAGCGGCCTATAAGGCCTTTGGTGATTCCGGATACCGCATGCGCAACCTGCTCAAGGCCATGACGGAAAGCGAAGATTTCTTCCGTGCCGCGCCACCCGCGGTTGCCGCCAAAAGCACCAAACTGGCCTCCCAATAATCCGCGAAGGCCAAATAGACTGAAGGAGAGTGCGATGAAGCTGGATCGAAGGTTTCTGCTCCGGGGCACATGCCAGGGCGCGGCGGCGGTCATGGCGCTGCCGTTCCTGGATTGCTTTCTGGACGGCAAAGGCCAAGCCTTGGCGGCGACGGGCAAGCGCATTCCCACCCGGTTCAACACCTTCTTCTATGGCTTGGGTCTGACCAAGTCGCTGTGGGTGCCCAAAACCGCCGGCTTGAACTACGAGACCACGATCCAGCTCAAGCCGCTGGAGCCCTTCAAAAAGAAGATGAACGTGTTCAGCGGATTGCGCGTCATGGTCGATGACAATCCCAATTTCCAGCATTGGTCCGGGGTGGGCGCCTCCGCCACGGGAATTTCGCCCAGCAAAACCGGATTGTTCGATTCCAAGACCATCGACCAAACGGTGGCGGATGTCGTCAGCCGGGGCTCGCGGTTCAAATCCGTAGCGGCGGCCTGCGCCGGCGATCCCAAACAGAGTTATTCCAGCCTGGGCGGCGCGAACAACCTGCCTGCCGAAGCCTCTCCGCTGTCACTCTATACGCGCCTGTTCGGACCGGGTTTCCAGGATCCCTCCAGAACCGACTGGAAGCCGGATCCGCAGATCATGCTGCAGCAGAGCGTGCTGTCGGTGGTTGCGGAGGACAGGAACCGCGTGACGCAACATCTCGGCCCGTCCGACAAGGCGCGGCTGGACCAATATTTCACGTCGGTGCGCGAGGCCGAACAGCAGATCGCCGCCGAGCTCAAACGGCCCGATATCGAAGCCAAGGTCGACATTCCCACGGCGCCGGACGAAATGGTGGTCAACAGCGCTCTGCCCAATATGCGCAAGGTACTGCCCTTGATGGCGCGGCTGGGCGCCTTGGCGATGGCCACCGACCAGACGCGGGTGTTCAACCTCAGCATTTCCGAGCCCGGTTCGCAGATGTTCGTGCCCGGCGATCCGCTTGGCTATCACCAGTCCACGCATGAGGAACCGCTCGACCCGATTCTGGCCTATCAGCCGCGTGTGGCGCGGTACAATGTCTATAGCATGGAGCTGTTTGCCGCTTTCTTGAAAGAACTCGATGCCGTGCCGGAAGGCGACGGCACGCTTCTGGATCACAGCCTGGTCTATGGCTTCACCGATGTCGCCTTCGCCAAGATTCATGCCTTGGACGGAATTCCGGTGCTGATCGCGGGCGGTGCCAGCGGCCGGATGAAGACAGGCCATCACATCGTCGGTGACGGCAGTCCGGTGTCGCGTGTGGGCCTGACCCTTCAAAAAGCGATGGGATTGTCTGTCGATAGCTGGGGCGGCGGCTCGATGGAAACCAAGAGCCCTTATACAGAGCTTCTGGCATGATCCTGCGGAAACGTCTTCTGGCTTTTTCGTCCGCCACGGCCGTCATGGCTTGCCTGTCGCATCCCGCGGCGGCCGCGCCCTGGGTGCGCGGCTTTGTGGTGGGCACCTATGAATATGCTTTCCGCTATGGCGGCCGCGCCGGCTATTCGCGCCCTGGAGAGATTGAGCCCGGATCGGATTGCATCCATGGCAGCACCATACATTTCTCCAACGGTGAGCAAATCCGCAGGGCGCTGAAGTTTCAATCCTGGCGCAGTCCGGAAGAGATCGACATGGTCTCGACGCTGCCTACTTTGGAGCAGGCCAAGACGCCGGATCAGGCCCGCTTCATGATTTGGGACCGCGCCATGTCCTATCGCGGCTGGCGTCGTGGAATCGAGACCTACATCAATCCCTTCGCGGCGCTGGATCCGGGTCAGCCGCAAGTCGTCAGCCGCATCGGCGACGGTTTCAACCTGGATGGCAAGGTCGGCACCAATGACTTCGTCAGTCCGGATGGTGAAAAGGGCATAGACAATGCGCTCTACCGCGCCTGGGGATGTGACGCGCCTTGGCGCGGCAACGGCAACGCCACGCTCGACATGCGCTCCAACGACAAGATGCAGGAAGGCCTCTATACGATGGTCATCCGGATTTCCGGCAACCAGGATCCGATGAATGACAAGGACGCCGTGTTGGAGATCGGCTACTCGCCGGACAAGATTATCAAGGACGCGCGCGGTAATATCGCGACGGATTTCTCATACCGTATTGTCAAGACCGAGCAATATACCAGGATGAAGGCCAAAGTGGCGAATGGCGTGGTTGAAACCGAGCAGGTGGCCGAACTTCACGCGCCGCGCATTGCCTGGTTCTATGACCATGCCGGCGACGCCAATTTTCATCAGGGCCGCATTCGGCTGTCCATCGACGCGGATGGAAATGCCAAGGGGCTGATCGGCGGTTATCGCAACTGGCGCGATATCTATGCTCAGAATACCTTTGCGCAGGATGGCGGCCAGCAGGGCGTGCGCGAGCATGAGGATGGCGTCGCCCTTTATTATGCGTTGAAACGCAATGCCGACGGCATGCGCGACGCAAGAACCGGTCAGAATATGGGCATATCGACGACCTACCGCATCACGGCCGCCGCGGCCTATGTGGTGGATGCCAAGAAGCCGGCAGAGATAACGATTTTGACTTTGGAAGAAAAGCGGCGCCAGGCGTATCTCAGGATCGTGGCCAATATGATAAAGGCGACAACCACGCGCATCCCGCAAGACGTTACGCCCGGCACCTCCGAAGGGGCATACCCCAATATGGAGAGAGCTATCGTGGGCATGCCCAGCGCGGACTATTTCCTGAAGACCCTGGACAGGCCGCATTTCGACGATGTGCAGGAGGCGCTGGCATCGAAATAAGCGCGTCTGTCTTTCCGATCCGCCCCCACGCCGCAAAAAGCGGCTATCTCGGTTTTGGCTCGCCGCGCCGTGAGGCGCCGCCGGACAGGTCAGTATTTGAACTGGAAGCCCAGTGTGAAGCGCCGGCCGTAATCCACCACATCCAAAAGCTGTTCGGGGAACCGGCCATGGGTGCTGAAGGTCGCGTCGTTGAGATTCAAGGCCGAGAAATAGGCATTAATCTGCGGCGTGATCCTGTAGCTGGTGCTGAAGTCGACTTGCGTATTGGCGTTGACGAAGGTGGGTTCCGTGCCGAAGCGCGAATTGTTCTGCTGCTGGCCGAAATGATCCAGATAGTTGTCGCGCCAGTTGGCGGCGATGCGGGCCTGAAAACCATCCTTGTCGTAGAAAACCACCAGATTGGCGGAGTTTGCCAGGCCGGTCACCGCAAAGCCGCTGACCGTCAGATCCAGCGGATTATAAGGCTTGTTGGTGCCGACCAGGGTGGCATTGGCCTGGAAGCCGAAGCCGCTGGTGCCGAACATGTGCTGGACGGCGAATTCCGCGCCATAGACGTTGGCGGTCGGGCCATTGATATTGGTGGAGACCGTGAAGACCGCCGGATTGCCCGTGGTGGGATCGATCACGCCATTGATGGCCTGCTGCGTCGAGCCTTGGACGACGAAGTTGGAAACGGTCTTGTTGAAGGTGTCGATCGAGACATAGGAATTCGGCTGGTAATACCATTCCGCGCTCAGGTCGAGATTGTCCGACAGGAACGGCATCAGGTTCGGATTGCCGCCATTGGCGACCAGCGATCCGACGCGTTCGGCGGTCGGTATGTTCAGCACCGGCGTGATCTGGCTGAGCGGCGGCCGCGTCAGCGTGCGCGATGCATTGAACCTGACTTGCACGTCGTCGGTGACGCCTAACGTCAGATCGAGGTTGGGCAGCAGGGAATTGTAGCTGTTGAGGCCGTTCACCATCGAGGTCGAGCCGAATCCCACCATGAAGGCGGTGTGGTCGGAGGGCTGCACGGTGAGCGATGTCGGCATCTGCCCCAGCCCGATCGTGGTCACGCTGGTATATTCGTTTCGCAGGCCCGCATTGATCCGCAGCGGCATGCCGGCGATGCTGGCCTCCGCCGCCAGCGTGATATAGCCGGCATGGGTGTTCTCGATCACCTGGGAATAGGCGCCCTGCACATTGACGAGGCGGTAGGTGCCGTCAAAGGCCGGTGTGCAACAGCCCGTATTGAAGCCGGGAACGGCCGTGGTTTGGGGATTGCCCAGGCTTTGCAGATAGTTCAGCACCGAATAGGCATCGAAGGCCAGGATGCGCGGCGGCAAGTTGGCGCTGCCGTTAAAGCCATTGGTGAAATCCGACGTGCTGAAGGAGCCGGTGAAAAGATTTTGCGGCAGCGCGGCGCCATGCGTGCCGATATTGTTGGAGGCAGGGCCATATCCGGCATAGGCCTGCCACTGATTGTTGGTGAAGTCGTCGCGGGTCCGGCTATTGTCATGGTCGCCGACATATTGGTAGCCGAAGGCGACGCGGAAATGATCGCTTTGTGTCCAGGCCGCTTCGGCGCGCAACTGCTGCACGCGATCGAACTGCTGCGGCGCCACGATCGGCAGGACATGGCTGCCGATAAGTCCGTTGTCGATGAAGGAAGCGGCGTTGCCGCCCGGGCCGAAGCCGGTGGGATAGGGCAGGTTGTGGCCGCCCGGCACCACTATACCCAGATTGTTGCCATTGGTGCCGCCTGGGGTGGTTGAGGGACCATAGCCGACATCGGCGTCTATGGAGCTGAGTTTGCCGCCTGGATTTCTCCAGGCCTGGGAATGGTCATAATCGAAAGTAAGCGCCAGCTGGCTGGTGGCGTCCCACCGGATATTGATGCCGGCGTCGTTGTTCTGCAGCACCGATCCATTGACCTGGGACTGGAAATCGGTCGGCGTGTTGGGCTGCACGAAGTTTGTGATCGTGCCGTTCGAATCCTGCACCACGTTGCGCAGGCTGCCGGCATTGAACCAGACGCTGTAGCCATACTGAATGGCGTGCAGGGTATCGCGCGAATAATTGTCGTCGATAGTGATCTGCAGGTTTGCCGCCGGCCGCCATTGCAACACCGCCCGGCCGTTGATCCGGGCGTCGCTGGTGGTTTCCTGATAGATGCCATAATCCTGAATGAACCAGGCATTGCCGGGGTTGGCTGTCGCGGACGCGGCCGGGCCGGCATTGGCCAATTGGTTGGGAAAAATCTGGGTTCCCTGCCAGCCCTGGATATTAACGTGATGGCCCCGGGTGCGGCTGGTGGAATAGGCGCCGTCCAGCAGGATGCCGAATGTGTCGTGCAGGAAAGTGTCGCTGAGCAGCGCATTGACGCTGGGCATGACATTGCCCTCCTCCGGCGACAAAGTGCCGGAAGCGGACCCCACAAGGCGAAAACCCGGATGGTCCAGCGGATTGGGGAATTTGATGTTGATGGTCGCGCCGATCGCGCCGGACGACAGGGCGGCATCCGGAGATTTCATCACGTCGATTTCGCTGACGAAATCCGCGCCCACCGAGCTGAAATCGAAAGCGCGGCCGACACCGGAAGCGACTTTGCGGTTGTTGAACAGGGTCTCGTTGAAGGAGGGGCCGAAGCCGCGCACCGTGACCTGGGTGGCGGTGCCGATCGAGGTCGGAACGCCCCCCAGGCTGGAGACGCCGCGGCTCACCGTCACGCCGGGGATGCGCTGCATGGCCGCCGCCAGATCGACATCGGGAAATTTGCCGATATCTTCGGCGGAAATAACGTCGACCAGTCCTCCGGCTCTTCTCTTGATGTCCAGATTGGTCTGCAGCGAATAGATCAGGCCGGTGACAACAATCTGCTCGGGCATTTCGCCGGCCGCCTGTCCAGCCTTGGTGTCGGTGGACGGGGCAGGAGCCTCGTCGTCGGCGCGGCGCTCGCGGCGGATCATCACCGCGCCGGCCGCGGTGTGTTCGACGAACAGTCCGGTCCCCTGCAGCAGCTGGTTGAGCGCTTCGGTGGCCGTCAGTGTGCCGGACAGGGGTTTGCCGACATAACCCCAGACCAGATCCTCGGTGAAAATAATCTGCTGTCCGGAGACGCGCGCATATTCCTTCAGCGAATCGGAGAGCGGCTGCCGGGGAAGCTCGAACGCATACTTTTTCTCCTGGGCAAGGGCGCTGCCATGCCACAGCGCAACGCACAAGCTACCGACCGCCGCGGTTTGCAGCAGCCGGTATCGTGTCACCCCCCTCAGCATGCATTCCCTGTTTTTATCTGGACACTTCCGCTGATGTCGCGTCCGGTTATGTAACTAGAGAGCGGTCCTCAGAAAGCCCTCTGCGTTTCGTCACAAGGCTCCATTCTTTTTGGGCTGGCTCTGCAGGGCGATGGTGCTGGAACTTTCCGAAACCGCCTTCACCGGCAAATAATGTGTGACGATCTCGACAAAGCCCAGAACGTCGCCGGCATTGAACACGCCGCTGATCTTCATGGCGCCTACCTGGGGGTCCGCAATCACGATCTGCATGCCGCCATACCGGTTGACCCGTTCGACGACGGATGACAGCGGCTCGTCGTCAAACATGAGCTGGCCCACGGTCCAGGCCGTAACCCGGCGGACATCGGCCGGTGCAATCTCGGGCGGCAGGCTGGGCGCAACGGACAGTTGCTGTCCGGCCCGCAAGGAAATGGTGCGCGGCGAGGCCGCAGGCGATCCGGTGACGATCCCGCCGGTTTCTTCCAGCACCACGACATGGCCTTCGATGAGGGTCACCAGCACTTTGGGACCGGCCATGTCGATATTGAAAGCGGTGCCGGTGGCGACGACTCTTTGATTCCCCGCAACCACCGAAAACGGACGTTTGCGGTCATGCGCGACATCGAAGCGCGCCTGGCCCTTCAACAGGTGCAGCGAGCGGTCATGTTTGCCGTAGCGCACTGTGACTTCGCTATTGGCATCCAGCGACAATTTCGAACCGTCGGACAGGGTGATGACCCGGCGCTCCCCGGCGATGGTCTGGTAGTCGGCGGCCCGGTTCAGCCACCAATAAGCCCCCATTCCCACCGCCCCGATGATAAGCGTGGCGGCGATCAAGCCGGCCAGCGGACGGACCAGCTTGAACAAGGACAGCGGATTGCCGGCGCGCTTGGCGTCCGCGAATGCCGCCTCGCGGGCCGCAATCATTTCCGGGGCATCGGCGACGTCGTCAAAAAAGTTCCACGGCCGGGAAAGCATCTCCCATGCGGCCTGGTTCTCCGGCTCGCGCAGCCAGGCTTCGAACTCCGGCGTGGCGCCGGTTTCCGTTAGGCGCACCCGCCACAACGCTGCCTCGGTGAGGCGATTCTCGTCGTCGTGCCTATCTCCGATCCTGCGCATCACAAAGTTCCAAACCGTTTCGTCAAGTGAATGACCGCCGCCATGACATGCTTTTCAACCGTAGAGGGGCTGATGCCATAGATGGCCGCGATGCCCTTCTGTTTCATGCCTTCGAGCCGGAAGAGGATGAAAATGCTCTTGGTCCGCTCGCCCAGTTCGTCGAGGCAGGCCAGGACTTCCGTGAGACTTTCCCTGCCTATTAAGACGCGTTCGGGGTCGATACCCTCCACAAGTTTTGGCTCAAATTCGTTTCCGGTCAGTGAATCCAGCGGCAATGTCGGGAATCGCCTGAGCCGGATCGCCACCCGCGCCCGGTCCCGCAGCAGGTTGCTGGCGACGCGAAAGACGAAGGCGTTGGCCTCTTCGGCCTTTTCGAAGGTATTTGAGCCGATCAGCCTGGCGAAAGTTTCCTGGGTGAGATCTTCCGCCTCCTGCGGGCTGCCGGTGCGGCGCAGAAAATAGGCGAGCAAGGACGCGCGAAACCGCGTGTCCAGCTCCTCCTTGATTGCGCTACGGTCTGGTACCGAACCCCTTACCTGCACGGCCTTCCCCTCATTGCGCAGACAATATGACAAATCACGGAAGAGAAGTCGGAAATATTTAACGCCAGACCGAAATCCTCAATGGGCGTTAATCGTGCCGCGCTGCGTCACAGATTGCAGACCTGTCATCCCGCCCTGCAAAAAAAATCGCGGGCGACGAAGAAAATTTGGAGGGTTTGCCAGGGACCGTCGTCTTTCTCTTACAAGGCACGACTGCAAAGCAAGTGCCGGACTAGACGGGAGAGAGTGCGAGGGGCGCTAACGTCCCTTAATTGCTGAAAAATATGCGCTGTTGTGTTCGGGCGGGCCGGAATTCCGGTTTTCCGTATGGGGTTTTTTTGTCCTGTTGCCGGCTTGCAAGCTGAAGGAATGTCAGCCGCAACCTGCGATGCCACCCCAGATCAGGCCCCTTTCGAAGAAGCGCCAGAGAGTTCAGGCGAGATTTTTACGCGACCCTGCGGGGCGCTTTCAGAGGGGTTTCCATGTCGAACGGTTTTATAGCGAACAATGGTGTGCGTGCGGGTCTGTTGAGCGGCGTCTGTCTCTGGGCTTTGGCCGCCATCCCTGCCCAGGCGCAACCGGCAAATGAGCAGACCGAAAGCATCACGGTTACCGGCCTGATCAGCTCGCTGCAGAAGAACCTGGACATCAAGCGCGACGCCACCGGTTTGGTGGATGCCATCTCCGCCGAAGATGTCGGCAAGTTCCCCGATGTCGATATCGCTGCTGCGTTGCAGCATGTGCCGGGTGTCACGATCAGCCGCGGTACCTCCTCGATGGGCGGCGTGCCGACCTCCACCGGCACCGCGACTTCGATCACCATTCGCGGCCTGGGTCCCCAGTTCGTTGAAACGCTTTTTGATGGCCGCAGGATATCGAGCGCCAGCGCCAACGGCCGCATTTTCGACTTCAGCTCCGTCGGCGCCGACTTTGTCAGCCAAGTGGACGTGATGAAGTCGCCCGACGCGACCCTGTCCTCGGGCGCAATCGGCGGCACCGTCAATATCAAATTCCCCAAGCCCTTGGACAATCCGGGGTTCCATGTTGTCGGTGCTGTGTCGGCGACGGTTTCGCCGGAACAAGGCAATCCGATGCCCAATGCTGATTTCCTGATCAGCGACACCTTCAACAACGATACTTTCGGCATCCTGCTTGACGCCGCCTATACTTCCAATCGGATCAGAGGCAATCACGTTAATATCCAGGGCTGGGAAGGCTTCAGTCTGAATCAATGTCAGCGCGCCAATCCCACGGCCACTTGCGCCACGGATGCCGCCACACCTGCCTGGTTCATCCAGGATTATGGTCTTTATCAGGAAACCACCAGCGAGACGCGCTATGACGGCCGGCTGGCCCTGCAATGGCGTCCCGCGGAGTCGGTTCTGGTCACTCTCAACGACAATTACAACCGCGATACGCTGCATCAGGTGCAGTATGGCTATTCGGTGTGGTTCAATTCCGGCAGCCTGCAAAATGTCGTCACCTCGCCGAACGGCACCATCACCAACTTCGTCCAGCCGGGCACGCCGACCGATTTTCAGTCGCAGATCAACGGTTCGGTGATCCAGAACAACGAGTTTGGTCTCAATGTGAAATGGGATGCTACCGACAAGCTGTCTTTCCAGTTCGATGCCGACCAGGCTCTTTCGCAATTGAACCCGGGCGGCCAGCTCTCCTCCATCGACGTGGACGTTGGCTATGGTCCCTCGACCCCCGGCGGCACCAATGGCACCAGTGTTGGCATCGTGGTGCCGGGTGGCCATAATCTGCCGTTCCCGACGGGCCTGGGCCCCAACGGCAATTCGGCGGCGTTCATCAACAATGGCTTGATCGGCAGCCATGTTCTGCCGATCGGCCAGAACAACCGCATCGACAAGGTCCAGCAGATTCGCTTCGAAGGCACCTGGAAGGAAAGCGACGATTTCCAGATCACCTTCGGCTATCAGTTTGTCGGCGAGCATAATAACGCTCGCAACTATGACGACTTCGCCAACAATGACTGGCAGGCGTATGCGGGTTACGGCCCGGCCTCCAACAACAATGGCACCCACGGCGTGGCCCTGCCGCAGAACCTGTTCACCGGCAACTTCTCTGCCGGCAGCGGCTTCATAAACGGCTGGGGCGGAACCGGACTGCCGCCCGCGGTTCTGGCCTTTAATCCCTATTCGGTCCTGAACTATCTCCAGGCTCTGGGCAATCCGCAGACCAAGACCATCCCGGGTTTCAATGTGGGCTGCTGCAC
>Ga0070665_100005688_pt1 | contig 12807 bp, 9 predicted proteins | sample KBSS13metaG_FD_65862 | JGI IMG/M metagenome (GOLD analysis project Ga0070665, IMG submission 65862) | Switchgrass rhizosphere microbial communities from Kellogg Biological Station, Michigan, USA - KBS S1-3 metaG | ecosystem: Host-associated > Plants > Roots > Rhizosphere > Soil ... | reverse complement strand
ACCGCGCGCCATCCGGGCTCGATGACGGTCGTCGCATTGCGCTCGCGAATGATCGCGGGACCGTCGATCGCGTCGCCCGGCCGCAGATCGTCGCGCTCGAAGACCGCCGCTTCGCGGAATCCGCCACCGGTGTAAACGTGCTTTCCCGCGATCGGCAGCAACGGCCCCGTACGCGGCGCGAACGCAGGCGTCTCTTCCGCGGCGGACTGCGCATGGCCAACCGCCTCCACCGCCGCCGCCTCGATCACCAGTGTCTTGCCGGGCATCAGGAAGCCGTATTGCCGCTGATAGCGTGTCTCGAACTCCTCGACGATCGGCGCGGCGCTCGCCGACGCCGCGAGCTCGAGCGTGGTATCGGTACCCTCGTACTTGACGTGAAGCGAGCGGCGGCACTCGATTTTTGCGCCGGCGATGCCCTGCTGCGCGACTTCGGCCCGCGCCACCGCTTCGAGCGACGAAAGCGTCGGCTCGACGGCGGCGAGCGCGGCGTCGGAGAGCCGTGCCTCGACCGCCTGCTGGCGCAGCGCCCGCACCTGGGCGAGACCCATGCCGTACGCTGAAAGCACGCCCGCGAGCGGATGGATGAAGACGCGCGTCATGCCGAGCGCATCGGCGACCAGGCAGGCATGCTGGCCGGCGGCGCCGCCGAAGCAGCACAGCGTGTACTCCGTCACGTCGTAGCCGCGCTGCACGGAAATGTGCTTGATCGCGTTCGCCATGTTCTCGACCGCGATGCGGAGGAAGCCTTCCGCCACTTCCTCGGCTGTCCGGGGCGTGCCCGTGCGTGCTTCCACCTCCGCCGCCAACGCCGCGAACTTCGTCGCGACGATCGCGCCATCGAGCGGCTGCTGTCCATCCGGGCCGAACACGCGCGGAAAGAGCGCCGGATCGATCTTGCCGACCATGACGTTGCAGTCCGTCACGGTGAGCGGGCCGCCGCGCCGATAGCACGCCGGACCCGGATCGGCCCCGGCGGACTCGGGCCCCACGCGAAAGCGCGCGCCATCGAACGTGCAGATCGATCCTCCGCCCGCCGCGACGGTGTGGATGCGCATCATCGGCGCGCGGAGCCGCACGCCGGCGACTTCGGTCACGAACGCGCGCTCGTACTCGCCGGCCCAATGCGTGACATCGGTCGATGTGCCGCCCATGTCGAAGCCGATGATCCGGTCGAAGCCCGCGAGCCGCGAGACTTCGACCGCGCCGACGATGCCGCCGGCGGGACCGGAGAGAATCGCGTCCTTGCCCTGGAACAGATGCGCGTCGGTCAGACCGCCCGAGCTTTGCATGAACTGCAATCGCATCCCACCGTCGCCGCTCCGCTGACCCGCGCGAAGGTCGTTCTCGACCTGCTCGACATAGCGACGCAGGATCGGCGACAGGTACGCGTCGACCACCGTCGTGTCGCCGCGCGAGACCAGCTTCATCAGCGGACTCACCTCGTGCGACACGGACACCTGCGAAAAGCCCAGGCGCCGCGCCAGCGCTGCGACCGCCTCCTCGTGCGCCGGAAAACGGTAGCCATGCATCAGCACGATCGCCACCGCGCGAAGGCCATCGGCGTGCGCGACGGCGAGGGCATCGGCCACGGCCGTGAGATCGAGAGGACGCACGATCTCGCCGCGCGCGCCGATGCGCTCGTCGACCTCGATCACGCGCTCGTACAGGGGCGACGGAACCTCGATCTTGCGAACGAACAGCTTGGGGCGGTTCTGGTAACCGATGCGCAGCGCGTCGGCGAAGCCGCGGGTGATGACGAGCGCGGTGCGCTCGCCCTTGCGCTCGAGCAGCGCGTTGGTGGCGACCGTGGTGCCCATCTTGACGGCTGCGATCGCATCCGGCGGAATAGGCTCGCCCGGGGCAAGCCCCAGCAGCTCGCGGATCCCATGCACGGCCGCGTCGCGATAGCGGCCCGGATTCTCCGAAAGCAGCTTATGCGTCGCGAGGGTGCCGTCCGGCCGCCGCGCCACGATGTCGGTGAAGGTGCCGCCGCGATCGATCCAGAATTCCCACATCAGGAGAGTGACGACGAAGTCGATGAACGGATGTTGGAGTGGGGATGCCGGGTCGCCACAGCAGCGGCTCCGGCGAGAATAGCAGGTCGATTCGGCCGCGCTCCGACGTTCGTCGACGCGCTACGCGGCGCCGACGGTCGAGCGATAGCGGGAGATGTCGACGTCGTCGATCTGCGCGGGGCGAAGGAACCGCTCCGCGTACGCGCGATAGACGCCGGACGTGAGGAAGAGATCGAACAGGCCCGGATCGATGTGGCCGTCCTTGCGCATCCTTTGCATGACCCCGATGGCTTCGGACAACGTCTTCCCTTTCTTGTAGGGGCGGTCGGTGGCGGTCAAGGCCTCGAAAATATCGGCGATCGCCAGCATCCGCGCGGGCAGGCTCATTTGCTCGCGCGTCAGCCGCTTGGGATAACCCGTGCCGTCCAGCTTCTCGTGGTGGCCGCCGGCGATCTCGGGCACGTTCCGCAGATGCTTCGGGAACGGCAGCTGCGACAGCATGATGATCGTCTGCTCGACGTGCTCGCTGATCTTGTAGCGCTCTTCCTCGGTCAGCGTGCCCCGACCGACCCGAAGGTTATGGAGCTCGCCGCGGTTGTAGCGGTGCGCCGGAACGCCGACGCGGAATCCGAACCGGTTCTCCCGCGATGTCCCGCTCTCGGCCGTGCGCGCGATGATGTGCTCCGGCTTGTCGGCGAGGAGCGGCTCGGCCACCGGCAACCCGGACGGCGACGTGCCGTCCTTTCGGGCGCGCTCTTCGTGCGAGAGGCCGATCCGGTCGTCGAGCGTGCGCATCCACGTGCGCCGCGCGATCTGGTCGAGACGCGCGACATCCCCAGGTGCCATGACCTCGCCGCCTTCGTTGCACGCGGCCACGAGCGCGAATTCGTCGTCGAGCTCGCGCCAGGCCGCCTCCAGCGCGGCGCGCAACGGCGCGCGGGCGCCGCCATCCGCCAGCTTCTTCCAATAGTCGATCTCGGCGTCGCGTTTCAGAACTTCGAAGCGCATCCGGATCTCGTGCAGGCGATCGTAGATGGTCTCGAGCTTGGTCGCCTTGTCGACCACGTATTCCGGCGTCGTGACCTTGCCGCAGTCGTGGAGCCATGCAGCGATATGCAGCGCTTCCCACTCGTCGTCGCTCATCGAGAAGTCGCGAAAAGGACCTTCCTTCGATTCACAGGCGGCGTAAGCAAGCATCCGGGCCAGCTCGGGCACGCGCTGGCAATGGCCGCCGGTGTACGGCGACTTGGCGTCGATCGCGCCAGCCACCAGCCGGATGAACGATTCGAGCAGCATCTTCTGCGCACGCAGGAGTGTCTGGTTCTCGATCGCGATCGCCGCCGTCCCCGAAAGCGCCTCGATGAACGACACTTGTTCCTGGGGCAGGCCGGTCGGCGACTCGTTCTGCAGGCACAGCACGCCGATCACGTCACCCTCGCGATTGCGAAGCGGCACTGCGACGATGGTTGGCGCCTCCGCCTCCCCGGCATTCCCCATCGACCCGAACCACCGCTGCATCCTGGCGCGCTCATGCCCGACCGGCGTGACGACGGTGCGGCCCTCGCTTGCCGCACGCCGGACCGGATGATCGGCGAGCGTCGCGTCCGCGAGCGAGACGGGCTCCGCCGTCGCGGTGGCACTGCCCGTTCGCGCCGCGACCGGATGGAGAACGCGCGCATCGTCGTCGAAGAGATAGATGACGCCGGCGCTGCTGCCCGTCGCCGCGATGGTTTCGGTCAGCACACGCTCCTGCAGCCGATCGAAGTTGCGCTCGGCGGAAATCGTCGCGCCGATTTCCAGGAACTCGCGGATCGTCTTGCGCATCGCATCCATCGTCGTCGCGAGCTCGTGGATTTCGGCGACAGTCGTTTTCGTGACGCCCCGCGCGGTGAAGTCGAAGCGCTGCACGGCGCGGGCGCGATCGACCAGAGCGAGCAGCGGGTTCGCCACGAGGCGGCTCAGCGCCCAGGCGAGGGGAATCGAGGCAAGGACGATCGCCAGCGTGATCAGCAGGGATTGACGGCTGATCCGGCGCGCCTCGGCCAAGAGCTCGTCTTCCGGCAACAGCATCGCCAGGAACGCGCCGCCCGACGGACCTTCGTCCTGCAGCCGTTTGACGGTGGCCTTCCAGGTCTGGCCTCCCGCCTCGAATGCGAGGTCCTCGCTGCCCGTCCCGGGCTGGACGCGAGCCATCAGCGCCGCCAGCGCGGGCGATCCCAGCTCGGCCACTTTCGACAATCGCGGTGCATCGCCGTCGCGGCCGTCGCGCACGATCCGCTCGGGCTTGCTGGACGCAAGCGCAGTACCGTCGCCATTGAACAGCACGAGCTCGGTCGAAGGTGTCAGCGTGTGCTGCTGCAACGCGAGCGACAGGTCGCGCAGCGTGAGATCGGCGCCCACGACGGCCGGGCCGGTATCTGATCGCCGGGCGAATGTCAGTCCCACGTCGCCCGTGCTGAAAAACGCGTACGGCGCGGTCCGCACTTGCTGGGTGGCCGCCAGCGCCTGCTGGTACCACCCGCGGGCGCGCGCATCGAAGACATAGTCGGGAACGTCGCGCCGCTCGATCTCGGCCAGCTTGTCATCCAGGAACACGTAGGTGCCGCGCGTGCGTCCACCCTCGCGCTCCACGCTTTGCACGAGAAACGCGGCGCGCCCGGGCGCGTGGAAGCGGGCACGCAGCGCCGCATCCGCGCGAAGCGGCCGCAACAGGAAGAAATCGCCGTCGGCGTAGCCGACATAAAGCGCCGAGAGCGACGCATTGTGCGCGAGTGCATCCACGACGAAGGGCGCGCTGCCCATGCGCTCGGCAAGCGTGCCGGCGCCTCCGAGCCGCTGGTGCGCGAGCAAGTCGACCAGCATTTCGACGGGCTGGTAGAGCGCCTCGAACTTGACCGCGGTCTCGCGGCCGATGGCGGCGAAAAGATCGTTCGACGCCGAAAGCACGAGCGCGCGGTTTTGCGCATAGTCGTGCCAGCCGATGGCCCCGCCCGCGGCGACGACCAGCAGCGTGAAGATGGTCGCGATGTGGAGATGAAGCGGCCACAGTCGCCGCAGCAGTTTTCGCGACGCCTCGATCGGACCTAGTGGCGTGGAACCCGGATCGGATGACATCGCGCTCCCCTGTCGGATGACGCGGCCGATTCTATCGGAACGGCCGCACGCGCCGGTGACGGGTACCTTCGATTTGTGGTAAATATTCCAGCGTCGCGCGGGCCCTCGAATCCGTCGCGCGCCCATGGGGAGAAATTGAATGCTGCGATCCACCGCCTGCGCCGCTGCCTTCGCCGTTGCGCTCGCACTACCGGCTGCTGCACAGACGAAATGGGATCTGCCGACCGCCTATCCCGCGAACAACTTCCACACCGAGAACCTGCAGCAATTCGCGAACGACGTGGAGAAGGGATCCGCCGGCAAGCTCAAGATCCAGCTCCATCCGAACGCGTCGCTCTTCAAGGCCCCGGAGATCAAGCGTGCCGTCCAGGGCGGACAGGCGCAGGCCGGCGAGATCCTGCTCGTCAACTACGAGAACGAGGATCCGTTCTACGGCATCGACGGCGTTCCCTTCCTGGCGACCTCCTACGTGGACGCGTTGAAGCTGTACAAGGCATCCCGGAAGGCATTGGAGGCGAAGCTCGACAAGCAGGGGATGATGCTGCTCTATACCGTCCCGTGGCCGCCCCAGGGCATCTACACGAATCGCACCCTGAACGGCGTCGGCGACATGAAGGGCCTCAAGTGGCGCGCCTACAGCCCCGCCACCTCGAAGATCGCCGAGCTCGTAGGCGCGCAGCCGGTGACCGTGCAGGCGGCGGAAGTGTCCCAGGCGCTCGCCACCGGCGTGATCGACTCGTACATGTCGTCAGGTGCAACGGGCTATGACTCCAAGACCTACGAAAGCCTCAAGACGTGGTACGACACGCAGGCGTGGCTGCCCAAGAACGCGGTCATCGTCAACAAGAAGTCCTTCGACGCCCTCGACAAGCCGACGCAGCAGGCCCTGCTCAAGGCCGCAGGCGACGCGGAGTTGCGCGGCTGGAAGCTCTCGCAGGAAAAGAACGGCTGGTATGTCGAGCAGTTGAAGCAAAAGGGCATGAACATCGCCAAGCCTTCGGAGCAGCTCACCGCCGATCTCCGCAAGGTGGGCAACGTGATGCTCGTGGAATGGCTCCGCAAGTCCGGCGACGACGGCAAGAAGGTCATCGACGGCTACCGCGCAATGCCCTAGTGTCCTGTCCCGCAACAGGACGCTAGCGGTGCGTCGCGCGCTCGATCGGCTCTATGACGCCGCCGCCTACCTGGCGGCGTTCTTTTTGATCGGAACGCTGCTGTTCGTGCTGCTGGGGATCGCGAGCCGCCTCGCCAACTGGTTCGTGCCGGGCACGGATGCCTACGCCGGCTACTGCATGGCGGCGGCAGGCTTTCTCGCGCTCGCGCATACGCTCAAACGGGGTGAGCACATCCGGGTGACGCTGGTGCTCGAGCACCTCGCGCCCCCTGCGCGGCATCGACTGGAGCTGTTCGCGCTCGGCATCGCGACCGCCCTTGCCGCGACGTTTGCGTACTACAGCGTGCGGCTTGCTTGGCAATCATGGGATTTCCACGATATCTCCACCGGAAACGACGCCACGCCGCTGTGGATTCCCCAGCTTGCGATGGCCTTCGGTACGGTTGTGCTCCTGATCGCCTTTGTCGACGAACTCGCGCTGGAATGGCGCGGCGCGCGTGTGCGGAGAAGTTCCGACGAGGCCCTGCACCATGAATGAGGCGCTGATCACCACTCTCCTGATCGTTGCGCTGTTCGTGCTCCTGGGCAGCGGCGTATGGATCGGGCTCGCGCTCGCCGGCGTGGCATGGATCGCCATGGAGCTCTTTTCGTCGCGGCCCGCCGGCGATGCGATGGCGGTCACGATATGGGGTACGGCATCGTCGTGGACCCTGACCGCACTGCCGCTCTTCGTCTGGATGGGCGAAATCCTCTTTCGCACGCGCTTGTCCGAGGACATGTTCAAGGGCCTCGCGCCGTGGCTCGAACGCGTGCCGGGGCGGCTCCTGCATACCAACATCATCGGCTGCACGATCTTCGCCGCGGTGTCGGGTTCCTCCGCCGCGACCTGCGCCACCATCGGCAAGATGACGTTGCCCGAGTTGAAGGCGCGCGGCTACCCGGATGGAATCACCATCGGCTCGCTCGCCGGCGCGGGCACGCTCGGGCTCCTGATTCCTCCGTCGATCATCATGATCGTCTACGGTGTGAGCTCGAACGTGTCGATCGCGAAGCTGTTCATCGCCGGCGTGATTCCGGGCATCCTGCTCGCCCTCCTGTTCTCGGGCTACATCGTCGCCTGGGCGCTTCTTCATCCCGAGCAGATACCGGCAGCCACCCTCCGTACGACGCTGTTGCAAAAGCTGCATGCATCGCGGCACCTCATCCCCGTCGTGCTGCTGATCGGCCTCGTGCTGGGGTCGATCTACACCGGCATCGCCACGGCAACCGAGGCCGCGGCGTTCGGCGTCGTCGGCTCGCTCATCATCTCCGCATCGCAGGGTACGCTCGACTGGACCACGTTTCGCGAGAGCACCCTGGGCGCCACGCGCCTCTACTGCATGATCGCGCTCATCCTCGCGGGTGCAGCGTTCCTGACCCTCGCGATGGGATACATCGGCCTGCCGCGCCAGCTCGCGGAATGGATTGCGACGCTCGGGCTGTCGCCGTTCGCGCTCATCGTCGCGCTCACCATCTTCTACGTGATCCTCGGGTGCTTCCTCGACGGCATCTCGATGGTCGTGCTGACCATGGGCGTGATCCTGCCAACGGTCGAAACCGCAGGCATCGACCTCCTATGGTTCGGCATCTTCATCGTGCTCGTCGTCGAGATGGCGCAGATCACGCCGCCAGTCGGCTTCAATCTGTTCGTGCTCCAGGGCATGACGAAGCGCCAGATCACCTGGATTGCGCGACAAGCCCTGCCGATGTTCTACCTGATGGTCGCCGCTGTGCTGCTGATCTGGTTCTTTCCGTGGCTCGTGACGGCGCTGCCCCAGCAGATGAAGGTGGGTTGACCGAATGGGGGCCCCGGCTGCCGAACGCGCGTACACAGCAATCCTGAAGGCGCCCTTCGCGGCGCTGGGCATCGCCACCGACGGCGTCGCCGTGATCGGCCTTTCATATCTGCGCGAGAACGTCCTTGCGAAGGCGCCCACGGATCGCGTCGCCGAGCGCGCCGTGCGCGAGATCGAGCGCTATCTGGCCGACCCCGAGTTCGTGTTCACCGTGCCGCTCGCGCCTGGTGGCACGCCGTTCCAGCGCGGCGTGTGGGACGCCATCCGCCGCATTCCGCTGCAGGAATCGCGCACCTACGGCGAGATCGCGCGGAGCGTACGGAGCGCCGCGCGCGCGGTCGGGCAGGCGTGCGGCGCGAATCGCATCGCGCTCATCATCCCCTGCCATCGCGTCGTCGGCAGCCGCGGCGCGCTCGGAGGCTTCATGAATTCCGAGCGCGGCGACCCGATTGCGATCAAGCGCTGGCTGCTTCAGCACGAGGGCTATCGCTTCGGCCATTGATTTCTCCGACATGACGGTCAGCTCCCCCTCCGCAACGCTGATCGACGCGTTCTGCGATCAGCTCTGGCTTCGCGACGGTCTCGCTCCGTCGTCGCTCGCGAGCTATCGCCGCGACCTGAACGCATGGAACGCATGGCTCGAGGCGCGCGGCAAGGCGATGCAGACGGCGGGCAGGAGCGAGCTCGAGCAATGGCTCGCCGATCAGTTCGCCGCCAAGGCCAAGGCGACGTCGGTCGCGCGACGCCTGTCGACACTTCGCCGCTACTACCGGATGCAACTCGAGAGCGGCGGCGTGCGCGAGGATCCGACGCTCCGCGTGCGCGCGCCGCGAAAGCCGCGTCGTCTCCCCAAGTATCTCTCGGAGAAACAGGTCGACGCCCTTCTCGCTGCGCCCGATCTCGAAAGCCTGCTCGGCCTGCGCGACCGCGCCATGCTGGAGACGCTCTATGCGACCGGATTGCGCGTGTCCGAATTGGTCTCGCTGACGCTCGCGCAGGTGGGCCTGAACGAAGGCGTCGTCCGCGTCATCGGCAAGGGCAGCAAGGAGCGGCTGGTGCCGCTGGGCGAGGAGGCCGTCGCCTGGCTCGAGCGATATCTCGCGGAAGTGCGGCCGGCGCTGGCGGAGACCTCGCGGCATCAGCAGGTCTTCCTGACCCAGCGCCACGCGCCGCTGACGCGTCAGGCCTTCTGGGCCCTGATCAAGCGCCACGGCCGGCGCGCCGGGATCGCATCGACGGCGATCTCGCCGCACACGCTTCGTCACGCCTTTGCGACGCATCTCCTGAACCACGGCGCCGATCTCCGCGTCGTGCAACTGTTGCTGGGCCATGCCGACATCACCACCACCACGATCTACACGCACGTCGCACGAGAGCGCCTGAAACAGCTCCACGCCCGCCATCATCCGCGCGGGTGATCGCCGCCGCCCGCGGCGTAGAATGGCGCGCCATCGACCTCGCCTTCAATTTCCGTCCGAATGCCCGGCCCCAACACGATCGCGCAGCGCGTCAGGAAGAGAGTGAGTCGATGGCAGTCGGCTCGTCAGGGTCGCCTACTTGGAACCCGCAGGGAGATCGAGATCGCCGGCGACGGCACGTTCGCCTTTCGCTGCAATCTCTGCGGCGCGGCTTCGCGTACGACGCTGATCGCGCTTGGCGGCGAGCGTGAGAGCTGCGACACCTGCAGCTCCGTCGTTCGATTCCGCGCCATCGGGCGGCTCGTGACGCAGGAGCTCTTTGGCGAGGACATCGTGCTGACCGAACTCCCGAGCGCACGGCACATCCGGGGCATCGGTCTCTCGGACGCCTGCGCGTACGCGCGTCCTCTCGCGCGTCGTCTCGGCTACGTCAACACGTTCCTGCATGCCGAGCCGCGGCTCGACATCGCAAACGTCGATGTCGATCGCTTCGAGCCCTGCGACTTCATCATCGCGAGCGACGTCTTCGAGCATGTCGCGCCGCCGGTTTCGCGCGCCTTTGCGAATGTGTACCGATTGCTGAAACCAGGCGGCAAATTCATTTTCACCGTTCCGTTTTCGCTCGACGACGAGACCGTCGAGCACTTTCCGGCGTTGCACGACTGGCAGCTTGAATCCCGGGACGGAGCCTGGCGACTCGTGAACCATACGGTCGACGGGCGCCGGGAAACGCACGACGGTCTGGTGTTCCACGGCGGCCCCGGGACGACGCTCGAGATGCGGCTCTTTTCGCGGGTGGGCCTCGAGCGCGAATTCGCACAGGCGGGGTTCTCGCGTGTGCGCATCGCGTCGGAAGCGTATCTGCCGTTCGGCATCCATTGGGAGCACCCCTGGTCGCTTCCCATGGTCGCGTATCGATGACCTCACGACAGCCCGCTTTCGCGGCGGAGATTGCATGAACTTCAAGTGGCTCTGGAGCCAGATCCGCGTCAACATCGTCGCCATCACGAGCGTCATCGTCGCGCTCACCGGCATGGCCTACAACACCTACCGGAACGAGAAGACCGAGATCAACCACAATGTGCGCGCCGCGGCATTCGAGACGCTCAAGAACCTGGGCGAGGTGCAGATCGTGGTCGACTACGCGCATTTCAAAAAGGATCGCGAGCGCGGCGACATGCGCATCGGCTGGGGCAGGATCACCCTCATTCATGATCTCGCGCAGGTGCTGCCGCCGCCGGGGCCGACGGACGCCGATCTGCTCCTCACCGCCTGGCGCGACAACGTCGAAGCGCTCGAGAACGACAAGAACGCGATGATCAAGATCACCGACGAGATCCAGCGCCTGCGCCTCGACACGCTGGACATTCTCAAGAATCTCCATTGATGCCGCCGTGGCCCGGCAAGCGCCTCCCGTCACCGTCGCCGTGCGTGTGCTGCGCGACCACGGGGTCGCCTATACCCATCATCTGTACGAGTACGAAGAGCGCGGCGGCACCGCGGTATCGGCGCGCGAGCTGGGCGTCCCCGAGCACGCGGTGGTGAAGACGCTGGTGATGGAGGACGACCGGCGCGAGCCGATGATCGTGCTCATGCACGGCGACCGCGAGGTCTCGACGAAGAACCTCGCCCGCGTGATCGGCGCGAAAAGCGTCTCGCCCTGCACACCCGCCGTCGCCGATCGCCATTCGGGATACCAGGTCGGCGGGACGAGCCCGTTCGGCACGCGCCGCAGCATGCCGGTATACATGCAGGCGACCATCGCCGGGCTGCCCCGTATCTATGTGAACGGCGGACGCCGCGGCTATCTCGTCGGCATGTCGCCGGCAGATCTCGTCCGTGTGCTCTCGCCTATCGTGGCCGATATCGCGCAGGCAGCACCCGACTAGTATTCGGTCCCCACTGATGCCGCGATTCGCGCATGGCGGTGCAGCCTTTCTACCCCGCGACCCCGACGGCGCGGATATCCGCGCCGCCTTCCTGGCCGACGAGCACGCGAGCGTCGCCCGCTTGGCCGAGCACGCCAAGGTCGATGCCGCGCTGGCAGCCGCGATCGCCGCGCAAGCGCGCGCATGGGTCGAGGGCGTCCGCCAACGGCGGCGGAGCCACGCCGGCGTCGAGTCGTTCCTGCAGCAATACGACCTTTCGACGCAGGAGGGTGTGCTGCTGATGTGCGTTGCGGAGGCGCTCCTGCGCATTCCGGATGCGGAGACGGCCGACCTCCTGATCCGAGACAAGCTCTCGCGCGGCGACTGGGAAAAGCATCTCGGCGCTTCCGGATCGCTGATGGTCAACGCCTCGACGTGGGGATTGATGCTGACAGGCCGGCTCACCCGCATCGAGCAGGTGAACGCGCGCGATCCCAAGGCCTGGTACGAGCGGATCGTGGCGCGTGCCGGCGAGCCTGTCGTGCGGCTTGCGTTGCGACAGGCGATGAAGGTGATGGCCGAACAGTTCGTGATGGGACGCACCATCGGCGAAGCGCTCGAGCGAAGCCGTCACGGCGACCACCGCCCTTACCGGTTCTCGTTCGACATGCTGGGAGAATCGGCGCTGACCGCGGCCGATGCGAAGCGCTACGAACGCGCCTACGCCGACGCGATCGCCGCAATCGGCGCGAGCGTTGCGGACGACGCGTCCGTCTTCGCGCAGCCCTCGATCTCGGTCAAGCTGTCGGCGCTGCACCCGCGCTACGAATTTTCGCAGCGCGCGCGGATTCTCGAAGAGCTTGTGCCGACCGTGGTCGCGCTCGCGCAGGAGGCGGCGCGTCTCGGTATCGGGATGACGATCGACGCGGAGGAAGCCGAGCGCCTCGAGCTCTCTCTTGAAGTCTTCGCGCGCGTGCGACGCGCGCGCACCCTGGCGGGATGGAACGGCTTCGGGCTCGCCGTCCAGGCCTACCAGAAGCGCGGCCTCGCCGTCGTGCGGTGGACCGGCGCACTCGCACGAGCGACCGAGCACCGGATACCGCTGCGGCTCGTCAAGGGTGCGTACTGGGATACCGAGATCAAGCGGGCGCAGGTGCAGGGGCTCGTCGGCTATCCGGTGTTCACGCGCAAGGCGCATACGGACGTGTCTTACCTCGCCTGCGCCCGCGCGATGCTGGAAGCGGGCGATCTTCTCTACCCCATGTTCGCAACCCACAATGCGCACACGATCGCGTGGATCGTCATGCGCTCGCGCTCGCTTCATGCGCGCGATTTCGAATTCCAGCGCCTGCACGGCATGGGCGAGGCGCTGTATGCGCAAGTGATCGACCCTGGCTCGAGCCAGGCATGTCCGTGCCGCGTCTACGCGCCGGTCGGCAGCCA
>Ga0070665_100005685_pt1 | contig 12811 bp, 7 predicted proteins | sample KBSS13metaG_FD_65862 | JGI IMG/M metagenome (GOLD analysis project Ga0070665, IMG submission 65862) | Switchgrass rhizosphere microbial communities from Kellogg Biological Station, Michigan, USA - KBS S1-3 metaG | ecosystem: Host-associated > Plants > Roots > Rhizosphere > Soil ... | reverse complement strand
GACTTAGTCGAAAATTCATATACAAAGGAACTGTCAAGACCCACAGGTCGGAAAATGCGGGCGAGCAGCTAGAGGTCCCAACAGAAAACGCGTGAAGTTCTGCGCAAAAGGTCTGGCCGATACCTGTCAGTTTTGCCGGTGGCCCTCTTCGGCAATTCTGGCACCCTTTCGCTCGGAGGATCCCCCAGAGACCTGGAGAATTTTATGAATCATAAGAACCTCCCCCAGCTCTCCTGCCTTATGCTCTGGCTCTCGGCCAGCTGCGCCTTGGCACAATCGGAACAAAATGTGCCGGCGAAAGATCTTGTTACTAAGTCCGTCAACGCGATCGGCTTTCCAGTTGGGGGCGGAGGTGTCAAGGTCGACCTCAAGGGGACAGAGCTGATGACCCAGGCCAACGGCGAAGGCAAGGTCGAGGCCAAGCAAGGCAAGACCAATATTGAAGTATCTGTCACTGGCCTCGAGCCACCCACCAAGTTTGGTGCAGAGTTCTTGACGTTTGTGCTGTGGGTCGTTACTCCCGATGGGCGCACCGGCAATCTCGGCGAACTGATCGCTAACAAGAATGGTGAGGCAAAGTTAAATGCCACTACACCGGCGCAGACATTTTCTTTGATCGCAACAGCGGAACCCTATTTTGCGGTTCGTCTCCCCAGTGAGATTGTGATCATGGGGAGCGAAGCGAGAAAAAACACCAAGGGCAAACTGTTTCCCGTCAAGGAATACAAGCTCATGAAGCGCGGGCAGTACGAAAAACTCGGCAACCCATTGGCATTGACGCCCGATATCGAGCGCGTCCCATTGGAGTTGTATGAAGCGCGCAATGCTGTAGATATCGCGAAGTCGCGAGGAGCTGAAGCGGATGCTGCGGAAATCTTTTCAAAAGCAAAAGGGAGCTTGGAAATTGCCGAGAATACCCTCGCAAGGAAAGCAGATAAAAAGGAAATCATTTCCACGTCCCGGCAGGCTGTGCAGTTTGCGGAAGACGCACGTGCGCTAGCGGCGCAGCGGCAAGAGGAACGGCGTATCGCTTCAGAGCGCGAGGCCGCAGCCGCGCAGGCCAAGGCAGAAGCAGAAGCAAAGGCTGCAGGCGAAGCGGCAGAAGCAAAACGCAAGTCTGACGAGGAGGCCAAACGTCAAGCGGAATTGGCTGCTGCCAAGGAAGCACAGATGAAGGCCGAAGCGGAAGCCGCCGCGACAAGAGCCAAAGGGGAAGCGGATGTCCTGAAGGCGAAGGAAGAAGCGGCCAAGGCAGAGGCGGAACGGGCACGAAAAGCGGCAGCAGACTTGCGTGCGCAGCTGCTAGAACAGTTTAACCGCATCTTGGAAACGCGAGACACTCCACGCGGACTCGTGGTCAACATGGGAGACGTTCTTTTTGATTTTGGAAAATACGATCTACGGCCCGAGGCACGGGAAAAGTTAGCAAAACTTTCGGGCATTATCCTGGGCCATCCTGGTCTGAACTTGGCAGTAGAAGGCCATACGGACAACGTTGGGAGCGACGAGGTAAATCAGAAACTCTCCGAAAAGCGTGCGGAAACTGTGCGCGGCTACCTCATCGAACAGGGACTGCCTGATAACACTGTAACGTCATATGGATTTGGCAAGACTAGCCCGGTTGCCGACAATGGTTCTGCCGCTGGCAGGCAGCAAAACCGTCGCGTTGAAATCGTTGTGTCCGGCGAGGTCATTGGCGCGAAAATCGGCAGCTAAGTTCAACGTTGTGCGCAGTCGAGGGCGCCGGCGGGTGACCATCCGGCCGCATAGGGCGAGTGAATGAACTCTCGCACAAATTCTCTCGATACCCATCAAAAGACCCTGGCAATCAATTTGGATCAGAGCATATTCGGTTCTTTTGCTGAGATCGGTGCCGGGCAGGAAGTGGCCCGCTGGTTTCTGCGTGCAGGAGCTGCCTCGGGCACCGTCGCAAAAACAGTCTCCGCCTACAGCAAGCCGGTCAGTGACAGTCTGTATGGAGCTGCCTCGCGCTATGTTTCAATGCAGCGTCTCGAGGCCATGATAGATCAGGAATGGAATTTGCTCCTGACACAAGTGCCACAGAGCCTTGCTTCACAGACACGGCTTTTCTGCTTCGCAGATACCGTTTCTGCCCGCAACTTTTCCGGCACCAACGAATGTCACGGTTGGATGGGAATCCGCTTTCAGGACGTCCCCCTAGGGGAGCCTAATGACCTCTTCCTACACCTCAATTTGAGGGACGCGTCAAATCTGCTGCAGCAGGAGGTTCTTGGCGTTGTCGGTGTCAATTTGATTTATGCCGTCTTTCATTTGCGCCAATTCGCGGGAAGCTCACTGAAGACTCTTCTGGACGAGGTGAGTGTACAAAGGGTTGAAATCGACTTCATCGAACTGCGAGGACCCGCGTTTGTGGGTTGGAATCGCCAAGAGACATTACTCGCTCTCGTCCGCGAAGGCTTGGCCGAAGCCGTTTTCATTGCTGCTGGAGAGTCCCAGACCCCGCCTACAGAAATTCTTAGAAAAAAAACAATCGTGCTGACTCCGTTTGCCTGGAAAAGCTCCGACTCTGTTCAACAAGAGACGCTCTCTGCGGCGATTCTCCAATTAAAGGCTGAATCAGCAAATGTCGTGTGCGAGCCGCTAAGTCTTTTCGCTCTCAGCACCGCATCCCTTGATACTCCATCCGCAGCTGCGGACTCCGCCGCTCTCTCACGCCGCGTGGAGGCCTTAATCGCGAGCTGTAACGATGTCCTAGTCTTTGGCTACAATGAGTTCTACCGGATGACGTCATTCGTCAACCGCTATACTCAGGCTCCAGTACGCTTTGCAATTGAAGCCGCTGCTCTAATCGATTTTCTCTCCCAGACCCATAACAACCTTGAAGGTCGACTTCTCGAGGGCGTTTCCAAATTGTTTGCGCAGAATGTACGTGTTTATGTTTATCCGACGCCAACTTCCGCCATGCAAGATTTGCTCGTATCCGCATCAGCGGCTGGCTGGGAATGGGAAGAAAAGAACGGCTTGATCGCGGCTGATGCTCTAAGGCCCGCCGCACCTCTAAGGCATCTTTACTCGTACCTCATTGCTAGCGGATTTGTCGTACCGATGCCTAGCATTTCTCCGCCACCAACAACGCGATAATCGCCCCTGCCACCGCACTTCTAAGGAATGGCTTTTCAATTGGTTATCGAAAACGAAGTTTGTTTTGTCCTCATCGAATTTCGAAAAAACAGAGGCTCGAGGATCTGCTAGTTTTGACAGTTCAACCCCAAGTCCCTCGCCAGCATCATCGCCCGGTGAGCGCTGGTTGAGTAGAGAGATGCGCCCACTCACGCAGCGCCAGACTCTCACCATTCCAGTTCGTGAAAACCGGCACTTACGCCCCGCGGAGCGTACAAAATGCAAGAAAAGCTATTGCGATTTGGGGAAGGTCTTTCCGTGCTGCCGATTCACCCCCCGCGAGTCTCCAAGCGACAGCTGTGTACCTTGGGCGTACTTGTTGTGGTTCTAATCATCGCTAATGGTTGCTCGTCAAGCGCTGAAAAGCCTGCTCCTCGGCCTCCCGGCGTCACGGTGACACCGGTAATTCAAAGGGACGTGCCCATCCACCAAGAATGGGTCGGAACCATGGCGGGCAATGTGGACGCCGAGATCCGGCCCAAGGTGGAAGGCTTCCTGCTTGCCAGGCTCTACACGGAAGGTTCGTTCATAGCGAAGGGCACTCCAATGTTCCGACTTGACGGACGCCAAGCGAGAGCGGCTGTCGAGCAGGCCGAGGGAAATCTCGCGCTAGCCCAGGCTGCTTTGGGACAGGCCCAGATTGATGTGCGTCGGTACACACCCTTGGTGGCTCAGAAGGCCGTGAGCCAAGCCGAACTCGATAAAGCATTGAGTTCGGAATCCGCATCCAAGGCGGGTGTGGACGCGCATCAAGCAGCTTTGGACAATGCCAAGTTGAATCTGGGCTGGACGATCGTGACCTCGCCGATTTCCGGAATCGCGGGTGTCTCCAAAGTCCAAGTCGGCGACCTGATGACGCCGACCACGGCCATGACGACCATATCGAGCGTGAATCCAATCTATGTCGACGTCAACATCGCAGAACAGGATTACCTCCGGTTCGTCCGCGAAAAGACAGGCCGTTCAGCGGGCCAGAATCTCCAGCTGATTCTGGGAGACGGAACTGTTTACGCGCACCGTGGTCGTGCGCTTTTTGTGAACCGCGAAGTAGATTCGCGAACCGGAACAATTCAGGTACGAGGTGAGTTCCCCAATCCAGGCAACGTGTTGCGCCCCGGTCAATATGCCCGCGTTCGCGCGGTCACCGAATTACGCAGGAGTGCGGTCCTGATCCCGCAGCAGGCGGTTTCCGAGCTCCAAGGCGTCTATCAGGTTGGAGTCGTTGGGGCCGATAACAAGGTCACCATCCAGACTGTGAAACTTGGACCACAGTTCGGGGATATGTGGGTGGTCGAGTCCGGTCTTCAGGTCGGGGACAATGTTGTCGTTGATGGGCTGCAACGCATCAAGACCGGCATGACCGTAGCCCCCACGCCATTTAAGAACACGCAAGCTACTTCACCGACTGGTGGGATGTAGCTATGTCGAAGTTCTTTATTGACCGCCCGATCGTCGCCATAGTCATTTCCATCCTCACCGTGGTCATAGGCCTTGTGTCGATGGCCAAGCTTCCCGTGGCTCAACTCCCCGATATCGTGCCTCCGCAAATTAACGTGTTGGCCACTTACACCGGTGCGGACGCGCTGACGATCGAGCAGTCTGTTGCCACTCCACTTGAACAGCAAATGAACGGTGTGGACAACATGCTCTACATGATGTCCACGAACGCGAATGACGGAACGATGAACCTCAAGGTCACCTTCGATGTCGGCACTAACGTAGATATTGACCAGGTGAACACGCAGAACCGAGTGTCCCAGGCAAGCCCGAATCTCCCGACATCGGTCAATCAATACGGTGTGACCGTCAAGAAACTTATGGGGCTTCCCCTGCTGGTGCTGTCCGTCTATTCGCCAAAGGAGACCTACGGCGGACAGTTCTTGGGAAATTACGCAACCATCAATATTAACGACGCATTGTTGCGCGTTCCCGGAGTCGGGCAGGTAACCAATTTTGGCGCCGCAGACTATGCCATGCGCGTATGGGTAAAGCCAGACCAGTTGACCAAACTCGGTCTTACGGTTTCAGACCTCAGCAACGCAGTCCAACAACAGAGCGCTGTAAATCCGGCGGGGCAGATCGGCGCTGAGCCCGCTCCCAAAGGCCAGCAGTTTACTTACGCCGTGCGCGCCCCAGGAAGGCTGGCCAATGCGGAGGAATTCGGGAACATCATTGTTCGGCAAAATCCCGATGGCTCAACCGTCAGGTTGAAAGATGTATCGCGAATCGAATTGGGATCACTTGTTTATCAGCAAATTGGACGGTACAACGGCAAGCCCGCAGTCATCATTGCTATTTATCAAGCCCCCGGTTCCAACGCATTAGCTGTGGCGAAGCAAGTCAAAGCCCAGATGGAGGACCTAAGAACCCGGTTTCCACAAGATCTGGATTACATCGTTTCCATGGACACCACGCTCCCAATCACGGAGGGAATGAAAGAAATTCTCACGACGCTTTTCGAAGCCATCGTCCTGGTGATCATTGTAGTGTTCCTATTTTTGCAAGGTTGGCGCGCAACTCTAATTCCTCTGATTGCCGTGCCGGTGTCACTGATAGGCACGTTTGCTGTCTTCCCCATGCTCGGTTTTTCAATCAACACGCTTTCACTCTTTGGGCTCATCCTGGCCATTGGGCTCGTAGTGGACGATGCAATCGTCGTTGTTGAGGCAGTTGAGCACAACATCGAGCATGGATTGACGCCCAGAGAGGCAACCATCAAAGCGATGGAAGAAGTTACCACTCCTGTCATTGGTATCGCCCTGGTCTTGTCCTCGGTATTTATTCCCATGGCGTTCATGGGAGGCATCAAAGGCCTGTTGAATCAGCAGTTCGCGATTACTATCGCCGTGTCCGTTCTTATCTCAGCGTTTAACGCCTTGACACTCTCACCGGCGCTCTCGGCCCTTTTGCTTCGTCCACGCAAGGAATCAAAGGGACTTGTCGGCAGGTTCTTCGCCGGGTTCAATCGGTGGTTCGGAAAAATGACGGGAGGCTACGTCAATTGGAGCCATGTTCTCATTCGCCGATGGGGAATTGCACTGCTCTTGCTCTTGGGCGTTTCGGTTATCGCAGTGACTATGGGCAAGAGCCTTCCGAGTAGCTTCGTTCCGGAAGAAGATCAGGGCTACGCGTTCATTCAGCTCCAGCTACCAGATGCTGCTTCTCTACAGCGGACTGACGCCGTCATGCGCAAAATGGATGATATCCTCGCGCACACTCACGGCATACAGGGATTCGATGCAATCGTAGGTTTCAGTCTTTTATCCAACACCTCAGCCAGCTACACCGGTTTCTATTTCCTTCAGTTTGATCCGTGGCACGAACGCAAGGGTTTCGATCTCTCTGCAAACGGTTTGATGCGAACGCTGAACCAGAGAATGCGTGCGGAAATTCCTGAAGCGATCGGCTTCGCCTTCGGCCCGCCTGCCATTCCTGGTCTCGGCACAGCCGGTGGCTTCACCTTCATGTTGCAGGACCGCTCCGCTGGAACCGTTCAGCAGATCTCCGAGGCTCTTGACCAGTTGAGCCAGGCGGCACGGAAGCGCCCGGAAATTGGTTCAATCGTGGCTACCTTCCGCCCTTCGGTGCCACAGCTTTTTGTCGACATTGACCAAGATCGAGTATTAAAGCAAGGGTTACAGTTCGGCGAAGTCTATCAGACCTTGCAAGCTTTTTTGGGCGGTGCCTACGTCAATCAATTCAATCGGTTTGGTCGTCAGTGGAAAGTCTATCTGCAGGCCGAGCCGGAGTACCGTATCAACGCCGACAAAATTAACAGTTTTTACGTCAGAAACGCGAAGGGTGAAATGACGCCGCTGGCCTCCATGGTCACTGTGAAGCGCGTTTCGGGACCGGAATATACCAACCGCTTCAACCTGTTCCGAAGTATTCAAATTAACGGCTCACCAGCACCGGGATATAGCTCGGGCCAGGCGATGGCCGCGATGGAACAGGTTGCCGGAGAAGTCTTGCCGGCTGGTATGGGATATGCCTGGAGCGACATGTCCTATCAGGAAAAGAAAGCTGAGGGCGGACAGGCGATTGTTTTCGGCATGTCCATCTTTTGCGTATTCCTAATTCTGGCTGCGCTCTACGAGAGTTGGTCTCTGCCTTTCAGTGTACTTTTGTCGGTTCCTGTGGCTGTTCTCGGAGCAAATGCGGGACTGCTGCTACGCAAGCTCGATAATAACGTGTTCGCTCAAATTGGGCTGGTTATGCTGATCGGACTGACAGCCAAGAACGCGATTCTGATCGTCGAGTTCGCAATCTTAGAGAACAAGAAGGGCAAAGGGCTCGTCGAAGCGGCCCTCGAAGGGGCTCGGCTTCGCCTCCGGCCCATTTTGATGACATCTTTCGCCTTCATTCTTGGATGTGTTCCTCTTTGGACGGCGAAAGGCGCCGGCGCAATTGGCCGCCAAGTGCTGGGAACTTCTGTCATCACCGGGATGACTGCAGCGACTGTCCTTGGCGTCTTCCTGGTGCCCGTCCTATATGTGGTGGTTGAACGCATTGCCGGCAAAGAGAAAAAAGCAGCCGAGGACATCCCCGGTTCGGCCGCACTCGAGGGAGGACACGATTGATGCGCAAAATCATCGTCGTGGCACTTCCTCTACTCATCTTGGCGGGCTGCACGGTTGGTCCAAAGTATGTGCGTCCGGCAGTTCAGCCTCCCCCCAATTTTTACGCCGAACAACAGACAGCCGCGAACTCCGCCGCGGACCTGGCGTGGTGGGATCTGTTCAAAGATACCATCCTGCAGGATCTTATCCGCGAGGCGTTGAAAAACAATTACGATCTGCAGCTGGCGATGGCGCGCGTTGAACAGGAGAGGGCACTTCTTGGCGTCAGCCGTTCGCAGTATTACCCGCAGGTGGGATACGGCGCGAGCATTTCGGGACAACAGTCTCCTACAACTCCGAATCACACATACTACTCCTACAATTTCAACACCCTCTGGGAGATTGACCTGTTCGGGCGTATCCGAAAATTAAATGAAGCGCAGCGCGCTGTATATTTCTCCAGTGAGGAAGCCCGCCGAGATATCAGGCTCGTCGTCTTGTCAGATGTGGCGCAAGGATACTTCCAGTTGCGAGCGCTTGATGAGCAATTGGCAATTGCCCATCGAACCGTCAAAAGCTTTGCAGAGACGGTTGACCTATTTCAGCGCAAATTCGAGGGCGGAGCCGCATCGGGACTTGAAGTTGCTCGCGCTCAAGCCGCGCTCTCGAACGTCGCGGCTGTAATCCCTGATTTCGAAAGGCAAATTGTTGCTCAAGAGAATGCTCTGAACTTGTTGCTTGGCCGCAATCCCGGCCCGATCGCGCGAGGCGCTTCACTCTCCGACCAATATGATCCGCCAGACGTGCCGGCGGGATTGCCTGCGACGCTTTTGGAACGACGGCCTGACCTTCGAGAATCGGAGCAGAATCTAATCGCTGCCAACGCCAACGTCGGTGTAGCCAAGTCCAATTTCTTTCCCACGATTTCTCTGACCGGTCTGCTTGGGGGTGTGAGTCCTCAGCTTTCTGAGCTTACGGGTTCCGGAAAAGCCTGGAGCATTGCTGGGAATTTGGCCGGGCCGATATTCACGGCGGGCCGCTTGAAAAATGAATATCGCGCATCGCTTGCCGTGCGCGACCAGGCCAAGATCGCTTTCGAGAAAGCGGTCACTCAGGCTTTCGGTGAGGTTTCCACATCACTCTCGGCACACCAGCAACTAGCAAAGGCTTACCGCGAGCAACTGAAATCTGTGGAGGCTTACCGCGAATCGGTCCACCTGTCTTTCACTCGATACGATAGCGGGCTCGCCAGTTATTTCGAGATTGTTGATGCTCAAATTCAGCTGTACCCGGCGGAGAGCTCCGCGGTTTCGTATGACCTCGGGCGCAAATTGGCCGTAGTTGATCTCTATCGCGCACTCGGTGGCGGGTGGAATCTAAGCGATGCGCAGTGGACCAGCAGCAGTGGAGCACCAAGCTCGACCCAAGCTCCCACTCCCTAGTTCCGGCTCGCGGTGCCCGCGGATCGTAGCTGTGACGCGTATTCTTGCAATGCCTGATCTTTGCCGAGCAACCAATCCCAAATGTATCTGTGAGTTTTGCCAGATTGTTCGTTCCTGACAATGTGGCCTTCTACTTCTCTGACGACTTACGTGCAATCTTGCGCAAGGCGTTGACTCTAATCAACTTACGAACAAGCTGTAGACGGCCCGACCGTCTTTTCGATCGCAGGAAGGGATACCGGCAGCGAGGATTCATTCCAGTGTTGTCTATGGTCCTCAATGAACCGCACGCTGGGTCGAATGGTCGTGAGGCTCTGACGGTCTGAATTCAAGGAGATGCGAAAGTGTCCTTTTCCCGAGTAGGCTTCTGTCTCACTTCACTTGGGCCATGGTTGACGCTTTCCTTGGTAATGTTCGCTAGCTCCTGCAGCCAACCTCCGGCTCAATCTTCAGGAAATCCGTCGACACGAGATTGGCGAACCTTCGAAGGTACCTGGTCCGCCTCAGGTACGCGGCAGACGCTTAACCTCGAGCAGGATCACCGAGCCTCAATCTTTGATCTAACTGGGTCGCTGCTCCTTGTCGGGGATCAGGCGCTTGGGATTGGATTCCAGGCACACGCTATAGGCTTCACGGACAGTCACGCCGGCATGCAGGGTCGGTGTGTCTGGACTGACGAGCACGGCGATAAGGTCTATAGCGAATTGAATGGTGAATTCGTGGCAACTGGAAACCGCATCGTGGGCACAATCCTTGGCGGAACAGGGCGCTATGCCGGGTTGACCGGGGAATACTCGTTTCAGTGGCGATTCGTCGTTGAATCGGAAGATGGCGCCGTTAGTGGGCGAACTGTCGACCTAAAGGGCCGGGCGCGGTTAGGCTCGGAGGCTGCCGTGCCTGGTGTGGAACACAGAAAATGAACGCAGCCACTCGTCACCTCCCCAGTCTCCTGAAAAAACTTTTGCCCTTTGCCCTAGCGCTTGCTATTTGGTACTCGCCAGTACCGGCAGGGCTAACGGGGGAGGCATGGCATCTCTTTGCCGTTTTCGTGGCCGCTATCTTCGCCGTCATCTTGAACGCATTTCCACTTTTGACAGCCTCACTGCTGGCGGTATCTGCTGCCGTTCTTACTCGTACTCTCGATCCTGATAAAGCCTTTGCTGGTTTTGCCAATGCGAGCGTGCTCCTCGTGGTTGTTGCTTTCCTGGTCGCCAACGCGGTCGTCAAATCGGGACTCGGACGGCGCATTAGCCTTTTGGTCGTGAGTCTATTCGGGCGATCCACGCTAGGGTTGGGCTACAGCATTTTCGTCACTGATGCCTTAATCGCACCAGCATTTCCGAGCAACACGGCGCGTGGCGGCGTGCTCTACCCCATCGTCCTTTCCTTGGCGCAAAGTTCTGGCTCCAAGCCCGAAGACGAGAGTAATCGCCGGATGGGTGGCTATCTCATGTTCTGCGGGATGGCCAGCCTTAGCGTCTCGTCGGCCCTCTGGCTCACTGCCACGTCGGGCAACCCAATCGCGGTCTCGTTGGCCCAACACTATGGTGTGAAGATTAACTTCGGCTCATGGATCGTTGCGGCATCAATTCCCGTATTGTCAATGATCGCGTTGCTTCCAGTCGTCCTTTATAGGGTATTCCCTCCCGGCGTGACCAAGACTCCAGAAGCACCAAAGGCGGCACGCGAAGCTTTGCGCACCATGGGAAGACTCACGCGGGATGAATGGATTGTTGCCGTGGCTTTCGGGTTCATGGTGACAGGATGGGTGTTGGCGGGGACACTGAATTTGAGCCTCGCCGCCGTCGCGTTTGCCGGCTTGGGTGCCCTGCTTGCAACCAATGTCCTCACGCTCGAGGACATCAACTTGCAGGGAGGAACCCTGGTGACTTTCATTTGGCTCGCGGTGCTCTTTGCTTTGAGCGGCCAGTTGAATGAGCTTGGTTTCATGGGCTATGTGGGAGGACGGCTGACGTCTCTGCTCGGTGGTATAACCTGGCCGATCGCGTACGTCTTTCTCCTCCTACTCTACGTTTTCATGCACTACATGTTCGTCAGCCAAACCGCGCAGATACTGGCTCTTTTCGACGTCTTCCTCGGAGTTGGCGTGAAGACCGGTGTTCCCGCACCACTAATGGCTTTTGCGCTGCTCTTCGCCAGCAGTTACTTCTCGACGATCACACCTCAGGGCGGGAGCCAAAACGTCATTTTCGTTGGGAGCAGTTACCTCACTCAGGGTGAGCTTTACCGCCTAGGCCTTCTGACCACGGTGTTCTGTCTGCTGGTGTTCCTGGTGATCGGAACACCGTGGCTGCTTTTCGTCGTGCATTAACAAAGAATACGGAGAATCTGGGAGAAGTCGATCGGGACGTGTGCAATGAGTTCGCGTAGAACGCTTAGAAACTGCGATCATTCGTGGGAATCCAGAACACGCCTTCCAATATGCAGTTTTCCGTTTCTCTGAGCCGCAGCAATTGCTGCCGAGGATATAGATGCATTTTCTCGCGCAAGTTCGCTCGTTCCTCGATTCGCAACATGCTGTTTTCTTCCCGGATAAACAATGCACTTGAACACCAGGGGAATCAAAGTTGGTTGCCCGCCTGATAGCGGAAGTTACTCGAGCATAAACCGCACGCCGAGAATCAAGCTAACGATGAATAACCAACCGTTTCATGAAGATTTTCCTTTCCGAACCATATTAATCAAGTCACGACACTTGACCCTTAAGTTTGATTTCTATATAGTCGTCGGAGCGGAACTAAATCAAGCAGAAGTTATTATCCTCAACAGATAGGCCTGGTCACCACGCCAGAGTTGCCTGGCCCAATCTCCTTCCTGCCTGAAACAGCCAAGTTCGACTGCAATTTTGCGAGGGCAAAATCGCCCGTATCCCCGAATACTTCTGGCTCGACTCTCAGGGCAAACAAATCAATTCTGCATCACTCAAACTGCCATCCTTGAGGACTAACCATTTCAGAGCGCTCTCGTTCGCGTCTGTTCGGCGCTCTGCCAGTATTGACAGTTCCGCCAGCCCTATTCGAACCATAGGGTCATCATGTCGGCGGCAGTTTCTCCCGTGCCCGCAGCGCCGAGCCAACGTGACCATGTTAGATATCTTCAAGAAGTTGCAAGGTACCTAGTGCCAAGGCGCATCGATATCCAGCGCAAGATAGGGACTGGATCCCCACTTCTGTTGATTGCTGTCCTATCTGTGGGGCTTCTGAGCGGAGGGTCGAGAACTCTCGCAGTTGATCGCTCATCGGAAGTCGCATCGGCAACTCCGGCAAGCGACAGGGTCATCTATGACAACTCGGAGCAGGGAAGTCTGCCTGTGGTTGCTTCAGAGAAAGAAGAACACGGTCCTTCTCAAAAGGCGGAAGAGATCACGAGCTTGCTGGGATTTCCGATCACCAATTCCATGATCGTCAGTTGGATCGTCGCCCTGATCCTGATCGTGTTTGTCCAGATCGCAACACGCAACATGAAGCAAGTACCGGAAGGCGCGCAAAATTTCATGGAATGGCTTGTTGAGGGCCTTTACAAATTTATCGAAGGAATCCTCGGGCCGCACCTAACAGAGCGAACGTTTTGGTTCTTTGCGACCGTTTTCATTTTCATTCTGTCCGCAAATTGGGCTGGGCTCATACC
>Ga0070665_100005684_pt1 | contig 12815 bp, 7 predicted proteins | sample KBSS13metaG_FD_65862 | JGI IMG/M metagenome (GOLD analysis project Ga0070665, IMG submission 65862) | Switchgrass rhizosphere microbial communities from Kellogg Biological Station, Michigan, USA - KBS S1-3 metaG | ecosystem: Host-associated > Plants > Roots > Rhizosphere > Soil ... | reverse complement strand
GCTCCGGCGGCGCTGGCGCAGGATGCGGGCGGCGCGGTGACCCTCGACCAGGTCACCATCGACGCGCGCATCGAAGGCGCCTGGGATCCGGTCGACGGCTATGTCGCGAGCCAAAACGCCACAGGCACCAAGACGGACACGCCACTGATCGAAACGCCGCAATCCGTCTCCGTGGTGACCGCGGACGAAATCGCGGCGCAACACGCCGAGACACTCGGCGAAACGCTGCGCTACACCGCCGGCGTCACGGGCGAAGCTTACGGATCCGACCTGCGTGGCTACGGCCTGCAGATTCGCGGCTTTGATATTTCGGACGAGGCGTTCTTTGTGAACGGCTTGCGCCTGAGAGGCTCGGACTTCTCGTCGTTCCTGTCGCTCGATCCCTATGGAGCCGAACGAATCGAGGTCCTGCGCGGGCCAAGCTCGGTGCTGTACGGCCAGAACAGCCCGGGCGGCGTCATCAACTACGTCAGCAAGCGCCCCACCGACGAGAATTTCCAGGAGATCGAGGTCGGGGTTGGCAGCTTCGATACCTACCAGGGCCAGTTCGACATGGGCGGCAAGCTCGATGAAGCCGGAATCTGGACGTATCGCCTCACCGGGCTGGCGCGCGATGGCGAAGCAAGCATCGACTACGTGGACGACAGGCGCCTGTTCATTGCTCCGGCGCTGCAGTTTCAGCCCGACGCCGACACGCGGCTGACGCTGCTTGCCGCCGTCCAGAAGGACAGGAACGGCTGGGGCATTCAGTTCCTGCCGGCCAGCGGAACCGTCCTGCCCAATGCGAACGGCAAAATACCGTCGAGCCGCTTTGCCGGCGAGCCCGCCTTCGACGAGTACAATCCGCTGATGGCGATGGTCGGCTATGAGTTCGAGCATCGCTTCGACGACACCTTCCTGGTGCGCCAGAATGCGCGCTACGCCTACTTCGACAATGACGAGCAGTTCGGCGTCTTCGGAACGGGTCTCGACCCTGATGGCAGAACCTACAATCGCTATGCCGACCTCGGCATGTCGAGCATGAGCAATTTCGGCATCGACAACCAGGTCCAGGCGGATTTCGACACCGGACCCCTAGCGCATACCGTGCTCGTCGGCCTCGACTATCAGTATCTGGATTACAGCGATTTTGGCGCTGCGGCCGAGGTCGGTCCGATCGACATATTCGATCCCGTCTATGGCTCACCGATATCGCCGTTCACCCCCTATCAGGACACGGATTCGGTACAGAAGCAGACCGGTGTCTACATCCAGGACCAGATCAAGCTGGATCATTGGGCGCTGACGCTCGGCGCCCGCCACGACTGGGCAACGTCCGAAACGAAGGATCACCTTGCCGGCGATGCGATCACCGAGCAATCCGACAGCGATTTCACCAAGCGCGTCGGACTTGTCTACCTCTCAGACATCGGGCTCGCGCCCTACGTGAGTTATTCCACGTCGTTCCTGCCGGTGCTGGTCGTCAATCCGGCGGGCCCCCCCTTCGAGCCGGAAAAGGGCGAGCAGTACGAGGTTGGCGTCAAGTATCAGCCGGCCGGCTGGAACTCCTTCATCACGGTTTCCCTGTTCGACCTCACCATGAACAACTCGATCCGCTATGTCGGGTTCGACCCCGTGCAAACCGGCGAAATTCGCTCGCGCGGAATCGAGTTCGAAGGCGTTGCAAGTCTCGACTCGGGGTTGGACGTCAGACTGGCCTATTCCTACACCGACGCCGAGATCGGCGACGACAGCGAAGGCACGCAGGGCAACAGCCCCTGGGGCGTGCCGCGCCACCGGGCGTCGCTGTGGGCCGATTACACAATTCCGGCCGGCCTGCTTGAAGGCCTGGGTTTTGGCGGGGGCGTCCGCTATATCGGTTCCAGCTATGGCGACGACGCCAACTCGTTCGGGGTTGCTGCTGTCACGCTGGTCGATGCGACGCTGCACTACGAGTTGAAGAACCTCAAACTTCAGCTCGATGCGTCGAACCTCTTCGACAAGCAATACATCGCGTCGTGTTCGTATACCGACGCCGGTTGCTATCCGGGAGAAGGCCGCAAGATCGCCGGCACGATGAAGGTGCGCTGGTAACGCGCACCTTGTTCCGCGACCTCTAACGGCTGTTCAGCCATTGCACCGTCACGGGCGATGCCTGTTCCAGAGGCAGCGTGGCCTGGTAGAGCGAGCCGTCCCAGCCCTCCACGGTGATCCACACCTTGTCGTCGGTCGTCGGATTGCGGCCGAGCTTCATGTCGGCGAACGATCGGTACGGATTGCCGCCGAACACCTCGCCGTATTCGGTCGATCCCGGACGCTTGAGGCTGATGAAGATAGCCCTGATCCTGTCGACGCAGGCCGCGCACGGGATGACGCGGAACTGCTTCTCCCAGCCTTCGCCCGGATGCCAGAACGGCTCCTCCTCGGCGCGCTCCTGAAGCTGCAATATCCACGGCCCGACGACGATTTCGGTGGCGCGCAGCCCCTCTTCCCGCGACTGGATGAACATCGCCTGCAGATCGATGTAGGATTTCAGATAGACGGCCGGCAGGATCACCATCAGCGCGCCAAGGTGAAACCACCATCGGCGCCAGATGCGGCGAATCCCGCTTGCGGCGAGTTCCGGCCCACTCATTCTGCAGCCCCAAGCTCGGCCGCGACCGGACGTCTTCGCCGCTCGGAAATCACCTGCGCGGTCGCCCGCACCGAGCGCTTGGTCCACACCATCATGCCTGAGAACACCAGGGTCGAAAGCAGCAGGCCGAAAAACAAATAGATGAGCTTCAGCCACAGGCCGGCGAAATCGCCGGTGTGCAGCGGCCGCATGCTCTCGGTGACGAGGGCCAGCGCCGGACGATCGCCAAGGCCGCGCACGCCCAGCACCTTGCCGGAGTAAGGGCTCACATAGGCAATCTGGAACACTAGCGGATAGGCGCCGCGGCCATAGATCTCGATGGGATGGTAGGCGTCCGTCGGCAGCTCGATGAAGGCCGCTGTCAGGTTCGGAAAGCTTCGGCGCGCCGCCTCGATCGCCTGGTCGACCGAAATGGCCTGCGTGGTCTGGCGCGTGGCGCCGGTCGGCACATGCCGGCGCGCCACATGCGGATGCTCGACCTCACCGGGCAATTTGTGGCCGCTGTCTTCGATCACCGCCTCGATCAGGAACCACATCGCGGTCACGCTCATGATGGCGATGAACGGGATCGACCAAAGGCCGACGAGCCGGTGAAAGTCGCCCCAGAAGATGCGCCATCCCGCGCCGACCCGCAGACGCGGCCGCAGGAAAGCGCGCCAGAACTTCTTGTAGACGACCAGCCCGGTGATCAGCGAACCCATCAGCGGGATCGACATGGCCGAAACGATGTACCAGCCCAGACTGTATTTGGCGGTGAACGGAATGAGCAGCCAGCCATGCAGCTCGCGCAGCAGCTCACGCAGATCGAACGTCGATTTCTCGCCCTGGATCACACCGGTGTACGGGTTGACGTAAACGGTCAACTCGGTGCCGTCGGGACGCCCGACGTAAAACTGGATCGCATAGATGTCCTTGACCGGCACGGTGATGAACATGACGACGGTCCCGGGCTCCTGGCTCTCGACGCGCTTCATAAGGTCGTCGTAGCCAAGCCTGGTTGCGTCCGCCGATGGCGGATTGGAGCGGGCCGCTGGTTCGAACAGCCAGATGATCTCTTCGCTGACGGTCGCCACGGACCCGGTTAGGCAAATGAAGAACAGGAAGGCCCAGATAGGAAGGCCCAGCCATCCATGGATGGCGAGCCAGAGCGCGGAACGCGACTTCTTCCTGACATTGGCGGAACCGACCGTCATCACAACCACTCGCAGCTCCAGCACCAGCCAAGATGGCTGGTCGGCTGGCGTCCAGGTTCTGAAACTGGCTGCGGACAAGGCTGCATCAGCGCCTGTCGCCGTGGCTGTCAGAGGTGCGAAAAATGCACCGCTCGTTGCCTAGGAAATATGACTGCAATAGTCAAGAAAAGCGCTGGCCGGACCGGGTGGCGGCCCGCGGCTCACCGGCTCAATGCGCGGCGCCGAGCTTCGCGGCGATGTTCACCAGGTCGGCGAGCGAGCCCGCCTTCATCTTGCGCATGACCTGGCCGCGATGCGCCTTCACGGTGATCTCGCTGATGCCGAGCTCGAAGGCGACCTGCTTGTTCAGCAACCCGGTGACCACCAGCGCCATGACCTCCTGCTCGCGGCGACTGAGCGAAGCATGGCGATCCTGCAAGGCCTTGATCTCCGATCCGAGCGCCAGCGCCGTCCGGCTCCGTTCGAGCGCCTGCTCGATTGCCGTCAAAAGCGCCTCTTCGCCGAAGGGTTTTGTCAGGAATTCGACAGCGCCGGCTTTCATCGCCTTCACGGTCATCGGCACATCGCCGTACCCGGTGACGAAGATGATCGGCATGTCGGTGCGCTCGGCCGAGACCACCTTCTGAAGGTCGAGTCCGTTGAGATCCGGCAAATTGACGTCGAGGATCAGGCAGTTCGGGACGGCCGATCGGGGGTGGAGGAGGAATTCTTGGGCGGATTCGAACAGCTCCGGCTGCCAGCCGACGGAACGGATCAACAGCTCCAGCGATTCGCGCACGGAAACATCGTCGTCGACGACGAACACGACAGGCGGTTCTTGCGGCATGGATGCGGACATCGACTTGTCGTCCGGCACGGCTGTCAAATGCACGGGCATTGCAATTGTCCCCCAGCTTAGCAACAGCAGGATGTGGCGTTCAACCTATCCGGAGCGCCGAATTGAGCGCTGCGCGCAGAGCCGTGTCGCTGAACGGCTTGGACAAGCACTCTATAGCACCTCCCGCGAGCAGGCGCGCGCGCAGAGATTCGCCACCGTGAGCCGTGATGTAAACAATCGGGATCGCTTGTCCGCCAAGCGTGAGCTGGCGCTGTAGCTCAGGTCCGGACATGCCGGGCATGGTGACGTCGAGGATCAAGCATCGGGTTTCCTTGAAGTTGCCGGATTGGAGAAACGTCTCGCCCGAGGAGAACGCCTCGGACCGAAACCCGAACTCCCGCAGCAGATCGGGCAGCGACTCCCGCACGGACTCGTCATCGTCGACGATCGACACGAGGGGATTGATAAAGTTCATGAATGCCTCACTGCACTGCGCTGTCGCTGCTGTTCATCGGCGCGCCAGCGCCGGATTTGTGGGTGGATATCTCGTCACCGGAATATTCGGGGATGGAGAAGGTGAAAGTCGCGCCTGGGCCGTCATTGGCCCGCGCCCAAAGCCGCCCGTTATGGCTCTCGACGATGGACCGGCTGACCGACAGGCCGATCCCCATCCCGTCGCTTTTGGTTGTGTAGAACGCCTCGAACACCCGCTCGGTGCTGCGGTCTCCGAAGCCGACCCCGGCATCCCTGACGGACAGCCGCACCTGGCTGTTCTCGTCCGCTTCCGTCCTGATCGATAGCCGTCTTGGGCGGTCGTCGACATCGCTCATCGCGTCGGCGGCATTGCGCAGCAGGTTCATAATGACCTGCTGCAGCTGGACACGGTCGCCGCCGACTGGCGCAAGACCGTCGGCAAGTTCGGTGCGCAGCACCACCCGACTACGCTGCAGGTCGCTCGACAGCAGTGCGATCACCTCCAGCGCCGCCTCGTTGAGATCGACGGGTTCGATCGCGGCGGCCCGCCTGCTGAACAAAGCGCGCAGCCGCGCGATGACGTCGGCGGCCCGATTGCCGTCGCGGATCGTGCGCCGCGCGGTCTCGCGCGCGCCGTCGATGTTCGGCGGGTCGGCAGCCAGCATGCGCAGGCAAGTGCCGGCATTGGTGATGATGCCCGACAGCGGCTGGTTAACCTCATGCGCGATGGATGCTGTGAGCACGCCAAGGCTGACAATCCTGGTGACATGGGCGAGCTCCGACCGGACCCTCTCCAGTGCCTCCTCCGCGAGCCGGCCTTGCGTGATGTCGAGAACTGCCCCGACGTACTCGACCTGTTCCGTATTTTCGCGGGCTCGATGGCCGATCAAATGAAGGTACTTGACCGAGAGGTCGGGCAAGATGATGCGGTGCTTGTACTCGAAGTCGTTTTCGCCGCGCTGCGCCCTCTGGACCATGTCGGCCATCAAGGGCAGGTCTTCAGGGTGGACTCGGCTGGCGATCAATTCGAGCGTAACCGGCGTGTCCGGCTCGAACTCGTAGATGCGATAGAGATGTTCCGACCAGATGATCTCGCCGGTCGCAACGCGCCAGGACAAGCTTCCCATTCGCGCCAGATATTGGCCTTCCGCCAGGAATGCCTCGCTGCGCTGCAACTCCTCTTCGGCGCGCTTGCGATCGTCGATGTCGCTCATCAGGCAGTACCAGCGGACGATGCGCCCGTCGGCGCCGCGGGCCGGATGGCCGCGCAGCTGGAACCAGCGATAGGCGCCATCGAAGCGTCGAAGCCGCGTCTCGAAGTCGATCGGGTCACCGGAGGCGAGCGACCCCGCAAGGATCGTCATATGGCGTTGAAGGTCTTCGGGATGAACGGTGCCGTTGGTCGGCCAACTCGCAAACTCCTGCTTGGTTTGGCCGAGATACCCGAGAAACTGCTTGTTAAGGGCGTCAACTTCGCCATTTGGGCCAAACACCGCGACGAGGCCTGGAATGGTGTCGACGATCAAACGTGATTGGCTCTCACTCTCGCGCAGCGCCTCTTCAGCTCGTTTGCGGTCGTCGATATCCGTATTCGTGCTGTACCACTTGATGATGTCGCCCGACTCGTCGCGCAGCGGGTTGGCCCTGAACAGAAACCAGCGATACTTTCCGTCGAACCGGCGCAGCCGTGCTTCCGTCTCTCCGGAGTGGCCGGAGGCGAGTATCGCCTGCCAGGTGGCAACCAGACCGTTGACATCATCGGGATGAACCGCAGCAGTCAAATCCCAATATCGGGAGACCTCGGCGGTTGAATTCCAAACGTGCGAGTGCCCAACAGAAAGCCCCACATAGTTGAGATAGTGCTGGTTGAAGAACTCGGCGGAACCGTCCGGATGAGACGTCCATGCCATCACGGGAATCGTGTTGATGATTCGTCCCAGATCGCGTTCCCTGGCCCGAAGCGCCTCCTCGGCTCGTTTCCGGTCGTCGATATCGGTGTTGACCCCGTACCATTTGACGATGGCTCCGGTCTCATCGCGCAATGGATCGACACGAAACAGGAACCACCTGTATTCGCCATCGAAGCGGCGCATCCGCGCCTCGGCCTCTCCCGACGTTCCGGAGGCCAATGCGGCCTGCCAGACGGCGGCCAGCCCGTTCATGTCATCCTGATGAACGGCAGCAGCCCAGCCCCAACCCTGCGCCTGCTCGGCCGAGAGGCCGATATAGCGGAGGTAGTGCTGGTTGAAGAAGTCAGCGGCCCCGTCATTGCCTGCCGACCAGGCGAGCGCGGGGATCGTGTCGATGATGAGTTTGAGATTGCGCTCGCTCGCGGCGACGGCTTGCTCGGCGCGCTTGCGATCCTCGATGTCGATAAGCAGATTGTACCAGCGCACAATGCGGCCGTTCGTGTCCCGAAGTGGAAATCCGCGAGACTGAAGCCAGCGATACATGCCATCGAAGCGGCGGGCGCGGACCTCGAACTCAAAGGGCTCGCCTGATGCAAGCGATCGACTGAACAACTCGATGGCGCGCGGGAGATCCTCGGGATCAACCGCGTTGCCCGTTGCCCAGCTTTTTTGTTCCTCCTCCGTCGAGCCGAAGTAATCGAGGACTTGTTGATTGACGGCTTCGACCTCACCATTCGGCGCAAATACCGCGACGAGTCCGGGAATGCTGTCCACGACAAGTCTTGCGTCGCGCTCGCTCGCAAGCAGGGCCCCTTCCGCTTGTTTCTGGTCGTCGATGTCGACGCCGACCGCGTGCCACCGCACGATGTTTCCCTCGTCGTCGCGCAAAGGCACACGCCGCATCGTGTGCCACCGATACTGCCCATCGGCACGGCGTACGCGGACTTCGATGGAAAGCGGTTCCCCACTCGCCAGTGACGCCCGCCAGGCATTGTCGGTTCGTTCGGCATCGTCGGGATGAAAATGGGGAAAGGTCGTTGCGTCCGGACCCGTAACCTCCCCCGGCGCCAACCCAACATAATCCTGCCATGTCCGATTGACGAAACTGCGCGAACCGTCGGGCTGGTACGCCACGACGAATGCGGGGATCGTGTCGATCGTCAACCGAAGATCCCGCTCGGCATCGGCAAGCCTGGCCTCACTTTGACGCAACGTCTCTTCGGCACGCTTCCTGTCGTCAATATCGATCAGTAGATGGAACCAGCGGAGGATCGCGCCTTCGTGATCCCGCAGGGGAAAACCCCGGACGTTGTGCCAGCGGTAGACGCCGTCAGCGCGAAGATGGCGGCTCTCGACATTGTACTCGCTGCTCGTTTGGTGGGCCTTCAACTGCGCAGCGGCCGTCTGTTCGAGATCGTCCGGGTGGACGACCTCCGAGGCCTTCCAGCCTCTCAGTTCTTCGAACGTCTTGCCGAAATAGTCGAGGTTCAGCTGATTGAGCCCTTCGACTTCGCCTGACGGTGTCGTCACGGCGACCGGCACAGGAATGCTGTCGACGATCAACTGAAAATCAAGTTCGCGCCGCCGCAGCTTGTCTTCCGCACGCCGAAGATCGTCGACATCCGTCGATAGCCCATACCATTTGACGATTCGCCCGGCTTCGTCGCGGATCGGACTGCACTGGATCAGGAACCAGCGGTATTGACCATCGGAGCGCCGTAAGCGCGCCTCGATGTCGCCGGGCTGGTCGGACGCCACAATGGATCGCCAGCGCGCGAGCAGTCCGGACAGGTCTTCCGGGTCGACCACAGCCGGCCATTCCCAGCGATGGCCAGCTCCAAGGGCGAGACCGGTGTACTCGTTCCAGCGTCGATTGACGAAATCGATGTGGCCATCCGGCAGCGCGGTCAACACCATCGCCGGCAAGGCATCCAGAACGCGGTCGCAATCGATCTCCATTGTCATCCTTTCACGCGCGCGAGGATGCGCCAGCCCTATGCGGGCGTCTATTGTGCCTTGGTGTCGGTCCCACCGATGAACACGTCCCCCGCATTGCACTAGTCCAAAGGTATCGGGGACACTATCGTGCAATAGCGTTGTCTGTATCGACGGTCGATTTCTGTGACCGCATCCGAATAGGTCGGAGAGGAACAGGAGGACGTCATATCAGCAGCAATACTATCGCCCACACGGCGCGAATTAATTGCCGCCGCAGCTGCCGCTGGGGCAATCAGCATGCTTCCTGGAGCGCTCTACGCACCGGCGGCGGGCGGCGATGCAATCCGCCCCTTCAGCATCAGCTTCCCGCAGCAGGAGATCGACGACCTTCGCCGGCGCGTCGCCGCCACGCGATGGCCGGACCGGGAAACGGTCACGGACCCGTCGCAGGGGTCAAATGCATTCGTGGAGACGGCGGCCTAGCGGATGATCGCCGCCGGAATAGATCCAGCATTGATCAAGACTGAACGCTACGGAGGGGATGTCCAAGCGTAGGTCCGTCGCTTGCATTGGCCTTGTATGCAGTGATTCCGGTGACCGAAATGGGTGAATTCTTTGGGAACATATTCGGACCCGGCCTTGCGGCCGCAAGAATGGAGAACTGGGTGGGTATGGTTTTGCTCGGAGTGTTGGGATTTGTCCTCGGCTTCGCACTAAACCATGGATCGATCTGCACCGTCATTGCCACACGGGAACTGGTTTCGGAGAAGAGGCCTGCGCGCTTCATCGCCCTCGTCGAATGCGCCGTCTGGGCGGCACTCGTCTACGCAATCCTCGAAACCCCGCCATTTATGCATCAGGGCTGGTCGCCACTCGGCTATCTGATTCCGGCGGCCGTGTTGTTCGGGCTCGGCACATATGTGAACGGCGCTTGTGTGTTCGGATCTGTCGGGCATTTCGGAAATGGCGAAATCGATTTCGGATTCGCGTTTCTCGGCATCTTTGCAGTGGTCTACGTTGAATCTTTGCTTGGCCTGATCCCGAATCAGCCCCCAATAAGTGCTTCCCTGCCGCTTGGTCCAGGGCTTCTCGCACTTGGCCTGTTGGCCATCCTGGCACTGAGGCTGGGTCTCTCATTCAGGTCCGAGTCCAACATCCTGCGGCTGACGCTGTCGATGGGAGCGACCGGCATCGCCTTTACGAACTTGGCGGTTTTTGCGCCCGGGTTCTCGGTTACAGCATCGGTCGGGTCGATCGTTTCGATTCCTGTCGCGGGCGCCGTGATCTTAGGCTGTATGTTCGGCGGCAGCCTAGTCTCCGCAAGGTTTCTGAACCGCCGTTTCATGCTGAAGTGGCCGACAATCGGGGCCATAGTGAGGAGAGTGCTTGGAGGCATGCTCATGGGAATAGGTGCGCTGCTGATTCCTGGCGGGAACGATACGCTGCTAATGATTGGCTTCCCCATGGGGGCATGGCAGGCCGCACTCGCCTATGTGCTATTTGTTGCGACCCTCGCCGTACTCATCGCCAAATTCGGCTCGATGGCACGATCGTGGTCACGACATCGCGTCGGATCGAGTGCCGTGTGCGGTAGGTCGCCTTCGATACGTCGCCGCCAGTATGACCGACGCGGGCTCAATGAACCCGGATAGCTTACCGCCGCTCCCACCCCTCATGAAATGGGAACCGCTTCTCCCAGAATTCCTTGAGACGCGGGTCGGCGTCAACCTGGCGGACGATTTCGGCCATCTTCGGGGCGCTCTCATAAAAGCGCGCGCGGCAAGGGGGGAAACGCGAGATAACTGTCACATAGAGATCCAGCGCCGAGAGTTCGTTGCCGAGGATATAGCGGCCGGGCCTGACCTGTTCATCCATCTTGCGCCAGCAATAGGCGATCCGGTCGTAAACACGATCCACCACGTGCTGCGCGTCTTTCTTGCTGGCGACGATGCGCATGGGGTCGTCCTTGATCCAGGCAAACGCATAGATGGCTGCCGACACGTAGGCCATCCAGCGTAGATATTGCGCTCGCCGGGGGTCGGTGAGTCCCGGCGCTAGCAGTGCCTGTGGATGGAGATCGGCTAGATAGATCAGGATCGCAGCACTTTCGGTCACGATCTCGCCGGATGGCAGCACCAGCGCTGGAACTTGGCGCAGCGGGTTGACCGTCTCCACCAGCTTGCGCGCTGCTTCGTCCTCCCATGTGACCGCCTCGATCACCTCGTAGGGAATATCGAGCAGCGTCAGCATGGCCTCGATCGGTACTGAGCCCGATCCGACGGCGCCGAATATCTTCAGCATGAGAGGCTCCTGGGCAATGCCACCGCGTCAGCGTCGCCAATACTTTTGGCATTGGTTGCAATGGGGCATTTGGGCGATTGCCGGCATGGCGGCCGGCCAAGTGGGATTTCAACAAGAACCCTTTATTCCGCGACGATGCGCTAGCCCTATGCAGGCGTCTATTGTGCCTTGGTGTCGGTCTCACCGATGAACACGTCCCCCGCATTGCACTAGTCCAAAGGTATCGGGGACACTATCGTGCAATAGCTTTGTCTGCATCGACGGTCGATTTCTGTGCCCGCATCCGAATAGGTCGGGTAGGAACAGGAGGACATCATGTCAGCAGCATCCCTATCGCCCACACGGCGCGAACTAGTTGCCGCCACGGCTGTCGCCGGGGCGATCAGCATGCTTCCTGGAGCGCTCCACGCTGCGGCCGGCGGCGATGCCATCCGCCCCTTCAGCGTCAGCTTCCCGCAGCAGGAGATCGACGACCTTCGCCGGCGCGTCGCCGCCACGCGATGGCCGGACCGGGAAACGGTCACGGACACGTCGCAGGGCGTGCAGCTTGCGACGATGCAGAAGCTCGCGCGCTATTGGGCGACGGAACACGATTGGCGCAAGGTGGAGGCGCGTCTCAACGCCTTGCCGCAATTCGTCACCGAGATCGACGGGCTGGACATTCATTTCATCCACATGCGTTCGCAGCATGAGAACGCGCTGCCGCTCATCGTCACGCATGGTTGGCCGGGCTCGATCATCGAGCAATTGAAGATCATCGATCCACTCACCAATCCCACGGCGCACGGCGGCAGCGCCTCGGACGCGTTCGATGTCGTCATCCCCTCGATGCCCGGTTATGGATTCTCCGGCAAGCCGACCAAGCCGGGTTGGGATCCGGCCCGCATGGCGCGCGCCTGGATCGTGCTGATGAAGCGCCTCGGATACCAGCGGTACGTCGCGCAAGGCGGCGACTGGGGCGCGTTCGTGACGGAACAGATGGGCGTGCAGGCGCCTCCGGAATTGGCTGGCATCCACATCAATCTTGCCTCCGCGGTTTCACCCGAAATCTTCGCGGCGCTTGCCACCCACACCCCGCCGCCTGGTCTCTCGGCGGAGGAGAAAGATGCGTTCGAACGGCTCGACTTCCTGTTCAGCCACGGCGCCGCAATGTTCCAGGAGATGGCTGCCCGCCCGCAGACGCTCTACGCGATCGCGGATTCGCCGGTCGGTCTGGCCGCCTGGTTCCTGGACCATGACATCCGCAGCTACGAGCTCATCGCCCGCAGCTTCGACGGCCAGTCGGAGGGCCTGACCCGAGACGACGTCCTCGACAACGTCACGCTCACCTGGCTGACCAACACGGCGATTTCCAGCGCTCGCCTCTATGCGGAGAACAAGGTTCCCTTCTTTGTCCCGGTGGGCGTCACCATACCGGTGGCGGTGAGCGCCTTTCCGGACGAGGTCTATCAGGTTCCGCGCAGTTGGGCCGAGAAGGCCTATCCCAACCTCATCCACTACAACCGGCTCGAAAGAGGCGGGCATTTCGCGGCTTGGGAACAGCCCGAACTATTGTCGGCGGAACTGCG
>Ga0070665_100005683_pt1 | contig 12816 bp, 7 predicted proteins | sample KBSS13metaG_FD_65862 | JGI IMG/M metagenome (GOLD analysis project Ga0070665, IMG submission 65862) | Switchgrass rhizosphere microbial communities from Kellogg Biological Station, Michigan, USA - KBS S1-3 metaG | ecosystem: Host-associated > Plants > Roots > Rhizosphere > Soil ... | reverse complement strand
TCCCCTTCGACCAGTTCACGGCGGCAAACGTCGAGGTCAGCAGGTTCTTCCCGGTCGTCCGATCCAGCACGAAGAAGTAGCCGTTGCGCGACGCCTGCATCAGCAGCTTGCGCGGCTCGCCCATGAAGGTGCCGTCGACGAGCACCGGCACTTCAGCGGCATCCCAGTCATGCGTATCGTGCGGTGACGCCTGAAATCCCCACGCGAGCTTGCCGGTATCCGGATCGAGCGCGAGGATGCTGCAGGTCCACGGGTTGTCGCCGGGCCGGGCCGCGCCGTTCAACACGGGCGTGGGATTGCCGGTCCCGACGTACATCAGGTTGAGATCCGGATCGTACGTGCCGGTCATCCACATCTGGCCGCCGGTCGCGCCGCCGCTCGTGGAGCCAGGCGTGCCGGCCGGAGGCGTGCTGTAGAACGTCCATTGATGCGCGCCGACCTCGGGATCGAACGATTGCAGCATGCCAGGCACGTTGTCGAAATCGCCGGAGACGCCGACGAGCACGTGGTTCCGGATCACGAGCGGAGCGTTCGTGGACCAGAAGCCGCGCTTCGCATCCGCGATCTCGATGTTCCACTTCACGTCGCCGGTGCGCGCATCGAGCGCGACGAGATGCGCATCCGGCGTGGTCAGGAAGACGGAGTTCTTGTAGATCGCCGCACCGCGATGCCCGATGTGGAAGCCCTGATTCGTCGGGTAGGTATAGCGCCACAACTGGCGCGCCGATCGCGCGTCGATCGCCCAGATATTGTCAGGCGTCGTGATGTAGACGATACCGCCGACGACGATGGGCGACGCCTTGATCTGCTGGCTTTGATTCGTCTGGAACGACCAGGCGAGCGTGAGCTGACGGACGTTCTCCGGCGTGATTTGTGCGAGGCGGCTGTGCCGCCGCCCGGAGTAGTCGCCGTGATACGTCGGCCACGAGTCGGACGAGGGGTTGAGCAGCGCCGCCGGGTCGAGCGTCTGCGCGGAGACGAGCAGATGGCACGCCGCGACCGCGACGAATATCGCGAAGGCCGTCGCGCCGCGTTCAGCGAAGCGTATGCAAGTACGCCAGCACATTGTGCATGTCGTCATCGGTGTACTTCCCCAGCTGCTCGGCATGAGCCTGAAGCGGATCGTCGACCACGAACTTCGTCCGGTCGGCCGGGAACGCCCGATACGCGCCGGACTGATCCGTGAGGGCGATCGTGAACTCGTCGCGGTACGCCAGCGACCCGGTGACGGTCTCGCCTGAGGGCCTCGTGACGGTCACGCGTGCGCGCGACGCCGCGGCTGCGCCCGAGGGGTACAGCATCCGCTGGAGCAGCGCGAGTCCCTCCAGCTTTTTTGCGAGGCCGGCAAAATCGCCGCTCGGTGAATGACACCTGGCGCATGCGCTCGCGAAATATTTCTTTCCTGCGTCCGCGTTGCCGGTCTGCAGATCGGCGACATCCACCGCGCGGCGTCCGCCGGTCAGCGACTCGGCTTTCGTCTTCTGGTCGTGGATGAACGCGACGACGGCGGCGAGATCGGCTTCGCCGAGCGGGAAGGAGGGCATGCCTTTGTCGGTACGGCCGTTCCGCACGATCGGTGCGAGCTTGTCGCCGCGCACATCGGCCGCGACGCTCGCCGCGCGGGTGAGATCGGGTCCCGTTTCGCCGCCCATCGCATCGCGTCCATGGCAGAAGCCGCACTGCGCGGCGAAGATGGGCTGCCCCGCGCGTATCTGCTCCGGCGGATACGATTGCGGAGTTTCGGTCGCCGGTGGCCGCACGGCAGCGGGACTCGCCTGCGACCCGCGGCCTCCGGCGGGCGCCGGAGGCTGCGGCTGATCCATCGCCGCGAGATTCGCGCGGAAGCTCACGGCGTCGGGCGTGGGGAAGTCCGACGGAACCTTCTGCGTGACGTTCCCGGTCGCCGCCCACTCCGTGCCGCGCTGCAGCGTGACGACGAAGTCCACCGAGCTCAAGGCGCTGACGTCGTGTCCCATCGTGGTGTGGAACACGCGTCCCTTTCCGTACGCGAGCACCATCAGCTGCGGTTCGTCGCGTCCGGTCCCGTTGTTGGCGGGATCGGAATACGCCGTCGCCAGCACGGTCATGTTCCGGCCGGGCCCACGCAACGCCGCATAGAGCTCGTCGCCCTGATGCATCCAGCGGGCGGGAAGCCCTTTCGTGATCGGATGATTCGGATCGCGGACGGTGACTCTGAAGGGGAGCCGCTGTCCGTGGCTGCCGGCGGCTCCTGGCGTGCTGGCCGACGTCAGCGTGCCGTCCTTGAAAAACCAGAACGGCCCGGCGTTCTCGTTTCGATTGCGCCAGCCGCCGACGCCCGTCATTTCGTTGAACGCCTTCCAGCCCGGAAACGCGTTGTCGGATGCATGGACGACGACGACCCCGCCGCCGTCGCTCACGTAGCGCTCGAACGCGGCCTTCAACTCGGCGGGCCAGCGGTCGTCGGGTGCGTCGTAGTTCAGGACGACGGCCTGGTACTTCGCGAAGTCCGGTTTGAACGCGCTGAAGCTGGCGCCGGACGGGGGCGCCGTGACGACCGTCACGTCGAACAGGTCCGCCTCCTCGAGCTCCTTCTTGATGACCTGCGACGTGAGCTGCCACCGGTGATACGGCCCCCCGCTCTCGCCATCGAGGAGCATCACGCGGATCGATGGCGCCGCGCCGGGCACGGCCATGGCAGCCAGAAGTGCAAGACAGGCGATCGCGCAGCGCTTCACATCACGCCTCCTCTCCGCGTACACCGAGCAATACCTCCAGCGTCAACTGATCGAGACGCTCGTATCCCAGACCGCGCTGACCTCGCGTGCCGAGCTCGCCAATCAGTGTCTGGATCTCCGTATCAGCGTTCCACTGTCTCGCGCGTTCCTTGAGGATGAGATACGTGCGCATGCAGCCGCGTGCGAAATCACGGACACCGTCGTAGTCCTCAGTCCGGTAGGCGTGCGCGTCGAAGTGACGCGGGCCCGTGTATCCGACGTCCTCGAGAAACTTCACGAGCCAGAACGCGGACTTCACGTTGGCGGATCCGAACCGGAAGTCCTGGTCGTACCGGCCCGGAACCTGGTCGTTCAGATCGATGTGAAACAGCTTGCCTGCCTCCCATGCCTGTGCGACGGCATGGAGAAAGTTCAGCCCCGCCATCTGTTCGTGCGCGACCTCCGGATTCACGCCCACCATTTCGGGATGGTCCAGGGTCGGAATGAACCCGAGATAGGCGCCGGTGGTCGCCATGTAGATGTCGCCGCGCGGCTCGTTCGGCTTCGCTTCGAGCGCGATCCTGAAGCCATACCGGCGATCGAGCGAATAGCCGCACAGCGCATTCACCGCTTCGCGCAGCCGTTTGATCGCCTCGTCCGGCCGCCGGCACGCGTCGGTTTCGGTGCCTTCGCGTCCTCCCCACAGCACGAAGATGCTGGCGCCCAGTTCGGCGCCGAGATCCATCGCCTGCTTCGTCTTCTCCAGCGCGTACGCGCGCACGCGCGGATCGTTGGAGGTGAACGCGCCGTCCCGAAACACGGGGTCGTAGAACAAATTGACCGTGGCCATCGGCACGACGATGCCGTGACGGCCGCAGGCTGCCTTGAACGCGGTGACGATGCGATCGCGATCGGAGGGGGAGGCGTCGATCGGCACGAGGTCGTTGTCGTGGAGGTTCACGCCCCACGCGCCGACTTCCGCCAGCAGCGCGACGGCGTCGACAGGCGGCAGCGGATCGCGGACGACGTCCCCGAACGGATCGCGTCCTCGGTTCCCGACCGTCCACAGGCCGAAGGAGAATTTGTGTTCCGGCCGGGGCGCGTATCGATCAGCCATGAACCTTCCGCAATGCAGGATAGATGCGTCTATAGGCGTTGTATCGTTCGGTCATCTGCGCAACGACTGCCGGTTGCGGCGTGGTCGTGGCCACGCCGCGGACCAGAGCATCGCATGCCGCGTCCACTGTTGGCCAGCGTCCAATGCCAACGGCCGCCAGAATGGCCGCGCCGTACGCGGCTCCCTCGTCGACCGCGGTATCGACCGGCTGCCCGTAGACGTCCGCCTGGATTTGACGCCAGAGCGCCGAGCGCGACCCGCCGCCGCCGAGGCGGATGCTTTCGACAGGCAGTTGCAGCTGCGCGAAGATCGAGAAGGTATCCCGCAGGCTGAACGCCACGCCTTCCATGATCGCGCGCACGATGTGTCCCCGTCCGTGGCTCGCGGCCAGTCCGAGGAGGGCGGCTCGCGCGTTGGGATCGCAGTGAGGGGTTCGTTCACCCATCAGGTACGGCGCCCAAAGGACGTTGTCCGCCCCTGGCGCGACGCGCCCGGCCTCGGCGGTCAGCTGGTCGTAGGACGTTCCCGCCGCGAGTTGATCGCGAAACCATTTCAGGGAGAGACCGGCGGCTTGCGTCACCCCCATCACGTGCCAGCGGCCGGGGACCGCATGACAGAACGTGTGGATCCGTCCTTCGGGATCGGTTGCGGGCCGATCGGTCGCCGCGAACACGACGCCTGAGGTGCCGATGGTCGCGCTCACCGCTCCGGGACGCGTGATCCCCATGCCAATCGCCCCCGCTGCCTGATCGCCGGCACCGGCGACGATCGGTGTGCCGGCCGGGACGCCGGTCAGCGACGCCGCGGTCGTTGAGATCCGCGCGCAGATCTGCGGCGACTCGAACACGGCCGGGAGTATGGCGGCGTCGATGCCGGCGGAGTCGAGCATCGCGTCCGACCAGGAGCGTCGCGTGACATCGAGCATCAGCGTGCCGGATGCATCGGCGACGTCGGTGGCGTATTCGCCGCTCAGCTGAAAGCGCACGTAGTCCTTGGGCAGCAGAACATGCCGGACACGGCTCCAGATCCCCGGCTCGTGCGTGCGGACCCAGAGCAGCTTGGTGAGCGTGAAATTCGTGAGCGCCGTATTCGACGTGAGCTCGAGAATACGTGTCCGGCCGATCGAGTCGTCCAACCACCGGCATTCGTCTTCGGTGCGCTGATCGCACCAGATGAGGGAAGGCCTGAGGACGCCGCCGTTCGCGTCGAGCAGAACGGCTCCGTGCATCTGGCCGGACAGACCGACGCACGCAATCGATTCTGCGGAGACTCCACTCGCGGCGATGGCCGAACGAATCGCCTGCTGACAGGCGCGCCACCAGTCGGCCGGGTCCTGCTCGGCCCACGTCGTGCGCGGCGAAGCGAACGGTGCGTGCTCGGCGGTGGCCGATGCGAGGAGCGCGCCGCTGTCGTCGAGGATCAGCGCACGAGAGCCGCCGGTGCCGACGTCGATGCCTAAGACGGGAATGTGTGCCTCCCCCTCGATTTACGCTCAGAAGAAACCGCAGAGAGCGCCAAGACCGCAGAGAATAGCTTTTTATCTTCTCCGCGGTCTCAGCGAACTCCGCGGTTCCTTCCGATCGTGATCATTTCGCCAACGAATCGCGCAGCGCCTCGAACAGGACCTGCGCTCCCTCGCGCACGCTCGTCAGGCTCACGTGTTCGCCGTCGCCGTGCATGGAGGCGACCACGTCGGCCGGGAGCAGCGCTGGAAAGATCCCGTAGCTCTTCACGCCCCTGGGCCGGAACGCGTTCGAGTCCGTGCCATAGGGGATGAGAATCGGCGTGACGATCGCTTCGGGATGGCGACGCTTGATGGCCGCCTCGATGTTGCGGTAGAGGGGCGCGTCCTGGGTGGTGACGATCGAATCGTCCGACTCGTTGATCAGCTCGATCTTGATGCCCGGATCGCCCAGCCGCCGCGCGACTTCGGCCATCCATTGATCGCGCGTGATGCCTGGCAGCACGCGACAGTCCAGGCCGGCTTCCGCGACGGACGGGATCACATTGATCTTCGGCGGATCGCCCACACCGGAACGGAACCAGGTGAGCGAGATCGTCGAGTGCTGGATCGCGTTCGTGAACTTGTTCTGCGCAAAGGCGCCGACCTTCGCCTGCATCACGTCGAGGACCGTAGGTTCTCCACCACCCGCCGGTAAGGCTCGCGCTCCAGGTGTCGCGGATGGAATCGCTGGGGCTCCCGAGCCTGACGCCTGGCGAGAGTCGCCGAGCAGCCTGGCGAGCGCTTTCACGAGCCGATCGTTGGGGTTCGTGTCGGTCGGCTGGCTGCCGTGACCCGCGACGCCTTCGGCGCGCAGCTTCAGCCAGACGATTTTCTTTTCGGCCACCGAGATGCCGTACACCGTCTTGTTCGGCGCGAACAGATCCGTGCTCCCGAAGCCGCCCTCGTCGATGACGTATTCAGGATCGAGCTCGGCGTAGTGGTTCGCGATCATCCACCTCGCGCCCAGGGCGCCGCCGACTTCTTCGTCGGGCTCGACGAGCAGGATCACATCGCGCGTCCGCGGCACGTCCTGGCGTTTCAACGTCAGGAACGCCACGATTTGCGCAACGCCCTGGCCCTTCATGTCCATCGAGCCCCGGCCCCACAGATCGTCGCCCTTGATCGTCGGCGTGAATGGATCCGTTTTCCACTGCGCGCGATCGGCCGGCACGACGTCCATATGATGGAGCAGGAGGATCGCCTTGCCCGCGGGCGGCGATACGGTGGCCTTCAGCCGGGCGTAGAGGATGGCCTTGCCCGGCGCGGACTCGTAGCGCGTGACCGGAATGCCTTCGCGCTCGAGAATCGAGGACAGGAAATCGGCGGCTTTCCGTGTGTCGCCAGGAGGATTGGAGGTGTCGATCGCGACATATTGCTGCAGCAGCCGGGTGACCTCATCCAGCTCCTGCGCGCGGGCCGGGCGCTGCGTAAACACCAAGGACATCAAGGACACCAAGGAAAGAACGTACTGGAATTTCCTTTGTGTCCTCTGTGTTGATTCACCGCTCATATGTCCTCGAATGTGCCGGTATCCCGGTTCTTACGCACTCGGTCCCAATTGAAGCACCGGCCGTTCATCGCGATGTAGACGCCGGGCGGCAGCACCTGGACGAACGAAAGGGCGCTTCCGAGATTGAACAACCCGTCGGAGCTGCCGAACGCGTACGGGATCATCGCACCGGTCAGGACGATCGTCCTGGCGGGAGCGCCCGGCGCGGCCGCCAACGCCGCGGCCGTCTCCACCATCGTGTCGGTCCCGTGCGTGATCAGAATTCGCGTCTCGGCTGCCCGCGTGCACTCGTCGACGATCCGGCCACGGTCGGCGGCGGTCATCTCCAGGCTATCGATCATCATCAAGGTGGAGATCGACACGTCGATCCGCGACCGTCCAAGCCGCAGCATTTCAGGCAGGTGCGTGTCCTTGAAGAACAGCGAGCCGTTCAGCTCGTTGTACTCCTTGTCGAACGTTCCACCGGTAATGAAGACCCTGACAGGTTCTGGGTTCATGGTTCAGGGTTCAGGGTTCGTTCCGGATTCCTGGTTCCGGGTTCGTGGTTCTGGGTTCCGGTTCCGGGCTGGCGTTCGGGAACCCTGAACCCCGAACCCCGAACCCCGAACGAACCCTGAACTTTGAACCATGAACTCCGAACCCGGGCCGGTGCCTGGTTCAGTTGGACGTTTTCGTTCCCGCATCCCCTGGCGCCGAGAGGTAGAGAGCGTTGAAGAGCATCGGGAACGTCGCATGCGTCTGCGCGCGATGCTGCGGGCGCAGACCGAAGAGAACCACCCTGCCGGGGTTCATGTCGATCGACACCACCGCGGCCCGTCCGGCCATCAGCTCCTCTCCCTTCAGCCAGCCCGACGCAATCACGCCTGTGTTCGGATAGCGCGCGACGACGCTGGACCGCTGTGAGTTGAACCCTTCAGTCAACTGGAAGAACGGACTGTTGATGTAGAAGCCGAACGTGTCGGCGGCGACGCCGTAGCCGATCGGATGCTGGGTGTCGACCTCGACGTTCAGGATCGCGCCCGGTGCGAAGTGCTGATCGCGCGTGAGGCCTTTCTTCAGGTTGCGAACGGGAATCGGCAGCTTCTCGATCGCGAGGTCGCAGGCGTTGCCCATGGTGACCAGTGTGCCGCCGTCGGCGATGAACTGTTTCAGCTGATCGAGGCCGGCCTCGCCGATACCGCCGCGGTACTCGGGACGGATCTGGCTCGCGTCGTATCCCTCCATGATGCCGCGCGGATCCTGGTCGGCGATGATGATCGCGTCGAACTTCTGCCGCAGCTTCCCGGCGCGGATGTCCGCGTTGTGGATCGACGTCAGGTTGAACTCGTACTGCTCGAGCACCCAGCGCGTCCATCCCTCGTCCATGTTTCCACCGGTCCACGGCTGGTACATCGCCACGCGGGGCGCGTGGAACGCGACGTCACTTTTAGCGTCTGACTTTTGACTTCTAACTTCTGAAGCTTTGACGGCCAGCCCAAACTCGCGGGCCACCGCTTCCATGCGTGTTCGCGAGACATTGGTGACCACGGCGTGAGAGGGCGAGTCAAAGCTGAGGTGCGCGCCGTCCTTCAGCAGACGGTTGATGGCGATCGCCGAATCGGCGCCCTTGTAGTCGAATCCGAACCTCGCGCCGTTGCCCGTCACGTTTCCAGCGATCTTCGGCAGGCCGTCGACTTTCGTCATCTTCATCGACGGCAACGCGTTCTTCACGAAGACCGTGTCCACGCCGAGCAGCATGCCGAGCGACCAGGCGGTCACGTCGTACGGCGGTTCCGGCGCCGACGTGGGCGACCGCCGCACTTCGGGATAGGTCTGCTTTTCCAGCATGTCCTTCGCGTACCGGGCGAAGACCTGTGTCATCGGAATCACGAACGTGCCGGCCGCGTAGCTCTTTCCGTCGGCTTCGAACGCCGCCTCGGCGCGATAGATTTCCACGCCGCCCATGTTCAGCTTCTCGACCAGGTGCGCCGCTTCGCGTGCGTCCTGTTGATGATCGATCGGTACCAGGATCGCCGACGGGTTGCTCTTCTTGCCGTCCTCGACGGTCTGCCGGTTCACCTCGTAAATCTGCCGCACGATCGTTTCCCGCCGATCCGCCGCCGTCTCCAGCAGCGCCATCGTCGCGATCAGCTCGTAATCGACGATGTCGCGGAGGGTCCAGTGACCGCCCATCCAGGGCCGCGGGTATTCAGTGCGCGGAGTGATGTCGGTTGGCGCGGGAATCGGTCCGTTGTCGAAACGCATCTCGCCGCGGCCCCCGCCGGGCGCAGCCGCCGGGGCCGGACGTCCCGGCACTGCGCGGACCTGATCCATCGGTGCCGCGACGCGCGCGCTCGCGACTTCCGTGAGCAGACCGATCTGGTTGTGCCACCAGCCGCTCCACGCCATCGCCCCTTCCCAGAAGTTGGTGTACGTCGAGTTGTAGATGATGCCTTCCTTACCGGCCGCTTCGAGCGCCGCGGCTTGCGACTGGCCGAGGATCCCGTTCCAGCGGTAGATGAGCGGGTGAACGTTGGCGTTGATCGGATCGGTCGCCGGCATCACGAAGATCCGCGCCGCGTTGCTCCCCATCTGGTGCTCGTCGAGCCACACCGACGGGAACCAGTCGTGCCACAGCAGGTTCGCCGTGTGCCGGCTTTCCTTCTGCGTGAACATGTACATGTCGCGATTGTTGTCGTGCCCGACGTACGGGTGATAGAGGTACGGGATCGGGCTGTTCGCGTAGTCGGTCCCGAGGTTCTTGTTGAACCAGTCGGTGACCATGATCTCGCCGTCGGGATTCAGGCTCGGCACCAGCACGAAGATCACGTTGTCGAGGATCTTCTTCACGTCCGGCGCATCGCTCGTCGCCAGGTGGTGAACGAGTTCGACGGACATCTGGGTTGCGCCGATTTCCGTGGCGTGGATGCTGCACGTGATGAGCAGCACGAGCTTGCCTTGCCGGAAAATCTCATCCCGCTCGGTATCCGACGGAGCGCCGCCCTGGAAGTACAGCTTCTGTTCGAGTCGCTTGTAGCGATCGAGATTCTTCAGCGTATCGGGCGAGCTGATTTCGAGCGCGATGAAGGGATTGTTGTCGCTGGTCTTGCCGAGCTCACGGAAGCGCACGCGGTCGGAGTTGGCCGCGGCAAGCTTCATGTAGTCGACGATCTTGTCCCATCGGATCAGCTTGTTGTCGGCGCCGACCTTGAACCCGAGAAACTGTTCGGGCGTCTGCAGCGTGCCGGCCGCGGTCGCGACAAATGTTGACAAGCAGGCGAGGGCGAACGCGGACAGGAGCGTACGTCGACGTATCATGGAGCCTCCGGAACTCGCCGTCGCTCCCGGCGGAAGCGACGGCACGAACAGGCCACCCAATATAATGCAGACCGTGAGATTCCAGACGCGTATGGACGCGGTGCAGGCGCCGATCGTGCCTGTCGTCGGCGCCCTCATCCGGCAGACGCCGGGCACGATTTCACTGGGCCAGGGCGTCGTTCACTACGGCCCGCCGCAGGCGGCGATCGACGCCGTTCGCGATGCTTTGACAGACGCCTCGACCCACGAGTATCAGGACGGCGCCGGACTGCCCGCGCTGCAGGAGCGGCTGGCGGAAAAGCTCCGCGCTGAGAACGGCATCGACCTGACGCGTGGCACGCGTCTGATGGTCACCGCCGGCGCGAACATGGCGTTCGTGCACGCCGTGCTGGCGATCACCGCGCCAGGCGACGAGATCATCCTGAACGTCCCGTTCTATTTCAATCACGAGATGGCCGTTCAGATGGCCGATTGCACCGCGGTCCGCGTTGCGACCGACGAGCACTACCAGCCGCGGCTGGACGCGCTGCGCGCGGCGATCACCGATCGCACCCGTGCAATCGTCACCGTGACGCCGAACAACCCGAGCGGTGCGGTGTTCGGCGAGCAGGCGCTCCGAGACATCAACGCGCTCTGCCGGGACCGCGGCATCTATCACATCGCCGACGAGGTGTACGAGTACTTCACGTACGGATCCGCGCGGCACGTGTCGTCGGGATCGTTTCCCGGCGCCGAGGCGCACACGATCGCGATGTACTCGCTCTCGAAGGCGTACGGCTTCGCCGGATGGCGCATCGGCTACATGACGTACCCGGAGCACCTCGCGGACGCCATGGCAAAGAGTCAGGACACGATCGTCGTCTGCCCGCCGGTGGCGTCGCAGGTGGCAGCGATCGCCGCGCTGGACGTGGGCCGCGGATACTGCGAGCCGCACGTGCGCGAGCTTGCTTCGATCCGCGACATCGTGGTGTCGAAGCTTGGAGCGCTGGCGCCACAGGTCACCGTCCCCGCGGCTGACGGCGCATTCTACGTGCTCATGAAGGTGGAGACGGCGCTCGATCCGATGATCGTCGCGGAGCGTCTCATCCGCGAGTTCAAGGTCGCCGTGATTCCAGGGCCGGCGTTCGGCATGACCGACGGCTGCTACTTCCGCGTTGCCTACGGCGCGCTGCAGAAGGAGACCGTTGCCGAGGGGATTGGAAGGCTGGTCAGCGGACTGCGGGCAATCCTCTAGCGGTCAACGGAGCGTACGGAGGGAACGGAATCACACAGAGGAACGGAGCAGCGGAGACGAACGGAGGGTGGCGGTTCGACGACGTCGCGAAGCGACGGATCGGCTGAATCCGAATCGAAAACACGAGCGGACCGAAACGCCTGCCTGCTCGTGTTTTCGATTCGGTTTCAGCCGCCCGCCGGGCCGCCGCGGCGGCCCGGTCGTCGAACCGCTCGAGTCTTCTCCGCTCGTCTCTGTTACTCCGTTACTCTGTGTGATCCCGTTATCTCCGTCCCCTCCGTGACCTAGACATCGAGCTCCTCGGCCTCATCGGCTCGTTCCATGATGAAGCGGAACCGCGCCGATGCGTCCTTGCCCATCAGCTCGTTGATGACGCGATCGGTCACGAGCTGATCGGTCACTTCCACGCGCAGCAGCCGCCGTGTCCTCGGATTCAGCGTCGTCTCCCACAACACTTTCGGCATCATCTCGCCAAGACCCTTGAATCGCGTGATCTCCGGCGTCCCGCGGCCGTTCTTGCCCTGGCCGTGCTGCTTCAGGATGCTGTCCTTGTGCGCATCGTCGAGCGCCCAGTACGTGTCCTTGCCGACATCGATGCGGTAGAGCGGCGGCTGCGCGAGGAACACTTTGCCGTTAGCGATCAGCTTCGGCAAGTGGCGATAGATGAACGTCAGCAGGAGTGTGGCGATGTGATTGCCGTCGGAGTCGGCGTCGGCGAGGATGATGATCTTGCCGTAGCGCAGCCTGGCGATCTCGAAGTTGTTGCCCAGGCCGCAGCCGATCGCGGTGACCAGGTCCGACAGCTCTTTGTTCTCGAGCACCTTGGCGAGCGACGCGCTCTCGGTGTTGAGCACCTTGCCGCGCAACGGGAGAATCGCCTGCCGGGCGCGATCGCGCCCCTGCTTCGCCGATCCGCCGGCCGAATCGCCCTCGACGATGAAGAGCTCGCTGTTCTCGCTGCTCGAGTTGGTGCAGTCGCTCAACTTTCCGGGCAGGTTGAGGCGAGTCGACGTCGCGCTCTTGCGCGATACCTCGGCCTGCGCGGCGCGGCTCGCTTCGCGCGCGCGCGCGGCGAGCACGATGCGGGCGACGATCGCTTCGGCGACGCTGCTGTTGTGATTCAGCCAGTGCTCGAGTCCCGGCCGGACGACGCCATCCACGGCAGAGACCAGCTCGGGATTGTTCAAGCGATCTTTCGTCTGTCCCTGGAACTGCGGCTCCTGGATGAAGACGCTCAGCACGCCCGTGAGTCCCTCGCGGATGTCCTCCGCAGTGAGCGTCACACCTTTCGGCGACAGGTTGTGCGTCTCGATGTAGTTGCGCACGGCCTTGCCGATCCCGGCACGCAGTCCGCTCTCGTGCGTCCCGCCGGAGCCGGTCGGGATGCCGTTCACATACGAGCGAATGTGCTCGTCGGTCGCTTCCGTCCATTGCAGGACGAGATCGAGCCGCAGCCCT